>Ga0302046_10001022_pt1 | contig 26641 bp, 21 predicted proteins | sample RVTome_11_FD_200261 | JGI IMG/M metagenome (GOLD analysis project Ga0302046, IMG submission 200261) | Soil microbial communities from uranium-contaminated site in the Upper Colorado River Basin, Wyoming, United States - RVT147D111 (version 2) ... | reverse complement strand
GTTCCTCCTCTCTATACTTGCCCAAATGCGATAGCCCTGCCCCCGATGGGGGGAGGGCCAGGGTGGGGGGCGCCGCCGATAGGCGGCATATATGCCTTCGACCGCCGCCTCAGACGTCCATGGAGGAAGCCCTGGTTGGCGCCGCCTCCCCCCTCCCCTGAAACGCCAAAGGCGTTTCAGCCCCCCGCCGGGGGGGAGGGAATGAATGAAGTTCCGCGGGAGAAAGCCCCTTACCCCCGCCACTTCGGATCGGGTTCCTCGGGATCGGACTTGAGCCCCGCCGCCTTGATGCCCTCGATGGCGGCGTATTCGTCCTTCTCCGAGGTATCGCCGGTGACGCCGACGGCGCCGATGATCTCGCCGCCATCGTCCTTGATCAGCACGCCGCCCGGCACGGCGATGAAGCGGCCCTGCGCCGCGGCGGCCAGCGCGTTCACGAAGGTCGGCCGCGCCTCCACGAGATTGTCCCGCAGCTTGCGGCTCGAAAGCCCCATGCCGAGCGCGCCGTAGGCCTTGCCGCTGGCGACCTCGACGCGGAGGATGCCCGAGCCGTCCTCGCGCTTGAGCGCCTTCAGGTGCCCGCCGGCGTCGAAGACGACGACGGTCAGCGGGTTCATGTTCTCCGTGCGCGCCGCCGCCAGCGCGCTGTCGACGATGGTGGAGGCCTGGTCGAGGGTGAGTGCCATGGGTCCTGCTCGCTCCTGTGTTCCTGAACGTTTCTTCCGCCCGCCGGGTCCGACTTTCGCCCGACTTCCGCTGGGTCGGCTCGACCACTAGCATAACCGCGGCCGCGGCGCATAGGTCGCGGAAATGGTCGCGGAAATGGTCGCGGAAATGGTCGCGGAAAAAGGGAGGGACGGTCATGGACTTCGGCGTCGCCCGCACGCTCTACGACACCGAGCACGAGATCTTCCGCTCCTCGGTGCGCCAGTTCCTTAAAGCCGAGGTCTTGCCGCACTACGCCGACTGGGAAGAGGCCGGCGAGACGCCGCGCGGGATCTGGCTGCGCGCGGGGGAGATGGGCCTGCTCGGCACCAGCATCCCCGAGGCCTACGGCGGCTCCGAGGGCGGCTTCCTCTACGACGCCATCGTGATCGAGGAGCTCGGCCGCCACGGCGTCGCCGCGCCCGCCTGGGACATGCACGCCCACATCGTCGCGCCGATCATCGTCGGCTTCGGCTCGGAGGACCAGAAGCGAGACTGGCTGCCGGCGCTGGCCAGGGGCGAGAAGATCATCTCGATCGGCCTCTCCGAGCCCGACGGCGGCAGCGACCTGAAGGCGCTGCGCACCACCGCCAGGCTCGACGGCAACCACTACGTCGTCAACGGCTCCAAGACCTTCATCACCAACGGCATCATCGGCGACGTCGTGCTGCTGGCGGTCAAGACCGCGCCCGATCGGGGGGCGAAGGGCATTTCGCTGCTCCTCGTCGACTCGCATTCCGACGGCTTCAAGAAGGGCCGCAAGCTGAAGAAGGTCGGCAACAAGGCGCAGGACACGGCCGAGCTCTTCTTCGACGACCTCCGCGTGCCGGCGACCAACATGATCGGCGCCGAGAACGAGGGCTGGCGCATCTTGTGGGCCGGGCTCGCGCGCGAGCGCATGGTGGTGGCGATCCGCTCGATGGCGATCGCCGAGGCCGCGCTCGACATGACGGTCGAATACACCAAGCAGCGCCGCGCCTTCGACCGGGCCATCTTCGAGTTCCAGAACACCCAGTTCAAGCTCGCCGAGATGGCGACCGAGATCGAGGTCGGCCGGCCCTTCATCGACCGCTGCATCGCCATGGTCGACGACGGCAGCCTCGGCCCCGAGACCGCCGCCAAGGCCAAGCTCTGGACCACCGAGCTGCAGGGCCGCGTGGTCGACGAATGCGTCCAGCTCCACGGCGGCTACGGCTATATGTGGGAGTTCCCGATCACCCGCCTGTGGGCCGACTCGCGCATCCACCGCATCTACGCCGGCACCAACGAGATCATGAGATACATCATCGGCCGGTCGCTCTGAGAGGGGCGACCGCGGCACCTGCACGCGCCACTGCACCAATGCTCATCCTGAGGTGCGAGCGCAGCGAGCCTCGAAGGATGGCCACCCGCACGAATATTGCCCGGCTCGTCCCCTAAGTCCTAATTGGGAGGCCCGCTGGCGCGGGCACTTCAGGAGGAGCCTCCGTCAGGCGCGCGTGCGCCACGCACCGGCACTCGTTGCGCCGGCGTGGTCTATGGATAGCGCACTGCCAAATTATTTGAGCACGAACGTTCGTTTATTTTTTGCGTTGCGACTCCTCAAAGCGCCGCGGCCGTTCCGTGCGGTCAGGCGATATGCGCCGCCGGATCGGTATCGAGGTAGTCCCGGCGCTTGGCCGAGACGGCGTCCTTGATGCGCGCGCCGCCGGCGGCCATCTCGCCCCATTCCTCCTCGCGCACCCACTCGACCAGCTCGGTCTGAAAGCAGGGCCGCGCCTTCACCCGCTCGAACCAGGCGGTCACGGCGGGACGCTCGCCGGTCCAGACGTCGAGCAGCCCCATGTACTCCAACCGTGCGAAATAGACCGTGAGGTTGATCTCGGCCAGCGAGAAGAGGCCGCCGACGAGCCAGTCGCGGCCGTCGGCGAGCGCCTTGTCGATCTTCTGGAAGGCCTTCTCGTAGGCGACCACGCCGCGCGCGACATGCGGCGCGTCGACCCCGTGCTCGTAGACCGCGGTCTGGCGGTCGCGGCGCTCGAGGTCGGGGATGCGCCCCAGATGCGCCTCGAGCGCCGCGCGCGGCATGGCGCGCAGCCGATCCATGAACATGCCCGAATAGCTCATGACCGCGACGCCCTGGTGGAGGCCCTCGTCGCAGGCCTTGGAGTAGAGCCGCATCTCGGCGCGCTCGGCCGGATCGGCGGGCTTCAGCGGCGGCTCGGGGTGCTTGTCGTCGAGGTATTCGGCGATCAGCGTCGATTCGGTGAGCGCCTTGCCGTCGTCGACCAGCGTCGGCACCACGCCCTTGGGGTTGAGCTTCAGGTACTCCGGATCGAACTGCTCGCTCTTGAACAGGTCGACCTCGCGGCTCTCCCATGCGACCCCCTTCTCGAAGAGCACCATGCGGACCTTCTCCGAGCAGACCGAGTTGTTGAAGTGATAGAGCGTGGGCATGGGGCGTTCCTCTTGCGATCGGCCCGCACCGCCGGCGGGCAACCTGTCCATTTTCGTCGGTGCTCAGCAGCCGCGCGCGACGAGCCCGGGCGGCAGGCGCGTCGAGGCGTCGCCGCAGGCCCGGTCGAGCTGGGCCTGGGTCAGGCCCTTGGCCTTGCGGAGGTCGGTGCGGAAGAGCTTGGCGCGGGCGAGGCTGGCGCCCGTCAGATCGGCCCCGGCGAGATCGGCGCCTTGCAGATCGACGCCGTCGAGCAGCGCGCCGCGCAGCACCGTCCCCTGCAGCCAGGCGACGATGAGCTGCGCGCCGGTCAGGTTGGCGCCCGTGAGGTCGGCGCGCTGCAGCTTGGCGAAGCGCAGGTTGGCGCCGCGCAGGTTCGCCCCGCGCAATACCGCGTCCTCCAGGAAGGCCTGGCTGAGATAGGTGCGTTCGAGATTGGCGCCCGTCATGTCGGTCTCGCGCAGGTTCGCCTTGAAGTGGTTCTCGCCCGCGAGCGTGACGCCGCGGAAGTCGCACTTGAAGCAGGTCCGGGTCGCGCGCAGCATCGCCACGTCGCTCGGCTTGAAGGCCGCCGCCGCGCCGGCAGCAATGAGATAAAGGAACGCAGCGAGAGCGGCGGCGACTGCGGGCGCGGAAGGCATAAGTCGCATGGGCGTCATTCGCTTTCGAACCGTTCGATGTCGCGGGCGTGCATGATAGCCTATCGCCTCGTCCTGGCGCCCGCGACCGACAATCGGCACCAAGCGCGCAGGACGCGAGGGAGGGGCGGCTGACGACGACGGAGCCCGCCGTCCGCGAGCGGGACGGCATCTACTACGGCTGGGTGGTCGTCGGGGGCGCCTTCACGGTGATGTTCCTGGGCTTCCTCGTGGCCTATTCCTTCGGCGCCTTCTTCAAGGCGCTGGAGATCGAGTTCGCCGCCGAGCGCGCCGAGATCTCCTTCGTCTTCTCGATCTCGATCTTCCTCATGTTCGTGGTCGGGGCCTTCGCCGGGCCGGCCGCCGACCGGCTCGGCCCGCGCCGGGTGATCGCCGCCGGCATGGTGCTGATCGCCGTCGGGCTCGTCGCCGCCAGCCGGGCGCGGGCGCTCTGGCATCTCTACCTGATCTACGGGCTCACCATCGGGTTGGGCGTCGGCTTCTCCTACGTGCCGGCGGTCGGCGCGGTGCAGCGCTGGTTCCTGCGCCGGCGCGGGCTCGCCTCGGGGATCGCGGTCAGCGGCATCGGCGCCGGCACGCTGATCGGGCCGTTCGTCGCGACCTGGCTGATCGGGCTCATGGACTGGCGCGGGGCCTACGTGACCCTCGCCGCGGTCTGCGTCGTCCTGGGCCTCGTCGGCGCGCTGCTGATCGAGCATTCGCCCGAGCGCCGCGGCCTCGCCCCCGACGGCGACGCCGCGCCGCCCGTCGCGGCCGGATCGGGGCCGGCCGCCGCATCGGGCAGCGACCTCAAGACGGCGTTGCGCTCGCGGCCCTTCCTGCTCTACGCGGCGGCGACCTTCCTCACCTCGCTCGGCCTGTTCACCCCGCTGGTCCACCTGCCGAACTACGCGCGCGACCACGGGCTCGGCGACGAGGCGGGGGTCATCCTGCTCGGCCTCTTCGGGCTCGGCAGCCTGGCCGGGCGCTTCCTCCTGGGCGCCATCGCCGACCGCTTCGGCCGCCGCCCGACGCTGGCCGCGACCGTCGCCATCATGGGCGCGATGGGCGTGCTCTGGTGGGCCTCGACGGATATCTGGTCGCTCGGCATCTTCGCCGTCGTCTTCGGCACCTGCTACGGCGGCTTCGTGGCGCTCACCCCGTCGCTGATGATGGACTATTTCGGCGGCAGGAACGTCTCGGGTATCATCGGCATCCTCTATTCGGCCGCCGGCATCGGCGCGCTCGCCGGCCCGACGCTCGCCGGCCTCGCCTACGACCTGCTGGCGAGCTACGCCATCCCGATCCTCGCCGGGGCGGCCGTCAACTTCGCCGCCACCGCCGTCATGCTGGCGACCCCGACCCCCGAGCGCTGGCGGGCCGGGGAGGGCGATTGACCTTGCGACCATACGCGAGCATCCGGATGCCATAGAATTCTACAGGCCGTCAGCCCACCTGGCCGTATTTAAGCGGGCCGCTCGCGAGACTCACCCAGACATGTTTGCAGTCGATATCTGTCGATCACAGGTCAAAGGATGATCACGTATTAATTGTTGTGCGCGTTGGAATAACAGCTTAAGATTTTGGTGTGTTCGGCGGAAAGGGGGTTGAAATGTTGATGTCGCACCTTCTCGATACTATTGATCGTAATGCTTCAATGGCGATCCGATTGACCATGCGCATGTCCATCGCCGTGTCGGTTCTCATCGTAGGGGCGTGCCAATCGATCGAGGCGCACAAGATCGTCGAGACTTCCACAGGTCAAGTGAAGGCGATCCCTGTCAAAGGCATGCCGATTTTGGTCAAGCGCCCGACCAAGGCCGTGTTCGTTGCGACGATAAGAACCTTCGAAGTTGCCGGCACCGCGACGCGTGATGAAGCGACCGGTCGCGTCATTCGCCAGCCAGGGCGGACAGTCACGGAAGTCACCATCACCGACAAACCGATCCTGCTTGGTCCGGTCGAATTGTTCACTTTGGACCTCAAACGTCCAGCGGCGGGCAAGATCGAATATGATCTCGAGTTTCAGGACTATTATCCTACGAAGATCAGCGGCAAGGTCGAGGACAAGACGATTTCCGAGATACGTCAGTTCGCCAAAGATCTTCTGGAGAAGTTGGCGCCGTCTGTGACGAAGCAGGCGGGCGAGCTGCAGCAAAAAGTTCTAATCAAGTCGGAGGTGAAGCTCGTCGTATTCGATCTGGCGTCCGGGCGGGTGGAAACGGTCTCGAACATAAACTGACGAATCCCTGGTGCGCGATCTTGCGGAAATATTCGAAAGATTCGAAACCGACGCGGGCGTGGTCGGGATTGCCTTTGGTGCGAAGGAGACCGAAGGTGCATTCGATCCGGATACGGATGCGATCGCGTTTATCGTCGACACGAAGCTGCCGCTGCTCGGCGCCGCGCGACGGCTCGAAGACGGCCGTCGGCGCATCCCAAATAAAGTGGAGCTTGGTAATCGAACGATCGCGAGCGACGTGGTGTCATGGATCGAGCCGCGCGGCACCAAGGTCATCAAACAGTCGAGCGGGGGTCCATTTCACGCCGGGGGGCAAATTTCCAATCTGAGCGCGACTGGCACCTATGGATGCCTTGTTCGCAAACAGGGCGACCAATTTGTTCAGGCGGTCACGAACCGTCACGTCGCGATCGGCGCGAACAATGTCGTCTTTTTTCCGAACGCCAGTTCGCCCGACATGATTGAAGCCTTCACCGTCGAAGATGTAGATCTGATCGCCGACGAACAGTTCATTCCGTTCCAGGATGAGCCAAACACCTATGTTGACGTCGATGCGGCGATCGTGACCATTCCCCAGCCGGATCTTGCCAAGTTTTCCGTCGGAATCCCCACAATCGGAGTGCCGACTGCATTCCATCGACCGGCGCACGGCTCGCTGGCGGATTACAAGCAAAGCTTGGTTGGCAGGCAAGTGGTCTCGTGGAGCTGGAATTCGGGGCGCCGCGAGGGGCAAATCTCACACGTGTTGTACACGACGCGGCGCGGCACCGGCGGACCGCTGGTGACCTACAGCTTTCTCGTCGAGGGCAAGGACGGGACGGTTCCGGGCCTCGCGCGCGACTCGGGGAAAGCCTGGACGTGCACTGGACCTGGCGGAGAGGTCGAGGTCGTCGGCCTTCATCAGGGTGAGATCACCAAGGGCCCAACTCTGTCGCGTTTCGCGGTGGCGACCGAGTTTTGGTCACTATCGGAATTGATGCAACTGTCACCGTATACCGGTTGACGGTATCGCCGCTGGCCCTATCGTGCGGCACGCGAACCCGCGACCGGGCCGCTGGCGCGCCAGGAACGGCCTCTGCGCAACTGGCAATCCGCCTGCAGAGACTATATCTACGGCGTAGCCTCAATCCCATGGTAAGCCGCGCCAGCGAGACTGGACGCCATGACCAGCGCCGGCACATCGATCCGACCGCCCGCCATCGCCGGGACCTTCTATCCCGGCGAGGCCTCGGCGCTGCGCGGCATGATCGCGCAGTGCATGAAGGGCGTGCGCGCGCGCCACGCCCCGCCCAAGGCCCTCGTCGCCCCGCATGCCGGCTACATCTATTCGGGGCCGATCGCCGCCACCGCCTATGCCTCGCTGGCGCCGCTCGCGGACCGGATCGGCCGCGTCGTCCTGCTCGGCCCCTCGCACCGGGTCGCCTTCGAGGGGATGGCGCTGTCGAGCGCGAGCGCCTTCCGCACCCCGCTCGGCGACGTGCCCGTCGACCGCGCCGCCTGCGAGCGCATCGCGGGGCTGCCGGGCGTGCAGACCCTCGATATCGCCCACGCCGAGGAACACAGCCTCGAGATCCATCTGCCCTTCCTGCAGACGGTCCTCAAGGACTTCGCGCTGGTGCCGATCGTGGTCGGCCGCGCGCCGGAGGATCAGGTCGATGCGGTGCTGCAGGCGCTCTGGGGCGGCGAGGAGACGCTGATCCTCATCAGCTCCGATCTCAGCCACTACCACGACTACGCCACCGCCCAGCGCATGGATAGCGGCGCCAGCCTCGCCATCGAGACCCTCGATCCGGCCAGGCTCGGCGACGACCAGGCCTGCGGGCGCTACCCGGTCAAGGGGCTCCTCGCCCGCGCCCGCGCCCTCGATCTCCGCGCCACCACGCTCGACCAGCGCAACTCCGGCGACACGGCGGGCGACAAGGCGCGCGTGGTCGGCTACGGCGCCTACGCCTTCGAATACGCCGCTGGCGCGCGCCTGCCCGACGACCAGCGCCGCTACCTCGGCGAGATCGCCCGCGCCTCGATAGCTCAGGGCGTCGGCCAGATGGGCGGCCCCGGCAAGCAGCCCAGGCTCCACCTCCGCAACGTGCCGCGCCCGCTCATGTCGGCGCGGGCGAGCTTCGTCACGGTCACCCTCGACGGCGCGCTGCGCGGCTGCGTCGGCTCGGTGACGCCGCGCCAGGCGCTTGCGGTCGACGTGGCGGCGAGCGCCCACAAGGCCGCCTTCTCCGACCCGCGCTTCCCGCCGGTGACGAAGGAGGAAGCGGCGCGTCTCGGCATCGGCATCTCGATCCTCTCGCACCTGCGCCCCATCGCCTTTTCCTCCGAGGCCGAGCTGATCGACGCGCTCAACCCCGACGTCGACGGCGTCGTCCTCACCCTCGGCGAGCGGCGCGGGCTCTTCCTGCCCCATGTCTGGGAGGGTCTGCGCGAGCCGCAGGCCTTCCTCCGCCGCCTGAAGGAGAAGGCCGGCCTCGACCCCGACTTCTGGTCGCGCAAGCTCGAGGCCCACCGCTTCACCACCGAAAGCTTCCGCGCCGCGTGAGCCTCGCGGCCCGCAAGCGTCGTCCCTCGTCCTTCGGCAGGCACAGGATGAGGGATGACGCTCGTTGACCATTGGTGGTGACCCCAACAACTGGACCTCATCCTGAGCTTGTCGAAGGATGAGCCTTGCGGCACGAAGGGAGGTCGCGCCGTCCGGCCGCTTCGGATAGGGTTTCCGCGACAATCGATCGCTACGGAATCCTTGGCCCCATGACCGCCGCGCCCATGTCCGTTTCCGCCGCCCCGCGCCCGCGCCGCAGCCTCATCTTCGCTCCGGGCCTGAAGCCGGAGATGTTCGCCAAGGCGCTGGGCGCCGGGGCCGACATCGTCTGTGTCGATATCGAAGACGCGGTCGCGCCCGCGCACAAGGCCGAGGCGCGGGCCAAGACCTTCGCGCTCTTCGCCGACAAGCCGGAGACCGGCGCGGTCGAGGCGGTCGTGCGCATCAACCCGATGAGCACCGCCGACGGGTTGCGCGACGCGCTCGCGGTGGTCGAGGCGGCGGTCCCGCCGCCCTCGCTGATGATGACCAAGGTGCGCACCGCCGACGAGGTGCGCCGGCTCGACGGCCTGCTCGCCGAGGCGCATCCGCCCGAGGCCCAACCCCAGGTGCGCCTGCAGGTGATCATCGAGACCAACGAGGGGCTGGAGAACGCCTACGCCATCGCGCAAGCCTCGCCGCGCATCGACGCGCTGCTCTTCGGCGGCTACGACATGGCGGCGGAGCTTCGCGTCGAGCCGCTCTGGGAGCCGCTCGCCTATGCCCGCGCGCGCGTCGCCCATGCCGCCGCCGGCGCCGGGCTCGACCTCCTCGATGCGCCCAACCTCGACCTCGAGGACATGGACGCCCTGGCCGAGGCGGCGCGCCAGGCGCGGGCGGTCGGCTACACCGGCAAGGCCGCCATCCACCCCAAGCAGATCCCGGCGATCAACCAAGCCTTCAGCCCCTCGGCCGACGAGGTCGCCGCCGCGCGCCGCATCGTCGAGGCCTTCGAGAAGGACGGCGGCACCGGCCTCCTCGTCGTCGACGGCAAGCTGATCGAGGCCCCGGTGCTCCGCGCCATGCAGCGCACGCTCACGATTGCCGAGCGGTTGGGGGCGGGGTAGCGGCGGCCTAGAGCAGGTGGTGATTAGGTCGAATCACTTTTGATCCGGCCCAAATGCGATCCGATCTAAGCCGCGAACTCTTTCAGCCTGACCGGCTGACGCTTGCGGCCCCAGTCGCCGGGCGGGCCCTCGAAGACGCCGGCGCAGCGGGTGCCGCATTGGGTGCACGCGCCCTTGTCGTCGAGCGCCCAGTCGGAGAGCTCGTACCAGTCGCGGCCGATCAGGCGCTGGCCGCAGTTGTGGCAGTAGGTCGACTGGCGCGCCTTGTCGTGGATGTTGCCGGTATAGGCGTGGCGCACCCCCGCCTTGAGGGCGACGCGGCGGGCGAGCGCCAGCGTCTCGGGCGGCGTGTTGGGCTTGTCGCGCATCTTCCAGTCGGGATGGAAGGCCGAGAAATGCATCGGCACGTCGGGCCCCAGATGCTCGACGACCCACCGGCACATCGCCTCGAGCTCGCCCTGGCTGTCGTTCTCGCCGGGGATCAGCAGCGTCGTGATCTCGAACCAGACCTGCGTTTCGTGCCTGAGGTATTCCAGCGTCTCCAGCACCGGGGCCAGGGCGCCGCCGCAGATCTTCTTGTAGAAGCCTTCGGTGAATGCCTTCAGGTCGATGTTGGCCGCGTCCATATGGGCGAAGAGCTCCGCCCGCGGCTCCGGCGTCACGTAGCCCGCGCTCACGGCGACGCTCCTGATGCCGCGCGCGGCGCAGGCGTCCGCCACGTCGACGGCGTATTCCAGGAAGATCACCGGGTCGTTGTAGGTATAGGCGACCGAGCGGCAGCCGAGCGCCTCCGCCGCGCGGGCGATGGTCGCGGGGGCGGCGGCGTCGGCCAGCGTGTCCCACTCGCGGGACTTCGATATGTCCCAGTTCTGGCAGAACTTGCAGGCGAGGTTGCAGCCCGCCGTGCCGAAGGAGAGCACCGGCGTGCCCGGCAGGAAGTGGTTGAGCGGCTTCTTCTCGATCGGATCGACGCAGTAGCCCGAGGAGCGGCCATAGGTCGTCAGGACCACCGCGTCGCCGCGCCGCGCGCGCACGAAGCAGAGCCCGCGCTGGCCCTCGTTCAGCCTGCAGAAGCGGGGGCAGAGGTCGCACTGGATCCGCCCGCCCTCGAGCGCGTGCCAGTAGCGCCCGACGGGGCCGTCCAGATGCTCGTCCGCGATGCCGAGGCCGCTCATTTCGACGTCCAGTCAAGAAATTTACGATTCGGACCTTGCGATCATAGCCCATCCGGACCAGATGAGCCCGGTCCTTGCGCGCGCCGTCGCGCGATCTGCGAGATTGGGTCCGGCCTCAGCGATCCGCAACGCCGGAATCCCTACAGTATTCGCCGGTGAGATGACTCAATAGACTAAAATACCGGGAAATAATTTGTCTAGAAGTTTCGATGAATTCTAATACATAGCCTTAAAAGAGCCTTAATCTATTTACTAACGGGTAATGAACGTGGCGCAATATGCGGGCCTCAGGGATGAAACGCGGTAAGAAACCGAAACACACCCGACAAACGAGGGAGTACGAGTAACGATGCCGCAGTTTTTGATCGAGCATGGGGTCATGTTGTTCTCGGTCGCGACGCTTGCCGCGTTCTGCTTCAAGCATCGCGACCCGCGAATCTCCGGTCCTCGTCTGACCGGGACGCGACGGGCCGGTTAAGCGCCGGCGGTCCAAACGACCTCTTGAAATAGTGCGCGAAGCCGCGGGCCGGCGGCAAGCCGCCGGCCGCGACGGCTACCGCGACGACCGTCGCGAACCGGGCGCGGCCATTGGGCGCGTTCATTGGGCGCGCGAACTCGAACATCGTCCGGGCAGACCGCCAGGCGGTCGCATCCACCCCCGATCGGTCCAGGCTAACCGCGAACCGGCACGGCGCCCGCGGGCATGGCGGCGCCTAACGGCTCGCTCGGCGTGCCGCCCTCGATCACGCCGAGCGCGTTGTCGACGACAACCGGGGTGGCGTAGTAGCTGATCTCGGGCTCCATGCCATAGCGCTGGGCGAAGCGCCGCCGCCATTCGGCGTCGAGGGACCGTTCGGCGGCTTCGCGGCTCTCCCACAGGCAGGCGGCGATCACATCGCCGCGCTCCCCGAACATGCAGTATTTGCGGATCAGCCCGGGCATGGCGCGGAACTCCGGCGCCGACTGCTTGAAGAGCTCCGTCGCCTCGGCGACGGTGGTGCCGAATGGAAGGTCGAACTGCACCAGAGCGGTGATCATGGCTCGTTCCCCCATTTGTTGTTCCGGACCATTCTAATTGATTCGTTCGTCCGGATCATAGACCCGCACCCGGGGGTAGCGGCGCATTGAAGCCGGTCAATCTCGTTCACTGTCATGTGATCGAGCATGACGGGCGCGTGAGTCCCGGCGGGGCGGCTCGCGGCGAAAAGCGCAATTGGGGCTGGCCGCGCTGGTGGCGCTTTCCTATAGTTCGACGCGCCCGGTCGGGCGGCCTTGCCTCCGGCATAGCGAGTTCCCACAGGCGCGCACCCCGCGGGCCAGCGCGGCCACCGCGCCTGCGAAGCTCCCCCCAGCACCAAGTGCCAGTAACAAGTGCCATCACCAAATGAAGGACGTTAGATGGGTCAGTTCGGGATCGGTCAATCGGTCAGGCGGACCGAGGACGCGCGCTTCCTGCGCGGGCGCGGACAATACATGGACGACATCAACCGGCCCCGCCAGGCCCACGCGGCGTTCGTGCGCTCGCCCCATGCCCACGCCCGGATCGTCGCGATCGACACGGCCGAGGCGAAAGCCGCGCCCGGCGTGCTCGCGGTGGCGACCTGCGAGGAGCTCGCGGCCGACGGGGTCGGCCCGATCCCCTGCCTGATCCCGCTGGTCGGCAAGGACGGCGCGCCGCTCAAGACCCCGCCGCGGCCGGCGCTGGCGCGCGGCCGGGCGCGCCACGTGGGCGACGCGGTCGCGGTGGTGATCGCCGAGACGCTCGACCAGGCGCGCGACGCCGCCGAGCTGGTCGCGGTCGACTACGACGAGCTCGACGTCGCCGCCGCCACCGCCACGGCGCTCGACGACGGCGCGGCGCAGGTCTGGGACGAGGCGCCCGGCAACCTCTGCTTCGACTGGGAGCGCGGCGACAAGGCGGCGACCGGGGCGGCCTTCGCCAAGGCGGCCCGGGTCGTCTGCGTCGACCTCGTCAACAACCGCCTCTCGCCCAACCCGATGGAGCCCCGCGCGGCCATCGGCGAGTGGGACGACATCGCCAGCCGCTACGTGCTCTACGCCTCGACCCAGGGCGGCCACGGCATGCGGCGGACGCTGACCAGCGGCCCCTTCCCCGGCCACGAGACCGACATGCGCGTGGTCACGCCCGACGTCGGCGGCGGCTTCGGCATGAAGATCTTCGTCTTCCCCGAGCAGGTCGTGGCGCTCTGGGCGGCGAGGAAGCTCGGCCGCCCCGTCAAGTGGACCAGCGAACGCGCCGAGGGCCTGCTCAGCGACACCCATGGCCGGGATCACGTGACGCATGCGGAGCTGGCGCTCGACGCCGGCAACAGGTTCCTCGCCGTAAAGGTCTCCACGATCGCCAATCTGGGCGCCTATCTCTCCAACTTCGCGCCCTTCGTCGCCACCGACGCCGGGGTCGGCATGCTGCCCGGCGTCTACGCCATCCCGGCCGCCTACAGCGAGGTCAAGGGGGTCTTCACGAACACCGCGCCGATCGACGCCTATCGCGGCGCCGGCCGGCCCGAGGCGATCTACGTCATCGAGCGCCTGGTCGACGCCGCCGCGCGCGAGCTCGCCATGGACCCGGCCGAGCTCCGGCGTCTCAACTACATCAGGCCCGAGGCGATGCCGTACACGACGGCGATGGGGCTGCCCTACGACAGCGGCGATTTCGCCGGGGCGATGGATGCCGCGCTTGAGCGCGCCGACCGCGCCGGCTTCGCCGCCCGCCGCGACGCCGCCCGCGAGGCCGGCAAGCTGCGCGGCTTCGGCATCGCCTACTACATCGAGGTCTGCGGCGGCGGCGCGGAGGAGCGCGCCTCCGTCCGCCTCGAGCCCAAGGGCGGCGTCACCGTGACGGTGGGCAGCCAGAACAACGGCCAGGGCCACGAGACCGCCTACGCCCAGCTCGTCGAGGAGCGCCTGGGCGTGCCCTTCGAGAACATCCGCGTGTTCCAGGGCGACACCGACATCGTCGGCTTCGGGCGCGGCACCGGCGGCTCGCGGGCGCTCGCCGTGGGCGGCAACGCGGTGATCGCGGCCTCGCAGAAGGTGATCGAGAAGGCCAAGCGGATCGCCGCCCACAAGCTCGAGGCCGCCGAGGCCGATCTCGAATTCGCCGACGGCGTCTTCACCATCGCCGGCACCGACCGCCGCATGACCATGCTCGAGGTCGCCGCCGAGGCCTTCATGATGGCGAACCTGCCCGAGGGCATGGAGCCCGGCCTCGACGAGATGGCCTATTACATGCCCAAGGGCGCCACCTTCCCGAACGGCTGCCATGTCTGCGAGATCGAGGTCGATATCGAGACGGGGCTCCCGCGCATCGTCGACTACGTGGTGGTCGACGATTTCGGCAACCTGATCAACCCGATGCTGGTCGAGGGCCAGGTCCACGGCGGCATCGCCCAGGGCGTCGGCCAGGCCTTGCTGGAACATGCCGTCTACGATGCGGCCGGCCAGCTCGTCACCGGCTCCTTCATGGACTACGCCATGCCGCGCGCGGGCGATTTCCCCGAGATCCGGTTCGAGACCCGGAACATCCCCTGCGCCACCAACCCGCTGGGCGTGAAGGGCGCGGGCGAGGCCGGCGCCATCGGCGCGCCGCCGGCCGTGATCCACGCGCTGCTCGACGCGCTCGCCGAGTACGGGGTGACCGGCATCGACATGCCGGCGACGCCGGAGACGTTGTGGCGGCTGATCCATCGCGCCGGGGCCGGCGCGTGAGCCCCTCCGCCGAGCCGGCGATCGGGCCCGGGCTCCTGGAGGCGGTCGAGGCGCTGGCGCGCGTGGCCGGCGAGGCGATCATGGCCTACTACCGGGGCGGCGTGGCGATCGAGCGCAAGGACGACCACAGCCCCGTCACCGACGCCGACCGCGAGGCCGACGCCATCATCGCCGCGGGCTTGCGCGATCTCACCCCCGAGATCCCGGTGGTCACCGAGGAGGAGGTCGCCGAGGGCCTGGCGCCGACGCGGGTCGGACGGCGGTTCTGGCTGGTCGATCCGCTCGACGGCACGCGCGAGTTCATCAACGACCGCGACGAGTTCACCGTGAACATCGCGCTGATCGACGCCGGCGTGCCCGTCCTGGGCGTGGTCGGGGTGCCGGCGCGGGGCACGCTCTACGCCGCCATACTCACACATGGCGGGCCGGGCCGCGCCAGCAAGTGCAACGACGGCGGCGCGCACCGGCCGATCGCCGCGCGCGCGGCGCCGGCCGCCGGCATCTCCGTCGCCGCCAGCCGCAGCCACGCCGACAAGGACGAGCTCGAGGCCTTCCTGAGGGACAAGACGGTGAGCGACATCCTCATCGCCGGCAGCTCGCTCAAGTTCTGCCTGATCGCCGAGGGCCGGGCCGACCTCTATCCGCGGCTCGGGCCGACCATGGAGTGGGACACCGCCGCCGCGCACGCCGTGCTCGCCGCCGCGGGCGGCCATGTGCGCACCTTCGACGGCAAGGAGCTCGCCTACGGCAAGCCCGACTTCCGCAACCCGCATTTCGTCGCCACCGGACGCGATGCCTGATGCGGACGCGCGAGGCCGGCCGTCGCTTGGCACAAACCGCCCGGCCGGGCGCATTCACGCTGCAATTCGATCATGAAGCGGATACGATGACGCGACCATCGCGTGGCGAGCCGTCGGGCGTGCGGCGGCGCGATGCGAAGCGATCTTGGAACGGCCCGCGCCGGATCGGGCCGCAAACGGGAGGATGACATGAGGATCGGCAGGCTAGGCGACAACTTGATGCGCGGCGAAATGATCAATCGGGCCGAGGCTGGTTTGATGCAGGGAGCGATCGACCGGCGGACTTTCATGCGGATGGTCCTGGGTGCCGGCGTCTCCACGCTCGCGGCGGCGTCGATGGCCGAGAAGGCGCTGGCGATCCAGATCAATCAGGCCGCACAGCTCGCGAACCTCAAGAGCCGCTACGACTACATCGTCTGCGGCGCCGGCTCGGCGGGCTGCGTCGCCGCGCGCCGGCTCGCCGACAAGCCCGGCGTGTCGGTGCTGCTGATCGAGGCCGGCGGGTCCTACGACGTCGAGAACGTCACCAACCCCTCGATGTGGCCGACCAACATCCGCTCCGAACGCGATTGGGGCTTCACCGCGGAGCCCGGCAAGGCGGTCAACGGCCGGGCGCTCATCATGCCCATGGGCAAGGTGCTCGGCGGCGGCAGCAGCATCAACGTCATGGCCTATGTGCGCGGCCACAAGAACGACTACGACCACTGGGCGAGCGAGGCCGGCGACGAGGCCTGGAACTATGCGAGCGTCCTCAAGATCTTCAAGCGCATCGAGGACTGGCAAGGCGCCGCCGATCCCGCCTACCGAGGCAAGGGCGGCTTGTTCTACGTCCAATCCTCGCCCAACCCCAATCCCATCGCGCCGGCCATGGTGAAGGCGGCGGCCTCGGTCGGCATTCCGTCCTACGCCGACCACAACGGCAAGATGATGGAAGGCCCCGGCGGCTGCTCGATCCCCAACGTGGCGATCAAGGACGGCCGGCGGCAGAGCGTGTTCATGAACTATCTGCAGCCGATCCTCGACCGCCCGAACATCACCGTGCTGACCAAGGCCGAGGTGCAGAAGGTGACGCTCTCCGGCGCCAGGGCTACCGGCGTGGTGGTCAAGCTCGCGGGCGGCACGCGAACGATCGCCGCCGATCAGGAGATCGTGCTTTCGATGGGTGCGATCAACACGCCGCGCGTTCTCATGCTGTCGGGTATCGGCGACGAGACCGTGCTCGAGCGCGCCGGCGTGCCGGTCGCCCACAAGCTGCCGGGCGTCGGCAAGAACTTCCGCGATCACGTCCTGCTGGCCGGCTGCGTCTGGGAGTACAAGGAGGCGCTGGCGCCGCGCAACAACCTGTCGGAATGCACCTTCTTCTGGAAGAGCGACGCTTCGCTCGACACGCCGGATCTGCAGCCCTTCCAGATCGAAGTGCCCTATGCCAGCGAGGTTACGGGCAAGCAGTTCAAGTTGCCGAAGGCGGGCTGGACGATCGCACCCGGTCTCGTGCGACCCGAAAGCCACGGCACGGTGGCGATCCGCTCGGCCGATCCGAACGTGGCGCCGGTCATCGATGCGCGCTTCCTGTCCGATCGGAAGGACGTCGAGGCGCTGGCGCGCTGTGTCGAGCTGTGCCGCGAGATCGGCAACTCCGATGCGATGAAGCCCTTCGTGAAGCGCGAGGTGATGCCGGGGCCGCTGAAGGGCGCGGAGCTGGTCGAGTTCGTGCGCAACAGCGCGACGACCTATTTCCACCAGACCTGCTCGTGCCGCATGGGCAAGGACGAAGGCGCGGTGGTCGACGGCAAGCTGAAGGTGCGCGGCATCGACAAGCTGAGGATCGCCGACGGCTCGATCATGCCGCGCGTGACCACTGGCAACACGATGATGCCTTGCGTGATCATCGGCGAGCGGCTCGGCGAGATCATGGCGAGCTAGCGTTGCGCGCCGGTATGCACGGCAGATGAGCAGACCGGCCGCGAAAAAACACGCGGGCGCGGCGGCGGCGCATGTCGTGCCCGCGACCGCCGAGGCGATCCTGGAGGCCGGCGCGCTGCTGCGCGCGGGCGGGCTCGTCGCCTTTCCGACCGAGACGGTCTATGGCCTCGGCGGCGACGCAACGGACGACACGGCGGTCGCCGCGATCTTCGCGGCCAAGGACCGGCCCTCCTTCAACCCGCTCATCGTCCACCTGCCCTCGCTCGCGGCGGCGGAAACGGTGGCGATGTTCGACGCGCGCGCGCGGCGGGTGGCGGCGCGGCATTGGCCGGGCCCGCTGACCCTGGTGCTGCCGCGCGCGGCGGATTGCGAGGTCTCGCTGCTCGCCGGCGCGGGGCTCGACACCATCGCCGTCCGCGTTCCCGGCCATCCGGTCGCCCACGCGCTGCTGAACGCCGCCGGCCGGCCGGTCGCCGCGCCCAGCGCCAACCGCTCGGGCCGCGTGAGCCCGACCCGCGCCGAGCACGTCGCCGGGGAGCTGGGCGACGCCGTCGCCATGATCCTCGACGGCGGCCCGTGCCCCGTCGGCATCGAGTCGACGGTGCTCGACCTCTCCGAGGGCGCTCCGCGCCTGCTGCGCCCCGGGGCGGTCACCGCCGAGGCGCTCGAGGCCGAGATCGGCCCGCTGGACGCCGGCGACGGGTCGGCGGGCGTCACGGCGCCGGGACAGCTCGAAAGACATTATGCGCCCCAGGCGCCGCTCCGCCTCGGCTGCGCCGAGCCGCAACCCGGCGAGGCGCTGTTGGCGTTTGGGGGCGTGGTGCCGCGGGGCTTCGCGGCGGTCCTCAACCTGAGCGCGACGGGCGACCTTGTAGAGGCGGCCGCCAGCCTTTTCGCCCATCTCCGCGCCCTCGACGCGGCGGGCGCGACCGGCATCGCCACGATGCCGGTTCCCGACGACGGGCTCGGGCGCGCGATCAACGACCGGCTGCGCCGCGCCGCCGCGCGCGGCTGAGGGGGCTCAGCCCGGCGCCATCACCCAGCGACCCAGGGTCACGATGGCGAGCGCCACGACGGTGACGCCGACGACATCGAGGATCGCCCCGGCGCGCAGCATGTGGCGCATCTCGACGGCGCCGCTGCCGAAGACGATGGCGTTGGGCGGGGTCGCCACCGGCAGCATGAAGCCGAGCGTGGCGAAGAGCGCCACCGGCAGGGTCAGCACGAAGGCGGGCTCGCCCATGCCGATCGCGGTCGCCCCGGCGACGGGGAGGAAGACGGCCGCCATCGCCGTGTTGCTGGCGAGCTCGCCGACGAAGACGATCAGCACGCCCACCGCGAGCAGCAGCAGGACGATGTGAAGCGTCTTGAGGCCCGTGAGCTGCGCGCCGATCCAGCGCGCCAGGTCCGATTCGCCGATCGCCGCCGCCAGCGCGAGGCCGCCGCCGAAGAGGATGAGGACATCCCAGCGGATGCCCATCGCCTCCTTCCAGGAGAGCAGAAAGCGACCGCGCTTGAGGTCGACCGGCAGCACGAAGAGCAGCACCGCGCCCGTCACCGCGATCCCGGCATCGGAGAGCGTGAGCCAGGGCAGCAGGTAGGCAAGCAGCGGGCGGAAGATCCAGGCCGCCGCGACCAGGCTCATCAGCACGACCAGCATGCCTTCGGCGCGCGAGACCGGCGGCAGCGATCGGAGCTTCCCGGCGATGACGGCGCCGGTCTCGGCCGCGGCGCGCCCCGAAATGCGAAACGTCACCCGGGTCAGCACCAGCCAGGCGAGCGGCAGCATCACGATCACCAGCGGCACGCCGATCAGCATCCAGCGGAAGAAGCTCACCTCCACGCCGTGCGCCTTGGCCATGTAGGCGGCGAAGAGCGCGTTGGGCGGGGTGCCGATGATCGTGCCCATGCCGCCGATGGTCGCCGCGTAGGCGATGCCGAGGAGCAGGGCGGGGGCGACGGGCGCATGCTCGCCGCCTTCCTGTTCATAGGTCGCGACGATCGAGAGCCCGATCGGCAGCATTACCATCGTCGTCGCGGTGTTGCTGACCCACATGCTGAGGAAGGCCGTGACCGCCATCAGCCCGAAGATCACGCCGCGCGGGCTGGTGCCGACGAAGCGCAGCACGGTGAGCGCGATCCGGCGGTCGAGCGCCCAGGCGTGCAGCGCCCGGGCGAGCATGAAACCGCCCAGGAAGAGGAAGATCAGCGGATGGGCGTAGGCGGGCGCGGTCGCCTCGATGCCGCGCAGGCCGAGGAAGGGAAAGGCGATGAGCGGCAAGAGCGCCGTCACCGCCAGCGGCAGCGCCTCGGTCATCCACCAGAGCGCCATCCACAGCCCGATCCCGGCGATCCACCAGCCATTCTCCGAGAGCCCCGCCGGCGGCGGGCTGGCGACGACGGCCACGGCGGCAAGCGGCCCCAGGACAAGGCCGATCAGCCGGTGGCGCGGGAAGCCGTTCTTTGGGTCGGTGTCGGCATCGGGCATGACCTATCGTAGCGCCGCATGGGCCCAGAGTTCCAATGACGTGCGTCAATAACCCTGTCCCGCAAGTCGGGAGGGGCGCCGCGGCGTCTCGAAGGACGAAGGCAGCTGGTGCCGACTGTCCACACCCTTGCTCGCACCGGCCCCCCGCGCTACCTCGTATCCATGAACAAGCCGCCAGCCGCCGCGAAAGCGCCGCCCAAGGCCGCGCTCGACGCCATCAGGGCGATCGTCGGCGCGAAGGGCTGGGTCGACGATCCGGCGGGGATGGCGCCGCATCTGGAGGAGCCGCGTGGGCTCTGGCATGGCCGCGCGGCGCTCGTGGCCAAACCCGCCTCGACGCGGGAAGTCGCGGCCGTGATGGGGGTCTGCGACGAGCACGCCATCGCCGTGGTGCCCCAGGGCGGCAATACGAGCCTGGTCGGCGCCGCGGTGCCGCACGAGCACGGCCGCGAGATCGTGCTCAGCCTGTCGCGCATGAACGCGATCCGCGCGCTCGACCCGCTGAACGACACGATCACCGCCGAGGCCGGCTGTATCCTCGCCAACGTCCAGGCGGCGGCCGAGGAGGCGGGCCGGCTCTTCCCGCTCTCGCTGGGCGCGGAGGGCACATGCCAGATCGGCGGCAACCTCTCGACCAACGCCGGCGGCACCGGCGTGCTGCGCTACGGCAGCGCGCGCAACCTGGTGCTCGGCCTCGAGGTGGTGCTGCCCTCGGGGGAGATCTGGGACGGGTTGCGCGGCCTCCGCAAGGACAACACCGGCTACGACCTGAAGCAGCTCTTCCTCGGCGCCGAGGGCACGCTGGGCGTCATCACCGCGGCGGTCCTGAAGCTCTTCCCCAAGCCCAACGACACCGTCACCGCGCTGGTCGGCCTGCCCGACCCGCAGGCCGCCGTCGACCTCCTCGCCCGCGCCCGCGCCGCCACCGGCGACGCCGTCAGCGCCTTCGAGCTGATGGCGCGGTTCTGCATCGAGATCGCGACCGAGTTCGGCTCCGACGTGCGCGATCCCTTCGCCGCACCGCCGCCGCAATACCTGCTGATCGAGCTGACCACCGCCCAAGCGCCCGGGCCCTTGCGCGACGCCTTCGAGGCGGTGTTGGAGACGGCAATGGCCGACGGCCTCGTCCTCGACGCCGTGATCGCCGACAGCGGGGCGCAGGCCCAGGCGCTGTGGCGCATCCGCGAGGTCGTGCCCGAGGTCCAGATGTCGGCCGGCGGCTCGATCAAGCACGACGTCTCGGTGCCGGTCTCGCGCGTGCCCGAGTTCATCGCCCGCGCCGACGCCGCCGTGGCCGCGGCGATGCCCGGCGTGCGGCCCTGCGCCTTCGGCCATGTCGGCGACGGCAACGTTCACTACAACCTCTCCCAGCCGCCCGGCATGGATCGCGACGAATTCATGGCGCGCTGGGCGGAGATGAACGAGATCGTCCACGACATCGTCGCCGGGCTGGGCGGCTCGATCAGCGCCGAGCACGGTCTCGGCCGCCTCAAGCGCGAGGAGATCGCGCGCTACAAGTCCGCGACCGAGCTTCAGATGATGCGCGCCGTCAAGCGCGCCCTCGACCCCAAGGGCATCATGAACCCGGGAAAGGTGCTTTAGGTCGGGTCGCATTTGGACGGGATCGAAAATTGATCCGGCCCAAGTGCGTGAATCCGATCTAACGATTTGATGACAGAGCAGATTCACGTGATCAGGTCGAATCAAGAAGTGATTCGACCTGATCACGACCTGCTCTAGGCGCCGTCGACTGAAGCGCCGCTGCCCCGTTCAGCAGCCACAGCCCGACCGGCGCCGCGCGCCCGCGCACCGTCTCGTCGCGGTCGCGCTTGACCGTCTCGAGCAGCGCGCCCCCGCTGTCCGCGCCCTCGCCGCGGATCGCCGCGATCAGGTCGTCGCTGGCGACCAGCGGCGAGCCGGCCGTGCGGGTGAGCGCCTCGAGCCGGCTCGCCACGTTCACCGTGTCGCCGAGCACGGTGTATTCGAGGCGCCGCTCGTCGCCGATATTGCCCGCGACCACGGGCCCATAGTGGATGCCGATGCCGATCTTGATCGCGGGCTCGCCGCGGGCCGTCCGCTCGTCGCTCCAGGCCTCGATCGCGTGCAGCATGGCAAGCCCGCAGGCGAGCGCCCGTGTCGCGTCGTCGGGCCCGGCGCGCGGCGTGCCGAAATGCGCCATCACCGCGTCGCCGATGTATTTGTCGAGCGTGCCGCCGTGGTCGAAGATCGTGCGGGCCAGCCGGCCGTGGAAGTCGCGCAGCATCGCCACCACGCCCTCCGGCGTCATCGTCTCCGAGAGCGTCGTGAAGCCGACCATGTCGGCGAAGAGGATGGCGGCGTTCTGGCTCGCCACCCTATCGAGGCCGCCCGCGCCGGCGAGCTCGTCGACCAGGTTGGGCGAGAAGTAGCGCGACAGGTTGGCGCGTGCCGACTCGGCGACCACCTGCCGCCGCACCAGGCGCCGCGAACGCCACACGGTGATCGCCAGGATGAGGGTGATGAGCGACAGGAAGACCAGCTGGTTGTACCAGCTGGTGAGCGAAACGTAGTTGGGATCGAGGAAGTTCCTGATGATCTCCTGGGGCGTCAGCCCGCTGTCGAGCGCGTCCTTCGAGCTGATGGCGATCGAGTTGGGCAGCGAGACGACCCAGAGCACGCCGGCACTCCACGCCACCATCGATGCCGCCCCAGTCCAGATGACCAGCGCCGGTGAGTAGCTGAGCGCCATGCCGACCAGGAAGATGCCAAGGAAAAGGAAGTTCGGCAGGCGCAGGTTGATCTGCGGCGTCCAGGTATCGGTGAAGAAGGGCGGCGGGACGACGAGCAAGTAGGTCAGGATCGCCACCTCCAGCAGCATGAAAGCGACCGTCCAGACGACCGAGGCGAAGCCCCAGCGTCGCATCAAATGCGGCACCGCGCCGAGCGCCATGAAGAGCACGATGAGCGCGGCGTAGCGCAGCGAGCGCTCGGCAGGTAGCACCGTCAGCACGTAGACGAGCGGCGCGCCCAGCACGACGAGCCGGCCCCAGAGCGCGTAGACGAGCCCCGCGTGCTCCTCGCGCCGGAAGGCGGCGGCGATGCGCTCGCCGCGGTTGACGGCCGCTGCGGTTTCCGCCTCGGTCATGGACGTGGCTCCTCCACGCTTCCACCGGCGCGGGCGATGCGTCGTTCCCCCTGCGCCGATCTTGAGCCTCACCGATCTTAGATAGGCGCGGTCGCGCCGGCAGAGAATGATCGCGCCACCCTCTTTCCTTCCAACCCGCGAATGCTAGATTTCTCCCTCATGAAGTCCTTCGATCAGATCCTCAAGATCGCCGCCGAGAAGAAAGGCGGCCTGGCCGAGGTCGAGAAGCTGCTGCCGGAGGTGAAGTCTCCCGAACAGATCGCTGCCACGCCCGACGGCCGCATCCTGGCGGAGATGACGCGCAGCGTCTTCCAGTCGGGCTTCGCCTGGAAGGTGATCGAGGCGAAATGGGACGGCTTCGAGACCGCCTTCAAGGGCTTCGTGCCGGGCAAGGTCACGGCGTTCTCCGACGAGGATCTCGAGAGGCTGATGGCCAACCAGGACATCGTGCGCAACGGCGCCAAGATCCGCGCCACGCGCGACAACGCCGCGTTCGTCGCCGCGCTCGCAAAGGAGCACGGCTCGGCCGCGCGCTTCATCTCCGACTGGCCGGTCGCGGACATCGCCGGGCTGTGGGAGGTGATGAGGGAACGCGGCAACCGCCTCGGCGGCTTCACCGGGCAGTACGTGCTGCGCCGCATCGGCAAGGACACGCCGGTCGCCAGCCAGCACGTCGTCGCCGCGCTGGTGCGCGAGGGCGTGGTCGACAAGGCGGTCAGCTCCAAGCGCGATCAGGCGAAGATGCAGGCGGCCTTCAACGCCTGGGCCGCCGAAAGCGGCCGCCCGCTCGCGCAAATCTCGCGCATCCTGGCGATGACGGTGGACTGAGGCCGGCGGCTGCGCCTATAACGAATTGGGCCGACGAATTGGCGTCCGCCGGGGGGGTGACGTCGGCGTTTCGCGACACTAGGTCATAGAGCATCGGTATGTCCGATGACTGAAGCGACCCAAAAGGACGCACGCGAGGTCGAGGCCCTCTGGCGGAAGACCCTGATCACGGGCCACCCCGGCATAGTCTGGGGACGGAAATTCATGCGTCTTCTGCCGGGCCCGCCGCGCTGCAAGGTCTGCCACAACCCCTTCGGCGGCATCGGCGGCCGCATCTGCGGCGCGATCGGCATGAAACCGTCGCGCAAGAACCCCAAGCTCTGCGGGCTTTGCTGCGACAAGATGCCGCCGGGCGGCGCCGAGGTCGAAATCGCCGTGCTGTTCGCCGACGTGCGCGGCTCGACCGCATTGGCCGAGCGTCTCGGACCGACCGCGTTCGCCGCCGCGCTCAACGAGTTCTACGCGACGGTCACAAACGTGCTGGCCAGCCACGACGCCACGATCGACAAGCTGATCGGCGACGAGGTGATGGCGTTCTTCGTGCCGGGATTCTGCGGGCCGGCATTCAAGCGCACTGCGGTCGAAGCCGGTCAATCCCTGCTCCGGGCGCTCGGCTACGGTGATGCGCGCGGGGCATCGCTCCCCGTTGGGGTTGGCATCGACGCCGGCACCGCCTTCGTGGGCAATGTCGGCGGTGCCGATTATGTGGACTTCACCGCGCTCGGCGATCCGGTGAACACGGCCGCGCGCATTCAAGCGGCCGCCGGCGCGGGCGAGTTGCTGGTCAGCGAGGCCGCGTTCGAAGCCGTCGCCGACCGCTTTGCCGGCGTCGCGGCAAGGACGCTTGAGGTCAAGGGCAAGCAGGCTCCCGTCCGCGTCCGCTCGGTACCGCTGAGCCAGGCGGCCTGAGACCCCCGGCCTGAATCCCGGCTGAACGGAGGGCTCAGACCTCGTTCAGCGCCCATCGGCCACGCTCCGGCGCAACGTTCCCTCGTTACTCCGGAGCGTGGCCATGAGCATCTGGCTGACCTTCGCCCTATTCATTGGCACCGTCTGGTTCGCCTGCGAGCTCAACGCCGAGCCCGTGCCGGAGAACCGCACCTTCGCCCGCGAGCGCTGGCAGGACGGCATCCACGACTAGGATGGCCGCGCCGACAAGCGAGCCCTCGGCGGCAGATGTACCCAGAGGCTAACGCGATCGTCGCCGCGCATGCCGTGACGCGACTGCGGCATCGCGCGCGGTTGCGGGCGGGGGCGACTCGGCCTGGCTGTTGCAGTAGATTCAGCCGGTCACGACAACCCCTGGACGCCGAGACCCGCCATGAACGACTACACCGCCCCCCTCGAGGACATCAAGTTCACGCTGCGCCAGGTGGCGGGCCTGGAGGGCGTCACCTCGATGCCCGGCTTCGAGGAGGTCACCGACGATATCGTCGACGCCGTGCTCGAGGAGGCCGGCAAGTTCGCCGCCGGCGTGCTGGGGCCCTTGAACCGGGTCGGCGACGAGGAGGGCTCGCGCCTCGAGGACGGCGTCGTGCGCACGCCGACGGGCTTCCGCGAGGCCTATCTCCAGTTCGTCGAGGGCGGCTGGAACGGCATGATGTTCGAGGCCGAATGGGGCGGCATGGGCCTGCCCTGGACGCTCGCCATGGCGATCACCGAGATGATCGACGCCGCCAACACCGGCTGGGCGCTCTGCCCGATGCTGACCCAGGGCGCGGTCGAGGCGCTGACCGCCCACGGCACCGAGCGGCTCCAGACGCTTTACGTCCCCAAGCTGGTCTCGGGGACATGGACCGGAACGATGAACCTGACCGAGCCGCAGGCGGGCTCCGACGTCGGCGCGCTGCGCACCAAGGCGGTCCCCGAGGGCGACCACTACCGCATCACCGGCCAGAAGATTTTCATTACCTACGGCGACCAGGACTACACCGAGAACGTGATCCACCTGGTCCTCGCGCGCCTCCCCGACGCCCCCGACGGGCCCAAGGGGATCTCGCTTTTCCTGGTGCCGAAGGTGCTGGTGAACGAGGACGGCTCGCTGGGCGAGCCCAACGATCTCCGCGTGGTCTCGCTGGAGCACAAGCTCGGCATCCATGCGAGCCCAACGGCCATCATGAGCTACGGCGACAAGGACGGCGCGGTCGGCTACCTGATCGGCGAGGAGAACAACGGCCTCGCCTGCATGTTCACGATGATGAACAACGCCCGCCTGAACGTCGGCATGCTGGGGCTCGGCACCGCCGTGCGCGCCTACCAGCACGCCCGCGCCTACGCCGTCGAGCGCGTCCAGGGCGCCGATATCGCCGGCGACCCGAACGCCAAGGTGACCATCATCAAGCACCCCGACGTGCGCCGCATGCTGATGGCGATGAAGTCGGACGTCGAGGCGATGCGCGGCCTGATCTATTTCGCGGGCACGGCTCTGGACAAAGCCAAGCACCATCCCGACGCCGAGGAGCGGAAGCGCCAGCAGGCCCTCATCGACCTGCTCACTCCGGTGGTCAAGGCCTGGTGCACCGACACGGGGCTGGAGGTCTGCAACACCGGCATCCAGGTGCATGGCGGCATGGGCTTCATCGAGGAGACGGGCGCGGCCCAGCACTGGCGCGACGCGCGCATCCATCCGATCTACGAGGGCACCAACGGCATCCAGGCCAACGACCTGCTCGGCCGCAAGGTGGTGCGCGACGGCGGCGCCACCGCCAAGGCCTTCATCGCCACCATGGGCGCGCTCGACAACGAGCTGGGTGCTGCGCAGGACGGCGACCTCGAGGCCATAAGGGGCGCGTTGACGCAGGGCCTCCGTTGCCTGGGCGAGGCCACCGACTGGCTGGTCGCGACCTTCCCCAAGGAGCCCCATCTCGCCGCCGCCGGCGCGCGGCACTATCTGGAGCTCTGGGG
>Ga0302046_10001021_pt1 | contig 26654 bp, 19 predicted proteins | sample RVTome_11_FD_200261 | JGI IMG/M metagenome (GOLD analysis project Ga0302046, IMG submission 200261) | Soil microbial communities from uranium-contaminated site in the Upper Colorado River Basin, Wyoming, United States - RVT147D111 (version 2) ... | reverse complement strand
TCGAGATCGCCGTCACCGTCCACGTCTCCCGCCGCGACCGAGCGACTGTTCTTGGAGTCGGTTCCGATGTCGCTGCCGATCACGGACGCGAAGGGATCGGCGGTGCCGTTATTGAGGTACAGCCGACTCCGGCGATTGAAGTTCCCGATCACGAGGTCCAGGTCGCCGTCGCCGTCGAAGTCCCCGAGGGTGGCGGCGCGAGTGGGAGCGGTGTCCTCGGCCACGGTGCTGTTCCCGGCGCCTGCGAAGGGGTTGGCGGTGCCGTTGTTCAGGTGGAGGCGGTTGGGCTGGCTGGTGTTGCCGGCCACCAAGTCCAGGTCGCCGTCGGCGTTGACCATGCCCGCGGCCAGAGCCACCGTCAGCTCGGCCGGGCCGAAGGGGCTCGCGGGTGCAGCCGCGAAGGGGTCGGGGCTGCCGTCGTTGAGATACAGACGGCTCGCGACGCCGTCGTTCCCCGCCACGATATCGAGGTCGCCGTCACCATCGAAGTCCCCGATGGTGATGACCTGGGTGTTGACGGGGCTGCCCGCGAGGCTCGTTCCCGGAACGATGCCGTCGCAGGCGCCGTCCCCATCGGTGTCGGTGCCGTCATCGGCGGGCGCGGTGTCCGCCAGCGGGCCGAAGCCGTCGGTGCCGACCGCGCAGTCGTCGCACGTGTCGGCGTCGGAGTCGCCGCAAGCTGCGGGGTCGAGCGGGTCCGGATCGGCGCCGTCCGCCAGGCCGTCGTTGTCGTCGTCGGCGTCGATGCAGTTCGCGCTGCCGTCGGCGTCGGTGTCGGTCTCGACGACACCACACCCGCAAACCCCGGGAACGACCTTCGCCGGATCGAAGGGACAGCCGTCGCCCGCGTCGCACGCGCCGTCCCCATCGGTATCGATGCCGTCGTTGGCGGGCGCAGCGTCGGCGAGGGGCCCGAAGCCGTCGGTGCCGACCGCGCAGTCGTCGCACGTGTCGGCGTCGACGTCGGAGCACACGTGCGGATCCAGGGTCGCGGGATCGAAGGCGTCGGCCACGCCGTCGTTGTCGTCGTCGTCGTCCCCGGCGTCGCAGATCCCATCCCCGTCGGTATCGGCGCCGTCGTTGGCGGGCGCAGCGTCCGCGAGGGGCCCGAAGCCGTCGGTGCCGATCGCGCAGTCGTCGCACGTGTCGACGTCGACGTCGGAGCACACGTGCGGATCCAGGGTCGCGGGATCGAAGGCGTCGGCCACGCCGTCGTTGTCGTCGTCGGGGTCGAAGCAGTCCGCGGTACCGTCGCCGTCGTTGTCGGTCGAGGCTCCGGACTCGGGGCTGCCGCAGCCGCAGAGACCGGGGGCGGTCTTGGCGGGATCGGCCGGACAGGCATCGCCGACGTCGCAGGTCCCGTCGGCGTCGGCGTCGGCGCCGTCGTTCCCGGGAAGGATGTCCGAGAGCGGTCCGAAGCCGTCGGTGCCGACCGCGCAGTCGTCGCACGTGTCGGCGTCGGCGTCGCCGCACAGGTTCGGGCTCAGCGGACCGGGGTCGGAACCGTCGGCCACGCCGTCGTTGTCGTCGTCCGCATCGACGCAGTCGGCGGCGGCATCGGCGTCGGTGTCGGTATCCGGAACGCCGCAGCCGCAGACTCCCGGCGAGGACTTCGCGGGATCCGACGGGCAGCCATCGCCGGCGTCGCAGGCGCCGTCGGAGTCGGCGTCGGGTCCGTCGTCCTCGGGGAGGACGTCCGACAGCGGTCCGAGATCATCGGTCCCGGTGGAGCAATCGTCGCACGTGTCGGCGTCCGAGTCGCCGCACAGGTCGGGATCGAGCGCGAAGGGATCGGAGCCGTCGGCCGCACCGTCGTTGTCGTCGTCCGCATCGACGCAGTCCGCGGCGGCATCGGCATCGGTGTCGGTGTCCGGAACGCCGCACCCGCACACCCCCGGGGCGATCTTGCCGGGGTCCAGCGGACAGCCGTCTCCGGTCGATGCCCACAGGTTTGCGGGGCCACCGTTGAGGTAGACGCGATTGGGCTGGAAGTAGTTGGACTCGGCCAGGTCGAGGTCGCCGTCGCCGTCCAGGTCGTCGAGGGTCAGGAAGGTGGTCTGGCGAGCGTCGCCCGTGACGTCTTCACCGGTGACGCCGTCGAAGGGGCCGGCCGTGCCGTTGTTGAGGTACAGGCGGTTGACCTGGGCGTAGTTCCCCGCCATGAGGTCGAGGTCGCCGTCGGCGTCCACGTCGCCCAGGGCGAGGGAGCGGGTTTCGTGGGCGTCCCCCGTGATGGTCGTCGCGGTGACGCCGTCGAAGGGGCCGGCCGTGCCGTTGTTGAGGTACAGCCGGTTGGGCTGGTCGATCTCGCCGGTCACGAGATCGAGGTCGCCGTCCCCGTCGAGGTCGCCCAGGGCCACCGCGAAGGTCGGGAGCGCGTCGGTCGTGATATCGACCCCCGAGACGCCGGCGAACGGATCCGAGGTCCCGTTGTTCAGGAACAGCCGGTTGGTCTGGATGGTGTTCCCGATCACCACGTCCAGGTCTCCGTCCCCGTCCACGTCCCCCAGGTCGAGGTCCTCGGTGTTCCTGGAGTCGGTGCCGAGGTCCGTGCCGGACACGCCGGCGAAGGGATCGGCGGTGCCGTTGTTGAGGTACACCCGGCTGCGGTTGTTGGTGTTCCCGACGACCAGATCGAGGTCGCCGTCCCCGTCCAGATCCCCGAGGGCCAGGGCGCGAAGCGGCGCGGTGTCGACCGCCACGGTGGTTCCGCCGATACCCGCGAAGGGGTCGGCGGTGCCGTTGTTGAGGTAGACGCGGTTGAGCTGGTTGCTGTTGCCCGCGACGAAGTCGAGGTCGCCGTCGCCGTCGACGTCGGCCAGCGCGCCGTCGGTGGTCAGCTCGCTGTTGCCGAACGCGGTCCCCGGGAGGCCGACGAAGGGTTGCGAGCTGCCGTCGTTGGCGTACAGCCGGGAGGGAGGGCCGTCGATCGCGGCGAGCAGGTCGTGATCGCCGTCACCGTCGAGGTCGCCGGCGAGCAACGCCTGGGACCAGGCCACCATTCCGCCGATGTCGTATCCCGGCACGGTTCCGTCGCACGCCCCGTCGAGGTCGGTGTCGGTGCCGTCGTTCGCGGGATCGCCGTCCGCCAGCGGCCCGAAGCCATCGGTGCCCACGGTGCAGTCGTCGCACGAGTCGGCGTCGGCGTCGCCGCACACGCTCGAGTTCACCGGGTCGGGATCGGAGCCGTCGCTTGCCCCGTCGTTGTCGTCATCCGTGTCTCCGGCGTCGCACGGGCCGTCGCCGTCGGTATCGGTGCCGTCGTTCGCGGGATTGGCGTCCGCCAGCGGCCCGAAGCCGTCGGTGCCCACCGCGCAGTCGTCGCACGAGTCGTCGTCGGAGTCGCCGCACACGCTCGGGCTCAGGGGTCCGGGATCGAGGCCGTCGTCCACGCCGTCGTTGTCGTCGTCGGCGTCGCATGCGTCGCCGGCCGCGTCACCGTCGGTGTCGACCTGCGGCGTGTTGAAGTCGCCGGGGCAGTTGTCGACCGCGTCCTCGACGCCGTCGCCGTCGCCGTCGATCAAGCTCTCGCAGGGGTCGCCCCGGCCGTCCAGGTCGGCGTCGGCCTGATCCGGGTTGGCCATCGTCGGGCAGTTGTCGCATACGTCCCCGGCGAAGTCGTGGTCGACGTCGGAGAGGCCGGCGTTCGGGACCAGCGGGCAGTTATCGTGCAAGTCCGGTGATCCATCGCCATCGAAGTCGCCGCCGCTCGCGGGACAGGCGGAGTAGGTGCGGTCGAAACCGCTGCTGTCCTGACCTGCCGCGCTCTCGCCGCAGGTATTCGAGGCGGTGAAGACGTAGGCCCACAGCTCCCCGGGATCCGGATCGGCGCCCTCGGTGGTGTGGGTGCCCGGGATCCCGCCCTCGTAGCACGAGAACAACGCGTCGAACGGCTCGCCGGGCAGCGTCTCGGAGCGGTAGAGGTTGGACACGTGCCCCTGAGGGACCCGGCTCCACAGCAAGGTCGTTCCTGCGGTCTTGTCGAGCCGAACGGTGGGACCGATCTCGCCCGGGGGAGAGGAGACGCCGGGCAGCGACGGAGCGCAGTCGATCTCGTTGGGCACGCCATCGCCGTCGTCATCCACCGCCGCGGCATGGCGGCCCGCGGCCAGCAGCGCAACCAGGAGCAGGAGGCGGACGGCGAGATGTCCAGTCGCTCGCCGACGAGGCGCCGACGAACCGGCGGCCGATCCTGAATTGACCATGAGTCTTCCCGTGCAGCGGCGCGCTGATGCGCCCACCCCGACGCGTGACACGGCGGTTGGAGGCTTCCCCCCTCGTTCCCGTACCTCGACGCTCCGTAAAGCGCGCCGGATGAGATACTAGCGGAGCCCCGCGTCGTCAACCGAAACTAGAGCGAACCCTCGGGCGCCCCACCCCCCGACCTGGCGCCGCGAGCCGGAAGAGGCCCCGGTGGGCGGCGCGTCGGACCCCGCCCGGCGCGACGATTGAAAGGGGGAGCCGCGAATCCCATGGCTCGACGGGACGACCGTATATCCTGAGACCCATGAACTCGAAGACGCGGTCGTGCCCACGGTTTCGGCGGCTCCCGGGCCTGCCCGCCGTCGTGGCGTCGATCGTCGTCATCGCCTGCGGGCGCGCGGTCGAGGTGCCACAGGCCGATCTGGTCGACGCCGAGCCGGAGATCGTCCAGGCGGTCGAGCAGGCGCGCGCCGATGTTGCGCGAGACCCGCATTCCGCGAAGACGTGGGCGGCGCTCGGCGATTGGTACTACACGCTGGAGTGGTACGACGAGGCGGCGGCCTGCTACGTAGCCGCGGAGGGCATCGAGCCCAAGGAGTTCCTGTGGCCCTACGCCGTCGGCCATTCCCTGTCGGGGAAGGCCGACCTCGTGGGTGCGGCGGCGGCCTTCGAGCGCGCGGTGGCGCTGAACGAGCGTTACGCTGCGGCGCACGTGATCCTGGCCGACGTTCTCGTCCAGCTCGGCCGCACGGAAGAGGCACGCCGGCACTACCTGCTGGCCGGCCGGCTCGACCCCACGCTATCCCACGCGTCGTTGGGAGCGGGCCAGGTCGAGCTGTCGGCCGGGCGATACGACGAGGCCTTGAGCTACCTCAACGAAGCGCTGCGACGCGACCCGCGCCACGCCGAGGTCCATCAGGCGCTGGCGCAGGTCTACCTGGCGCTCGGCGACGGCGAGATGGCCCGGTATCACGCCGAGGTCACGCGCACGCTCCCCAAGGCGACTCGTCTCCCGGACCCGCTTTCGACGCGCATCCTGCAACCCGCGGGCTCGCTCGCGATGGTCGAGATGGGCGCGAGCCTCATGCGGGAGGGCCGGCTCGACGAGGCGGAGGAGCGGCTCCGCGAAGCGGTGCGGGCCGACCCGCGCCACCGGGGAGCGTGGGTTCGGCTCGGCGAGCTGCTGACGCGTCAGGGCAGGTTCGCGGAAGCGACGCAGGCGCTACAGGAAGCGGTGCGCATGAACGCCGCCGACATCTATAGCCGCGAGTTGCTGGCCGAAGCCCTGGAGGGCCAGGGTTTGCGGCAGGAGGCGGCGTCCCAGCTCCGGATCGTCCTGGATATCGACCCGGGTCGCCCCGGCGCCGCGCGCCGCCTGCAGGAGCTCGAGTCCGGCCCGTAGACCGGCCCCGGCCTCAGCCCGGCGTCGGGTCTCGATCCCCGGACCATTGCTCCAGTCCCCAGACCGCCAGCGGGATGACGATCGGGAACGAGAAGAACCACACCTTGCCCACGTTGAGTGCCAGCACGAACGGCACGGCGAGGATCGCGGGCGCGAGCCACGACCACCGGATCAGAGGATGCTCGGTACGACGCCGGTTCATCCAGAATCCCCAGGCGGCCACGATCCACAACACGCCGAAGGTCATCGCGGCGCGACTCATGTAGAACGCGAAGCGATCCGGCCTGCCGAACACCTCGGCGGCGAACTTCGACGCCGAGGACACCGAGTACAGCTCGACCTCGGCCGGAAACAGGAAGACGCGAAAGACGAGATAGGCGAGCGCGCCCGGGATGAAGGCGCACAGCTGGGCGACTCGCGGGCGCCACGGCTGCCGCACGAGGAACGCCGCGAGCGGCGCGATCAGCACCGGCTCCTTCGTGAAGATCCCGAGGCAGAACAGGACCGCGAGGAGCACGTGGCGCCGAGTCAGCACCGCGTACAGACAGCCCGCCAGGAATGCGTAGGCCCAGGCGTCGGCGACGGGAAGGGTGGCGGTGGTCAACGGGAAATGGGATCCCAGGAACAGCAGCCCGCCCAGCCATGACTGCCATGGCCCGAAGCCCATCGCGTCCATCATCCGCATCAAGAACCAAGCCGCCGTCGCGAGACCGAGGAGGTTGACCACCGCGAACTTGAAGAGCGGCGCCTTCTCGTCGAGGCGCCTGTCGCGCTCCGTCAGTCCTTCGGGCAGCGCCGGCACGGCACGGGCGAGGAGCGGGGTCAGGACGCGGTAGCGGTACGGAGGCGGGATCTCTTTCAGAGAAGTTCCATCATGAATCCTCAGGTATTGGATGATGTCTCGCCCGGAGTCGTCGAGGCGGAACCGGCTGACGGAGAGGGAGCCGATCGAGGCCGCGATCGACGCGAACAGCAGCCAAGAAACCAAGGAGCGGCGCAAGGAACCTCCCTTTCGACGGCCCCAGTCTACCTCCGATGGGACAAGCTGGATATCTGTTGACAAGGCGACCATATTTAGGGTTCCATCGGGACCGCATATGCTTAAAGAAATAGAATATCAAGGGGCCGGGTCGCGCGCGGGAGCCGATGACTCGGAGCGTGCGCGCGCGATTCGGGAAACGACCGGGACCTGGCTGGTCCGGATCTTGGTCGTGATGGCCGTCGCGGCGACGGTCTACTACTTCTCGTGGTGGGGTCGGGCCGGCCGGATCGAGTCGGTGCTCCTCGCCGGCGCGCTACTGGTGGCCGGAGCCTACCACTGGATGCAGCTGCTCGTGAGCTGGTGCATCTACCTGTGCGCCCGGCGAAGGCCGGATCCCCCGCGGCAGGCGAGCGACGCTCCGAGCGTCGACGTTTTCGTGACCGCCTGCAACGAGCCGTACGAGCTCGTGGAACGAGCGCTCCGGGCCGTGACGGCGATGCGCGGGACGTTCCGCCCGTGGCTGCTCGATGACGGCGAGGACCCGCGCTTGGCACGACTCGCGGAGCGCCTCGGGGTGGGCTACCTGACGCGCACCGACCGCATCGGCGCGAAGGCGGGGAACATCAATGCCGCCCTGCGCCGCACGGATGGCGATGTGGTCGTGATCTTCGACCTCGACCATGCCCCCAAGCCGGAGTTCCTCGAGCGCACCCTGGCGCACTTCGCGGACCCCGAGGTCGGTTTCGTCCAGGTCATGCTGACCTTCGAGAACCAGGGTCAGAGCTGGTACGCCCGCGCGGCCGCCGAATCCGCCCTGGACTTCTTCAATCCGACTTCGATCGGGATGGATGCGCTCGGGAGCGCGACGCTCATCGGGACCAACGCCGTCGTCCGGCGCAAGGCCTTGGAGTCCATCGGCGGCTACCGGCCTGGGCTCGCGGAGGACCTCGCGACCTCGATCGAGCTGCACGCCGCGGGGTGGAAGTCGGTGTACGTCGCGGAGCCCCTCGCCCCGGGGTTGGCCCCGGCCGACACGCGCGCGTGGTTCACGCAGCAGCTGAAGTGGTCACGAGGCGTGTTCGAGGTGCTGCTCACGGCCTACCCGCGCCTGTGGCCGCGGCTGACGATGCGGCAGCGCATGTGCTACGCCGTGCGAACGACCTACTACTGGATCGGGCCGGTGACCGCGTTGCACATGGCCTTCACCGTCGGAGTGCTGCTCGCCGGCGAGGCCGTGGCGCGCGTGAACCTCGGGGAGTACATCGTGCACTTCCTGCCGCTCGTGGCGTGCACGCTGGCGATTCGCCTGGCGGCGCTGTGGACTTTCCGGCATCCGTCGGTGCGCATGGTTCCCCTGTGGCGGGCGTTCATGCTGATCTACTCGAGCTGGCCGATCTACACCTTGGCGTGGTTCATGGCGGTGCTGCGCGTTCCGCTCGAGTTTCGCTTGACGCCGAAGGCCCGGAACGGCCGCACGGACTGGAATTGGCTCGCGCCGCAGGCCCTGGCCTCCGCGGCGATCGCGATGTCCCTTCTCGCGGCGCTGATCGCCGGGACGACGCCGCACGTCGAGATTCTCCTCGGGTTCTGCGTCGTGCAGGCGCTTCCGCAGATCGTCCTGCTGTGGCACTCCGCGAAGTCCGCCGCCGCTTGAGCCCCGCTCCTTCCGGCGGCCCGAATCGCGTATCATCGGGTCACGGGGCCCGGGGAGGCGCCGCGGGGATGACGGCATGAGCGTGTCGGAGGCGTCGGGAAGCTCGAAGATCGGAAGTGGTTCCGAGGCGCGCGGACGTTTGACGGGCGAGGGAGCGATCGAGTTGCACGGGACCCTCACCGGCGAGGTCGAGTGGAAAGGACTCGTGGTCATCGGATCGAAGGCCCGCCTCGTCGGGGACGGCAGGGTCGAGTCCCTGGAGCTGCACGGCGTGCTCGAGGGACGCGTTGTCGCCTCGGGGCACGTCACCGTGCGACGTGGGGCGCGTTGGGTCGGAGGGTGCATCGCGCCCTCGATGTCCACCGAGCCGGGAGCCTGGATCGAGGGCGAGTTTCGCGTGAGGGCCGGCCGCCCGGCCTAGCCACAGCCGGAGCGCGGAGCTAGTCGCCGCCCGAGACGGGGTCGAGCATCCCGTTGCGAGGATCTCGGAGAAAACGCGCGATGGCGTCGGCCGCAACGGCGTGACCCGCCTCGTTCGGATGGTGATCCGTGGGGTGGACCCACAGCTCCTCGGCGCTCAGTCCGCGGAACGCCGGCAGCAGATCGAGCACCGGGATGCCGAGGCGCTCCGCCTCCGTGCGGGCGATGCGGTGCAGGACCTCGAACGGGTAGGCGTCCAGGCTGTGGAGCTCGGGGAAGATCACGATCGCGAGCTTCACGCCGCGCGCGCGCGTCAGGTCCCGCGCGCGCTCGAATCCTCGCTTGCAATCCTCCCAGTCGTGGCCCTCGATCCTCGGGTCGTCGGTGAATTGCGAGAGGTAGATCTCGCGCGTCTCGCGTCCCATCTTCGCGCGCCAGTAGTGGTCGAGCGCCCACGCCAAGAATCGGCTGCCGTAGACCTGGCGGCTCTCGACCAGGCGGGTCACGCCCTCGACGTAGCCGCGATGCAGGGGTCCGAACACGGCGTCGTCGTAGGCGTCGTTGATCACGAACACGAGGAGCACGACGTCCGGTTCCAGGTCGAGCCAGCGCTTCTCGAGATAGGTGACCTCGTCGGCGGTGTCGTAGCTCGCCACGCCGCAGTTGATGACCTCGTACGGCGGTCCCGGCGACGCCGCGTTCAGGTCGCGCTCCAGGCGAGACAGGAAGGTGTCCTCTTCCCGGACCCCGGCGCCGAACGTGAAGGAATCTCCCACTCCGAGGATCCGCACGGTGCCCGCGGGCTTGCGGGGCGCGAAGTCGTCTCCCCGCAGGCCGTGGGAGTTGATGCGATTGACGAGCGCGTTGCCGGCATCGAAATAGCCGCGCGGATTGTCGGCATAGACGAACCGAAAGGTCAGCCCAGGAATGTACTCGCCGTTCCTGACCTCGGGGAACGGGCTGGCGCGCTTGACGGGAGCCGTGCCCCAGGTCGCCGCCGTGACGAACCGGCCGTTCTCGAGGATGTCGACGCGGCGCATCGGAACGCCGCCGGGCTCGAGTCCGATCACCCGTGCGACGATCTCGACGATCGCCGCCGCCGCCGCGAGCCCGAGCACGATTCCCGCCGCGGCGAACGCGACGCGTTTGCCCCGGACTCCGCCGGACGAGCCCGCCTTCATGAGTCCTAATCTACCAGCCTTCGGAGGCCACGGACCGTCCGGATTGGGTATCCTGGTCGCCGCATGACGCTCGCGCAGTTCGGCCGCAACCTCTCGCCGCTCACGCGCCGTCTGGCGGTCCTCGCGCTCGTCAACACGGTGGTCGTCAACCTGGTGCTGATGGCGCTGTTCCTGACGCCGTGGCGCCTCACGATCTTCGGCTCGGTCCACGATCTGTTCGTCGCCTCCCAGGGCCAGGATTCCTGGGGGCCGATGGGCCACGCCCTGGACTACCTCGACGGCGAGCGCGAGCGGGCGCTGTACGACGAGGTCTTCTTCGCGCAGCAACGCAAGTTCCAGTATCCGCCGACCTCGCTGTTGCCGCTGTACGTCCTTTCGGCCTTCGCAGGGCCCTCGGGGCCGAGCCTGCTCGGGCTCCTGAACGTCCTGTCGTGGGTGTCGATCGCGGTGAGCGTGTTCTTCACCGTGAAGTGCTTCGAGCTCGGCATGGAACGCGCCGGCCTGGACGGCATGGAGGGTCCGTCGCGAGCGGACAGAGTCACGCGCATCGCGGTCGTGGCGTTCATGGCGCTGACCTTCTACCCGCTGATCAAGGCGTACACACAAGGTCAGATCCAGGCGTGGATCAACGCGCTGTTCGCGGCGGCCCTGTGGCTGTGGGCGACGGCTCGGTCACGCGGGTCCGGAGCGCTGATCGGGGCGGCGGTGCTGCTCAAGCCGCAGTACGGTCTGCTCGCGGTGTGGGGGATGCTGCGGCGCAGGTGGTCCTTCGTCGCGGCGCTGGGAATCGTCGTGGGGGCGGGACTCGCCGCTTCGGTGGCACTGTTCGACATCGGCGATCACGTCAACTACGTCGACGTCGTGCGGTTCCTCTCCGAGCGCGGCGAGAGCTACTACCCCAACCAGTCGGTCAACGGACTGCTGCACCGCCTGCTGTTCAACGGCTACAACCTGGGATGGAAGGGCAGGGCGTTTCCTCCGTTTCACCCGTGGGTCTACCTCCTGACCGCGGCCAGCTCGATCGTGCTCGTCCTGGCGGCCCTGATGTGGCGCACGAGCCGGCAGGAACGGGGTGGGACGATCGATTTCTGCGTCATCGGCCTGAGCGCCACGATCGCCTCGCCGGTGGCGTGGGAGCACCACTACGGGATCCTGCCGCCGATCTTCGCCTGCCTCCTGCCTCGCGTGTGGGCCGAGGGCGGAGCGAGGCGCGCCCGCGCCCTCGGCTGGCTCGCAGCGAGCTACGTGCTGTGCAGCAACTTCTTCGCGGTCAGCACGGCCCTGGCTCCCGTCCCGGTCGCGAACGTTCTGCAGTCCTACCTGTTCTTCGGCGCCGTGATCCTGTGGTTCCTCCTCGTGGCGAGACGCCGAAACGCTGGGAATGGAACGGAGAGGCCAGGGGCCTGACGTGAGAATGCGCACGCGAGCGAAGGAATGGGCGGCGCGCATCGTCCTGGCGCTCGTCGCCCTCGGGCTGGCGCTGGCCGTGGTGGAGGTCGCCGGCCGGGTGCGTTTCGCCGATACGCCGTACGTGCGCGGACCGCAGATCCGGACGGTTCAGTCGCTTCTGGCCCCGAACGCTCGAGTCGGTTTCCTGTGGCGGCCGAACATGGAGCCCGCGCGGGACGCCGTGATCGCCTGGTCCGACGCCGAGCCGTTCACGCTGTCCACGGATGCGGAGGGGTTCAAGAACGTCCCGGACGCCATCGCACTGCGTCGCACGGGGCGAGGTGCCCGACGTGGTAGGACTCGGCGACCCTGCGCTCCGCGCTCGTTGCCGCACCCGGCTCCCCGTCGCTGTTCTACGAGCGGGACAGCCACTGGAACCGGGCGGGCCAGAAGATCGCCGCCGAGAGGATCTTGAGCTCGATGCGGCACACCGGCGGGATGCGGTAGAGTCGTTCCTCGAGACCGGAGTGCTCCGTGAGAGCGGAACACTCCGTTCCCGGACACCACGAAGGGAGTCGACATGGAACCCAAGGGAGGCGTCGCGGAGATCGGACCGGACCTGTATCGCCTGTCGATCTATGCACCGGAGTTCGATCTGCAGTTCAACCACTTCCTGCTCGATGACGAGCAACCGCTGCTGTACCACGCAGGATTGAAGGGGATGTTCCCGGTGCTTCGCGAGGCGGTGGCCAAGGTCCTCGATCCGTCGCGCTTGCGTTGGATCGGCTTCAGCCATTTCGAGTCCGATGAATGCGGGGCGCTCAACGAATGGCTGGCGATCGCGCCGTCGGCCCAAGCGGTGTGCAGCGACCTCGGTGCGCTGGTGAGCGTCAACGACTTCTCGGCGAGACCGGCCCGGGGGTTGGCGGACGGCGAGCGGCTCGTGACCGGCAAGTACAAGCTCCGCGCTTGCCGGACGCCACACCTGCCGCATGGCTGGGACGCCTCGGTGATGTTCGAGGAGACCCACAAGACCCTGCTGTGCTCCGACCTGTTCCACCAGGTGGGCAATGTCGAGCCGCTGACCACGTCGGACGTCGTCGGGCGCTCGGCCGAGGCCATGAAGGCCTACCAATCCGGCGTGCTCGCGGACTATGCGCCGTACACGCCCTACACGGCCCGGTTGTTCGGCAAGCTCGCCGAGCTGAAGCCGGAGCGTCTCGCCATCATGCACGGCTCGAGCTTCGAGGGCGACGGCGTCCGGGCGTTGCGCGACCTCGCCGCCGCGTTCGAAGAGGTGTTCGGCCGGGATACGGCGAAGCCGTAGAACGCCGCCGGCCGTTCTCCTCAGTAGCGCCGGCCGAACCCGAAGTACGGCTCGCGGTACTGGCGGGCCGACTCTCCCCAGATCCAGTGGTTGTAGCCCGCCTCGCCCCACCACTTCCGGCTCTTCCCGAGGTCGAAGAACAACGCCGCACCCATCACCATGCGGCTGGCGTCCGGGAAGCAGTTGGTCGCCGAGCAGCCGAAGCGGTCGTCGGGCTCTCGTACCTCGTCTCGGACATTCCAATGAATCGGACGTGCCACCGAACCGCGATCAGCCGGTCCGCGGCCCGCGAACCCGGAGCGCGGCCGCGCTCCAGACGAGCCACGCCAGACCCACGGCGGCACAGGATAGAGCGATCCAAAAGCCTCGCGGCCGGTACCTGAACTCGACCTCGTGCTTGCCGGACGGCACTTGCACGGCCATGAAGACGCCGTCGGCGACCCGCCAGCTCCGAGGGGCGCCGTCGACCGTCGCTCGCCACCCGGGATCGGCCGTTTCACGAAACACGAGCCAGCCACCCTCGGCCGCATCGACCTGCGCGCTCAGCCTCTCGGGAGCACCGCGCTTGAACGGCACGGCTCGGTGCCCCTGAGAGCTCTCGCTGCCCTCCGCGACCGCATCGCCCGACAACAACACGGTCCCGTCCCCCAGCCGTGATGCCGCGCGCAGCACGTCGTCCGGCGGCGCGCCGGAGTCGGGGAGCGATCGCGGGTAGAGCGCCACCAACGGATGCGCCTCCCGGACCACCGCGGCCCAAAGGCCGGGCCCCTGCAGGTCCTCGACCCGATCGAGTCCCTCGCCGCTCAGCGGTCGATCGGCGACGACGACCCGCGCCGCCAGACGTGCCGCGACCCCGGGCGCGGGGAGCACGAGGGGACTCATGCGTTCGAGATCGCGGTAGTCCAGCGCTCCCAGGATCGACGGATAGCGCTCCGGCAGCACGAAGTCTTCGCCGACCACCGAGCGCAGCCCGGCGAGGACGGGGGTGTTCGGCCTCAGAGCCCAGCCGATCGGGAGGATCCGACCGTCGCCAGCGATTTCGGCCAGCCTACGGGTCTCGGGTGTTTCCGCCGGAATCACATCGGCGGGGAGCGAGGGGTTGAATCTCCAGGCGAGAAGCACGCCCGACGCCGAGACCCCGACGACGAGTGCCACCACCACCGCCCGATGACGCCGCACGATCACGAGCGCAACGAGAGCCGCGGCGACGACCAGCTCGATCGACGCCAGGAGAACCGCACGGGCCGATCCGGCCGACCGCGCCTGCGCGAGCGCGTCCGCCCCGGCCGGCTGTCGAAGCGCAGGGTGAAGCACGATGGCGACCAGCAATCCCGTCACCAGGAGCGCGAGCGTCAGCAGTGCGCGTCGTCGCGGCACGCGCGCGAGCGCGCCGACGGCGATCCCCGCCAGCGCCGCGACGCCCCACTGCGCCGGGATGATCCAGCGTTGACTGGCCGTCCACTCGAGGAGCGGGACCTTGCCGGCGATCCACGGGAGCGGCGGCAAGCCGTAGGCCAGCGCCGCGGCCGCGGCGACGCCGAGCGCGAGCCTCGCCACCAGGCGCCCGCGGACCAGGACGACCGCGGTCAGCGCGAGGAGCAACGCGACCAGCCCCACGCAGGCCGTCGCCTCGTTGAAGTTGCTCGGCCCGGAGTAGCCGAACCGCTCCGGGCTGCCGAAGCCCCGCGGCACGAGCCAGCTCCAGGCGGCCTCGATGGGCAGGTGGCTCGTGGCGCTCGGCGTCGCGCCGCCCCGGGCCTCCCGGGCGTGGGAATGGAGGATGTAGCCGGCTGCCGGCAACATCTGCGGCATCGCGACGAGGGCGCCGGTCAGCGCCGGGACGACGAGCCGCGGCAATCGCCGCACGACGTTCCTTTCGGCCCACGCCCACGCGGCGACGCCCACACCGACGGCAATCAGGAGTTGGACCGCGGTCGGCAGATGGCCCGAAAGCAGCATCGCCGCGAGCGACGCCGCGAGCACGATTCCCGCTCCGCGCCGGGCACGCCGGGAGCCCGGTTCCGGGGCGTCGATCAGCTTGGTGATCCCGAGGACGACCCACGACAGCCACGCCGCGGTCTCGGTCAGGGGATAGAACAACCATGCCGTCATGGATGCACAGCCCGACCACGCGAGGGCGCCGGTGACGGCACCGGCCGGGCCCGCGCCCCAGCGCGCGAGCAACAGATGCATGCCGACCGCCGCCAGCAGCACCTTGAGACACAACCCGTAGGTCCTCGCGCGCGGCGAATCCCACAACAACCGTATCCCGTGCGTCGGCGCGAGGACCGCGGACTGGTTGTTGGCGAGAAGCGGCATGCCGCAGCCCGAGCGCGCGCTCCACAGCGGCAGTCGCCGGCGCGTCGTGGCCTCGCGGACCTCCCGATCCCACGGCGTGAAGAAAAACATGTCGTCGGACAGCACCGGGTTGCCGCGCAGCGGCCGGTCCCGCGGCGGGAGATGGGCGTGCCACGGCTGCATTCCGTATGCGAGCGCCGAAGAGGTCAGCACCTCGCCCCTGAAGAGCACTCCGGGATGCAGGATCGCGAGCTGGAGGATCACGACGGCGACGACGGCGATCAACGGTCCGGCGCGGCTCGCGGACGCCGGCATCGTGTCGCTCAATCGACGTACCCCAGCGAGCGCAGCTCCTCGAGCTCCTCGGGAGACAGCGACTGCTCGAGGTCCTCGTCGCCAACGCGCCCGGCCTCGGCGCTCTCGCGCCAGCTCTCGATCAACGGACGCAGCTCGGCGACACGCTCCGGGTGCGCCTCGGCGACGTCGTCGAGGTTCAGGGGGTCGGTGCGGTGATCGAACAGCTCGAACTCGGGCCGCTCGTCGCGTCGCTCGACGTTCCAGATCAGCTTCCAGCCGTCGAGGATCACGGTGTAGGCGTCGGGGGAGCCCTCCGACTCCTCGCCCGGAGGGTCCTTGCGCTCCGAGAATGCCGGTCCGCCCTCCCACCCGAAACGGGCGGGGTCGTCACCGGCCATGAGCGGCACGAGGCTTCGACCCTGCGCCTGCTCGGGGATCGGCAGCTGGGTCAGCTCGAGCAGCGTCGGCATCAGGTCGATCGACTGCGTCGTCCGATCGACGACCCGTCCGGCGGGAACCACGCGCGGCCAGCGCAGCCACATCGGGACGTTGATCATCTCGCCGTACACCGAGTGGCCGTGCCAGTGGCGACCGTGCTCGAGGAACTCCTCGCCATGGTCGGCGACGAACGCCAGCAGGGTGTCCTCGAGCACATCGAGCTCGTCGAGCTTCTCGACGATACGGCGAATCTCCGCGTCCATGGCCCGGATCGAGCCGTCGTACCAGGCTTTCTCGGCGCGCACGAAGGCATCGGCGTCGACGTTCCCGGCCTTGCGCAGCTCCTCGGCGGTGGGCAGGCCGTGGAACACGTCCACGACCTCGGCGACCTTGTCGAGATCCTCCTCGTGCCTGCCGACGTCGACGTCGCTCAGCCAGCGGCGGTCGTAGGGGTCGAAGGGACGGAACGGGCTGTGCGGATCGAAGACGTGCAGGAAGACGAAGAACGGCACGTCGCGATGGGTGTCGAGCCAGGGCAGCAGGCGATCGACGTAGACGCGCGCGGTCTTGCTGCGGTACTCGTCGAGATCCTCGATCGAGGACCGCTCGTGGAGGACCTCGACGCCCTGCTGCAGATTGCTGTTCCGCCCGCTGAAGGTTACCGACGAGGTGTGAAACGTCGCGTACCCGGCCTCGCGGAAGACCTCGGCCAGCGTCGTGACCGAGGCCGGCAGGCGGTGGGAGATGTCGTAGATACCGTGGGTCGTGGGGTAGAGCGAGGACAGGATCGACGAGATCGCGACCTTGGTCCAGGCGCCCTGCGAGATGTTGTCGGCGAACAGGACGCCGGACTGCGCCAGGCGCGTGAGGATCGGGGAGGTCGAGCGCTCGTAGCCCCAGGCGTCGAGGTGATCGCTGCGCAGCGTGTCGGCGACGACGAGGATCACGCCCCGCGGTGGACCGGGCGAGCCGAGCGCGGCCCGCGCCTCGGTGGGCTCACCTGCGGCGGGGCTCGCACCCCGATGACGCACCGTGGGCGTACCCCACAAGCCGACCTGGCCCTCCTGCTCGGCCTCGATTCGCAGCTCGATCCGCACCTGCCGGCCCGCGAGACGATCGAGCGACAGCTCCACCTCGTGCCATTCGTCGGCGTGGGTCACGGTGCGCTCCAGGCTCACCGGCTCGGCGCCGTCCGCGGTGGCCTCGATGTGGTAGGTCGCGGGATGGTAGTCGGGCGAGCCGAGCGCCACCTCGAACCACGGCCGCTCGCCGAGCTCGACGTCGAAGACGATTCGCTCCGGAGCCCGGCTGACGACGGTCTCGCGGAAGATGCCTCCGAGGCCCTGCCATCCCACTCCGGCCGGAACTCCGGCGAGGATCTCGTTACGGGGAATGACGCGCACGGCCTCGAGGACGACCTCGGCGCCCTCCGCCTCGAACAGCACGAGCGCCAGGTGCTTCAGGGTGCGAAAGGCCGTGGAGACCGAGAACGGCGAGTCGGCCTCTGTGAGGCGAACCGTCTGGATCTCGTTCCCCGGCTGGAACTCGACCTGAAGGTCCGAGAGCCCGGACTCCCGCAGCTCTTCGAGGACGTCCTCGAGATCGATCGTCTCGCTGCGCGAGGTCAGGACACCGAGCTTCGTGCCGGCCGAGGCGCGCAGCCGGATCTCCAGGGCGCCGAGCAGATCCTGGGGTAGGGCTCTCTCGGGGATGTCGACGGCGAGGATGGGAAACGGCCCGGTCACACGGCCGACGAGCCGGCCGTCGCGGATGGCGACGTGCTCGAGGTCGTTGAGCGCGGTCCAGCCCGCCAGCGGGCCGGGCCTCTCGCCGGCGGGGATGGTGGTCTCGCCGTCGAAGCGCCACTCGAGACGGCGGAACTCGACCGCTTCCCGAGGGCTGTCGGTGATCTCCGCGTCGGAGAAGCGGTGGACCAGCGAGATCGCGGGCGGCGCCTGCGGACTTCGGGCGCACGCCGCGAGCATCGCGATCCCGACTTCGAGAGCCACGACGACCGTACCTCGGGTTCTCACGCAGGTCCCCTCCGCTTCGTCGGCTGCGGTATTGTGCCAGAAAGAGGACCGGGGTCACGAAGATCCCGTGCCGCCGCAGTCCGCGGAGCGCGGATCAGGGTCGCCGTGCAAAGGCTGGTAAAGGTCGAGCGGCGGCGTTGTGCGAGCGGCTCGAGATGCAGCCGCTCGTCATCGCCCAGCGCGTGGAATAGCGGGCGGCGCGGAAGCGGCGAGGATGCGGGCGCGCCCCTTGCTTTACTTTGATACAGTGCGTATACTTTCGCGGGTCGAGTCATGGACCACGAGCTATGGAACCGGGACGCGCTGGCCCTGCTGCGCGTGCTGCTGGGCCTGCGCACGGTGCGGGGAGCCCGGAAGTTCCTCCGCGACCTCATGACCGAGGACGAGATCCGCATGATCGTCGACCGCTGGCGCGTGGCGCGGATGCTCCATGCCGGCCGTTCGTACCGCGAGATCGAGGCCCGGACCGGTCTCAGCTCGCGCACCATCGCCCGCATCAGCCGCTGGCTGCGGCGGGGCGAGGGCGGCTACCGCGCCGCGCTGGGGCGGAGCGCGCCACGGCGGAGGTGAGCCGTGACGGGTGCGAGGAAGATCCGGCTCGTGATCCCCACCGGGCGCATGCACCAAGAGGTGCTGCGACTGCTGCACGAGGCCGGACTGCACGTGCCTTCCGTCGAGAGGAACTTCCGGCCCCGGGCCAGCGACCCGCGGTACGAGGTCAAGCTCCTCAAGGCCGCGAACATCCCGTCCCTGGTCGAGATGGGGGCTCACGACGTCGGATTCACCGGCCTCGACTGGGTGCGGGAGTCGGGGGCCGAGGTCGAGCCGCTGCTCGACACCGGGCTCCTGCCCGTGCGCCTGGTGTCCGCGGTACCCGCCGGCACACGGCCGCTGCACGAGGTCCGCGGGAGGCCCGTGGTGGTGGCATCGGAGTACGAGTGCCTGACCCGAGAGTACATGGGCCGCCATCGCGTGGAGTGGCGCTTCGTGCGCACCTGGGGTGCCAGCGAGGTCTTCCCGCCCGAGGACGCCGACATGATCGTGGACAACACCGCCACCGGCTCGTCACTGGCTTCGAACCGCCTGGAAGTCCTGGACGAGATCCTGTCCTCGACCACCCTGTTCGTCGCCAACCGCCGCTCCCTGGACGACCCCGCGGTCCGCGAGGCCGTGGAGGACCTGTGCCTGCTGATGCACAGCGTTCTCGAGGCCCGCTCCCGCGTGCTGCTGGAGATGAACGTCGGCCGGGACGATCTGGCGCGGGTCGTGGCGCTCCTGCCCGCCATGAAGGCGCCCACGGTGCAGCCGCTCTACGGCGACGGGCAATTCGCGGTCAAGGCTGCCGTGCCGCGAAACGACGTGCACCGCCTGATCCCGGCCCTGAGGCGCGCCGGCGCCACCGACATCCTCGAGATCCAGATTCAGCGAGTGATTCCGTGAGCGCGGTGCGCGTCCTGGAGCTGGCGCGCATCGACGCCGCCGACCTCGCGGGGCTGCTCGACAGGCGGCCGTGGACCGACCCCGAGGTGCTCGTCGCGTGCCGCGACATCGTCGCCGCGGTGCGCGCGAGGGGAGACGCCGCTCTCGTCGAGTACACCCGTCGCTTCGACGGCGTCGACCTCGCCCCCGCGGACATCGCCGTTTCCCCGGAGGAGGCGGAACGCGCCGCCGCGGGCCTCGCCCCCGAGGTGCGGCGAGCCCTCGACACCGCCCTGGACCACGTGCAGCGCTTCCACGCGGGACGAGCCCCGGGGCCCATGCAGCTCCTCGAAGTCGCGCCCGGGATCTGGTGCGGCGAGCGCGTCACGCCCATCGACTCGGTGTGCCTCTACGTGCCGCGGGGGCGTGGGTCGTTCGCGTCCGTGGCCTGCATGCTGGGCGTGCCCGCAAGCCTCGCGGGCGTCGCGAGCATCGTGCTGTGCACGCCCCCGGGGCCCGGCGGCGAGATCGACGCGGCCACGATGCACGTCGCGCGGAAGCTTCGAATCGACCGCGTATTCCGCGTTGGCGGGGCGCAGGCCATCGCGGCGGTGGCGTTCGGGACCGAGAGCGTCCCGCGCTGCGACAAGGTCCTGGGGCCCGGCAACGTCTTCGTCTCCGCGGCGCGCCACATCCTGGCGGACACCATCGATCCGGGTCCGCCGGCGGGCCCCAGCGAATCCCTGATCGTGGCCGACGCATCGGCCGACCCTGCCAACGCCGCCTGGAACCTGATGATCGAGGCGGAGCACGGGGAGAACTCCTGCGCCGTGCTCGCGACTCACGAGCGCCGCCTGGCGGAGGCGGTGGCGGGCCGCGTCGCGGACTTCAAGGACACGCTGCCCCCGCGGCGCCGGGAATTCGTCGAGCGGGTCCTCGTCGAGCGCGGCGGCATCGTGGTCACGGCCTCGCTCGCCGAGTCCATCGACTTCGCCAACCGCTTCGCCCCGGAGCACCTCGCCCTGATGGTCGAGCAACCGTGGGAGGTGCTGCCGCGCGTCCGGAACGCCGGCGAGATCCTGCTGGGGGACTACCCCATCTTCAGCCTCGCGAATTACGCCATGGGGGTCAATGCCATCCTGCCCACCGGCGGCTGGGCGCGGTCGTGCTCCGGCATTGCGGTGAGCGACTTCTGCAAACGAACCTCGGTGGGCTTCGTGACGCGCGTGGGCTACCGCGCGCTGCGCGAGGTCGTCCCGCCCCTGAGCCGGGACGAGGGCTTCAGCGCCCACCACGAGGCGGTCCTGCGCTGGAGGGAGCCGTGAGCGCGAGACCCGGGTCCTTCGACCCCGTCCGTGTGATCCGCAGGACGGCGGAGACCGAGTTCGAGGTCGTCGTGCGCCCGAGGGCCCGGCGCGGGAAGTCGCTGCCGCTGCCCAACCGCCTGCTGTCGCACTTCCTGGACCATTTCTGCAAGGCCAGCGGCGTCGAGGTCGAGCCCCGCCGGACATCGTGGCCGGGGTCGTGGCGCCTGGATCACGTGCTGTGCGAGGACCTCGGGCAGCTCGTCGGGAAGGGCATCGCGGGCATCCACGCCGCCCTTCGCGCCACGTCGGGGGTCGCGGGTCGGGGTCGCGCGTCGTGCGTCATGGACGACGCCCTCGTGGAAGTGACCCTGAGCCTCGAGGGTCGGCCACGCGCCGAGTGGGCTCTAGAGGGCGTCGGCGACGTCGACGGATTGGTCGACGGCTGGTACGACGACCACGACCGGCTGGCGGGCTTCGCCACCGGAACCAACCTCCGGCAGTTCGTGGACGGCTTCGCCCACGGAGCCGGCGCCACGGTTCAAGTCACGGCGCGACGCGCCGGGAACCTGCACCACTTCTACGAGGCGCTCTTCCGGGCGCTGGGCGACGCCGTGCGGGAAGCTCTCGGACTGACCTGCGGGCGGCTGCCCGGTGACGGCAGCGGTCTGGCAGGGGAGTGCTCGTACGACGTGGCGCCCGAGTCGACCGAGGACGAGGCGCACCGTGCCTAGCGTCATCCTGGACGCGGACGGGGTGTTCCTGTCGGAGCGCCCGTACTGGAACGCGGCGCTGGCCACGGCGCTCCTGCGGGCCGGCCTCGCGGAGACGGTCGGCGACGGCTGGGAGGTCCTGGCCGAGGCGGCCTTCGGAGCGGTCGGTCTGCAGCGCGTGACCAAGGCCCGGGGCTGCAACTCCAACTGGGATCTCGCCGCGGCGCTCGACCTCGCCCTCTCGCGCCGCGCGGCGCGAGACGCCCTCCGACAGCTGCTCGCCGCGGGTCGGGGGCCGGAGGCCATGGAGCGGCTGCGGGACGAGGCGGCATCGTTGGCGCGACCCGCCGCGGCCTCGGGCGACGTTCTGCTCGAAGCCTTCGGGATCGACCGCCGGGGCTCCGGCTACGCCGAGGTCGTCGGCGACTACCAGCGCGTCCTCCGTGGAGAGGCCGAGGTCGCGTGGCCGTTCCCGCGCGTCGCGCTGCGCGAGCCCCACGCTGAGACCCGCGCGGCCTTCGCGCGATGCGTGGAAGCGGGCTACGACCTGCGGGTCTGCACCGGCCGCCACCGGGAGGAGATCGACGGACCGATCCACCAACTCGGCCTCCGGGACCTCCTGCCCCCCGAGAAGGTCACGAGCGGCACGGAGGTCGACCGGGCGCAGGTGCTGACGGGGGAGCGATCCCTGGCCAAGCCGCACTGGTTCCCGCCGGCCTGCGCCGCGGAGGGCTTCGATCGGGCGGTGCGGGCCGTGCGGGGAGAGGTCTTCGAGCAGTCGAGGGGCAGTGCGGTCTACGTCGGTGACGCCTGGGCGGACTGGGAAGCGGTCCGCGCGGCCCGGCACATGGGGCTGCGGCTGCACTACATCCACGTCCGCTCGCCGGCCGCGACCACGGACCAGCAGCGCGCCATCGCCCGCGCCCCGGGAACCCTGGGTGTCGTCGACGGTCTCGGGGAGGTCGCCGGCCTCCTGCCGGGGGCCGAGGCGTGACCGGCCTCGTGGACTACGGTGCGGGGAACATGAAGAGCGTGGCCAACGCTCTGGACCGCCTCGGTGCGACCTTCGAGGTGTGCGAGACGCCCGAGGAGCTGCGGCGCGTACGACGCATCGTGCTGCCGGGGGTCGGGCACTTCAGCTCCGCGGCGCGGCGGCTGACCGAGACCGGCATGCTGGGCGAGCTTCGCGACCAGGTACGGGCCGGTACACCCTTGCTCGGGATCTGCCTCGGCCTGCAATTGCTCTTCGAGGGCAGCGACGAGGCCCCGGGCCAGCCCGGCCTCGACCTCCTCCCGGGGCGCACCGTGCGACTCGAGGCACGGCGCGTCCCGCACATGGGCTGGAACCGCGTGATCGCGGAGCGCTCCTGCGCGCTCCTGCCGGCCGCAGGAGGTGAGTATTTCTACTTCGCCCACGGCTACGTCACTCGCCTCGGCTCTCCCGAGCACCTCCTCGGGTCGGTCGCGATCGACGACCGGAGCCACCCGGCGGTCGTCGGCCGGGAGGGGCTGTGGGGCGTGCAGTTCCACCCCGAGAAGAGCGGGGAGGCCGGCCTGGCGCTCCTGCGGAGGTTCACGGGATGCTGACCCGCCGGATCATCCCGTGCCTCGACGTCCAGGACGGGAGGGTCGTGAAGGGTGTGCAGTTCGCCGGGTTGCGGGAGGTGGGCGACCCGGTGGATCTGGCCCGGCGCTACGCCGAGACCGGGGCGGACGAGCTGTGCTTCCTGAACGTCAGCGCCTCGGTGGAGGGCCGGCCACCGGTCCTCGACATGGTCGCGAGGATCTCGCGCGTGCTGTTCGTGCCCTTCACGGTCGGCGGGGGCATCCGCTCGGCCGAAGATGCCCGGGCCGCGCTCCGGGCCGGGGCGGACAAGGTGGCCCTCAACACCGCCGCTCTCGAGCGGCCGGATCTGCTGTCCAGCCTGGCCTCGGAGTTCGGCCGGCAGTGCGTGGTCCTGTCGGTGGACACTCGCCGGGTGGACGGCCGCTGGCTGGTGACGACGCGCAGCGCCACGGAGACCGTGCAGCGTGAGTGCGTGGCCTGGTCCCGCGAGGGGGCGGAGCGCGGCGCCGGGGAGATCCTGCTCAACGTCGTCGACACCGACGGCGGCCGCGGAGGTTTCCACGTCGAGATCACTCGCGAGGTGACGAAGGCCGTAAACGTCCCGGTGATCGCTTCGGGGGGTGCCGGGTCGCCCGAGCACTTCGTCGAGGTGTTCCGCGACACCGAAGCCTCCGCCGCGCTGGCGGCGTCGATCTTCCACGACGGCAGCTGGACCCCGCAGGCGCTGAAGGACCACCTCCGGGAGCGGGGTGTCGCGGTGCGGCCGTGATCGTGCCCAGCATCGACCTCCAGGGTGGCCGCGCCGTCCAGCTACGGCAGGGCCGCGACCTGCTCCTGACCGACCCGCGCGACCCGGTGCAACTCGCGGCCGAGTTCGGGCGTTACGGCCCGGTCGCGGTCGTGGATCTCGACGCAGCCCTCGGCCGCGGGGAGAACCGCGAGATCGTCCGGCGGTGCTGCCGGGTCGCGACCTGTCGCGTGGGTGGCGGGATTCGATCCGAGGAGGACGTCCGCTCGTTCATCCGGGCCGGTGCCGACAAGGTCATGGTCGGGACCCTGGCCACGCCGGAGTTCCTGAGCCGCTTCCCGCCGCAGTGGATCGTGGCTTGCCTGGACGCGCGCGGAGACGAGGTCGTGGTGCGAGGCTGGACCGAGGGCACGGGCCGCAAGGTCCTGGACCGCGCCCGCGAGCTGCGGCCCTACTGCGGAGAGTTCCTCTTCACCCAGGTGGAGCGCGAGGGGATGCTCGGGGGCTGCGACCTCGAGACCACGGCCGCGCTCCGCCGGGCCGTCGATCTGCCGATCACGGTGGCGGGCGGCATCCGCTCGGCGGAGGAGATCCGCCGCCTGGAGGAGCTGGGCTGTAACGGGCAGATCGGCCGAGTACTCTACGAGGGCGGTCTCGATCTCGCCGAGGCATGGACCGCCCTGGTCGCGTTCGACGGGCGCGGGCTGGTGCCCACGATCGCGCAGGACGCCGACACCGACCAGGTCCTGATGCTCGCGTGGAGCAACGCGGAGTCGGTGGCCAGGGCGCTGCGCACCGGGCAGGGGTGGTACTGGTCGCGCTCGCGCGGGGCGCTGTGGCGCAAGGGGGCGACCTCCGGCCACGAGCAGGTCGTGGTGCGGGCGGCGTGGGACTGCGATCGCGACACCTTGCTCTTCCGGGTGCGGCAGACCGGACCGGCGTGCCACCGCGGGAGCCCCACGTGCTTCGGCGACGGGGCGGGGCCCACGCTTCCGGAGCTGGAGCGCACCCTGGAGCGCCGCCGTCTCGCAGGGGATCCGGGAAGCTACACCCGCCGTTTGCTGCACGACCCCGGGCTCGTCGCCGCCAAGCTGCGGGAGGAGACCGAAGAAGTCATCGTCGCGGCGACGCGGGAGGAGGTCGCGTGGGAATGCGCCGACCTCCTGTATCACCTCATGGTGCGCATGCAGGCGGGCGGGATCGGCCTGCGGGACGTGGAGTGCGAGCTGCGCTCGAGGTTCGGGAGGGAGCCCCGCAGCGCACCCCTCCCTTGAGCGTCGGATTCACATCCCGGCCGGCCTTGGCGGAACCGAGCGTTTGCTTCAGGAGGACGGACCGGGTCCTCCTGACGTCCACCGACGCTTCGGTCGTGAAGCCCACCCCCTTCGCGATCTCGACGCTGTCGTCGAAGGCGCTTTCCGAGACGTGCCCGGTGGGCTCTGAAAAGAGCACGAGCGAGCCGGGTTTCAACGAGCGGTGTATCTGTGCCCAGAGGCCGGCCTGGTCCGGCACTTCGTGGACCACTGCGAAGGCGAGCGCGAAATCGGCTCTTCCCTCGTAGCCTTCGATTCGGAGGGACTCTTCCGCCGCGTGGATAGGCACGATTCGATCCGATACTCCCGCCTTGGCCGCTCGCCGCTCCAGCCTGTCGAGCATCCGCGTCTCGACATCGGGACAGATCACCTTCCCTTTTTCTCCGACCAGCCGCGCGAGCGGCAAGCTGAAGTAGCCCATTCCCGGACCGACCTCGAGGACGGTCATCCCTTCTCGGACGTACGGAGCGAGAATCCGAACGGGGTCCTGAACGCGGCGCCGTAGCGGGAGAATGAGGAGGTATCCCATCCACCAGGGGCAGACGTGGTGCTTGTGGCGCCGCCGATCGTCCATGAGCGGACGCCACGATAGCAATCGGTGGTTCCGATTTCACCGCGCAGGCTCGCGCTTCGTGCTGGCCCAGGGTTTGCCCGAAACCGCCGCCAAGCGTCAGTCCGGCAATGCCGGTGGTGGAGTTGATCCCGACCGGCGTGGCGAGGCCGTGGCGCTGCGTGGCGGCGTCGAGATCCGCCAGCGTGGCCCCGCCTTCGATGGTGACGCGGCGCGCGACGGGATCGACGCTCGCCGCCTTCATCCGCGAGAGGTCGATCACGATGCCATCGTCGCACAAGGCGTTGCCGGCGATGTTGTGTCCGCCGCCGCGGATGGCGAGCACGACCTTGCTGTCTCTCGCGAAATTCACCGCGTGGACGACGTCCGACGTGGCGGAGCAGCGGACGATCACGCCGGGGTGCTTGTCGATCGCCGCGTTCCAGATCTTGCGCGCGTTCTCGTAGACATCGTCGCTCGGGAGAATGACCTCTCCCTTCACGTTGCTTTGCAGCCTTTCGACCTTCCTGGCATTCAAACGCGTCATGGCTTCCTCGTGGGCTGTGGCCGCTTTGCGCCTGACGCCTGGCTCGAGGCGCCGCGGGTCGGCGGGGTGACGCCGGAGCGGGGGAAGCTCTCGGCGGCGCCTGCAAGCCAGGGTCAGGCCGGGGTTTGGGAAACGAACCTATTACGGGGAGACTTCCGGCTGCGGCGTCAAGGCGTCGCCGTTGGCCGCAGAGTCCGTGAGCTGGAACGTTCTCGTGGCGACGCCCTGATTGCCGTTGGCGTCCGTCACGGTCGCCGTGAAAGTCACGAACTCCTCATTGCGTGCGCTTCCGACGAACGGCGCCCCCACGACCCAATTCAGGACCGTACGCACCGCCGGCGTGCCGTCTTCGAGGAGAATGACCTCGCTGCCGGCCACGTTGAAAACCCTCGCGACATTCACTTTCGCATTGCCTCCAGCCGCCCCGGAGGGCACGCTGAACTGGAAGTCGAAACCGGGAACGTTGCGGTTCGGATTGCCGACGCCCGCGGCGCCGTCGTCGATGCGGCCGAATTGGGCCGCGAGATCGGCGTTCGTCGGATCGAGCAGGCCGTCGGAGGCACCGAGCTCGTCGACGACCACGTCGCCTTCCTTGTCGATGATGTTGACCTGGATGTAGTGCAGCGATCCATTGGGCGGCGCTTCACCGAAAGTCACCGCGCTCGGCTCGCGCGGGGCGACGATCTCGACGATCGGTGCCGTGCCCCCGAAGACCCGGTTCGGCTCATCAGGGTTCTGGGTCAAGCCGTTGCCGGACGTCCCGAATCGATCCGTCATGGACCCGGCGACGTTCAGTCTCACTCTGTCGAACGCGGTCCGGCCGCGATCGTCGACGACTGCGACGGTGAGGTTGAAGCTGTCGCCTTCTT
>Ga0302046_10001020_pt1 | contig 26656 bp, 22 predicted proteins | sample RVTome_11_FD_200261 | JGI IMG/M metagenome (GOLD analysis project Ga0302046, IMG submission 200261) | Soil microbial communities from uranium-contaminated site in the Upper Colorado River Basin, Wyoming, United States - RVT147D111 (version 2) ... | reverse complement strand
GCAGCATGCTGGCGGCGACCGACGAGAAGGGAACCACGACGGTCCGCGACACAACGGGCGCGGGCAGCGCGGTCGAACTCCCATCCGACGATGCGCCGCTCACCGTCATGGCGTTCCTCGCCGACGGGAATCACATCCTCACGGCCGACGAAGCGCATGTCGTCCGTGCATGGAACACCATGACCGGCCGGCCACTCCGTTTCGACGTGCCGGTCGGGAGACTCGCGGCAGTCGACTCCTCGCCTGATGACGGCCGGCTGCTCGCGCTCGGCGACGAGGATGGCCGTCTCGTCATGCTCGAACTCGACAGTCGCCGGACCCGCTGGATCATGAGCGCGCACGACGGTCCCGTCCATGCCGCGGCTTTCACGTCCGACGCGCGACACGTCATCACGGGCGGGCAGGACGGATTCATCCGCATGTGGCACACCGCCACCGGTGACGAGGCGATGAGCGTCGTTCATGATGGCGCCATCCTCGCACTCGCGAACTCGAAGGACGGCGCCAGACTGGCGAGCGGCGGCGCGGACGGCGAAGTCCGGTTGTGGGACACGAAGAACGGCACCGCTCTGCGCACGCTACGCGGACCTGGCCCCGTGAGCCAGCTCGCCTTTCGTGATGCGAATCACCTGATCACCGTCTACGGCGACGGCACGATCATCACCTGGGATCCGATCAGTGGTGACCGGACGCACGGCAGCCGTATCGACGGCGCGCCGCTGCCGGCGAGCGCACTCACCCGCGATGGGCGATCCATGGCGGTGGCGGCCAGCCGGCGCCATGCGGCGGAGGATCTGGATGCCGAGCAGATCGCCCGTGATCTCGCTGCGGACCGCGAGCTGGTGGCCGCGTACCGCGATCTGCGCAAGAGTCTCGCGGACCCCGACATGCGTCACACCGTGCTGAACGCATTGCGCGCATTCGCACGCAACAGCTGAACCCGCCGTATCGCGGCCTGGTGTCGCCCGCGGCTGCACCAGGCAGTCCGGATTGTGCGTCATCCGTCACGAGTTCGTCACACGGCCATTGACGTTGCCGTTCCGCGGACGAACAGTGCTGCAGGGGGGACCCACCCGGCATCGCCGACGTTCACTCACCGGTGACGGAGCCGCAGGACATGGAAGCGAAATGTCTGCTCTTCACGGCAGCCGTCAGCACGTACCAGAACGACGCGATGGAGCGGCTGCCGGGTGCAGTGCGCGATGCGGAGCGCCTGCGCACCACACTGACGGAGCACGGTTGTATTACTGTCGATGCCGAGCAGTTCTGGCTCACGGACGGACGCGCCAGGCTCAAGGACATCCGCAACGGACTCGTGCGACTCGCCGCCATAGCGTCGGCGAAGGATCAGGTCGTGCTGTATTTTCCGCTGCACGGGTATCGCGAAAGAGACGAGACCGGCAAGCACTGGATCTATTATCTGCTGCCGTGGGATGCCACGCCGGACACGGCGCGAACGCACGGCATTTCCACGGCTGAGCTGGGAGCGGCGCTGGGCCGGATCAATGCCCGCGAGCTGGTCCTCATTCTCGACTGTTGTCACGCGGGCGGACTTCCCGACATCGGCTGGCTCGAAGAGATCAGCGACGACCTGCAGTCAGGTTGGCGCAGCCGTCTGATCATTGCGGTCGCGAGCGGTCGGCACGACGCACACGAGCGCGACGAAGGCGGCCTCTTCATGCCGGCATTCTGTGATGCCCTGGAAGGTCTCGGCGTCGTACCCGACCGGCGTGGTCGCATCTATGCGCAGCAGGCGTGGTGCCACGCTGCCGCGGAGGCGAGTGTGCAGGCGGAACAGCACGGCGAGCGGCAGGTGGCCGTGTCGGCCGGGTTCGCCGGGCCCATTGCACTCACGACAGTTGGTCGGCAGGGCTCGATTCCGCGCGGTCGCTGGGTCACCAGCTACTCGAGTCCGCAGGACCCGCGCTTCCTCGACGAAGTCGCCCGGCTGATTCCGCAGTCGCGCCGCATTCTGCTGGTCGGCACCGGACTCAGGGTGCTCTGGACGACGAGCATCAAGGACAAGCTGATCCGTCACGCGCGCAGGCCCGACGTCCAGGTGGACATCTGTCTCGGCAATCCGTACAACCCGTCCGTCCAGAACCGGCTCATCGAAGAGGAAATGTGGGAGCACCCCGCTCCTGTCGGGCGCACCGGCATCGAACGGATGTTCAGGTCGTACGTCGCCCAGGTCGTCGGACTCAGCGAACAGCGGCGGGTGAACCTGCGGCTGTTCGAGCACTATCCCACGCTCGCCACGATGGTCTTCGACGACCGCGTCTTCATCTATTCGTACGGTTACCGCGAGCTGGGCACGACCAGTCCGGTTGTCGCATTGCGCGATGATGACAGGGAAGATGTCCGCTTCTTCGTCGACAACGCCGAGCGCGTACTCGCCGAATCCGTGACCGCCGAAGACGTGTTCCGCGCTCGCCACGAACCGAAGTACGTAGGACCCGACTGGGTCGCAGCCGCCGTCTTCGCCATTCCTGATCGGAGTGAACCGCTCTACCGCGCCGCCTCTGCCCTGCTCGGCTACGACATCCGCGGACCACGGGCGATTCCGGTTTCCCGATGTCCAGTCCCCGGGTTCCGCGGGAACGTCGGTGAAGCAGCCGAATACGGCCTGCACGCGACCATCGGCGACGCACTCTACTTCGCGACGGACTCCGCACTCGAGCGCGTCAAGGCCGAACTCCACTATCTCGCCGAAGAGTTCGAGCCCTTCGAGCTAACGGACTTCGAGCTGGTTCACCCGTTCCACGGCAATCCTGCCATTGTCGCGCTGCAGTGCGCCGACCACAGCGGCGCCATGGAAGCGCTGCACCACGAACTGGTGGCGCGCGTCTATCGCACGGCCATCTCCTCGACGTATCGCGCGGGGACGACCTCGAAGGAGGCGCCCGCCGATCGGCGTGGCAGACTCATGGTCGAGCGCTACGGCGCACCATGGATCCTGCGCGAGTTCGATCCGCACTTCACCCTGGCATCGAGTCTCGTCCGCGATCCCGTCGAGCAGCGCGCGGCCATCGATGGCATCCGCGCCGCACTGCCGGATTGCTTCAGCCGCTCGGCCGTCCCCATCAAGGACCTCTGTCTCGTGGCGAAGAAGCCGGGCGCAAGACGCTGGACCATCATGAAGGAATACCGGCTGCTCGCCAATTCCGCGCACCGCTGACAGCAACCACGGCCCGATCCGGGGCAGACCGCGCCGCCGGCACGTCCGCTCGGCACGAACGTGGGCGCCAGACGCTTCCTCAGCGTACGCCGATTGAAGAGAATCAATCGCGGAGCAGCGCAGGGACAACGGCGAGGGCCGCGGAGCGGCCGGGTTGACGGGGCGCAATGCATGGCGGCTGGCGGCCGCCCCGATCAGGTTGCCCGGCGTTCGGCGATCAGGATCTCCCACGGGCCATGGTAACCATGTACTCGTGGTGAGAAGCCGGCGGCCGCGAGCGCCTGCTGCATGGGTGCAACCGGATGCACGTGGACACGGAACGGCGTGCGGCGGAGTCGGAGGAACAGGTTGGCGAGTCGCACACCGAGCCGGGCCCACCATGCTTCGCGCGGATACGTCAGTGCAATGGCGAGCCGGCCGTCGCGCGCGGCTGCGTCGAGCAGGTGGCGCCACTCCGGATAACAGCAGACGACGCGGTCCATCACGACGACATCGGCAGCCGCTCCGTTCGGCGTGCGCAGTGCGTAGTTGGCCAGCTCGAAGTTCAGGGCATCGGCCACACCGAACTCGTCGGCGAGGTGGCGGGCAGCGGCCAGGTACGCAGGTGACGCATCGATGATGGTGGCGCGGGCCGCGCCGTGCTTCAGCATGGTGATCGTCAGTGCCCCCACGCCGGCGCCCACCTCGAGAGTCGAGCGGCCGTCCAGCCCGGGCGTGCGTTCGATCGCCGCGAGCAGCTTGCGGGCGCGGGCGGGTAGTCCTTTCCGGCGGAAATGCTTCGCCTCATGGCGAGCAGTGCGCTCGCCGAACATCTCCTGCAGGCTGGCCGTACAGCAATCACAGGGCATGAGAGTGCGACGTCGCCGCGGTCAGCGGCTCTCGGCGGATGGCGGCGTCGTCGCCTGCCACTTGATCCACTCGAACGCCGTGTGACATGCCTGACACCAGTACGTGGCGACGGAGAGCTGCGGGCCGAAAGGCGAGTGCAGTTCGGTCTCGTTCCCGTTGCAGAACGGGCAGGTCACGTGCTCCGGCAGGCCGTAATCCGCGGCCTGCGGGCGATCGGATTGCGACATTGGTCCTTCTGACTGCTCAGTCCATCAGGAACGCGCGGTTCCTGTCACCCCGTACCTTCTCGATCGTCGCCGTGTCCGGGCCGCCGCGCGCCACGCGCCGGGTCGCCGGATCGAAGCTCTGGAAGTCCGGCGCAGTCCGCAGTGCCGCCGTGCTCATGCCGGCGGCTTCCAGCACTGGAGCCAGACGTTCGACGAAGCGCGCGCGCAGCGCACTGCCTGCGGCGTCGACGATGCCGGCCCCGAGCAGGCTCGCCGCGCGGTCATCATCCGGTCCGTACCAGCGCAGGACGGCGGGCAGTACGTCATCGATCGCAGCATTCATGGCGCTGCGTGCTGCAGCACCGGATGCGGCGAACCGGCGCACCCATGCCGTGCCGTGCGCCATGTGGAACCGCTCTTCCTCGAGCAGCTTCTCGACCCGCGACTGGAGTGGCGCATGTGAGGACGCACGCAGAGCCTCGAACTGGACGGTGAGTGCGCTGTCGACGATTGCATTGAGTGCGACGAGTGCGGGCCAGCCGTCGGGTGCGGCGTCCAGAACTTCGATGTTCGCATACTCGCCCGGCTCGCGACCGTGCTCGAGGCGATCGACATCCTCATCGAAATCCCGCATCAGTGCATAGAGCAACCGGCCATGGCCCCATTCATCCTGCGCCATGGACGCGCAGGCGATGCCGGTCTCCAGCTCGGGCGCACCGAGGATCCAGCCGGCGTAGCGCATGCCGAGCAGACGCTTGGAATCGGCGAGCACGAGGGTGAGATCGCGGACCGCGCTACCGGTGTCGGGCGGCAGTGTCGCCATGATCAGCCTGCCGGCCGTACCGCGCCGACCGCGGACGTCGCATCGGCATCACCGCGATTGAACACTTCGTGGAACTCGCTGCGCGCGACGACCCACATGTCGAACCATTTCTCCTCGTCGTACGTGTCATAGGCGTAGACGCGGGCGAGGTCGTCATCGGGCGCATTGAGGTTGCCAATGTGACGGAGCGCCTCGCCGCGGCTCTTGCGTGCGAACACTTCGTACACTTTCAGGTGCGGCATGCGTCCTGTTCCCGGTCAGGCCGCGACGCCGCAGCGGCGCAGTGCGGCGCGGCCTTCAGCCGTCATCCGCTCGACCGTCCAGGGCGGATCCCAGACCTCGTGGATGCGCACGGTCGCGACGTCCGGCTCCTGCAGCAGCCGTTCCTGGATATCGGCACGGATGAAGTCCATACACGGACAGGCGGTCGCCGTGAACGTGACATCGACATCGACGGTGTCGCCATCGACGCGGATGTCGTAGATGAGGCCGAGATCGACCAGACTGATGGGCAGCTCCGGATCCCGCACGTCGCGCAGTGCGGCCCAGAGCTGCGCAGTGGCCGGCGGGTGCGCACGTGCGGCTGGCGGAGACGTCGTCGCCTGATTGCCGTGTGAAGGCTGTGTCATGCGGCCTGCGCCATCATGTCGCGCAGTGCGCCATGGCTGCGGCGTACCGACTCGACGTAGGCGACGTTCATGGGACCTCGCCGCTTCCAGCGCTGGAACACCTGGTCCCACGAGATCTCGCCGCCCGCGAAGTCCCACTGCTTGGCAGCCGCGTCGTAGTCGCACGGGAACGGGTAGTCGAGCACGTACGCGGCACGTTCCGCGTCGTAATGAGCGGGCACGTGTACGTCGATCGACTCGCAGAGTGGCACGGTCGCCGACATCCAGGTCTGGCGCAGCTCGTCGTTGGTCATGCCCTTGAGCCGGTACTCGAGCTGGCCGCTGTGCCGCTTCAGGCTGTCCGGCAGACCGAACCACTCGATCGTCATCGGGAACATCCAGTCGACCGCGCGCTGCAGCTTCTCCTTCGCTTCACCGCCCGCCTTGGCCAGCCGCTTCATCCAGACTTCGCCATGACGGAGATGAAAGGTTTCCTCCAGGTCGACCTTGACGAGTGCGCGCTTGAGCGGGCCGTAGCTCGTGTTGCGGTAGACATCGGAGAGCAGTGTGATGCCGGCGCGGTCGAAGAAGCCGTTCGCGGTGACCAGCTCGGCCCAGCTCTCCAGCGGCTGATCGAAGCCGTACGGGTGCTTGAACTCGTGCGGCTCGCGGCCGTAGACCAGCTGCTCCTTGTCCAGCCCCATGTCCTCGAGAATGCGATACGCAATGTTCGCGTGCGCGATTTCGTCCTGGATGATGGCGACCGCCGACACCTGTGTATTCGTCGAAGGCGCGTCCTGTGCCGCCATCCAGTAGGCGGGCGCACTCATCAGCTCGGTGTCCGCCTGGACCAGCAGCTGAACGATGAGCGCACTGCGATAACCCTCCGTCATCTCGTCGGGCGACTCGAGGATGTAGCCTTCCTTGACCTTCTGCTTGATCTCGTCTTCGCTGAACCGGCTCATCGGCCTCGTTCCTGCGCGAAATGGCTGAACTGACGATTCTGCACTGAACTGCCATGCCATACCCCCGAACGATGGACCGGACCGGGCGGGCCCGTCAAGTCGCGATTGACAGGATATCGGTGCGGACGCCACACTCCACGGACCTGTTCAGGAGGATGAATTTGCGGATGCTGATCCTGGGCGCGGGCCAGCAGGGTTCCGCCTGCGCCTACGATCTGCTGCAGAACCCGGATGTCACGCGAGTACGACTGGCAGACGTGCGACAGGGCCCATTGCCCGCATTCCTGCAACCGTACGCGGATGATCCGCGGCTCGAGCGGACCGTCGTCGACGCCCGTGACCATGCTTCCCTGCGCGTCGCCATGCAGGATGTCCACGCGTGTCTCAATGCGCTGCCCTACTATTTCAATCTCGACGTAGCCGGGCTCGCCATCGGGGCGGGCATCCATTGCTGCGATCTGGGCGGCAACACCGCGATCGTCTTCGAGCAGATCGCACTCGATGCGATGGCGCGCGAGCGGGGCGTCAGCATCATTCCGGACTGCGGCCTGGCGCCCGGCATGGTCACCATTCTGGCGGAGGCCGGTCTGCGTGCACTGGACACGGCGGACAGCGTGCGCATGCTGGTGGGCGGATTGCCGCAGCATCCGGCGCCGCCGCTGAACTATCAGGTCGTCTACTCGCTGGAAGGCGTGCTCGACTACTACACCACGCCGACGTGGGTGCTGCGTGATGGCCGGCGCATTCAGGTCGACGCACTGTCGGAGATCGAACGCGTCGCATTCGCGGAACCGGTCGGAACACTCGAGGCGTTTCACACCGCGGGCGGCCTGTCGACACTGCCGTGGACGCACGAGGGACGCGTGCGCCGCATGGAATACAAGACGTTGCGGTATCCCGGTCACGGCGAAACCATGCGCGCGATCCGCGAACTCGGATTGATGGCGACAACGCCGGTCGACGTGAAGGGCCAGTCCATTGTTCCGCGCGACGTCTTCATTGCCTGTGCCGAACCACGTCTCAGGCGGCCCGGCGGTCGCGACCTCGTCGCACTCCGTGTCGAAGTCGAGGGCAAGCGCGATGGCGTGGCCAGCCGCGTGGTCTACGAGTTGATCGATCTCTACGACGAGGAGCGCGGCATCAGCGCCATGGAGCGCTGCACCGGCTACTCGCTTTCCATCACCGGCCAGCTGCAGGTCGGGCGGATGGTCAGCGGGACCGGTGTGCGCACCCCCGACCAGGCCGTTCCGGCCGAGCCCTACATACGGGCGCTGGCCGAACGGGGCGTCGAAATCCGCCACCGCCAGGACCGCGGCGCCGGAAACACTGGCGCGGGAACCCGCGTCCACCATTAGATTAGGGCGTCCCGCGCGACTTGCGCGTCTCTCCCCGCGGACGGACCCGCCTTCCGGATTGCGGCGCATTGCGTGCGTGGACGGTTCACGGCCGCGACGCGCCAGCGTACCGGCCAGCATCGATCCCCGGGCTGTTCAGGAGGACAACATGCGAGCGAGCCTGTTCCCGCTCGCGCTCGCGGTGGGGTTGGCGGCCCCCGCGTCGGCGCAATCGGATGTCACACGCCAGTCGTACACCTTCCTCGGCCAGGACCTGATCGTCGAAGTCCATGACCGCGTCGCCGGCAGCCTCAAACTGCTGCGCGGCTCACCCGGTCGCGTCGAGGTCGTCGCCCGCGCGTCCGGCGGCTTCGCCACTGCCACCCAGGGCGGCACCAGCCGCGACCGCATCCGCCTCGGCTCCGTCGGCGCCTACCGCGTCGAATACCTCGTCGTCGCACCCGAGAACATCCGCGTCCAGGTCCGCTTGCCCAGCCAGGACCTCGAACCCACACCCGGCACCGAATCCGCCACCTTCACCTGGGACGCTCTCCCCGAAGAGGCCGGCCAGGGCGGCGGCATCGGCGGCGGCCAGGGCGGAAATACGGACCGCGTCGGCAGCAGACCTGCGGACAACGGCAACGTGCCGGCGGCCGCACCGGCGGCCGGGGCGATGTTCCGAACCGTGTCCAGCCCCGGCACTGCGACCCGGCCCGAGATCCCGGCCGGCATGTTCCTGACCTATGTCGACCGGCAGACACCGTCCGTCATCGCGTTCCTGAACCTGCACGGCGTACGCAGCATCGAGGTCCGCATCGGCGGTGACGATTTCCGCGTTGCGTCCTCCGTTCCCCTCGAAATGGACCAGCGCAGCCGTGACCAGATCATGGTCAATCTGGGCGACGCACCGCCCATCGACTTCCTGTTCGTGGTCCCCCGTGAAGCCGACCTGTTCGGCATTCGCGTCGGCCCCGACGTCGCCCTCGCCAGCTACGCCGGCGAGATTCAGACACGCTGCGAACCCACCATCGTTCTGACCGGCATCGACGGCGTCCAGCGGGCGCGCATCACGCCTGTCAACGGCGCGATCGACTGTCGCTATTGACGAGCCCCTGCCTGCTCCCTTCCGCGTGCACGTTTGATTCGCGCGGCGAGGGAACGGCGGGCGGCGTCCTCGGGCCTGCCGAGGGTGCCGCCCGCCGTTCCGCTCAGTTCCGCCGCCGTTCCAACCGCCGGGCAACGTTGCCGAAACGGCAGATCGCTGGACCGCGCTCGGGGGCGGGTTCGACCGCTGGTGCGGAGCGCTTTGTGAATGAATAACTTACGGCGCGCGTCGGGGCGGGGAACAAAGGTGGGGGCGTAGGACTTCGCTCTTGAGGATCGGCCGTCCGGGCGTTATCGTGGGGGGCGATTCTTGCAAAGGGTGGAAAGGGCTGGCAGTACGGGGCTGCAGGACTCGTGGACAAACGATCCGTCACAGGCGACGGACGGGGGTGTCAGGGATGCAGCCCTGCGGCCCCCGTTTCTTGCTTATTTCAGGGAGGCATTTCCTTGGCGACGATCGCGCGGTCGAAGCGCAGAGCGGAGCTTCCCCGGTTGAATGACAGTGAGCTGGTTGCGGCGCATCTGGAGGGAGTACCGGGTGCGTTCTCGGAGTTGTACAGCCGGTATCGTGACCGGCTGGTCCAGTTCATCTGGCGCAAGACGGGTGACCGGGATCGGGCTGAGGACCTGGTCCAGGAAGCCTTCATCCGGGTAACGCGGCATCTGCACCGCTTCGACCAGAACAAGAAGTTCTCGACGTGGATCTACACGATCTGTTCGAACCTGGCGAAGAACGAGTTGCGGAACCGGTCGCGCAGTCCGCTGGTGCTGTTCCAGAAGCTGACGACGCACTGGGAGCCGGATCACCGGCCGCTGCAGTTCGAGGACACGGGTGGCCGGCCGGACGATCAGTACAGGAAGCGATACCTGCAGGAGATCGTGGAGCAGACGGTCGAAGAGCTGCCGGAGCACCACAAGCTGGTGTTCCGCCTTCGTGAGCTCGAGGGCAAGAGCTACGAGGAGATCTCGGACATCACCGGCGTGAACCTGGGCACGGTCAAGAGCCGGCTGCACCGGGCGCGCACCAGCTTCGCGGAGCGAATCGAACCGCTGCTCAACTGACGCGCTGGCCGACACCGGCCGGCAAGCCGGGTCGGTTCTTCCAGTAAGTGAACGTGGCGGCACGCCTGTGGTGGCGAGCCGCCACGTTTTCGTCTGCGGCCCGGCCCGTTGCGCCCGGGATCCACCACCGCTGGCCGCAGTGAATGGCGCTGTGTCGCCTTATCCGTGGAACTACGGGCCTCGTGCCGTACTCGTTACACGAAATGGCGCGTGGATTGCATAGGCCCCATGCCTCGAACCGCCCCCCGAACAGGTCGCATCGGCTGATGCGGCCACGAGCACGACCGGCTGTTGCTCTGGTGCAACAATCGGCATTTCTCGGGGGAAGTGGATTCCACCCACAATCTGGCAGAAGGTGACGGCGCGCCGGCAGGCGTCAATGGGCGCAGTGTGCCCTGGCCTGCGACTGTCCTGCGCGCATTCGGCTCGGCCCGGGCGCTGACGGCACTGGCCGTCGTGCTAGCGGGCGCGGCAGCCATTCGTGTGGGCTGGGCGCTGCGCGTCGTGGTGACGCCGTGGAATGGCGATGGCGCGTCGGACATGCGCTGGCGGATCCACGAAGTCCGTTCATGGTTTGCCGGGCGGCCGGTGTACGGCGTCATCGAATCTGCGGACTATCCGCCAGCGGCGTATCCGCTGTTCTGGCCGATCGCGGGCTGGGTGGACATGATCCACCTGCGTTGGGTACGCGACGGCCGCTGTCGTGATGCTGGTGTGGTTCGCGTGGATCGTTGCGCGCGAGCTGGGCGTCCGCAGTCTGCCGGCACTGGCGTGTGCGGCCCTGCTGCCGCTGGCGACGTACTCGACGTTCGCGACGGTGATCAGCGGACAGCTGGCGATCTTCGTGATCCCGCCGATGCTGGCGGGTGTGTTGCTGCTGGTGCGCAGCACCGGCTGGCGTGATGATCTGCTCGGCTCGGCAGCCGTCATCGTCGGGCTGACGAAACCGACACTTGCGGTACCGATCGCGTGGGTTGCGTTTCTTGCGCCGGGCCGGTGGCGCCCGGTCCTGCTGATCACCGGCGGCTATCTCGCGCTCACCCTGTTCTCCGCCGGCTTCCAGCCGATCCCGCTCACCGACCTCATCTACGACTGGTTGCACCAGTACGACAACGTGAAGCTGTGGGAGTCGACGGTGAACCTGCAGAAGGTCCTCGACCTCGCCGGCTTCGGTCACTGGTTCATGTACGTGGCCATGGGCGTGCTGATGCTCACGGGCGCATGGGTGTATCGTCACCGCAAGGTCGACGTGTGGGTCCTGATCGGCGTGACGGCGCTTGTTGCACGACTCTGGAGCTATCACCGCCGCACCGATGACGTGATCGTGCTGCTCGCCGGCATTGCCCTCGTGCGGCTGGCGATCCTGCTGAAGGATGAGCGCGAGAAATGGATGCCGGCGCTGGTCGGCGGACTTCTCATGTTCCTGCAGATTGCACCGCTCCGCTACATCGCGCGCGCCGGAGCCATGGACGCGTTCAATCAGATGGTGCTGCCGGCCGCGTGGCTGGGTGCGCTCGCGTACCTGCTGTACCTGGCGGCGCGACTGCGAAGCGCTGCGCTTGCCGGCGACGGCCTCCTCCTCGGGTCCGGCGGATCCGCCGCGTTGGCTGCGGGAGCCAGGACGCCGGTGTCCGCGGTCGCTGTTACGACCGGCGCACCGCGGAGGCGGGATGGGCGCCGGCCGTGTCGGGCGGAAGACCTCGCTCCGATCAGGCTGTCGATCGTCTGTCCGCAGCGGAGCGTGCCGCCGGGCCGTGGCGCGCGATCCGCGAGGCGGCGATCAACCATCGGGTCTGGTCACGACTCTGCCTTGCCACTCCTGCGCTCACCCTGCTCGGCGCTTTCATCTGGCTGAGTGTCGCGCACGGCACGCCATGGCCGTGGACCACCGTCGTGCACGAGAGCGGTGACCGCACACTGACCGGAACCATCCTCAACCCGATCCAGTTCCTGCGCGAAGTCCCCATCGCAGTGGCGATGGTGTTGTTCGTATTCGCGGCGTACGGTCCGCCCACGCGATCGGTTGAGCCGCAGCGCGCCAAGGCCGCACCCGTCCGCTACCGCGGCGCATTCGCGGGTGCACTGCTTCTGGTCAGTACGGTGTTCGCGATTGCGGCGAGCACGCATGGTCCGGCCGCGGCGTTGAACAGCCTCTTCCAGTACACGACGCGCGCAGGTGACACACCTGTGTTCGGCTCGCACTGGCAACATCACTGGTTGAGCACGCTCTGGTTCGGCATCGCGACGGTGCTGGCTGCGCGACTCGGCGCACTCGTGTTCGGCGGTCCGCTGCCTGCCGCCCGCGCCGCGCGCCGCCCGTTCGAGCGAGCGGCGTGGCTCTACTTCGTACTGCTGACAGTCGTGTTCGGCGTGTCGTCGCTGGTAGCCACGGACCCCATCCGGATCGGCAGCCAGGCCCGCGAGATCGCGACGCACGGTCTGATCACGCTGCCTCTCGCACTCGCCATGTTCGCGTGGCTGGAACGACGCCGGGGCGTTGTCCGGGCCGGCGGCGACGCCGCGGACGCAGTGCACGTGGCGTGGTATCACGTCGCATTCGCCATCGCCATTCCGATGTACCTCGGCGTGATCGTCAAGGCGAGCACGGTGATCGAGGCCGGCCAGACGGGCGGTGGCCTCGTCGCAATGGCCGGCGCCCACTTCTTCGAGCACGCGCTCGACTATGTGTTCGTCGCACTCCTGATCGTCGGCGTGTACGGGCACGTCCAACATTCGAGGTCCAACCCATGAATATGCCGGTGATGCAGCCGGACACCGAATCGCGGACGCCACTGCACCCGGATCATGCTGTGCGCCGGGCACCAGGAGGCGGCCTTGCACGTCTCGCGCTGTCTCTTGTGCTGATGGTCACGGCGTGCGCCGCAGTGGTCCGTCTCGGCTACGGCTACCTGCACCTCGTACGTCCATGGGACGGCGAGGGCGGCTGGGACCTGAAGCTGCGCTGGACCGAAGTCCAGGCGTGGTTCGCCGGCCTGCCGGTCTACGGCGCCATCGAGTCCGCCGACTATCCGCCCGCGAGCTACCCGCTGCTCTGGCCGTTCATCGGCTGGGGCAACCCGCTGCATTCGCGCTGGATCTGGGCCGCCACGCTCGCCTGCGCCATGCTCTGGCTGGGCTGGACGCTCGCGCGCGAGAGTCCTGCCCGCTCGCGCACCGGTCTGCTGTGGTTCGCATTGCTGCCCGCGGCCAGCTATGCGACGGCCGCGTGCATACTCACCGGCCAGCTGACGATCCACGTGCTCGCCCTGCTCACCGCGGGACTGCTCGTACTCGTACGCGGCCGCGGCTGGCGCGACGACCTGCTCGGCTCCGCCGCCGTGATCGCAGCGCTCGTCAAGCCCACCGTTGCCGTGCCGCTGGTCTGGATTGCGTTCCTCGTACCCGGCCGCGTGCGGCCCGCAGCGCTCATCATTGGCGGGTACACCGCATTGACGCTGTTCGCGGCGCGCTTCCAGTCCGCGTCCCTGCTCGAGCTGATCCGCGGCTGGCTGGCGCAGGATGCGCATGTGAGTGTCGCGCAGGCCGCCGTCAATGTTCAGAAGCTGCTGCACGAGACAGGGCTGAGCGCGTTCTTCCTGCCCCTCGCGCTGGGTCTGCTGCTCGCAACCGGATTCTGGGTCTGGCGCCACCGCACTGTCGACGTCTGGCTGCTGCTCGGCGTCACCGCGCTCGTCGCCCGGCTCTGGACGTATCATCGCCGTTTCGATGATCTGCTCATTCTGCTGCCCATGCTGGCGCTGTTCCGGCTCGCAGCGGCTGGTGAACGCAACGACCGCAACGTGATGATGCCGGCACTGCTCGGTGCAGCGCTCGCTGCCCTGCTGCTCGCACCGCACCGGCTGCTCGCCGACAGCGGATTCGGCGACGCATTCCAGCTCGCACAGGGAACGGCCTGGCTCGCCGCACTCGGCTACCTGCTGCTGGCCGCGGCACGCCAGCGCCGCGCAGTCGCAAGCGGCGCCCCGCGTGCAGATGCCGGTGTGGTCGCGCTGCGCGCGCCCATGCTGACCGGTGCGTGGACGGAGCGGCTGCGCACGTGGATGGCCGCGCGCGCCGTCTGGATGCGCGTCTGTCTGGCGCTGCCCGGCCTCGTCCTGATTCCCATGTACGCATGGCTGGCCGTCGAGCATGGCTCACCATGGCTGTGGAATGTGACCATCCATGAGAGCGGGCAGTATTCGTTCGGCGGTACCATTCTCTACTTCTCGCATTTCCTGCGCGAGCTGCCCACACTGATCGCGATGGCGCTCTTCGTGCTCGCCGCATACGGCGCCGTGCAGCAGCCACAACAGCGTGCTGCTTCGCGACGACGCGGCTACACGTTCGCACTGGTCGGCGCCGGTCTGCTCGCTCTCATCGCATTCAGCGCGACGGCGGCGACGCACGGCACGGGCGGCGCGCTGCGCAACCTGTTCCAGTACCACACGCGCGATTACCTGATCGACTACGGTTCACACTGGCGCTATCACTGGCTGAGTACACTCTGGTTCGGTGTCGCCGTGGTGATCGTGGCGCGGCTTGCGGCGCTCTGGCTGGGCGCACCGGCACCGGCCGCGGCGGAGCGGCGGCGGCCGTTCGTGCTGGCTGCATGGTTGTACTTCATTCTGCTGACAGCCGTGTTCGGCTTCTCGCGCTCTTCGCCGATGCCTTGCACATTGGCCATCAGGCGAGGGAGATCGCGACGCACGCGCTGGTGACAATGCCGCTCGCGCTCGGCATCATCGCATGGATCCGGCGTCGTGACGCCGGTGTTCACGTCGGGTCCGGATCGGCTGGTGCACCTGCGCCGGCCGGGATCACGTTCGCCTGGTACCATTTCGCGATCGTGTTCGCCATTCCGATGTACTTCGCGCTGGCTACGTACTACGGCGATGTGGTCGCGTCCGGCCAGGACGAAGCCGGTCTGGCGGCTCTGGTGGCCGCGCATTTCTTCGAGCATGCGCTCGACTACCTGTTCGTTGCACTTCTGGTCTGCGGCACGTCCGGCCTCCTGTCGATTGCCCGCCGGACACCGGATCACGCTCGATCCTGAGATGGAACATGGTTGCAGACGACCGGCATGATGTGATCGTCAGGCGCGGGTCCGATCCGGTGGCTGTCTACCGCACGCCGGCACTGCGCAGTCCCAGCTGCAGCGCGAATGAAGCGTAGCGGGCGAGGCCGGCAAAGGGAAAGTCAGCGTGCCACTCGTCATCACGATGATGGTACCGGTCCCAGCGCTCACGCAGAGCATCACGCTCTGATGTGCTCGTGTTCTCCCATTCATTGCCCGGAATGATGAACGCCGTGGGCACACCGCGGCGGTTGAACGGCCAGTAATCGGAGTTCGGTCGCGCAGCGCTCAGCTGCAGCGTCCAGCCGTTCGCACGCGCCAGCGAGTCCGCCCGTTCACCGAGCGATGTGCCGAGCGCTCCCGCAATCCGCCACGACACCGGCGCTACAGGCGGTGCACCGGCATCCAGGTTGATCAGTGCGCGGATGCGCTCGAGCGGCCAGGGTGGACGCGCGGCCGCATAGGAAGCGCCCAGCAGACCACGCTCCTCGCCGGTCAGGAAGAGAAACGCGACGGATCGCGGCGGCGGCTCGCGTCGCACGACATCGGCGATGGCGAGCAGCATCGCGACGCCGGCCGCATTGTCCGAAAAGCCATTGTAGATCGAGTCGCCTGCCTCATCGGGTGATCCGATACCGAGGTGATCGTAGTGCGCGGTGTAAAGGACGAGTTCGTTGCGCAGCGCGGGATCACTGCCGGGTACCCATGCGACGACGTTGTCGCCCGCGACTTCCGTTACATTGACACGCACCAGCGCGTCCACGGTCCGATCCAGCGGGATCGCGTCGAACGGCTCGCCCCGGAATGCCCTGTCCGGCAGACGGGCACCGGCAATCAGTGCACCGGCGAGGCGAGGACCGGCGATCAGGACGGGCAGGTCGGGCTGCCAGACGGGTTCGTCGACAGCCGCATCGACGAACAGCCGGTGCGGACCGAGTCGATCCGTGAGCGCCTCGTAGTCCGCTTCGCTGCCCGTCAGGATGATGACGCCGGCGGCGCCCGCCGCTGTCCAGCCGCGCATGAGCCGGTCCGCACTGTCGCCCGGCATGCCGGCCAGCACGATGACCCGGCCGCCCAGGTCCGTCGCGCGCAGGCTGTGACCCGCGTTCCCGGCCGTGCCCGCGAAGATGGCGGGGCCGGCGAAGTCGCGGAACGCACGTGCACCACCATTGCCTTGAACGAAGTCATTGCCGTGGCGGAACGCGGCCGAGTCCGTGCCGTGTCGCAGGACAAGCCGGGTCGCGGCCGTGGCGCGCGCGGCCCGCAGCGGGACCGCGTGCAGGAAATCGTCGCCCACCGGCCGGAGGCCGAGTCCACGGAGACGCTCCGCAATGTAGCGGGCTGCGGCCTGTGCACCGGCCGAACCGGTACCGCGTCCGCCGAGCGAGTCGGCCGCCAGAACGCGTGTGTCCGCCCGCATGGCCACCGTATCGATCGTCGTGACCGGCTCACGCGCCGCCCCGCTCGACTGGCCGTAAAGCGATGCCGGCAGGGCGCCCAGGACGAGCAGCAGCAGAGCTGCACCCGGCCGCCGGTGCAGGGTCGCGGCTTGAGCGCAGCACCACCGCGCGCGTAGCTTGATGCTCGTGTGTACAACCGAGGTTCGTCGCATGATCTCCATGATGCTCCGCACGAGTACCGTTCTGGCGTGCTGCGTGATCCCCGCGCTGGCGGCCGCTGCGCCGGCCTGCGCTCAGGTGGCCGGTACCGTCCCGCGATTCTCGCTCGGCGACAATCCGCTGGCGCTGGCCGGCGTGGCGAGGCCGGGAATCTACGCGGGCGACCAGGGCCGGCGCGCTGCCGTCTTCGGAACGGAGACCGGCGGCTTCGAGTTCTGGGTCTGGCCCGTCAAGTTGATCCGCGACTTCGACCTCGCCTTCCGTATCCCCGAATACGACGATCCGATCCCCGCATCCGCTGTCGCCCGCCGCATCGTCGTGAGGCCCGAAGGCCTGACCATTACGTACGCGCACGCCACGTTCACTGTGCAGCAGCACGTGTTCGTGCCGCTCGATGAGCCGGGCGCCATTGTGCTGCTGGATGTGCAGACCGTGCGCCCGCTCGATGTGCTCGTTCGCCTGCATGCGGACTTCAACCTCGCCTGGCCCGGCAGCTTCGGCGGCGCGAACATCTCGTGGCAGGCGGACCGGCAGCGGTTCCTGCTCACCCAGGGCGCGGTCCGCCGCTACAATGCGTTCATTGGTTCGCCGTACGCATCGGCGGGCACGTCCCACACCGCGCACGATGCGCCGCTGCTGCCCTCGCAGTTCACATTGCGGTTCGACACGGCGACTGCACAACGCGAGTTCATCCCGATCGTCGTGGCGGGCGGCGCCATGCCGCGCGATTCTGCAGAGCGCATCTACGCGCGGCTGCTGGGCGGCGCTGAACGATACTGGCGCGAGAAGGTCGCGCATTATGATAGCGTGCGAACGGACCTGTTGACGATGCGTTCGCCCGACAGTTCGCTCGACCGCACGCTCGAGTGGGCGAAGGTCAACCTGGACCAGCAGCTGGTGTGCAATGCCGACCTCGGCTGTGGCCTGGTCGCGGGATTCGGACGCGCAGGCGCGGGCAACTTCCGGCCCGGCTTCGGCTGGTATTTCGGCGGCGACGCATCCATCAATTCGTTCGCCATGGATGGCCTCGGCCAGTTCACACTCGTACGGCAGGGCCTCGAGTTCCTGGCGGAATACCAGCGCGACGATGGCAAGATCACCCACGAGATCTCCCACGCGGCCGCCCGCCTGCCGTGGTTCACCGAGTATGGCTACACCTTCTTTCACGGTGATACGACGCCCTTCTGGATGCTCGCCTGCTACCGCTACTGGCTCGCGTCCGGCGACACGGACTTCATCCGCGCGTCCTGGCCGCAGCTCGTGAAGGCGTTCCGCTGGTCGGCGGCGACCGATGGCGATGGCGACGGTCTGATGGAGAATCCGCTGGCCGGAGCCGGCGCCATCGAGGTCGGCGGCCTGGGCGAAGGCCTGCTCACCGACATCTACCTGGCCGGCGTGTGGGTCGCTTCGCTCGATGGCATGCGCGACATGGCCGCTGCTCTGCGGGATGACACAGTCGAACGCGATGCGCGCGCACTGTTCGAGCGCGCGCGGACCCGGCTCGACAGCGCATTCTGGCTCGAGTCCGCGGGAATCTACGCGTTCGCTCTGCTGCAGGGCGAAGCCGGATCGCCACGCATCAATGATGCGCTGACCGTCTGGCCCGCGACGGCCATGTCGTTCGGCCTGCTCAATGCGACGAAAGCCGATCGCATGCTGCGCGAGATCGGTTCATCGAAGGTGACAGCCGACTGGGGCGCCCGCATGCTCTCCCGCGAACACCGGCTTTACGATCCGCTGCATTACAACAACGGCACCGTCTGGGGTTTCGTGACCGGCTTCGCGGCACTCGCGCACTATCGCCATCACCGCGGCTGGGCCGGGCACGATCTGGTGCGCGACGTGGCCCGATCCTCGTTCGATTTCGCCCGCGGCCGTACGCCCGAACTGATGTCCGGCGCATTCTACCGCACACTGGATACCAGCGTGCCGCAGCAGTTCTTCGCCACGTCGATGCTGGTTTCGCCGCTCGTGCAGGGCCTGCTCGGCCTGTCCGCCGATGCGCCACGCCATCACGTCACCATTGCCCCGCACCTGCCGGCGGACTGGGATGGCGCTCAGGTATCACGGTTCCGGGCCGGCAGTGTGACACTGGATGTGACGTTCGAACGAACCGCGGACCGCTGGACGGTTCGCCTGCGACGCTCGGACAGTGGCCGCGACCCGTTGCAGGTCACCGTATCGCCTGCACTGCCGCTGGGTGCACGCGTGACCGGCGCCACCGTCGATGGTTCGCCTGCCGGCGCCATGACGGAAACGTCGGCGCACGACGTGCACGCGATCGTGACCGTCGCACTGCTGGATTCGACTGTCGTGAACGTGAGCTTCCAGGGCGGCGTTGAAGTGTTGACGCCTGCGGAATCGCTCGAGGTCGGCCAGCCCGATGGCGCACTGCGCATCCTCGATTTCCGCCGCGATGGTGCAACCTGCACGGTCCTCGCGGAAGGCCTGGCGGGCCGCTCCTACGAGCTGGTCGTGCGCAGCGCCTCGTCGCCGGGCAGCGTGCAGGGTGCGCGACCGGCAGTGCAGCGCGACGGTCACTGGGTCATGCCACTTCTCCTTGCGGGCGCAGCCGGTACCCGGGTCCGCCGCGAGATCAGGTTTTCAATCGAAGAATGACTCGACACGTAGTCGCCTGGACACGCGCGTGCATGCGCATATCCTCAGACGGTCCTGACGAATGAACCGTCCTGACGAGGCGGCGCCGGCTGATGCGCGCGACGGCGTCCGGGTCGGCGTGCTGTTCGTGTGTCTGGGCAACATCTGCCGCTCGCCACTCGCGGAAGCCGTGTTCCGCAAGCAGGTCGAGGATGCCGGCCTCGCAGCTGCATTCGACATCGACTCGGCCGGCACATCCGGCTATCACGACGGCCAGTCCGCCGATGCCCGTACGATCCAGGAGGCCAGCCGTCGCGGCGTGCGTGTCACCAGCATCTCACGGCGGGTCACCGAGCAGGACGTCGGCCGCTTCCATCACATCATCGTGATGGATGGCGACAACCTGTCGAAGGTGCGCCGGCTCGCGGCCCGTGCGCGCGCCGCGATCGATGTGCGACGGCTGCGCGAGTTCGACCCGACCGCGGATGGCGATGACGTGCCGGACCCGTGGTACGGCGGCCCGCGCGAGTTCACGCGCGTGCATGACATCATCGAGCGGTCTGCCCTCGGCCTGCTCGAGCATCTGCGCGAGTTGTACGACCTGTGACCCTGCCTGCTCCCGTCCGCGCGGCGGTCGAGCGTGAGCTGACTCGGCTTGACGGGCGGGACACACAGGTGAGCCGCGTCCGCGCCGTCGGCGGCGGCTGCATCAGTCCGGGCGCCCGCATCGAGACGGAGCAGGGCGATCGGCATTTCGTCAAGTGGGCCATGCCGGGTGACGCTCCTGCCAGTCTGTTCACCGAAGAAGCGAGATCGCTGCGCGCACTTAACGAGACCGCGGCCGTGCGCGTCCCTCAGGTGAGGGCTGCAGGCGAACAGTGGTTGCTGCTCGAATGGCTGGAGCCCGGCGCGCCCCGTGCCGGCACGTGGGCTGCACTGGGTCGTGCGCTCGCTGCATTGCACGGCACGAAGGCAGATGCATTCGGCTGGGTCGCGGACAACTTCATTGGAACGCTGCCGCAGCCCAACAGCCAGTCGGCCAGGTGGTGGACATTCTGGGCGGAGCGTCGCCTGCTGCCGCAGTTCACGCGTGCGCGACAGCGCGCCTTCTTCGATGGCGGTGACCAGCGTGCATTCGATCGGCTGGTGGGTCGTCTCGAGGAACTGCTCGAGCCCGCTGATGCGGACGGGCCATCGCTGCTGCACGGCGATCTGTGGGGCGGCAACGTGCACGTGACGGAGAGCGGCGATGCGGCGCTCATCGATCCATCGTCGTACCACGGACACCGCGAGGTCGATCTCGCCATGGCCGAGCTGTTCGGCGGATTCGGTGCGCCATTCTTCGATGCGTACCGCGAGGCATGGCCGCTCGCACCCGGCTACGACCAGGCCAGACGCGAGTTGTATCAGCTGTACTACGTGCTGGTGCACGTGAACCTGTTCGGTGCAGCCTACGTCGCAGGGACGCGCAGGGTGCTGCAGAAGTTCGGAGGTTGACCATGCGCACGTACCAGAGTCTGAATGCGACGCGGCTGTCCCGCGTCCCGGTCCGTTTCGCTTCCTTCGTCGGTCCACTCGCTTTCGCATTCACGTGCAGTAATCCCGGTGTCAGCGGCCCGGCCGGTGACCCGCCCGTGCTGCCGGACACCGTACGCATTGCGCTCACCATGCTCGGCACGCACGACTACCTCGGCTTCCAGGGCGGACTCTATCCGGGGCGTGCCAATGAGCCGCCGGCGGATCATGCTGCGAACGGCGCCGTGGCGCGTGCGGCGATCGGGCCACGTGATGTGAATGGCGCGCCGTCGCCCACGGGCCGTGTGGTCCTCTTGTCCATCGGCATGTCCAACACGACGCAGGAGTTCTGTCAGCCGGTGGGCGCCGGGCAGGCGTGCCGCGACCACACGTTCGGCGGTCAGGCGGCGGCTGACGCGGCGGTCAATCACACGACGCTGGCGATCGTGGACGGCGCGGCCGGCGGCCAGACCGCCGGAACCTGGGATTCACCAACCGACGCGAACTACGACCGTGTTCGCGACCAGCGTCTGCTGCCGCGCGGCCTGTCGGAAGCGCAGGTGCAGGTCATCTGGTTGAAGGTGGCGAACCCGAATCCCGCGCGCTCGCTGCCCGACCCGGATGCGGACGCCATTACACTCGTTCGCCAGATGGGTGACATCGTGCGGGCAGCCAGGACACGCTATCCGCAGCTACGGCAGGTCTTCGTTTCCAGCCGCATCTACGCCGGTTACGCGACGACCACGCTCAATCCCGAGCCGTACGCGTACGAATCCGGGTTCGCCGTGAAATGGCTGATCGAGGCGCAGATCGAACAGACGAGACAGGGTACGGTCGTGGATGCGCGCGCCGGTGACCTGCATCCGGATCGCGCACCGTGGCTCGGCTGGGGGCCTTATCTCTGGGCGGACGGTGTCAATCCACGACCCGATGGCCTCGTCTGGCAGCGGTCCGACCTCGCCAACGACGGGACGCACCCGTCACAGGACGGCCAGCGCAAGGTCGGCGCACTGCTGCTCGCGTTCTTCCGGAACTCGACGTTCACACCGTGCTGGTTCACCATCTGTACGTGAATCCGTGCGGCCACCTGATTCGCAAGCGGGCCCGCATACTGGAGCTGACAGCAAACAGAGGTTATAACACAGAGCACACAGAGCACACAGAGCACACAGAGCGCACGGAGGGCAACGGAGGACTCGGAGGAACGACTTCGCAGGGCGTCTACAGACCGAGTGTACCGAGATGGTGGGGCAGCATCCTGCGCCACCATGGCCAGTCGTGGCTGACATCGTGGCCCCAGACGTCGAGGACGTGCGGGATCGACTTCGAGTTGAGCAGGGCGGACAGCTGTCGCGAGTGTTGCGGCGCCTCCCACTGGCCCTGCCCGGTCACGATGACGATGCGACAGGTGTGCTGCAGCAGTTCGAGGTAGCGGCCGCCGAGACCGGGCAGATACCAGGCCGGGTTGTTGTAGTAGACGTTGTCGTCCGAGTAACCGCCCAGATAGTCCTGCTCGAGATCGTAGAATCCGGACATCGCGATCAGTCCATCGAACAGATCGGGCCGGCGAAAGATCGCATTCGCGGCATGGAACGCGCCGAAACTTGCGCCCGTCACCGCCGTGCGAACGTGAGCGTCGCCGCAGGCGTGACGGATGTATGGCACGACTTCCTCTTCGACGTAGCGTGCGTACAGGTTCTGCCGCCGGGCCTGCTCGGGTACGCCAAGACCGCGGTCCATCCACGCCACGCGATTGATGCTGTCGATCGAGAACAGCCGGATGCGGCCTGCGAAGATCGCCGGCTCGACCGCCTTGATCAGGAAGAACCGTTCGTTCTCGAGGAAATCCGCGGCTGCCGTCGGGAACAGCAGAACGGGATGCCCGCGGTCACCGTAACTGACGATCGGCATCGGCAGCCCGAGGATCGGACTGCGCCAGCCCTCGATGCGCCGAGGCAGGTGCGAGTCGACGAACTCCATCTTCGGGCGCGCGTCCCCTTCTTCCTCTGCGTGGTGAGCGGGCGACAAGTTGTGCCACGCCCTGACGCTTGTCCACCCCTCCGCATGCGCGCGATTGTGAGTCAGGGCGGACCCGCCGGCTTCGTCTTGAACGGATCTGGACCGCGGGTCACGCAACAGCGGGCCGGGGGCGCGGGCTGGCGCGAGCGCGTGGAGCGCAGCGCGGGGAAGGGATCGTGATTCGGGCGCGGGTGATGCGGGCCGGGTGTTCTCGAGCCGCTCCATTGGGAACGGATCGGGCGCGCCCGCGCGTGCGCTGCTACCGTGATCCGTTGCGGGTCGGCGCGTACACGCGCCCCACTTCGCGGGTCGTTCCACAATGCGTCCCGCCGTTCGACCACGTGCACCGGCAGGTTCACCAGCCCATGCGATGCCTCAACCCGGTAATGTGCGCGGCATGATGGCGGCCATGCCATTCGTACATGCGAACCATGAAGCTCAGATCGAGGTTGCCCAACTCCGGATGATTCAGACTGCGCGAGAAGTCCGTATCCTTCATGGCGCGCAGCAGGATGTCCCAGCGCGTATGAATGGAATCGAGCAGGGCGAGTGATGACTCGATGGGTGTGGCCCGTGAGTCCTCGAGTTTCGCCCAGGCGGCCTCATCGTAGGTCTTGATGGTGGGCGCGTCCTCGGTGAGTGCGAGCTTGAATCGCACGTACGCATGCACGTGACTGTCCGGCACGTGATGGATGACCTGCCGCACTGTCCAGCCACCATCACGATAGGGCGTATCCAGCTGTTCGGCCGTGAGTCCGGCAATCGACTTGCGCAGCCGATCCGGCGTGCCCGCAATCGATTCGATCGCAGCCGCGCGCGCCCCCGCAGGCAACTCGCCTTTCGGATCGAAGCGGCCAACCGGGTAACGGAGTTTCTCGAGATCGGGTGGTTGGGTGGTCGACATTTCTCCCCTTGTCTGATCATGAGTTGTCGAATGCATGGAACGGCGATGCTGGTGCTGGTTTCTGGTGCTGGTTTCTGGTGCTGCGCCGTTCATCCGCTCAGTCCGTACCCGGTCCAGCCGCATGATAGACGACGCGGCCGCCGACGATCGTCATCAGGACGTTCAGGTCCTTGAGCCGGGTCGTTGGAACCTGGAACAGATCCTCTTCGATGACGACGAGGTCGGCGAGTTTGCCGGGCTCGATCGAGCCCTTCACCTTCTCCTCGCCTGCGACCCAGGCATTATTGACGGTGTAGGCGCGCAATGCTGTTTCGACGTCGATGCGCTCCTGCGGGAACCAGCCTTCGGGCGGATTGCCGTCGAGCGTCTGCCGTGTCGTCGCTGCATACATGCCCTGCAGGGGACTGGCCGTGTACCATGCGGCGTTGGTGCCAGGCCAGTCGCTGCCGAACGAGAGAGTGACACCGGCGTCGTGCAGTGTCTTGAAGGCATAGGCCCAGCGCGAGCGTTCCGAGCCGATGCGCTCTTCCATCCAGCGCATGTCGTCGATGGCGTGGTAGGGCTGGACCTCGGCAATGATGCCGAGTCTCGCCATGCGCTGGGCGACGTCGGGACCGCGCATGACCTGTGTGTGGATGACGCGGAACCGCCGTTCCTTCGGGCCATTGGTGCGGATCACGTACTCGTACATGTCGAGCAGAGTGTCGATCGCCTCATCGCCGATCGCGTGGACCTGTGGCCAGTGGCCGGTGGAGTCGGCGCCCAGAATGAGGGGCAGCATGCCCGGTGACTCGGTCATCATTGTGCGCCAGCTGCCACGCACGCCGGTCGTCAGGTACGGCTCGTAGAAGCGCGCGCTCGACGCGCCCATGATGCCGTCGACGAAGCCCTTGAGTCCGCCGATCTTCAGGTAGTCATTGCCGAAACCATGCCGGATGCCGGCCGCGCTCAGCTCGTCGTACCTGTCGAGTGTCGGGCGCGCATAGATGCGTGCGGTCAGTTCGTCCGCCGCCAGCAGCAGCTGAAACACCTCCAGCTGGCCGGCCGGGGTGTTGTCATGGATCGTCGTCACACCCAGCTCGGCCAGGTGGCGCAGTGCGCCGCGCGATTCCGTCAGCCGCTGTTCGAGCGACTTGGGCGGGACCGTCCGCCGGATGCGCGCCGCCGCTTCCGCGTTCAGCCGACCGGTCGGCCGGTCGTTCTCGCACTCGACGCCGGGCCACGAACAGTCCGCACCCGCCAGCTCGAGTGCACGACTGTTCGCCATGTACGCCGTGCGATCCCACTTGTTGATCAGCACGGGCGTGGTCGGTGTGATCGAATCGATCATGGCGCGCTGCGGCGAGAAGCCGGGACCCGCACGCTGATCCTGTTCCCGCCCGGTCGCATTCAATGCCCACTGCTCGTAGGCGCCCCACTGGCCGTCCAGCAGCCATGCACCGCGCGGCAGTCGGTCTCTCGCCTCGCGGACCTTGCGGATCAGGCCTGCTTCATCCGCGACATCGAGCAGGTTCACGTTGAGCAGCAGATTGCCCGCACTCTGGAAGTGCGTGTGATTGTCGATGAAACCGGGCGTCACGAACCTGTCGGGCATGTCGATGACGCGCGTGTGTGCGCCTCGCCGCGCCATCATGTCGGCGCGCGTGCCGACCGCCAGAATGCGGTCGCCGCGGATGGCGACGGCTTCCGCGAACGGCTGGTCAGGGTTGCCGGTCCAGATACGGCCGGCAGTCACGATCATGTCCGCCTGCTGCGATGATACGGGCGCTGCGGCGATCGCTGACGCGACCTGGATCAGGATCGCTGCGAACACGGCGATTACCAGACGGCGGACGGAGGCAGCGGGGCTGAGACGGGTGCGTCGCATGATCTCACTCCGGCGGGTGCGCCGCAGTCCGCCGGAGCGAACGCGGCAGGTGTGCATCAGTCGACGTACGCCGGGACAGCCAGCACTTCGGCCATCCGGCGGACGGCTTCGACGATCTCGTCTTCGGGTGCAGCGAAGGAGAGGCGGGCGAACCGGTCGTCGCCGAACGCGATGCCCGGCACGAGTGCCACGCCTGTCTTGTCGAGCAACCAGCGGCAGAAACTGATGGAGTCGCGCATGCCATCGCGATAGAACGCATCAATGCGGAAGAACAGGTAGAACGCGCCATCGGGCGAGGCGAACTCGGCCTGTGGCAGGTGGCGGCGGAACATGGCGACCAGGCGCTCTCGCCTGTGCCGGAAAACGCCGACCATGGCGCGCACGGCATGCTCGACGCGCGGCTCGTTGCGGAACACGGCCATGCCCGCATACTGCGTGGGCGTCGAGATGTTGGATGTGATGTGACTCTGCAAGGCGGCCATCTTGCTGGCAACCGGAGGCGAGGAATAGCTGAAGCCCAGCCGCCAGCCGGTCATGGCGAACGCCTTCGATGCGCCGTTGACCAGCACCACATTGCCGTGCAGCGAAGCATCCAGATCGAGAACGCCAGCCGCGCGCGGACCGCTGTAGCACAGGCGGCCGTAGATCTCGTCGCTGATCACGCAGAGACCATTGCTGACCGCCCAGCGTACGATCGCGTCCAGCTCGTCCAGTGTGTACGTCGCACCGGTCGGATTGTTCGGTGAGTTGAGGATGAGTCCGCGCGTGCGTTCGGAGCGGTGCGCCTCGAGATCGGCCGGCGTCAGCTTGAATGCCGATTCCAGCGTCGATGGCACGAACACGGGCTCGGCCCGCGCGAGCCGGATCAGGTCCGGATAGCTGGTCCAGTACGGCGTGGGCAGGAGCACCTCATCGCCCGGACCGAACAACG
>Ga0302046_10001018_pt1 | contig 26660 bp, 27 predicted proteins | sample RVTome_11_FD_200261 | JGI IMG/M metagenome (GOLD analysis project Ga0302046, IMG submission 200261) | Soil microbial communities from uranium-contaminated site in the Upper Colorado River Basin, Wyoming, United States - RVT147D111 (version 2) ... | reverse complement strand
CCCCACTTGATGTCCTTTTGCGGACGCAAGGGACCAATTTGATCTGTTGGAATGAAAATAAAATATGAGCAGATATCTCCAGGTTTAGTAGTAAATACGTCTGAGTATCCAGCAGCAACCATTTCTCGGATATTTTTTCCTAAAATACCGCCTTGGGAAAAACTATTCCAGTATTTTATCATGTCTTCACTTTTGGCAAAACCAATTATGCCTCTAGTCTGAAATTGTTTCTCATCAGGTAGCCTACTTACTAAATCATCCAAAAGAGATTGTAATCTGTCCTTTACCTCTTTATCTGCAATGCCAACTTTCACACGGGCATAAAAATTCTCAAGTTTCATCTCTTTTTCCCCATCTATTCGAACAGTCATTACATTCCCATTTAGGATCATTATCAGTAAGAGTACAACCTCCATGTGCAATCTCTTTTTTAGCAACTGCTTCAAGATACCATTCCATGTCTGATGGAAATCCCCAAAAAATTACACATGTATTTTTACTATTACATGAAGGACAAATTGGGTTTTTCTTTGTCGTCTTCAATTTTCTTCTCTCCTAATTTTTTCGCGAACTCTTACAATTTCTTCATCAATTGATGGCAGACATTTTTCACATTCTTTCCAGTCTCGAATTTTATGTTCTATAACATACTCATATTCACTTTTCTGGCCAAGTAATTCGTCTAATCTACGTTTGTTACCTAACCAGGCACTATATCCCAAAGCCCTCTTGAATTTCTTCCAATCCATTATGGACTTCCTCCTTTATCTTTGAGTTTGTTTACTGCATCGTTTACGATTTCATCTAGGTTTGAGTTAGCTGCTTCTTTTAGAACCGTCTTTGATAATGGATCTATTACTTTGTTTAATGCATCATCTCGTATATGAGAAACTGCTTCATACTCTTTGGTGATATCAATTCCTGTATATGCCACAAATCCTACAAAGATTATTCCAAGGAATAATACTAATTTTAACAACCTAGTTCAACTCCCAATATTCATGCAAGTAATTGTTGTTCCAAGAGAAGATCTCTAACACATTACTGCATACTCTACATACTTGGCTTTCAAACCAAGATTTGTGTCGGTTTGTATTCTTGTGTGGCATACTGCATATTTTGCATCCCATTTTAGTTTCCTCCGTATACCATTGGTTTTTCGTCAACCCCATCATCAAACTCGCGGATAATTCGCGGAAAGAAAGCCTGATGTGTTGGAATTGCTTTTTGAGCGCACCAATCAAGTGCGTTTTTTTGTTGTATTTCTTTTTGATTCATGATATTAGTAAGGCATAGAAATTATTATATACTATCAACATAGTATGCATACTTAACATACTAATGGATTCCCTAACAAATTTACGCGTACATATTGCCCCAGTAGGATTTGAAATTGATAGAATTGTAATTCCTGCTAAAAATATGAAAGCAGACAAGGTTTGGCTTTTGATACATGACAATCCTTCTGAAGATAAGCAGGTCCTTTTGTTGAAAAAATAAAATTCCAACTGAAAAAAGAAAAAATGTTTTAAAAAATATTGATTTTGATATTAATTCGTTCAAGCAACAAAACAAACTTGGAATTAGTCAAAAAAATATAGAAATAACTAATTCATTCTAAAAACAAATTTTTTCACAAGCGTGTAACCGTTGATATACCATTTTCTTTGTTTATTCTGAAAATGTTATCAACATATGATTCTAATTCACGTTCATGTGATACCAGAATTATCTGTTGAGAATTTAGTTCTTGAAGTATCGGTCTTATTTTATAGAGCTGTGATTTACTAAACCCATCAGTAGGCTCATCTAAAATCAAAAGATTAGATTTTAGACTGTCTGTTTCCTGTCGCATCAACGTGTTCAGGGTAAGTCGATATGCAAGTGCTATGCTTGTTTTTTCACCCCCGCTAAAGTAATCTGTTGGCAATAAAACTCCGTCTTGTTCAACTAAAGGAGTAAAGTCTTCATCAATTCGCGATTCTTTTGTTGGATCCTCAATCATCATGGAAAACCAATTCTGGTATGTTTTGTTAAAATCTTGCTGAATAGAAACCATGATCTGTTTTTCAATCAATTCTACAGTAGGAATGAAAAAATCATTTATCCATTCATTATAATTGCTTAATAGCTTGTACTTTTGTTCATATTTTTCGGCTGATTTGATTTCACCGTTTAATCTCTCTGATTCTTTATTCAAGTTATTCAAGTCTGATTTTATAGTACCAAGTTCTGTTTCTAGTGAGCTTTTCTCTTCTAAAATTTGTGATTCATTTTCTTGTATCTGTGAAATTTTTTTTGCAATCTCTTGGAAAGAACGAAGTTTGCTTTCTTTTTGAGGAAGGCTTTTTTCAAGCTTTGATATGACAGATGATAAAATGGATTTCTTTTTTTCAAGGCTTGAAACCTTTTTTTGCTTTGTGGAAGCCTTTTTCTCTAGTTTTTTAATGTCACTACGTGATTCTTTGTATTTGACTAGCTCGTCTCTCAAGGCTGCCAAGTAACTCTCTTTGTCTTCAAATTCTCCTGTGTTTGAAAAATCCTTTTCTTCTATGATTTCAGTTAGTTTTTCTAGCTTTGATGCCTCTTGCTTCAGCTTTTCCAGTTTATTACTCTTGGTTTTGATTTCATCTAGTATTGGAATTTGGTTTTCTAACTCAGATTTTTCTTTTTTCAGCTGACCAATTTTTTCTTCCAGTGATTCTTGTGTGTCTGAAATCTCTTCTAGATTTCTTTTGATTTTTTCTAGCTCTGATTTGTTTTGTTTTAGCTTTTCTTGTCGTTCTTTTTCCAAATGTTCAACATGTGATTTGTTTAATGGGTTTTCACAAACAGGACATTTTGCATCAGCCTGTGAGAGCTCTTGTATATTTTTATTTAGATTATCAATGTCTGATTCTAATTTTGACTCTGCTCTTTCATTATTTCGATGTGTTGTTTTATTATCATCAAATTCCTGTTGTGCTGTTTTGATTTCAGATTCCAAATTTTTGATTTTGTCAAGTAGAATGTTTTGGTTTGTATTTTTATCAACAGATAATTTTTTTGATAAATCTTTAATAGATTCAGAAAGAGAATTAATATCAGATTGTGTAGAAATTAACTTTTTTATATCATTCTTGGCAGTTCTTATTTCTTTATCCAGTTGCTTGGTTGTCTTTTTGGTAGGTTTTTTAATTTCTTTGAGCTCGTCTAATTCTTCAATAATACCACTTAACTCTTCATTTTCAGAATTTAATTGTTCAGAAATAGTTTGTAAATTGGAATTTATATTTTCAATATCGCTTGTTAGCCGTTCTATCTCTGACTCTAGTTTGATTTTTTCTCTTTCTTTGCTTTGAAGATCTTGAAGCTGTTTTTTAATTGATTCCAGTTTCTCTTTAGCAGACTCAATTTTTGTTTTTTGATCATCTAGTTTAGTTTTCGTGTCAGCTGTTTCTTTTTTATTATTCTCTAATTCTTCTCGTTTGTCATCAAGTTCTTTGAAACCCATTTTAGATTCTTTTATCTTAGAATCTATACTTCGAGCTATGTATCGCGCATTATCGACTGCTATTTTGTAATCTTCTATTCCAAATGCTTTTCTCAAAGTTTCAAGCCTCTTCTTTGGGTCCTTTAAGACAGACTTCATTTCTTCTTGAGGCGTGAACACAGCATATCGGTAAATTCTGCTCTCAGAACGCGGGTCAGGAGGTTCATTGAATTTCAAAATCTGCAAAATTCTAGGCTTTAATTCAGATGCTGAAAGATTCTCCTTAACGCCATCTGAAATAATGAACCCGGTATCTTGCGTTACTGATTTTTTACCTCGTTTTAGTGTCCTTTTAATCTGATACTGCTTTTCATTTACCTCAAAGTTTAGAGCCACAGAACCATTCTTTGCTTTTGTTTTCAATAGCGCATCAGGCTTTTGTGAGCCTAATCCAAAGAGAGCAAATTCAACTGCCATAAGTACAGAAGATTTTCCCGTTCCTATATCACCTTGAAATAATGTAATTCCTTTAGGAAATTCAATCTCTCCATTTTTGTAACTACGAATATTTTCAAGTGCGATAGAATTAAGGATCAATCCTCATTCAGCTCCAAAAGTTGGTTTACATCATCTTCTATTCGTTTTTGATAATCATTGATTTTCTCATCAAGTGATCTTGGCTGTTTTAATTTATGCAATAGTTTTTGAGCAAGCGCAACTCCTTCTTCGCCCACCAGTTCTTGTTGTTTTATTTTTACTTGCCCAATATTTTCACTAAAGATATTTTTGATAGTATCATCCCTGTCACTGCCTCTTGCTGGTGTGATGTTGTATTCTTTAGAGCTAAATTGTCTTGAACTGATCTTTACATCGATAGCTCCTTGGTTTCGTAAATACTCACCAATCTTTCCCAAATCAATTTCCGATGTCTTGCCTGATGATAATTCTCCTCTAATCTTTAAGAAAACAATCTTTTCTTTGGGATCAATATCTTCTATCTGCTTTTCTATCTCTGATCTTGCTTTAGATGATGACATTCCATCAGCATTAAATTCAATTAACTCAAACTCTGCCTTTTGCAGAGGAACAAATTCTACATCATCTATCTTCTTATCAAAGCTTACAATAAAAAAACCACGTGGTGTTTTTTTTGCGCTTATCTCCAAATCGCTATGATGTCCAGCAAATAGCGTTCCAGGATAGGCTATGGTCCCATATCCATCATATTCGTTTTCAATTGATTTAGTATGGACATGTCCGCCTGCATAGTAATCAAAATTTTTAGGCAATAATGAAAGAGGCATTGAATCCATCTCTGGCGTTGCTTTTGACTTTAATTCATCAATGCCACCATGAAAGAGAAATATCTTAAAGCCGTCTTCGGTCTCCAAGGAGTCGCGGTCCAAGATTTCATAATACTTTTTTTCCAAGCCTGCAGTTCTTCCTGGCAGTCCTGCAATTTTTGCTCCTGTAGCAGGGTCTTTAAGAAAATCAAGGCAAATTTTGTTTTCTGCAGAGTCTTTTACTATGGTTGCCTTTATCAGATATCCAACATCAGTTAGCAAATCAATAACTGAATGGGAAACAGGGCTGTAATCGTGGCTTCCGTACACCACATAAACTGGAATGTTTTTTTCATACAACTCTTTGAATTTTCTAAATGCAAAACGTGTAACACGCATGTCAGGAAGGCTGTTATGAAACAAGTCTCCGCTAATGAGAATAAAATTCACCTTCTTTTTCAAACACAAATCCAGCGCATTTTCAAAAATTTCTTGTTCTATCTTTTGTAACTTTTCTTGTTTTTGAAATCCAAGGTGACAATCGGAAATATGTGCAAAGCTATACATTTCTACTCAGAAGACTTTTGTTTTTGTCTTTGTTTTGGTGGGCTCTTTTTTTGAATTACTTATCAATTCATCAAAAAGAGGAATTTTTATCGGTATGGCAAATGGAACAAAGATACTAGAAATAATGGCTTCACCTTTATCCAAGCTAGCAATGTTTCTATCATCAGCAGATAAATCTTGAGAAGCGCTAGCTATAACTGCTGATCTTTCCTGTTGCATTTCATTTCCCAAAATTATTTTTGTATTGATATTTGCCAAAATTGTTTTAGGGATTACACTGGAAAGCTGAGTAATGGCAGTCAATCCAACTTGAAATTTTCTTCCCTCTTTTGCTATCCTGCTAAAAATATTATTTCCTTCATTTTTTAAGACATCTTCTCCCAACACCCTAGGAGCTTCTTCTATGACAACGGTTACAACGGGTTTATCTTCTAACTCGCCTGCAGCCTTGTGGTTCTGATATCTTTCTAAAACTTTGCCTGCAATTATACTGCCTATTATCAACTCGGCCTCATCTGCTAAACGTGAAGTATCAAGCACGACCACTTTTCCACTTTCAACATCTTTTACAATTTGATCAGTGGTCTGAAGACCTTTAGAGCCTGCATCAAAAATTCGATTATGGCAAATAATTTCACCATCAGAATCTACATCAAGACCTAAAGTGAGTCTGAAAACCCTTCTTAGAACAGCTAAAGTGTTCTTGGAAAAATCTTCCAAGTTTGGATGGGCGCGCTCTTGCAATATGGCAGAAATCCAATCATCTCCAAATACCTTATGATATGTTCTAATTGCTCCCTCTTGAGGATCCGAAAAAGTAACAATCCCATTGAAATGTTCAGGCCTGATTGAATGCAGATTTACTACAAGGAAGTTAGCGCCAGACTGCGGATTGTTTGGAGTATAATACACAAGATTTTCTTTTGCTTTTGGATGATCTTTTAGTCCTTTTTCTTTTCTTCCATAATATTCATCATGAGGATCAAGAACTAGTGCTCCAACATTTTTTTCATTGAGGACATGCCAGAGTATAGTTTTGACCAAATTGCTTTTTCCTCTACCTGTTGTTGCAGGAATTAGGATGTGGTGAGAAAAGACATCTTTTGAAGGCAGCCAAACAGGAACATCGATAATTTTAGAGCCACTGCGGATTTTACCTACATAAAAAGAGTCATCGCCCATTGACAAAAATTTCAGGTCGTCTTCAGTGACCAAAGCCACTTCACTAAAAAAGGGGGGCAAGACTTTGGGGATAGTTACAGCCGAATCCTTGGAATCTATTTTTGCCAGAGCTTTTACAAATGCTAGCACATAGTTGCGAAGATCAGGCTCAAAGATCTCAGTATCATAAGGTACCTTCTCCATATTAATACCGGACATCAACTCATGTGTGCCTCTAGGTATCTGGCTTCCATACACAAGATCAAAGACTTGAAGAATCAGGGTAGAGTTGCCTTCCTTTGAAACTAAAAGATCTCCAAGTTCGATTTGCTTTCCTCCTTTTTCCCTTATTGCTATCTGACCTACTTGGCCGCCAACTATCTGCCCTACTACGTCTAGTTTTTCCATCTACCCCACCGCCAAGTTGAGATCATCGTGTGCAGTGTGTGTTTTGGAATGCACCATAATTTTTTTCCATTCTGGGTGTCTTGATATTTCAGATAGCAAAATATTATGATAAAATTCCTTGTCAGAAAGTCTTACTCTAGCGTGGGTATCGGCATCAATTAAACCATAAGGATAGCCAAGCATGGCCAAATCATTTGAATTTGAAGCAAGTGAAGAAAAGATATCATCAATCTGTTGTTCGTTTAATTCGTTATACTGGTCTATGAAAATTTCAAATCTAAAAACATGTTCTGATTGTGGATGAAGTTTTACTACAAAAATCATTCCTTTTACATCTTCAAATTTTGGAATGGCTACTGGAATATACCACCTGCCAAGTTTTACTTCCTCTGAAATACTACTAACTGAACCCAAAAGAGAAGTTCCAGTATCAGTAAAAAGAGTACTAGTCTTTGTTAGTCCACAAATTATTACGCCATTTTTTAATCCTGCATCAAATAGTTTTTTTGAATACTTGCGTTCATTTGTAAAGGAATTCTGTAACGAACCGTCTAAAATCAAAATGTCGCCTTCTGATAATTCATTCTCAACAATTTCGTAAGCAAAGCTCTTTTCTGAAAATCTTCTTGCAATGGCACTCACAGAATTGATTACAGCTCTTTGATTTCCAATTGTCATTGTTCTATCGGTAGATGAAAATGAAAGATCCGAAGGTTCAGGAAGTAGTTTTTTGTTTTCTAATTTATAGGGAAACAGGTTAGTATCATAGAATATCTCTGACTTAGAACCCCTTTTATTGATTTTTGAAACAACATAAGAAAAGAATTCGATTCTTGGGTTAAGTTGAAGTGGTATTATTCTTTCTCTACCTTGAAAAATAGAAAAGTAGAGATGGTTTAATTCAACAACATAATTGGTGGCCCTTAGTAGTTCTCTATTGCCGCCATCTACATATGCAATCTTTTTAGGTTTGGTAATTTCCTTAATCTCCTTGAAGTTAGTGGGATCTAGTTGTAAGCTCTCAAAATACTCACTTTCTAGCATTTTGGTACTGTTACCTTGATCTTCCACTTTAGTTACTAATTCATCTACAAGAGACTTCAGAGAATCATAGGTCATAGATATACCACCACGTTGATCACATTCAGTCCAATTTTTGTGTCTAACAGAGATTTGTTTTGCATTATCTTTGTACAACCTCCTGTTTTACAAGCTCGTTTATCCTGGCATCAACTCTGTCAACCTCATGTTTTGGATTCTTCCACCAGTTCCTACTCCAAATTCTCTCAATGGTCCATCCCTTTCCTTCCAAGAATTTTTGACGCATAACATCTCGCTCTTTAACACTTTTTGCTGAGTGAAATGTTGCCCCATCACACTCTACTCCAAGAATATATCGATTCTCATCATGGGGATGAACTACTGCTAGATCAATTTTGTATCCAGAAAATCCTATCTGTGTTTCAACTCTGTGGCCGCGTTCTTGCAACTTTTTGTAAACTTGGCTCTCAAAGTCTGAATCAAACTCTAGTCTTTTGGATTCTCTTATCCTTTCTGTGTCTGGATTAATCTCAGACAGTATGGCTCTTTGTCCTTCCTCATTAAGTGAGTTTGTGGTCTTTGCGTATTCTAAAAATTGCCGTAGTCTTTTCGGTCCGTCATATTTTGAGGTAGGCTTGATATCAGATGGCTCGATTGATGACACAACTATCATCTCTTGTCTTGCTCTTGTTACTGCAACGTTAAGCCTATTTTCCCCACCCTTCATACTAAGTGTTCCAAAGAAATTAGCAAATTTTCCATCAGCATCTTTTGCATAGCCGACAGAAAATATTATAATATCTCTTTCATCACCCTGTACATTTTCAATATTTTTTACAAACAACGAGTCGTCTTTTTTCTTTCCCTCATGAGCTGCTGTGTGTAATTCTAAAAATTCAGCATCAGATTCTAATCTTTTATCAATAACATCTTTGATCAAATCTTGCTGCTTTTCATTAAATGTTATAACACCAATTGAGGGATAAACTCCTTCCTGTTCAAATTTGCTTTGCAAAATATTTTTTATTTCATCTACAACTCTATTAGCTTCTACATGGTTGGTTTGGTTTTCCCACATACCATTGCATCGTATCCATCGAATTGGTGGATGTTGAGGATCATTGACTGCATTAGGTGCAACATTAAGTAATCCTTCATAAAATGCGTGATTTGAAAAATTGATCAAATCCTGATATTGTGACCTGTAATGCCAACTTAGGTTAATTGTCTTGTATCTGGTTCTTGCCAAGTCAAGCAGACTTTTTTCATCAGAGAGGGCTTCATCCTCTTCTTCTAGCTCATCCTCTCTAATTTGAAATAGGTCAAACGGAGGTAGTTGCTTTTCATCACCTGCTATTACTACGTGTCTTGCTCTGTACAAAAACGGAATTGCTTGCTCAACTGCTAGCTGACTAGCTTCATCAACGATAACTAAATCAAAGAGATTTTGCTGCAGTGGGAAAACTTTGGAAACAGATGCTGGCGAGGCAAGCCAACATGGTGCAATCTGAAATAGATATGGGCTATAACTTTGGAATAATTTTCTGACAGGTTTTACTCTTCGTTTCTTTTTTAGCTCAGTCGAAAATGATCGCCATTCCTTCTGTTCAACAGTTTTATTTCTTCCATACATTTCTCTGGGGTGAACTATTCCCTCAATTTCACGCTGAATCGTTCTTGTAACTATCTGTCTTTTTTCTTCCAACAGTTTTGCAAGCTCACTCTTTTTTAACTGATAATTGGAAATTGGGTCCCCTTTTAGAATTGGATTTTCTTGTTCAATTTTAGCAAGCCAATATGCATAGATTTCCTGTTGAATTTTTTCAAACCAATCATCGGTAGGATTCATCTGATTTTGGGCTTGATGTAAAATGTTGAAGATGCTTTTTTCATATTCCTTTTTCTTTTTATCATGTTCTTGCATTGTATCAAATTCTTCAAGAGAGTTTTGCATTTCAGACAAGTACGATGCCAAAGATCTAGTATCTATAACCATTGATTGTAATTCTCTTTGTTTTCCATGATCAAAAACTGCAAGCAAATCTGAAAAAATTTTCCAAAACTCTATTCCGTTTTTAATGTAGACAAAATTCTCAGATACAAAACTCTCAGTTACTTTTTTGATTCCTAAAATCTGTTCAATCTCTTTGGAAGAACTTCTTCTCTTCATTTTTAAAAATCCAGGATTATTTAGATAGATATCAAAGAGTGATTGTAGTCTGGATTGATCTTCAGAATTCTTTGCTAGAGTACAGGTAGAAGCCAAATCTATTAATTTTTGTAATCTCTCGTTTAGTCGACTTTTTTCCATTATGCCAAATTCAGAAAAGTCTTTTCTTCCAAACCAGGGATGATTTTTATCTTCAAGCTTCTTAAAAGCAGCTTCAACACTTTGGATTTTTTGTAGATACTCATCAAGGTCTGTCCAGTTAAGATCAAGATCCACTGCTGATAAATCTAAAACAGGATTGTATTGACCATCAGCTTTTGAATACAATTTATGAGCAGTAGCGCCACCAAAGTATTCTTTTCTCAAAGTCTTTCCAAGTCTTGAAAGATATAGTACACATTCGTCAATCTTGCCAGAGATTTTATCAATGGTTAATTCCGAATATGAGGCTGGTTGTGGTTCTTCTTCTATAATTCCATATAGTTGACGATACATTTTGATTCTATCATCAAGTTCCTTTTCCAAAAACACAACGTACCTGTCAAGCTCCACCTGCCCAAGTCTCTGGCGGACAACTTCGAGGGCTGCTCTTTTTTGACAAACCACAAGAACTTTTTTCTTGTTTGTCAAAGCATCTGATACCAAATTAACAATAACTTGTGATTTTCCTGTTCCAGGTGGACCACGTACCACTACCAAATCCGAATTTTTAGATTCTAAGATTACCTGATCTTGGCTTGAGTCACTTGGTAGAACAACGTTCATCTCTTTATCCTTGATGTTATCTAGTTCAATTTCATGATCAGGGGAATCTAGTGATCCTTTGTCAGGATCTTCAATGTCTATGAGCTCACCAATAATGCCAACATTCAGCAAATCGGCTTTTTTAATAAGTTCATTATAATCTTTGTAAATCTCATTATCGGCTTGTGGGAAATTTCCTACTATCTTGTAGTTTACGAGATGAAAAGGTTGGTTTTCTAATTTTTCAATATCATCTCTACTAAGTGGTTCAAGTGGTACAGTTTGAATTTGATTTTTTGTTTCATCGATTGGTATTATGGTTTTAATCCAATCATTTACCTTGTTGAAAAAATATTCTTCAGGGTTTTCTTCTTTTGCATTTGATATCTCTTCAATTAACTCATCAAATGTTTCTTCATAATTTTCTGGAAGTTTCCAACCGCCTTTTTTCTTCAAGGCTGCAATTAGAGCTCCATTGAGTATTGGTCTTTTGTCAGCAAGATGGAAAAACCAACCACCATTTTTTGCCTGTCTTTTATATTCTAACGATATTGGAAACAATACCACTGGTCCCCTAATGTAAAAATCAGGATTTGGATGTCCTTGAAGGAAAGGAAGTCCAATGTATCCTGTTTGTTGACCAGTCTCTTCTTCAATTTGCGTCAGATTTCTTGAGAGTGTATTTAGTTTTGATCTGGCTGAATTTGCCTCATCATTTTCAATTGAATCTAATAGAATGTTATGACTTGCGCCTTCGTCTTTTTTATCATTGAGAGTTGCATTAATGTTTTTGATTGTTTTTGACACGACTTTTTCAATAGTGCCTTCCTTGATTTGTTCGAGTTGGGTTAGATCAAAGTTGTGTTTATTATAGATCTTTTTGAGTAGGACAGAACGGTTCTTTTGTGTTACCTGCAAAAGTTTGTCCTGATAGTATTTGTAATTTTTAATCAGCTTGTCTACTTGCTTTTGTCGTTCCACATCATTTTCTAAACTCATACTGTCACATCGCCCCAAGTAGATCCCTCTCTGCATCCAATTTTATTAAGTATAGTGTGACTCTTCATTTTGTGAACCTCACTTCCCTAAATGATGACAAAAAATCTAATTTTTGCAAAAACTGGTTATTTTGGAGTCTAAAATAAGAGCCAATTTTGAATTTTTTTACTGCTTTGATGACTAGACCCGCAATGTTGTCTTCGATACCAAATCTCTCAAAAAGTCTCCTAAGATAATAACTCCTCAAAAACGAAACTGTGGCATAAACTGCAGTGATAAGCAAATTAACTGTTAGAAGGTCTTTTTCAATCCATCCAACCGATACAGGAAGAATAACAATTCCAATAGCGTATCCTATTGGATACCCACCAAATGAGTTCAATAATGCTTCAGATATACTCTTTTTTCTAGAATCAAGTTTAGTTTTCATTTCATCTCCTTCAGTGTATCAACAGAATATTGATTTATCGAAGTATTGCTTTGATTCTTTGAAGAATCATCTTTAATTTCAAATTTAATTGTGTATTCGTTTTTGTTTGTCAAAAACATCGGAACAAGATAGTAAAGTGCTAACAAAAACACGCTGATAAAAATTCCACCTGGCAAGAAGGCAAGTACTATAACAAAAAAGAAGAAAAGCGCTTTTTGAAACAAACTAATTTCCTCCTAAAGAATTTTGCAATTCTAGTATTTTCTCTTTGGTGTTTTGTAAATTCAGATAGTATTGTTGAGCAATTTTGTTATGATAGTTGTATTTTTGTTCAAATCGTTTTAGATCGTCTTCAAGACTTGCAATGATGGAATCTTGTGGAATTATTTTCTGAATTGTATTTCTCATTTTTATCTACCTTCTTTGCAGTCGTTCAAGCTCTGCATATGCTTCTTCCAGTAACTGTCTGAGGCCGTAAGTCATCTGTTCATAATATTCTAATCTTGTTTCAAGTTTTCTAATATCGTATTGCTGCCATTCTATTGCAAGTCTTCGTGGTAGCATTTTTGTAATTTTCATGCTATTGCCATCTCTCCCCATACATCATTGGTTTTTCATCAGGACCATCATCAAATTCACGAATTATTCTTGGAAACATTGAAGTTATTTTCTCAGACAACTTAGATACCTCCTGCCATTGATGGATGAAATGCTGCAACGCCTGCAAACTCACAAGCCTTTAGAAGCATTCTATCAAATGTCAGCAAGACAAAGTCCATTGCCTTGCACAATGTGAGAATAAGATTATCCACTTTGTGACAGAATTGATATTGTGTAGTTATGGCATCGGCAAGGATTTTTTGATCATCATCAATTGATGATATCTCTACTTTCTTTCCAACAAGTCTTGATATTTTTGAAATTACTTCAGCAGCAGTGAACCCTCTGACCCTTTGTACCTCATTTAACACAACATCGCAGAGAACTAGGCGGATCGATTTTCCCTTGAGAGATTTCTTTAGTTTGTGTGCAAAATCTTTTTTCTCAATTAGGTCAATGACAACACAGGAATCTAGTGCGACTTTTTGGATTGAAACTGTTTTTTGTTCCATTATCTAGCGATAGGAGGCCAAAATTATTATATACTATCACAATAGTATGCATACTGTAGATACTATTATGAGCAAATTAGCAAATCTGCGTGTACATGTGGCGCCAGTCGGCTTTGAGATAGACAGAATTGTGATCCCGGCAAAACAACGCAAAGCAGACAAGGTTTGGCTTTTAGTTCATGAAAGCAAAGCTGATGATAAAGCAAGACCGTTTGTTGAAAAGATCCAAAAACAATTACAAAAAGCAAACATCGAGGTTGTAATTGAATATCACAATCGACTTGATTTATTCAAGATAATAAAATCAATCAAAGAAATAATTGAAAAAGAAAAAGGAAACAATGTTTATGTAAACCTTGCCTCTGGTTCAAAAATTCAAGCAATTGGTGGCATGATGGCCTGCATGATGTTCAACTCACAAAAAAATGTTTATCCGTTTTATGTAGAGGCAAAAGATTATCTTGGTTTTAAAGGACCGATTTCAACTGGTGTGAAGAGCATCAATGATATTCCACCATATGAAATTCAAATTCCTGATGAAAAACACATCCGTGCTTTAAGAATAATTAAAGAAAAAGGAGGAAGACTCACCAAAAAAGAGATGGCAAAGCTTGCAGACGAAGAGAATCTAATAGCTGTCCATGCAGAAGAGGATAACTACTCCCAAGCAAGATTTGCTAGCCTTGATAAAAATATTATTCAGCCTTTACTTGAAAAATGGAAGTTTATTAAAGTAGATAAGGTTGGACGAGCACGATGGATTGAAATTACTGAAGAAGGTAAAAATGCAGCAGAGTTTTTAATTTGAATTAATAATTTCTAATAGTATCTTTTTTACCAAGTTACCCTTTATGCCTGGTTTTTTAATCAGATATTCCAATATTGATTTTTTATCTAGATGATACGTTTCTTCAAGTCCCAGGACCATAGTTTTTAGATAGTTGTCTGATGGAGTGTTAGATTCTAATTTGTTGCTACTTGTAATTGTAACAATAGGTACGCCATCATTGTCATGACCTAAAGGCAATTCTTTATCGTACCATCCTCCTCCTTCTTGGTTCCAAATATCTAAAAATTGTTCTCGTGTTATCTTCCACATTCTTCCATAGGTGTGCTTGTTTTTGTTTAGTTCGCGTTTTAGTGAGATAAATGCAACGCCTCCATTTCCCCACCAAGGCGCACTATTTGCAAAAAATAAACCATGAGGAATCTTGAATGGTTTGGATTCATCTAGGAATATTTTATCTCTACATCCTGTGCAAGGTTTGCCACCTAATTGAAATTTACCGCCGTCAATATAATGGAGAAACCTTTCACGGCACAGGTTAGACCCATATCCCACATACCACAAATGTGTGCTGTTTCTATTTTTTTCACGCTTCATGGTGTTTACCTATTCTAGGAACAACATAATATAATATTGTAGGTTATATCAAAAGATGAAGAATAAATTATGATTAATAATTTAGAATAGAATCATGATAAAATCAAAGTTTATCATAGCTAACATTACATGGAACAATTCTGGTTGGCGCAATCTTTACGTCAATCCAAAAGCCGGTCACAGATATGCTCAAAAAAACCCTGGGCACGAATCTTTAAACTTTGAATTTAACAAAAAAGGACTAGATGATGATGTATATGTATTTGGACATGTACAATTGCGAGGATATCCGCAAAAGTTTGAAGAACCAGGACTTATTTTCTTTTTTACAAAAAATCTCAGTAATAACCAAAATGAGATAGTTGGTGTTTATGGAAACGCCAAAATTTTGAATCCACCTATAAAAACAAAATGGAAAGGATTTGAAAATGATGAGCTAATTTCAAACATAAAAGCTGTAAAAGAAAAATCAATGTTATTTCCAATCTCTGTGAATGCAAACCGATATTCTCAGAGGAAAAGATTGGTGCCACAATCTGGTTTACGATACATTTCACAGGATTTAGCTGCTACAATGATAACAGATGAAATAGTGATTCTTAAAAAATCTGGCGCAATGAAAAAAGAACTTGATAAATTATCTTCAATTTTTGAATTAATAACTGGAAAAAGATATGATGACACTTCAATAGAAAAAGACAACGACGATCAAGAACAATCAGAATTTGAAAATATTGAGAACAATAGATCAAAAAATGAAATTATTAAAGAATTAAAAAATATTGGACCACAAATCTCTGAATTAATTGAATTTAAAGGAAAAACCTACAAGAGAGACAACAAAACTATAGCGCAATTAAAAATTCTTCATGATTACAAATGTCAAATTTGTGGAATTACAATTAGGAAGAAAAATGGAGGTTTCTACATCGAAGCTGCTCATATTGAGATGAAGAGTAAGAAAGGACCAGAAACTCCCTGTAACATTCTAATTTTATGTCCAAATCATCACAAAGAATTTGATTATGGTGATAGAAAAATAATACAACAATCAGAAAAACAGATAATTTTTAAAATGAATGAAAAAGAATACACAATTAATCTTGAATTAGAATAATTATCATAAATTGTTGTAAAATTGAAGTATAAACAGAATATCTATCCAAAATGGGCAATCGTTTTTGATTAAACTAATGTACTAGTTGTAAAAAAATCTCCTATGGCAAAAGATGATTTTGGCAAAGGTTCTCAAAAAAGACACCTTGCAGCAATAAAAGCTGCAGAAACTAAAAGGAAAAAAGCTATCTTACAAGAAAAAGAACAAAGAGAACGAAAAACCTCCAAAACTACCAAAAGCAAAATTCATCATAACATTGCTTCATTTATTGAAAATGAATTAATTGCAAAACTAATTGTTGACTTGAAAAATCATCTTATTTCAAGTGAATCTGATTTACAGTCCTCAATTTATTATCACTTACGAAATTACCTTAGTGATTACAACAATATCAGAATTTCAGCTGAGCTTCCAATAAAACCAAAAGAAGACTCTAAAGTTTTTGTCGATTTGGTTGTTTCAAAAATCATTCATAGTTTTACTCAGTTAGTACCATTAATTGCAATAGAACTTAAAGAACACAAAGAAGTTGGCACTGATTTATACGAAGATATTGACAAGCTGCAGATGCTTAGAGAAAATAATATTATCAAGTATGGATTTATGATTTATCTCTGTAGATCAATGAAGGACCAACAACACTGGCAAGAAAAAGCAGATAATTACGTTAAATCTAAATTAAAAAGTCGGATTAAACCTATCATAATCAACATTTATGATAACATAACTGGAACCGAAAAAATTGAGTTTGATCGACGCTGGCAACAAACAAAAACCTATGATGATTCTAATGCTACTGCGAAAAAAGCTGCAAAAACGAGAAAAAGTCGTAGAGAATCTAAAATATTACAAAAATAGAATAATAATGATTGAATTTAGTATTTACTACCTCTTGTGAAATCAAGAATCAAATTTACTGTGAGAAGATGATTGCAACATCATTCTGAAATGAAATTAAAAATAAAATAATCTGACAAAAAATCGTCTAAAAAAATCATTCTAAAGGTGTTGTATCAAACATCTCTCTTTCCTGCATTGTAGGCTCAAACTTTGCATGAATCCTGTGATTCTTTGTCAAAAACAAAGCATGACCCTTGTTAAATGATTTCAGTTTTGCGGTTTCCTGATCTGATAGATTCATAACGGTTCTTGCAGTCTCAGCTGCCTGCTCTTCCAAACCTAACATTATTTTGGTTTCTATATTGTCTATGATTTTGCCAATCCCTGAAGCATCATCCTTTGAGATATCCTCAATTCTCTGTGAGATAAACACAAATGTAATGTTCTTTTTTCTACCGCCTCGTACTATCATGTCCACATATTTTGCAGCACCTGGCATCTTGAAAAGCATCCATGCCTCATCAATTACTATTATTTTACGAGTAGATGGTGGTAAAAGAGAGCATGTCTTGAATATCTTATTTAATAGCAACACAAGTATCATCGCTTCAGAATCAGAACCTGTTGCACCATCCATTGATACTATGAGTCGTTTAGTATCGTTGATTCTTGTAATATCACTTTTCTTGAATATTCTTGATAAAGGACCATCTAGCAGATGATCCAAGTATATTCTGCTTTTTGGAGCCAGTAAATAATAAAACTCCTCAAGATTCTTTGCCTTGTCACAATATTTCTGAAATTGAATCCTTACAGTAGCAGGTGCCTTTGTTATCTCGCCCAGAATATCTGCAGCATCCTGTGGTTCTAGCAGTACAAAAGGATCCAGACCCAGTTGTTCGCCACTTTTTGTGATGTTAAGATGATTCATCTCAAGATATTCTGATATTGTACCATACTCCCCCTGAGGGTCTATGATGTAGGTAAAAGAATCTGGAAACTTGTTTTTCAGTCTGTTCAGCAAAATCTTAACAGTAAATGACTTTCCTGAACCGCTCTTTCCAATTACTGCAACGTTGTAGTTGGTTCTTTTGGCAATATCAAAGATAACCGGTCCTTTTGTGTCCATGTTGATTCCAAGCGGAATCCCATTTGGTATTTCAAGCATATCAGCTGAGACAAAACCGTACAGAATACTGCAGCTTCCCCTATCAAAGGTCAGTCGTTTTCCCCACCCTTCCTGCAAAATGGCTGCCTGTTTTGCAGATACTGCTGCAAAGTGACCACCGTGCAGCTTTATGTGTTTTTTAAAATCCTTTACCAGATCATTTAGAATCTTTTTGTTTCCATCAGATATCATACAGTTTATGACACACTCGTAAAGGCCTGTCTCCTGTCTTCTTAACGACATCTCAGTATTGTCTGCTCTTTGGTACAGCTCTGCAATTGCTCTTTCTTTTCTAGAATCCTCATAAATGACGTTTTTGAATCTCTGCATTCTGATGATTGATTCGTCGTTTGGGACAGGCCTTACCCACACTTGAATCTCAGAGCAAATGCCAAAGATTCCGGTCACCCATGCATATGGCAGTGAAGCTGGAAGCGAATACAGTGTAAAGCATTTTGCAAATAGTGACTCTGCGTTATCTGATTTTTCGTACCCTGTCCGAATCTCTAGACTTCCAAGATGTTCCCGTACTATTTCGTGGTGTGGTGGTCTGATATCAGAAACATACTCAAACTTGAGTCGCTCCAGTACATCACCTAGCTGTTCATTTGATTCCAGATGAACCTGCATCACCGGCATGATGACTTCCTGCCCTTCTACAGTAATTGGCATGGCTCTACGTGATAGAGTAATTTTTATCTGTCTTTGAATGACTCGCAAAACATCAAAGAACTTTCCTAGCTTTTCAGCTTGATTGACTTCGGACAGATTTGCAAAGTTGGTTGGAATGATACTGTAACTGTACTGGAATAGTGGTTTGGCAGTGATATCGTTTGATGTCTTGTTTGGATTTTCTTTCTTGTTATTTTTTGTAACTAGGCTTGAAAGTAATCTCACAATAAAGTACCATTGAATTTAATTTAAACAGACGGATTTTGTTCGTGTTCTTTTTCTCTCATGATCAAAAGTGTTTTTCTGTTAGAACGCCACGCAACAAAATGAAGTACACTTACAGTGCCAGCTATTATTGCACTTGCCTGAAGATCAATTGTTTTATTTCCTGCAAACAAAAACGGCATCAACATTACAAATATAGTTTCAATCATAATTTGTATCGCAATAGCAACAATAGGTGTAAACCTTGAGTATATGCCACGAAATACAGCATTTTGTTCGTGTTGTAAAATAAGGTGCCTGTTTGATACAGTAATTCCCATATCAAGCACAAATCCAATAATCCAAAATGCATAAAGTAAAACTAGAACAAAAACTGGAATCTCCGGCTCGTCATACCAAAAATAAAAAAATAGAGGCGATACCAGCAAAGAAAGGAATCCTGCCAAAAACAGATTCCTCTTGTTGAACAGACTTGTTATGTTAGCACTATTCATCTCTTCTAACTCTTGTACTTGCCAGAAAATATCATTGAATGCTCTACAACCAATCTGTACTGCAATGCCTTGACTGAACCGTATACAATAAGTCCGGCTGCAATGATAATGAGCACAAAGTTGTATGCATCTGCAAATATTCCCTTGACAGTAGTTGTCAGTATCACAGAATCATCACCACAGTGTTTTGCAGTAGTGTTTCCAAGCAGGCCAGCATCTCTTATACACAGGTTGGCAACATCTACTCCAAGTACGTCTGGCACGACAATGACCAGAAATATTATGCCAACCAGCGCTACGACTATCTTGATTAGGAATCCTCCTAGTGACTCGTCCTCTTTGAGATCGCCGCTACGACTCTTTAACATCGATAGTACAGTGATGGATTCTATAAAAGCGGACTATTTTTTGGATGTAAAAATCATTGAATTTTAATATTTTTAGTAAGTCTTGTGAAAATCACTAAATTATTCGAGTAATAATCTAATGATTATCCAAATGAAAGCTTAGAAGAACTTTTCAATGACTCTAACTCAGCTTGAAATATTCTATGAAAACTAAACTTTTGATAATTATTGGTATTGCAATTCTAATTCCATTTGCAGGAATAGGAGTGTTGTCTGTTATATCCCCTGAATCAATTCCAGTACAAAAGGAACCTAGGTTATTTGGAGATCCCACCCATCCCAAAATTAGTTACGAAGGAGAACCCTCCAGTAGAACCTTACTTCCATATACTGAAAATTATAACGTGCCATTTGATTATGAGGGCAGAATAGATTATGATTTGTTGGTCAAAAAGTTACTCCCTCCACTATTCCAAGAGAAACTAAAGAATATGGGCGTTGATGTTGAGATTCCTCACATGGTTTTATTGCGCGGTTTTCAAATAGCAATGTACCAAGAAAGCAGCTATCAGTGTGGATACGTGATTGATGATAAACAAGTCTATTGGCTTGAAGGGAGATTGGATAAATCAAAAATATATGATGTTGAAGTATTTACAGAAAACCCAATGCCGTGCAAACCCAATCAAGGAAGCTGTTGGTGTACTGCCCAAACATTGGCAGCAGAACAATTACTTGACTTTGAAAAAACTTCGCTAACTCCTATTGAAGAGACTATTGTAGTAAATTACATCCATGACTATCTTAAAGACAACACAAACCTTAATTTTTACAAATACCAGGTAGGCAAATACCATATGGATTATGGGGATGATGATGTAATTTCCTTCTGTGGCATGTTTGGTGAGAAAAACCATAATGAATTTTTTAGTGGATCAGTAAACAAGGTTACTAATGAAAATGATTTTGGCATGGATAGAAGATTATCTCCATTATGTATAATTCCAGAAGATGCCAAATGGAATTCTTTTGATTAAAATGAAAACTAGATTACTAAAACATCCAAAGGAGAGAAAGATAATTTATTTTATCATAGGTTTGTTCGTTTTGAATGCTTTTGCCATGATTCCAGTTGGGGTAATAGGCGCATATACTGCTGAACCAATGAAAATTACTGTAAGAGAAACGTTAGAGGATGGGACAATAAAAGAGGAAATCATAGATGAAAAAGACTATGCTGAAGGATTATCAGAAGGAATTCAAAATTACCTCTACGAATTTTTCAGATATTCCCTCCCAGTGACTCTTTCAGGATATTTCCTTGTTACGATCCCTGATTTTTCATACGATTATTTTGGAATTCTATTATGGGTCTTGTCTTTGGTTTCAATTCCCCTTGTGATAAAATACACATCAAAATTTCCAATCTGGAAAAGATTCGTCTTTGTATACTTTATTGCAATACAGATTTCTGGAATGTGGGCAATGTCTCATGTCAACTTTGAATGTATTTCTTTTATTGATTACCCAATTAGTCCAGGTCCCTCCTGTGTAATTTAGAAAATGAAAACTAGAGTTTTGATGGCAATTGGGATAGTTACACTAGCATTTGGCCTAATCAACATATTTTGGTATTCCCCATACTCGATAACTCTGGTTTTTTACAACAAGCCCTTTCCCTTTCCACATCTTCAAGAAGTAGAAATTCATGAAGATGGTGGTATAGGAACCGCGATATTGTATGATCCGTTTGACACTGCAATACAGGATCCATATTGGCTAGCATGGTCACTATCCATGTATGATGGAATTGTAATGCTTGGTGGGCTTTTTCTCAAAAAGATTTTTGAGGGGAGAATTTGAAAAATTCTAATCCTAAGAAAACTCTAACACAACCGGCAAAAAAGTCACTCTATAATCGTTTAGTGTAAGATCTTCTTGATTTTTCTAAATTCTGGCGCAAATATCAGACTCATGTTTCCATTTTTGTCAGCTGTATAATCTCCAAGCCTTTGTCCATCAAGAAAGATTGTTGCTGGTTGGTCTCCATCTTTTTCATGCAGAATAAACTGTACATTGCTATTACGGTCGTTCATGTAAGCTGATGTAACATCAAGTTTGTCAGCAGTCATGACAAGTTTTACGGTATTGAGTTTTGATGGTGAATATGAAGAGAATGATATCTTTTGATCTGTTTCTTGCGCAAGTATTTCTAGTTGTTTTAACTTCTTGTCTGGTTTTTTTCTGTATTTGTTTTCAGTTTTGACATTTGTAGGATTGCTGTCAGTCCTTTTGATTTTCTTCCTATTACCGGAGGGTTTGGCATTGGCCAGAGACGTTCCATGAACCAAAAACACCAGCATTGCCCTGAGTGTCTGGTCCGGCGTCATGATCTTCGTATTTGGTATTCCAAAGCCTAACGCTGTTGCAAGCACAGCACCTGGCACGATAAAGTCCTTTGTGATAAAAAATGCCACAAAGGCTGCCAATATGCCCACAGTAAGTATGCCCAGCTGTCTGAATGAGACCTTGCCACCAACTGGCAGGCTAATTGCCTTTTCATGCAGTATGGTGTGATTTTCAAATACCGTAAGTTCTACATGCCTCATAGTTTATCAAAATTTATCCTTGTTCATGTTATCATTCACTTTTTTGATTCGGATTACTATCTCGTCGTCAAAATGTATAGTCTTGACAGCATCAGTTGTTGTATTGTTGATATCGTCATAGCTTCTTTTTTTCTTCATGAATCTCTTAAGGAAGAATATGCCACTTGCTCCAAACAGTATCAGTCCCACGAGAACTACAATTGTTTGGATAACAGCTGATGAAGAATCTAAATTAGTGTTATCTTCTACAGAAACATTATAGTTAGTTTTTTCAACAACATTCTCATCTATGTTATCATCGGTTGTAACGCTGTCATTGGTAACAGTTAATGATGTTTCAACATCATTTTGATCCTGATTATCATCATTCGCAGTATCTCCCTCGACAATATCATTATCGTCTATTATAGTATCATTAACATCTACAGTGTCATTGTTTTCATCACTGGCATCAATGATGTCATCACCAATATACGATAACAATTCAAACTCGTACTCTTTTGTTGGATTATTTACATACACTGGGCTGTACACTGTAGCGTTTAGTGGAAATGGCAAATCAGAGGATATCAGATATCTAGAAAAGATTGCATTAGTATCACCAATGATACCAATCTCATATCCAACCTCATATGTCTCACTAAAGTTTCTCTGAAGCTGAACGTTTCGATTATTATCTAATTGACTTTTAATTACTGAAAAACCATCCTCAATCTTGTTTAACACAGTCATCTGGGGATTGGCTTTGGTACCTAGTGCTTCAGTTATCTCTCCCCATTGTTTGCCTATGACTAGTGGTTTTGTTTCTTGTAGCGCATATTTTCTAATGGAAAATAACGTGTTTTCAATTGACTTTCCATATCTGATATTGTCTGGATATATTACAGAATCGGCTGATTTTACCGAAAACAAGCCAGAATCAATATGAAATATGGCACGTTTAGTGCTAGCAGTATCAGGAAAGAGATTTCTTATTTCGGCCTGAACTACCCAGATTTTATTATCATTTGCCTGGTCATCATCATATTCATCTGAGCTTAGCAGATTCACAAAATCCAGCTTTACAACATAGCACAGACTCTGATTGTGGTCATTATTTCCCTGTACAAAATAGTGATAGTTTTGTGCAGATACAGGAACAACAGCTTTAGGATCACAAATTCTATAGGTGTAGGACTGACCAGCTTCCAGTCCCTTTCCAAGCTGCCACATGTTGTTTTTGTAAAATGAGGACAGCTGTTCGCTGTAATCAGAATTAGATGAGTATGCATTATTTGGAATTAAAACACCAAATGATGTTGCACCTGCAATAACAAGCAACAATAGACCTCTCTTTATTTTCATTCACAAATAGAATATTCATTACTTTAAAAGTGGAAGAAAAATTATTTCGTTTTTGTTTTCCTTGTTCTTCTGTAAATCCAATATGCAATTGGTAGAATGAACAGCAGTACAATAAGAAACGGTGATGATATATCTGGGTCTCGCACAATGCTGTCTGCTTTTTTGGTTGGTGGCTCTATATCTGTGGCATTAATCTGGGGCAGGACAGCTGAAGAGGTACCGTTCCAAATGTTTTGAGCTGAGACATTTAATTTAGCTGTTTGGTATTTTGTAGGAACTGGAAATATGCAGATATTCGCAGATATTACCTGGACGCAGTCAGGCAGGTCATCCCCTGTCATTGTTATGTTATTTATCTTCAGTTGTGCAATACTGCCAAAGTTTGGGTTATGGTTTAGTATCAGTACGCGAGGATTTTTTGGATCCCTTGCAATATCCAGCATGTTGTCTTGTGATAGGTTTACTGTATAGGTATAGTGAGTACCAAAATCATAATACGTCCCATCAAAGAAGTTTGTTACAGGATCAGAACCATTGCTGGCAGTAACGTTGATGTAAAATGGTGACAAGGCCTGCAGTCCTGTAGTAAGCGGTATTGGCAGCCTCGCACTTGCAGAATCTAAAAGATACTTGTCTGATATTTCCACAACATTGTCCGTAAAGTCCTGTGGCAGTATGGTATCATACTGGGTAAAAAGAGACGCAGTCCTTCTTGTCTTATCTAGCGTTATACTGCCAAAACCTGAGATGTGGTTTTCATGTATAGGGTAGATATCATCATCATTTACGACTAGAATCGCACCGCCGGTACCGTTCCTTCCTGTTATAATCTGGGAAAAGCCATCATCTCCCGTATCAAACAGAATCTTCTCATACATGTAATCATCCAGAAACTGTGTTGCGTTGATATCAAATCTGGGTAAAACATCTAGGAATAACTCCACAGAATAATCTCTGGTCCCGTTCGCACCGACGGCGTTAACAGTTATTGGTCCATGGAATAATGATTCAGGATACATGTATTCAGAAAACGACAGGAACTTGAGGTCATGTCCTGCAAAATGTCTTGACTGCAAAGTATCGTACACCGTTGCGTTTTCAAATCTTGGAATTCCTCTAGCTGTATCAAGTACTACATCCAAGATTCCTGGATACTCAAAAAATATCTTGCCGTAACCTGATTTTACAAAGTTAGCTGTTGTGTGTCGTCCTGCCTCATATGGAATTGTACTGTCATGTTCTGATTCAATTAGCCTGTCTGAAATCTCATCAAGCTTTTTGACATTGGTTTGATTGTACACAATTCCAACATCATTAGCCTCACTCCACAAAAGATCAACACCATAGTCAGTTGCATTTACAAACATAACAGTACCATCCAAAAAGACTGGATACCACGGATCGTATCCCCATGTAGAGTAAAAGAAATCATTTATCTTGCTGCGTCTGTCCTCATGTACTCCTGCAACATCATCTGTGTTTGCAGCAGTAGCTTCAGAGCCAAAGTAATGCAAGGCAATTCCCATCCTGTCCTCAAACGCTGTCTTGTAATCATCCTTTAGAACCGGATAAACATACAAGTCGTACACCGGATTGTATTCTACAACAAGAGATGATGTAGAGTTATCAACTACATCAATCTGTGGTGATATGTTAAACAGCCTTACATTGTAAAAAATATCATGATTTCCAATCAGTGCAAGACTTGTAGCATTGTAAATTGTATTGCCACTTCCATAATCAAATGTGCCTGTCCATGGCAAAAATCCACTATGTATCATGGTGTTGGTGCAGCTTGAACTCTTACACCAAAACTCTTTTTCTAAATTCAAAGGTGCATGATCCTTTGTGATAACAACATAGAGCGTCCCAACTCGCTCATTTTTCCACTTGTATACTGGAGTATGAACTACATTGATTGCGTCCCAAGGGTAGTATGTTTTATCCAGATTTCTTGAGGTATAGCCGTCAGATTCTGTGAATTCATAGCCATCCTTTTCCAGTATTACCTTGATGTTGGGGTCTATTACTGGCGGAACGTAGTTTCCAACGGCAGATACCGTTTGCCAGCCACAGTGCCATCTGGTGGTTAAATGACAGACGTACTGCTCGGCTGAGGCCTGTTTTTTGATGTATATTGTATCTCCTGCTTTGATGGTATGATCAATTACAGCCGTTCCCGAATCTGATGGGCTGCCATAATGCCCGCCTACCGGTGTTTCATTTCTTCCTGAATGTCTGTGTAGCTCACATCTTTCAGGTCCATTGGGTGATGAGAGATTCGGTGTAGATTGGAGCGGACATGGCTGAAAGTGCCTGCATCCATCCACACCAGTTGAGATGGAATACTCGAATACGTCACCAGGATAAAACGTGTTGTCTGGATTGTTTCTGTGATATATGGAGTGGTGTGCTGACGAAATTACAACATCAACTGTTACCCAACACCTTTCCTTGAATAATGTCGAGGTGGATATTGTGTCACTGCCGGCCCTGCTGTGAATCTCTGCGATGATTGTTCTGTCGGCGTATGCCATTAAATGATATGACGGAATACTCATACTGAAAACTAACAGAATTAAAAATAGACTGTAGATTTTTTCCATCTACGGTATAATGATGGATTTTAAAAAAGGAGGCCAGGTTTAAATTTCTACAAAAATTCCACATGTTAAATCGATTTTGACACTCTTTGTTTGATACAAAACGAACAGAGTTATTCTCGAGATTCTTGTACTAGTTGGTTTACTGTATCATGGATTGTTTTATTATCTTCCAAGGTCTATTAAAAAATGGTTTGAAGGCTAGGTTTTCTGGAAAATGTTCAGAATGTAATGAGCCAATTAGAAAAGGAAGAGAGATATCTCAAAACTCATTGGGTAAATGGGTTCACAAGGCCTGTTCTGATGTGGAAGAGGAGCTTCCTTGACTCTTGATGATATTGAAGAAAATTATGAACTACAAAACAAAAAAAAATAATGTATTATTGCGAAACTTTTTGGGCCGGTTCAGATTTTAGGGAAGTTTTGAAATTTTTGTACGATTGTATTGAATTTGTTGAAGATTCTGAATG
>Ga0302046_10001017_pt1 | contig 26665 bp, 26 predicted proteins | sample RVTome_11_FD_200261 | JGI IMG/M metagenome (GOLD analysis project Ga0302046, IMG submission 200261) | Soil microbial communities from uranium-contaminated site in the Upper Colorado River Basin, Wyoming, United States - RVT147D111 (version 2) ... | reverse complement strand
GCCCTGACTAGTCGCCTGACCGCGACCGGCTGACCGGGGGGGCCAACCGCACACAGGATACCTAGGCGAGGCGCACTCTATCAGCACTCCCGAGTCGGTGCAAGCCCTGACAATCGCCGGGTTGAAAAGGAATGTAAGAGATTGTCGCCCATCCGCCCACGCCGACTTGCCGGCGGCGAGGGTCTCCGGGGACCGCTCCGAGCCACCACCCGAAACCTATAGGAGCCCGTCGGTCGATGCCCGGTGCGTCGTTTTTTCTATTTGATATCCTACAAATCTTCAATTATCTTGAGCCCCCCAACCGTGGTGCTTCGATAACCGAAACCGAAAGGAGTCATCATGCGCTATGCGAATGCGGTGGTCGCTGGTGTCGTGGGCGGGGCTATTGGTGCCGCTGTTTGGGCGGCGGTGGGCTATTACACGGGCTACGAAGTGGGGTGGATCGCCTGGGGCATCGGCGGTCTCGTCGGAGTCGCGGTGCGCCTGGTGTCCAATCCCGGTACCGATCCCATGACCGGGCAAACGCTTCCCGAGAACCCAAGGGTTCCCGGTGTCATCGCGGCGGTGATCGCCATCGCTGCGGTCGTCGCAGGAAAGTACGCCGTGATTCACGTGACGCTCCCCGAAGCGATGAACGAGGAGCTGAACGACGAAGTCCTCATCTCGTATCTGGCCGACGACGTGGCGTACGAGCGCTCCGAGGCGGGCGAACCGGTGGACTGGCCAGAAGGCGTGGATCCAGACTACGCCTATCAGGAATCGGATTACCCGACGGAAGTCTGGCGGGAGGCCACCGAACGTTGGAACGGGATGAGCCAGAGCGAACGGGAGTCGATGAGGGGCCTCATTCTCGCTTCGTATGACGAGAACTTGTCGGGCATGGGCACGCAGGCCCTGCTATCCAGCTTCAATCTGTTCGACCTTCTCTGGTTCGCGCTCGCCGGTTGGACCGCCTTCAAGATCGGCTCGTCTGGAGCCGAGGCCTAGCGGGAAGTCGAAGCCGACCGGAAGCTCGTTTCGATCTGCTCGGAAGGCCGTCCCGTTTGCTGGGCCGGCCTGCCCGAGATGCATCGCCATGCTAGAATCCGGCCATGAAACGAGCACTTCTTGTTACGTTCACACTCGCCGTCGCTTCCCTGGCGCTTGCCAAGGAGGGAATGTGGCGGCTCGAGCAGCTATCCACCGATCGGCTCGACCGTGGGTCCGGTGTTAGGGGCGTTAGCATCAGGGAGTCCGATATCCCGCGCCTTCGACAGGCGCCGGTTAGGATCCTGGCGGGCGGTAGCGGGGGCACCGGAAGCTTCGCCTCGCCGAACGGCCTCATCCTCACCAACCATCACGTCGCGCTCGACTGCATTCGCACGTCCACGCTGGCGGAACACTCGGACAACTACGTCCAAAACGGATTCACCGCGCCATCGATGACGGAGGAGCTCCCCTGCCGCCGCTTCATCGTTCAAATCGAGCGGGAGAGCTCGGACGTCACCGTCGACATGGACGCGGCCGTCACTCCGGGGATGGACGCGGTCGAGATCCAGCAGGCAAGAGAGAGAAAACGTTCCGAAATCGAGCGGAACTGCCAACAGCAAAGAGGCGACAACTATTCTTGTGATGTCGTCGACTTCAATAGCGGCGAGCGAAGCTTGCTCATTGTTTACGAAGAGCTGAAAGACATCCGCCTCGTTTACGCGCCGGAGGTGCAGCTCGGCTATTTCGGCGGCGACGAGATGAATTTCCGCTTTCCACGCTACGTCTCCGACATCTCGATCCTGAGGGCATATGTCGCCCCGGGCGGCGCGCACACCGAGTACGACGCGGCCAACGTCCCGTATCGGCCCGAGCACTATTTTCGCGTGAGCTTCGACGGCATCGAGGAGGAGGACGTCACTCTGGTGATGGGTTTTCCCGGCAACACGAACCGCTATCGCATGAGCTACTCGGCCGACTATAACCTCCGGCGGGGCATCCCCAAGCGTATCGAAGACATCGAGACCGAGCTCGAGCTGCTCCGCGGCTACGCGTCACAATCCGACGAGTACGACGTGCTGCTCAAGAACCAGATCTTCGGCCTGGCGAATACTCTCAAATACCAGCGCGACGTGCTCGAGGCGCTCAAGACGAACGACGTCGTCTCCCGCTTCCGGGAGCGAGAGCGCGAATTCATGCAATTTCTCGATGGGAGGCCCGAGCTCCGGGCGAGCTTCGGATCGATTCTGGACGATCAAGCGCGTGTCTACGCGGAAGACGTGGAAGCGAACGACGCCCTCGACAGCGCGATCTCGTGGCTCTCGCGATCTTCCGTTCTCGGCTACGCGTCTGGTCTCTATCAGTTCGCTCTGGCTCGCGCCGAGTCCTCCGACGCGGAGCGCGAGCCCCAATTCCAAGAGCGCAACTGGCCGCGCGTGCGACAGGGCCTCTCGAACGAAGACCCCATCATCCTGAAGCTCGATGAGGACTATCTCACGCGCGGTTTCGAGCTCGCGCTCGCACTCGCGCCGGAACAGCGCATTGCCGCCGTCGAAGAGCTGCGACAGCGCGTCGGCGACGACCCGCGCCGGCTCGCCGCGGCGGTTCTCGAAGGAACCGAGATCCGCGCGGTCGCAACCCGCGAGCGTCTCCTGGCGGCGAGCGTCGACGAGATCGCCGCATCCGAAGACCCCGCGATCGCCTTCGCCAGAGCGTTGGAGCCGACCCTCAAAGCCCGGAGGCAGCGCGTGCGGGTCTTGAACGAGAAGCTCTTCATGAACCGCGCCCGCTTCTCGCGCGGCATGGTGGCGTGGAAGGGCGATGATCTGTACTACGATGCCAACTTCACGCTACGAGCGACCTTCGGACAGGCGAAGTCCTACTTCAATCGAGCCGGAGAGAAAGTTCCGCTCGCGACTCGCTTCGAGGGCTTGTTCCGCCTGGCCGAAGAGCGAGGTAACACGGGAGAGTTCGCGTTGCCGAAGGCACTCTCCGATTGGAAGCAATCGATCGGTGACCCGGCGTTTCGGGAACGCTACGCGGATATGCCGGTGAACTTCGTCACCACCAACGACACCACCGGAGGCAACTCCGGAAGTGCGATCCTCGACGCGCAACTTCGCGTGGTGGGGCTTCTCTTCGACGGGAACGAGGACTCGATGGCGAGCGACTGGATCTACAGCGAGACGACGGGGCGCGCCATCGCAACCGACATCCGCTTCGCCCTTACCGTCGCGAGAGACGTTCACCGCGCCGGTTGGATCGTCGACGAGCTGAGGAAATAGGCCGATGAGCGAATGGGACGAGGTCGAGATCGAAAAACCGCCGGATCGCTTCGGCTCCGGAGGCCCCGGGCTCTTGCCGATCGGGATCCTGGTGGTGTTGCTATTGCTGATCGGTGCCGGCTTCTACTTCTTCTATTGGCAGCGCGGGGAGCCCGAACCCGAGCCCGCGCCCGTGGTCGAAGTCCCCGAGCCGACGGAAACCGAAATCGAAGAGACGGCGCCTCCCGTCGAGCTTCCCCCGCTCGGGGAAAGCGACGCGTTTTTGCGGGAGCTCGTCGCGAAGCTTTCTTCCAATCCACGCCTCACCGCGTGGCTCGTCAACGACAACTTGATCCGCCGATTCACGATGATCGTCGACAACATCGCCGACGGAGTCAGCCCTCGCGCGCACCTCCTTTTCCTGGAGCCCGAGGAGGAGTTTCGGGTGATCGAGCGGGCCGAGAGCCTGTACATCGATCCGGCGAGCTACAGTCGCTATGACGCGGTCGGCGAGGTGTTCGCTTCACTCGACGCCGAAGGCTCTGCCGAGCTCTACCGCATGGTCAAGCCACTCATCGACGAAGCCTACGCCGAGGTGGGCCGGCCCGACCGGAGCTTCGATCAAACCTTGGCGCTTGCCATGCGTGACCTACTAGAAACGCCCGTGCCGGAGGACTCCGTCGAGGTCGTGCCGCGCATCAAGACCTATGCCTTAGCGAACCCGCGCCTGGAGTCGCTCACCGACGCTCAGAAACACTTCTTCCGCATGGGTCCCGACAATGTTCTCAGGATTCAGGTGAAGCTACGGGAGTTGGCGCCGAAGCTGGGTGTGCGTTAAACCCCGATCCGACATTCTCGATTGCGACTCCAGTCGTGAAACCGAGAGAACGCACGGGGTTAGGGCCGAAGTCCACGTGTTGGCCAACCACACGTTCCGTAGGTCTGCGAATACAGCGTCGAACTCGGATGCGATGCTCCCGGCCGGTGGTTTCGGCGACCCGTCCCGGACCGGACCGGGTCGGGATTCCCGACGAGTTTTTTGTCGGATCGGGGTTAATCCCTAGGACGCCCGGACGGTGCGACCGGACGTCCACCGAGAAAATAAGAGCGCGGCGGGGGCTCGGGGAGTCCCAACCCGTAGAGCTTCCCAAAGAAACCCCACCTCCCATGGTTCCCCGCCATGGGTCCCTTAGGCAAGACTCGGGCCAGTCTGGCCTTGGGCTAATCACATTGGGACAGAACAACTTGCGGATGTTGGTCTCGCGAAGCAATGTAGGGAAACTTCTACATGAAGGTCGAAATCCCCTCGGTTCGATTCCCACGCATCCGCCAGACTGTTCGATGTGGGGCGTCAATTAGCGTGGTTGCCAAACTCGACCCAGTCAGACGCCGGTTCGATTTCGAGCTTTGATCTGGAGGGCCTTTCTTCTACTATGGGTTTGGGCGGGTTCCAGCCCCAACCCTGGAGTGGGGACCGCGGTAGTGCGTTAGGATGGGACCCGGTCCCCACCGCCTTCATTTCTGTGCGCTACTTCCTACTCAACCGTTCCCTTAGCTCCGCATTGCTCGGATCGAGCTCCAACGCCTGCGCAAACAGCGTACCGGCTCGCGTCATCATGCCCGCCGCGTCGTAGAGCTCTCCGAGACCCACCAAGCAGTCGAAATCGAAAGGACTCAGCTCGAGTGCCGCTTCAAAATGCTCCTCCGCCCTTTTCCCCCAGAAGGGGTTCTTCGCTAGGGCGCGGGCGAGTAGCTTGTGATACTTGGCCTTGTTGGGGTCGAACCGCACCGCCTCTTCCATGAGCTCGACAGTCTCGTGAAAGTGATTCTGCGAGAAGTGCCTCTTCGCCTCGCGGTAGTAGCGCGCGGCAATGTTCTCGACAGATGTCGCGGCGGGCTCCGGCGTTTTCGGCGAGGAGCTGCGCGGGCTCAGGTCTTCTCCCCGGGGAGCCTCGGTCCGCAGAGAATTGTCGAGACGGCGCCTCGCTACCGGACTGCATAGCGTCTGGTACGCCTCGGTCATCTTCGATAACAAATCCTCGAGATCGCCTCGTAAATGGGCGAGCCGTTGAGAGCGTAGTCGATCGGGATGGTATCGTTTGATCATGGTCAGGTAGGCTTTCTTGATCTCCTCGCTGCTCGCACCGCGCCGCAATTCCAGCCAGTCGTAGTACGTTCCGGCCGCGACGGCGGCACGCTTCGCCACGACGTCGTCCCGGATCCACTGCTCCTCCGGCGACAACGCTCGAGTCCGAGGCTCTTTGCTTTTCTCGGTCTCTTTTTCGGAGGGCTCCAAAGGATGACTCCCTTCTCGGAACGGATCGATGCTCCTTGGCGAAGGCGTCAGGTGGCGGCTCTTGCCCCCCAGCTCCAAGAACCCACCGGAGAGCAGAGCGTAGAGGCAGCGAAGCGTCTGTTCTTCGGGTAACGGTGACAACGCGATGATGTCGGCGACAGAAGACTGTCCGTCGACACGGGAGAGCACGAAGCTCTCTTCGGGAGTCAGCGTGCAATCCGTCGGAACCACCGAGAAATCTCTTGCGTAGCTCACGATGCTCGACGGGCCTCCCAAGGCGCGCCGAACCGCTTCGAAATCTTGAATGTGGCGGACGCCTTCCAGGATCACCGGAATCGTCGGAAGGTTCAACACCAAATCGTCGGCGATGGGGTTGGCGTGCGCTTGAAAACGATACTCCCCGCTATCCCAGGGAAAGACCGAGTAGATGATGGAGAGCACTTGCTCGGCAACCCCCACCTCCATCTCCGTCTCCGTCAGGAGGCCCATGGAAACGAAGGTCTCGCCCAACCGCCGTCCCGTGCTGGCGACCTTCTGCGATGCCAGCGCCAGGTGAGACTGCGTCATCTTCCCGCTGCGTACCAGAAACTCCCCCAGCCGGTCTCCCAGGAAGTTGGAATTGGCGAACGTCATCGTTCCCCCGCCGAAGTAGATTCTCTTGCTGATTTTGTCTCGGGTAAGGCTGAGTATGCCTGTTTCGCGAGAATCATGAAGCGAGTGGATGATCTCTGGAAGGTAGCTTTGACCTAGGTTTCCCTGCACGAAACACCTCCTGAACGGGAACTGGCTAGCTGCTCGCGGGCGCCAGCCGTCACGGCTGGCTCGATACGTGGGACGAGTTGAAGGGGCCGCTTTTTCATCGTTTGGGGTACGACGTCAACGAGTTGTCGATGCTTTCAAAGACATCGTAGACGACGGGGGACGGGACGGACATGACTCAGAACACGGGGATTCTCCGACAGAGAAATGGGGGAGAAATCCCACGGGCTCGACTCCGTGGAAGAGCGGGTATGGCTTACCGGTTAAACGGACGGGGAGAGAGCATGGCGGGGCATGACCTCGCGCTTGCGCCGAGCCGCGATTTGCCGGAGCGGCGTCTCGAAGAAGAACTCCTCGTCGCCGAAGGCCGGCTCGAGTTGATCCAGCCAGGTCGCGTCGGGGTCGAATCGGGCAAAGAAGGGGCGGCCTACCCAACGAGGGTCACGCGCCTGAATGAACTTCAGAACGAAGACCTCCTCGCCTCCTATTCGCGCCACGCCGTCCACCAACACTTTGCCCGGCGTCGTCGACATGGAAGGCCCGCGTACGGTGCGGCCCAGCCCCGACACCTGCCGATAGGCGTCGTTGAAGATCTCGAGGGCCCGAGCTAGCGGAATCTCGAAGTAATCCTTGGCGCCGGTGTCCCGCTCCACGAACATATAGTATGGAATCGCGCCTAGGCGAACCTGACGTCGCCACATCCTCGCCCACACGTCGGCGCTGTCGTTTACGCGCCGGATCACGGGTGCCTGACATCGCAGGATGGCGCCCGCGTCCCGGATGCGGCGCACCGCCTTCCGAGAGACGGGGGTATCGAGCTCGCGCGGATGGCTGTAGTGAGCCATCACCGCGGCATCCCGCCCACTTTCTCTGATCTCCTCGAAGAGCTTCAGCAGATCGTCGGCATCCGAGTCGGTGACGAATCGATATGGCCAATAGGCGGGCGCCTTGGTGCCGAAACGGATGGCGACGATGTGATCGAGCGAGGGATCGAGAAGAGGCTCCACGTACCTGCGGAGGACCTGGGTCTTCATGATCATCGGATCACCGCCGGTGAACAGAACGTTGGTAACTTCCCGATGGTTGCGGAGGTAAGACACGAGAGCGTCGGCCTCGCGTGCGGCGAACTTGAGCTCCTCGATGCCGACGAACTGCGCCCATCGGAAGCAGTAGGTACAGTAGGCGTGGCACGTTTGGCCTGCCGCCGGAAAGAAGAGCACGGTCTCGGCGTACTTGTGCTGCAGTCCCCGGATCGGTTGGTCACCCACCCGTGGGACGTTGAGCTCCATCTGGAGTGCGGGGTGTGGGTTGAGGGTTTGTTGTATCTCGCGCGCCGCCGCTTGAATCTCCGGCTCGGAGGCGCCGCCCCGCACCAGCGCGAACATCTCCGCGAAATCCTCGCGTCTCAACATGTCCGGCTGAGGAAACGTGAGCTGGTAGATGGGATCCGCGGGGATATTGGACCAATCGATGAGCTCTTCGACGACGTAGTTGTTCACGCGGAACGGAAGGACGGCGGAGACCGCCTTCATTCCAATGAGCTCGCTGGGTGATAAGTTTGCGAGCTGCGGTATCTGATCGATATGCCGGCGCGTAAGAATCCGAAGATGACGGGTGTCGGGGGACGGAGCGTGGTTGTCGCTAGTAGACTGCTTTTCATACATGGTGGCGTCCTAAGATAAGCGCTAGAGAGGACACGATTCCCCTCGCGCAGTTTGTGTTATTCTCGGCGACCCGGTGTGTCTCTCCGGCTAGGAGAGAACCTGTGAAGGCAACCAACGTGCACCCTATCATATCTCGCGGACCGGCAAGCCAAATTTATTGCTCGGATGCGACCCACTCATCGAGGCCGGCGTGGAGAGTCTGAAGAACCTGTTTCTGACGTGGGGCGTGCCGGGGCTTTTCTTCATCTGCCTTCTCGACTCAGCAGGCGTGCCGCTGCCCGGCGGACCGGACGCCGTCGTCATGTTGCTCTCGTGGCAACGCCCGAGCTTTTTGATCTGGATCGCTCTCGCCGCGGCGGCGGGCTCCACGGCTGGCAACTGGATTCTTTACCAGGTGGGAAAACGCGGTGGCGAGCTGGCCCTCGCGCGTTTCAACGAGAAAAGGCGCGGCTGGGTGACGGACAAGCTCCGTCGCAACGACATTCTCGCCATCGTCGTCGCCATGTTGGGACCACCTCCCTTCCCCACCAAGCTCTTCGTCCTCGTCGCGGGCGTCTTCGGGATGCGTCCAATACGGTTTCTGTTGGCAGTCTTCGCGGCGCGTTGCGCCCGCTACCTGGGAGCGGGCTATTTGGGGGCCCGCTTTGGAGACCACGCCGCGGAGGTGCTCCAGCGACATTACGGAACGATCGCGGTCGTCCTGCTCGCCGCCGTCGTCGGAGCCGTGCTCGCCAAATACTTCTGGCACAGAAAAATTGGAAGCGCGGCGGCAGACTGACTATGATGACGTCATGATGCCGGTCGCGCTTCCTATCGCCAATCGGCCCACCTTCGAAGCTCGCCTCCCCGAGGCTTTGCGACGTCTCTCGCTGAGCACGCTGCAGATCAACATCGGGCGTGTCTGCAACCTGGCTTGCCAGCACTGTCATGTGGAATCCTCGCCGGCTCGGACTGCCCCCCACGAGAACATGTCCGAGGCAACGGCGCGGAGGACCGTCGATTGGGCCCTCGCCCAGAAGGAGATTCGCACCATCGATTTCACCGGCGGCTCACCGGAGATGAACCCCAACTATCGCTGGATGGTCGAGGCCTTTGTCGCATCCGGCCGCCACGTCATGACCCGCTGCAATCCGACCCTTATCGAGTACCGCGGCTGGAAGACGCCGGAGGACTACTCCTGGATTCCCTCCTTTTATGCCGCCCATCGGCTCGAAGTCGTCGCCTCGATGCCGTGCTATCTCGAGCAGAACGTGGACGAGCAGCGTGGACGGGGTGCGTACCAGGCGTCGGTCCGCGGGTTGCTCGCCCTCAACGAGGTCGGGTACGGCCGCGATCCCGAGCTCTTGCTCAACCTCGTCTACAACCCGGTGGGACCGAGCCTGCCACCGGCGCAAAAAGCGCTGGAGGCCGATTACAAGCGCGAGCTCGCGGCGCGGTTCGGCATCGTCTTCAATGACCTCTGGACCCTCACCAACATGCCCATCCAGCGGTGGCGTCGCGATCTGGAGAGGAGCGGCGCGCTCGAAGGCTACATGAGCAAGCTCATCGACGCCTTCAACGCCGAGACGTTGGCCGGTCTCATGTGCCGCCATCTCATCAGCATCGGACCGGATGGCCGTGTCTACGACTGCGATTTCAACCAAGCCCTGGACCTTCCGGTACCACGATTGAGAGACCGGTTCCTTTGGGAGCTCGGCGTGAAGGATCTGGCCAATCGGGAGATCGCTACCGCCGACCACTGTTACGGCTGCACCGCGGGTGCCGGCTCGAGCTGCGGCGGTGCTCTCGTCTAGTCGTCCCGATCTGGACTCACCCAACAGAAGGCGCTCTTCACGCGATCACGACCTTCCCGGTCAACGTGCGATGAACAGGGCATTTGCTCGCGATGTCGAGGAGCCGCTCCCTCTGAGTGTCGTCGAGGGGCCCCTCTAAAATGACCTCTTTCTCGATTCGATCCAACATGGTGCCCGCCTCGCCATCGGTCTCGTCACACTCGGCGCAGTCCTTCCAGTAGACCTTGCTGTGGCTTAGTCGAACCTCCACACCTTCCAGCGGCCATTTCTTGCGATCCGCGTAGAGGGTGAGGGTCATCGAAATGCAGCTACCCAAAGCGGCGAGAAGAAAGCCGTAAGGATCCGGTCCTCGATCCTCTCCGCCGGCGGCACGCGGCTCGTCGCCAACGAGCCGATGCCTGCCGATCTGGATCTCGTTCTCGAACTTTCCAACACGTCTGACGACTGCTTCGCTCGCCATCGCACCTCCTTCACCCGTCGCGTTGCATTGCGCATCCACCGGGCGCGGCCTATAATGCCGCTCCCCCAAGACCAGCAGGCTGGTGAAAACCGAGTCAGCCTGCGCGAGGAGCCCTCAGCTGTCGAGCAGTGCGAAGCACGGAGCGACCGAGCCGCGGGCGTGGGGCCCCGTGGCCATGATAAAGCACCGAGCATTGATTAACGATCCGACGAAAGCGCAGTCACAATGTTGGCCGTCAAAAATAGGTAGTTGCTTTGAGGGGAACTCGCCAGACGGCGGTGGGGCCCCGCGGCACTGATACAATTGATGACCGTTGCCCTCCTGACCCTCAATGCGATGTCGCTCGTGGCCATCGCCGTCACTGTGTTGTACGGGATCATGATTCCCGAGGGCGGAGGCGCACTGGGGCGTCACCTGACTCTCGGCCTCCTCGCCATCTTACTTGCGGTGTTCGCGCACACCATGACTTTTTTCTATTTCATCGGCATCGCGAGCTCCATCCGTCGGGCGGTCGAGGAGACCGGGATTGGCGCGGGACACTTGAAACAAGTCCGGCGTCTTCGCAGCCAGGTCTTCCCGTGGGCTGGAGGCGCGATGTTGATTCTGATGACCACGTTCGTCATGGGCGGAGCCGCCCACACGCGGGCTCTGCCGAGCTGGGTGCACGGCTCGCTGGGGTACCTGGCGCTCGGCACGAGCTTCATCGCCTTGTTGGTCGAGGCGTCGTACCTCATGCAACAAAACCGCGTCGTCAACGAAGTGGATCAGGAGCTCCGCGCCCGACCACCCGCGCATATGTGAGAAGGAGTCAACGATGACCAGGAAGGTCCTCGTGCTCGGCGCCACGGGAGGAACCGGCCGGGCGGTTGTCTCACAGGCATTGCAGCAGGGCCATGACGTCGTCGCCTTCGTCCGCAATCCCCAGCGACTGGCCGTTACGCACGATCGCCTGCGGGTGCTCACGGGGAGCGTCACGGACGACGGCCAGGCGCTCGCCGCGGCCGTTCTCGGTCAGGACGTTGTGATCAGCACGCTGGGCGTCGGCAACTCCCTGAAGTCCTCCGGCTTGATCGCCCGCAGCGTACCCGCGGTCGTGCGCGCGATGGAAAGCCAAGGGGTTCGCCGTCTGATCTTCACTTCGGCATATGGCGTGGGAGCCACACGAGGAGACGTGCCCCTCCTGCCGCGGATCCTAATGAGCCTCCTATTCCGCGACCTCTATGCCGACAAAGAGGCTGGCGAGGGCGATCTCCGGCGCAGTAACCTGGACTGGACTTTGGTCTACCCCGTAACCCTCACCAACGGGCCCAAGACCGGCCGCTATCGGGTCGGAGAACACCTTGCGCTTCATGGTGTTCCGAGAGTTTCTCGCGCTGACGTGGCAGACTTCCTTCTCACGCGGGTCGAGGATCGCGCCTATCTTAGGAAGGGAGTCCTCATCAGCTCGTGACGACTCTCGAGCGGACTCTCGCACCTTGACTAGCGACGGTTAGGGATCGAGGATGGTCATGGGGCGCTGAGCACTATGAGCAGCAAACGAATGCCGGTCCTTTATATCCCGCACGGTGGGGGTCCCTGGCCGTTCGTCGATCTCCCGATCTTCGAGCGTAGCGAGGTTACGGCCCTCGCGGAGTTCCTGACCTCGCTGCCGCAGAGACTCGGAGGCCAGCCGAAAGGGCTGCTGGTGATCTCGGCACACTGGGAAGAGCCCGTGCCGACGGTGATGTCGGCGCAATGGCCGCCGATGCTGTATGACTACTTCGGCTTCCCGCCAGAAGCCTACGAGATCACATGGCCGGCACCCGGCGATCCGCGCCTGGCGGAACGCGTGCGCGAGCTGCTAGGTGACTCCGGATTCCAGACTGCGACCGATTCCGAACGCGGCTTCGACCACGGTACGTTCATTCCGCTCAAGGTGATGTATCCCCAGGCGGATGTGCCCACGATCCAGCTCTCCATGTTGAGGAACCTCGATCCGGCGGCGCACATCGCGATGGGGCGCGCCCTCGCGCCGTTGCGCGATGAAGACATTCTCATCGTTGGCAGCGGCATGAGCTATCACAACCTCAGGAGCCTCATGAGTCGCCAGGGGCGCGCCGTGTCGGAGGCGTTCGACGCATGGCTTCGTGACGCGGCGACTGCCGATCCCGAGGTGCGACCGCAGAAGCTCCAGGAGTGGACGACGGCGCCTCATGCCCGTCAAGCGCATCCGCGGGAGGATCATCTGTTGCCACTTATGGTGGTGGCAGGTGCCGCGGGTCATGATCGTGGCCAGCACGGATTCAGCGGCTTGTTCGGCGACGCTCGCATTTCGGCATTCCAATACGGCTAGCTGGGCCCGACCCTGTCGCCGGTTCTTGGAAATCGAGATGCTCCTGGTTCTCCTGGTGGGTTCGTTAGCCCTGCAGGCTTGGGCTTGGTGGAGCCTGCGGAGGCGTGTCCTCTGCGGCGAGATGACGCGCCTCGGGGCTTCGGTCCGATACGGTGGCTGGGCCGTCGCTCCGCTTGTCTTGTTCATCGGGTTTTTCCTTGGCCTGGTCGGAGTCGAGTAGCTGTCAGGCAGTGCTATCATTCCAGAGCCCATGGGGCGCGTGGTGCTGCCTATGTCCGCGCTTTTGCTGGGCATCGCCGGGGACTCGGTTGGGCCTCCTTCTCCATCTCTTGTGCAGTCATTGGACGACCACCAGGGTCAAAAAAGTGAGGATAGCCAGAAGCATGAATGACCAGTTGAAGCATTACTCCGAAAAGCTCGCCTACGAGATCGACTCGTGGGGCCTGAAAGTTGCGCTCGAATCCGGCGAGAAGATAACCGTCGTGGACGCGCGGTCGCCCGAGGCATTCGAGCGAGAGCACATTCCCGGCGCGATCAACATACCGCACCGGCCGATGTCTCCCGAGACAACACAGGATCTAGACAAGAACGCGTTGGTCGTGACGTACTGCGATGGAATCGGCTGTAACGCTTCCACAAAAGGGGCCGTGAACATGCTCCATCTGGGTTTCCGCGTGAAGGAGCTGATAGGCGGACTCGATTGGTGGAAACGCGACGGCCACAAGACGCATGGCGCCGCCGCGTCTCACGAGTCGGTCGTTTGTGGATGTGCCTAAGGGCCAAGAGGAGCACGCAAAGTGGTCTGGGCCACAAAATCGAGGCCATCAAGGCCTATCGTGCGATTCACGGCGTGGGCCTCAAGGACGCGAAGGAAGCGGTAGAGCGGCTAGCCAAGCGACTCGACACCGAACGAAAAGGGGCGTGAGACGTGAAGCCCCGGGCAAGCGGTGACGGATCGCGGCGGCCGGCGTAGAATGACCCCGATCGCCCGCCGATGAGCGCGCAATCCCTCTCCTCACCCGAAGACCAGAACGTCACCTTCGTCGAGCTTTTCTTCGACCTCGTGTTCGTTTTCTCCGTCACCCAAGTCGTTGGCCTCTTCCACCATGGCATCAGCTGGGGCGCCACGGGACAGGGCGTTCTCGTCTTCTGGCTCGTTTGGTGGGCCTGGACGCAATTCACTTGGGCGCTCAACGCCGCCGATACGACGCATCAATGGATCCAGAGCGGGACGCTCCTCGCCACCGCGGTGGCCTTTGTCATGGCGGTCGCCGTTCCGGGCGCCTTCGACCGCGACGCGATGTGGTTTGCGGTTCCCTACGTCCTGGTGCGCGCTATGGGGCTCCTGTTGTACTACTGGGTTGCCTACGAGAATCCCACACAGCGAGCAGCCGTCCGGACGTTTGCCGTGGTTTCGGTGGGCGGTCTCGCCGCCGTCATCTTTGGTGGACTCAGCGGCGGCTCCGCGCAGTACGCGTTCTGGGGGCTCGCCATCCTTCTGGACGTCATCGCCGCGGCCGTGGGCGGACAATCGGAGGGCTGGAACCTGCACCCCGAGCATTTCGTGGAACGCCACGGTCTCTTCGTCATCATCGCGCTCGGCGAAACGCTGATCGTCGCGGCCGGCGGCGTGACCGGCGCCTCGTGGACGGGGGAGCTGGTCGCGATCACGCTGTTGGTCGTTGCGATCACGTGCGGACTCTGGTGGAGTTATTTCACTGTAGCTAAACCCGAGCTCGACCGCGCTCTGGCATCGTGCGCGGAGGCAAGCCGAGCCATGATGGCTCGGGATGCGTTCAGTTTGGCTCACTTTCCCCTGATCTGTGGGGTGATCGCCTATGCGGCGGCCATTGAGCAAGCCGTCACACACCCCTTGGAGCCGCTCGCGCTCGAGGCTCGAGTCTCCTTGGGCGCGGGCATTCTCCTCTTTATCGGCGGGATGGCCGTCGCCATGTGGCGGGCGACCTGCGGATCGCCGCTGGGCCGCACGATCGCCGCCGCCGTGACCGCGATCGTGGTCGTCGCATGGGCGGGCACCTCCCCTTGGTTGACGCTCACCCTCTCCTTGGTCGGCATCCTGGTCATTATCGTCCTCGAGCAGTCGAGAGGCGCCTCGAGCCCCGTCGCCGTCGAGGGAGCAGAGGACCGGCATATCGGCGGGACTGCCACTCAGACACAAGAATGAAACACCGTCTGCCTGTTGCGGTCGTCTACCTCGCCGTGGGGGTCGAACTCTCTTGTGGCTTGGAACTGCCGCACCACGAGGATTTCGCCGTAGGAATGAGCCGCGATGACATTCGGGCTCGATTCGGAGAGCCCGCACGCACCCAGGAGCTGGCCAAGTCCGACGAGCGAATTTGGGGACCCATTGAAGACTTCTGGCCAGAAGTTCCAGTCGGGGCCACCGTGGAGATTTGGGGATTTCGAAGCACGATGAGCGTGGAGTCGGATCGAGGGTCCCGGGCCGAGGCCGGCCAGACCGAGCTCTACTTCGTGAACGATTCCAACACCGTCGATGGAATCGGGTTCTACATCGAAGGAGCAGTTTACGAAAGCAACTAGCGGATCCATGAAAATTCGGGTCAAGCGAGTTTACGAGCCTCTCGCGAGGCAAGACGGCCGGCGAATCCTGGTGGATCGACTCTGGCCGCGCGGACTCTCGAAGGCCGGCGCAAAGATCGACTTCTGGCCCAGGGATCTGGCGTTGATCAATTGCCTGGGGCCCCACCCACAGGCTCGTTGCTCCGGCGACTTCGCGCCTGCGCAACGGCTGAGGGCTCTTCCAATGAATTGCGCAAATGGTACGGCCACGATCCGAAGAAGTGGCTACAGTTCAAGAAACGGTATTTCGCAGAGCTCGACGGCAAATCGGAGGAGGTACGCTCGCTCCTGAAGTTTGTGGCGGGGAAGAACGTGACTTTCCTTTTCGGCTCGAAGGAGGAGCGACTCAACAACGCCGTCGCACTGAAAGAATACATGGAATCGAAACTCTAATCCCCGTACTCTTCCACAGGCCGGCACGTGCACATCAGGTTTCGGTCGCCGTAGGCGTTGTCGATCCGAGCCACCGGCGGCCAGAACTTGTGCTCGCGCAACCAGGGAGCGGGGAAGGCGGCCTGCTCGCGGCTATAAGGACGGTTCCAGACATCCGCGGTCACGGCGTGCGCGGTGTGGGGCGCGTTCTTGAGCACGTTGTTCTCGCGGTCCGCCCGGCCTTCTTCGATCTCCCGGATCTCGTTACGAATCCCGATGAGCGCGTCGCAGTAGCGATCCAGTTCGGACTTGGATTCACTCTCGGTCGGCTCGACCATGAGAGTCCCCGCGACAGGCCAGGATATGGTGGGAGCATGAAAGCCATAGTCCATGAGCCGTTTGGCGATGTCTTCGACCTCGATGCCCGCGCTCTTCTTGAAGTGACGGCCGTCGAGGATGAACTCGTGCGCCACTCGCCCGTTCTTGCCGGTGTAGAGAATCGGGTAGTGACCTTCCAGGCGTTTCGCCATGTAGTTCGCATTGAGAATGGCAACCTGCGTGGCCTTGGTGAGCCCTTTCGCACCCATGAGCGCGATGAAGGCCCAGGAGATTGGAAGGATGCTCGGACTGCCGTAGGGTGCTTCCGAGACCGGGCCGATTGCCTGCTCGCCTCCCACCGCGGCCAACGGATGCCCGGGAAGAAACGGGGCAAGGTGCTCGGCGGCGCAGATCGGTCCCATGCCGGGCCCGCCGCCACCGTGCGGAATACAAAAAGTCTTGTGGAGATTGAGGTGACAGACGTCCGCGCCCATGTCGCCCGGTCGGGTGAGGCCAACTTGAGCGTTCATGTTCGCGCCGTCCATGTAGACCTGCCCGCCGTGCGCGTGGACGATCTCGCAAATTGTCCGAATCCCCTCTTCGAAGACGCCGTGCGTCGAAGGATAAGTGATCATCAAAGCACCGAGTGATTCACGATGCTCGGCGGCCTTCGCCTCCAGATCATCGATGTCGATGTTGCCATTCGCGTCGCACGCCACGGCGACGACCTTGAATCCCGCCATCACCGCGCTCGCGGGGTTCGTGCCATGTGCCGACATCGGTATCAAACAAACGTTCCGCCCACCGGCGCCCCGGCTTTGGTGATAGGCGCGAATGACCAGAAGGCCCGCGTACTCTCCTTGCGAGCCGGCATTTGGCTGCAAAGAGACGCCCCCCAGGCCGCTGATCTCACCGAGCCAGTTTTCGAGCTGTGCGAAGAGCTCCTGGTAGCCCTCGCTTTGGTCGACGGGAGCGAAGGGGTGAAGCGCGGCGAAACCGGCCCAGGTGATAGGGATCATCTCGGTCGTGGCGTTGAGCTTCATCGTGCACGAGCCAAGCGGAATCATCGACGTGGTCATGGACAAGTCACGTGCCTGGAGTCGATACATGTACCGGAGCAGTTCGTGCTCCGAGTGGTAGCGGTGGAAGACTTTGTGTGTCAGAAAGGGGCTGGTGCGAGCGAGGGAAGGCGGAAACTCGAGATTCGTCTCCTCCGCCAACTCCTCGACGGTGAAGGCGAGGGGAGTGGAGTCGGAGAAGACTTCGAGCAACGCCTTCACGTCATCGACGGTTGTCGTTTCGTCGAGTGATAGACCCACCGATCCGTCCTCGAACTCGCGGAGGTTCATCCCCCGGGCCCGCGCTTTGCGATGAACGGCTCGGCCACGGTCCTCGGGTAGCCGCACTCTGAGCGTATCGAAAAAGGGCTCACCACCGACATCGAGCTTCAGTTCTTCGAGGCCGCGCGCGAGCACTGCGGTGAGAGCGTGAATGCGCCCCGCGATTGCCGTCAGCCCGTCCGGTCCGTGATAGACCGCATACATGCTCGCCAGGATCGCGGGAAGTACCTGTGCGGTACAGATGTTGCTCGTGGCGCGGTCGCGCCGGATGTGCTGCTCACGTGTCTGAAGCGCAAGGCGGTAGGCCGGTTTGCCCTCCGCATCCTGCGAGACTCCGACGATTCGACCTGGAATACGCCGTACATGCTCCTCGCGAGTTGCCAAGAAGGCCGCGTGAGGGCCGCCGAAACCGAGCGGCACGCCGAAGCGTTGTGTCGAGCCGACCGCGATATCGGCTCCGCATTCCCCCGGCGGACGAAGCAGAGTGAGCGCCAGGAGATCCGTCGCCACGGCCACCGTGGCCCCGCCCTCGTGCGCGCGCGCGATCGCGTCGCTCGGGTCGCGAACCGCGCCAACGGTACCCGGGTACTGGAGGAGTACGCCGAAGAGATCCTCGTTGGTGAAGTCGGCCCCTTCGGGCGCCCCAACCTGTATGGTGATCCCGAGGGATCGGGCGCGCGTTTCAAGAACCGCGATGGTCTGCGGATGACAGTCTTCGGAGACGAAGAAGACCTTCTGCTTGCTTCCTCGCGCCCCGTGGATGGCCAGGCACATGCTCATGGCTTCTGCCGCCGCCGTGGACTCGTCGAGTAGCGATGCGTTGGCAAGCGGCAGGCCGGTCAGATCGGCGACCATGGTTTGGAAATTGACGAGCGCTTCCAACCGTCCCTGCGCAATCTCCGACTGATAAGGCGTGTACTGCGTGTACCAGCCGGGGTTCTCCAGGATATTGCGCTGGATGACGGGCGGCGTGATGCAGCCGTAGTAACCCATGCCCAAGAAGGAACGGAAGACTCGATTGCGATCGGCAAGCTGCCGCAACGCGTCGATGAGCTCGTGCTCGCCGCGGGCCTTGGGAATGGCAAGGGGGGTCCGAAGCCGGATGTTCTCCGGGATCGTGACGTCCATCAGCTCATCGAGCGAGGAGACCCCCAACGTCACGAGCATCGTTTCTATGTCCTCGTCCGTGGGCCCGAGGTGTCGGCGCGGGAAGGTGTCGCTTGCCGCCAACATATCGGGAAGGCCAGACGCGCTGGGGGGACTCTTTGATTTAGAAGTTTTGACCATATTGTTCAAGCGTGAACACGCCTCAATCGCTCCCCTCTTTCTCGATGTGCTCCTGATATTGGGAGGCGGTCAGCAACTTTCCGAGCTCGGTCGCATCCTGGACGCGGAGCACGATCAGCCAGGACTTGCCATGAGGGTCCTTGTTGACCTCCTCCGGCGATGCCACGACGTCTTGGTTGACCTTAACGACCTCGCCACTGGCGGGACAGAAGAGGTCGGAGACCGCTTTCACCGACTCGATCGTGCCGAAGACGTCGTGGGCCTTGAACTTCTTCCCCACTTCGGGGAGCTCGATATAGACGACGTCGCCGAGCTGCTTCTGGGCGTGGTCGGTAATGCCGACGGTTCCACGGTCGCCATCCATCTTGATCCACTCGTGGTCTGGGGAGTACTGCCGATCATCAGGGTACATCAGCGTCTCCTAGAGTTTGTATTAGTGCCGTGGGGCCCCACCGCCGTCTGGCGAGTTCCCTCGAAGCAACCACCTAATTTGACGGCCAACAGGTGACTGCGCTTTCGTCGGATCTTTCCTCAATGCTCGCATCTTGCGGGTGAATTCGCTGCGTTCGCATCACTGTATTCTACTCCCCGCCGTGCCGGCGGAGACCTTCTTCCTTTTATAGAACGGAGTGGGAACGACGCGGGCCTTCGCGCGACGACCACGCACGTCGATCTCGATCTCGCTTCCCGGGGACCAGACAGAAGGCGGCAGGTAACACAGTCCGATGGCCTTCTTCAGATAGGGCGCAAAAGTGCCACTGGTCACTTCGGCCGCGGCCTTCCCGCCAACGAGGACCGGATACCCGCTCCGGGCAATCCCCCGGTCGGACATCTCGAAACCCACGAGCTTCCTCCCGATTCCCTCTTCTTTTTGTCGCGCCAAGACCTCGCGCCCGATGAAGTCTCCTTTTTCGAGCTTCACGAGCCAGGCGAGATCCGCCTCCAACACGGTGTGCTCCTCGTCGATGTCGTGGCCATAGAGAGCCATCTTGGCTTCGAGACGCAGGGTATCGCGAGCGCCCAGGCCCACGGGTCTCAGCCCATGGGGCGCCCCGACGTCCATGATGCGGCGCCAGATCGCTTCCGCCTTCTCCGAATGAACCAATAGCTCGAAACCATCTTCTCCCGTGTAGCCCGTCCGGCAGATGATGGCGTGCTGCCCAGCGACTTCTCCTTGGACGAAGTGGTAGCTCTTCAGGCTTTCGAGCTCGGCGGGCGTCACCGGACCGAGGATATCCTGGGCGCGGGGTCCTTGGAGCGCGATCAGGGCGTACCGATCGCTGACGTTCGTCACTTCGCCTTCGCCGCGACGATGCGATTCGATCCACTCGAGGTCCTTTTCCACGTTCGCAGCGTTGACTACGGCCAGGTAGCTCGAATCACCTAGACGATAGATGATGAGGTCGTCGATGAAACAACCCTGGGGCGTCGTGAGAGCGGAGTACTGTGCCTGGCCGACCGTGAGCCGGGACGCGTCGTTGGGGGTCAGCCGCTGCAGAAGCCCGACAGCCCCGGCTCCCTCGACCAAGATCTCGCCCATGTGGCTGACGTCGAAGAGCCCAGCGGCGGTGCGAACCGCAAGGTGCTCGGCGACAACCGCGCCATAATCCACCGGCATCTCCCAGCCGGCGAAGTCCACGAGCCGCGCGTCGAGCTCTCGATGAACGGAGTTGAGTGGCGTTTTCTTGAGCGACACGTTCGCGAGTCCTATGATACGGTGCCATCCTATCAGAGTGGTCAACCGGGCTCACGCCGGCCCGTATCACCCGCCAGGAGAGTACGCGCGACGAGAAACGACTCTTGCTGGCATGGCAGGAGCTTCTTATAATGGAGCCGGTTACGGCATTTCGTCGTCATCCAGCCGTGCGGTATTATGTCGAAAACTAGCCAGGCCTACGTCGTTCGGTGCTGGAACTGCCTGAACGACTTCGAGGCGATCGAAGCCGTTTGGTGTAACTGCGATCCCCGGAAGCCCACCAAGCTCTGCCCGTTCTGCCTGCAGTGTTTTTGTCCCTCCGACGAGGACTACAAGCGCGAGTTCTGGGCATTGGCACCAGACTCTCTCAAGGAAGAAGTGGCGATTCTGGAGCGCAGTCAAGATCGGCTGGGAGAGATCCTGATTCGGAACCAGAAGCTCACGACACCCGAGCTGCTGCGCGCCCTGATGGAGCAGAAGCGGACGGGGGACCTACTCGGCAAGATCCTGGTCAAGAACGGCTGGGTCAGTCCGAGCGACATCGACGACGCGTTGCGGTACCAGGGCTACAAGCCCTTGGTGGACCTCGATGGAGCGGAGATTCGAGCCGACCCTTCGGTCAGCCAGTCCACCGCCCCTCAGGAAACTCTGAACTATCTTCTGACGCTGGGTGCGAAAAAAGGAGCTTCCGACATCCACATCGAGCCAAACGACGGGGAGGTCGGCGTCAAGTTCCGCATCGATGGCTACTTCTACAAGCTCAAGCCCCTTCCCCGAGGCTCGCTCGAGCCGCTGTCAGCCAAGATCGGCTCCTTGTTCCGCCTCGATCCAACCCGCGAGGGCATTCCTCAAAAAGGAAGAGCGGTCACGCAGCTCATGGAGCGTGAGTACGATCTATTGGCGCAGACGCTCCCGACTCAGAAAGGGACGAGCACGACGATCAAGCTGGTCGATCGTCGCTTCTTCCTCAAGAACTTCACGGCCTTGGGATTGACCCCCGCCAATCAACTCTTCCTCGTTCGTGCCCTCGACGCCCCCGCGGGACTCATTCTGGTCTCTTCACCTCCTTTCAACGGTGCCATGACCACGTGCTACTCGCTCATGGATCATCTCGCCAAATCGGAGCGGAAGGTCGTGAGCCTCGAGCCATCCATTCAGTGGCAGGTTCCCTACGTCAACCAGATCGAAGTCAGTGACGATCGCGGGTTCGGATTCCAGGAGGCACTCCGCTCACTCACGACCGTGAAGCCGGATGTCCTGTTCGTCCTGGAGCTATCGGACAAGGCCACCGCCAGCCAAGTGTGCCAGCTCGCCACTTCCGTGCTGGTCATTGCCACGCTACCCGCATTCAGCTCGGTGGAGGCGGTTTGGCGGCTCTTCGAATTCGGCGTCCCGCCCTCCCTCATCAGCCGATCGCTCACTCTGGTACTGAATCAGCGGCTGGTCCGACGCATCTGTACGAATTGTCGCGAGGGCGGTAGCCCCGCTGATCCCGGCAAGCTCGCTCCCTTCGGTATCACCGGGCTGGAGGCCGCAGGCCTGAGGCTGTATCGCGGCAAGGGCTGTCCCGCCTGTAACCGCATCGGATATCGACGACGCAAAGGTATTTTCGAGGTCATGATCATCGACGATGAGATGAAGAAGCTCCTCGCGTCCCGACCCTCTCTACCCGATATCGAGGTCGCGGCGAAGAATTCCGGCATGGAGACGCTTCGCGATCGGTGTCTCCACGACGTGACCGACGGAACGACCTCCATCGACGAGTTCATTCGCTGGAGGCTCTGAGCCGGTGAAGATTGCGTTCATCGGCACCCACGGTGTCGGAAAAACGACCCTCTGCTACCATCTCGCCGGAATTCTGAAGAAAAAACTCGGCAGCGTCGATATCGTCAAAGAGGTGGCCCGAGCCTGTCCGCTACCCATCAATCGTCGGACTACTCTCGCCGCGCAGTCCTGGATTCTCCACACGCAGATCGCGATGGAGATCGTCTCCCAAGCTCAGAACGACAACGTGATCTGCGACCGCAGCGTCCTGGACAACTATGCCTACCTGGTACACGCGGAGGGTGCCCATCCGGTACTCGACCAGTTGGTACGGTACTGGATGGAGACCTATGACTACCTCTTCAAGGTCCCGGTGGGGCTCGTTCTCCAGAAAGACGGCGTGCGTGACGTGGACGCCGAGTTTCAGCTGGCTATCGATCGGCTCGTCGACCGGATGCTCCAGGAGCGGGGGCTCCGTTACTACAACCTCTCGGGAAGCAACCGCGAGATCTGGATCGCCTTCGTGATGAGCGTCGTGGAGCGAGAAGGCCGCACCTCCCCATCCACGTCTCGACAAATGCCGCTGCCCATTCCCGGAGACCCCTCCTAGGCCCTGGCCCCCTTGGCGTATTGCCGCTCCCGGCGAGCTTTACAAAACTTTACACCGCCGACAAACTTCCGAAAACGTCGCTGGCTAACCTCGGGGTGAGGATCGCAATGGAGCGAGACCTCGAACAAGGAGCCACACGATGAATAACAACCCTAGCGAAAACGCTCGAACCAGAGAACGGGACGAACGAACGGGGAAATCCCGGATCGGAGTTCTTCTGATTATCCTGGTCGGCGCGATCCTGGCCGGAGCGGCGGTCGTCACGGTCCAAGCGGCGGGATGGTCGCACGGCGGCCACTGGCTTCGGGGGCACTTCGGTCACGACCCCGAGCTCGCGCGCGAGCGCGCCGAGTTCGCGGCTTCCTGGGTGCTGAGCCGGATCGACGCCACCGACGAGCAGCAAGAAGAGGTCAAGGCAGTCATCGGGCGCTCGGTGGACGAGTTCACGGCGTTGGCCGAGCAGCACCGCCAGAGCCGGGAGGCGTGGCTGGCCGAGCTCTCCAAGCCGACGATCGACCGCGCCGCGCTCGACCAGCTTCGCCAGTCTCGGATGGAGCTTGCCGACGCCGTCAGCGAGCGCGTCGTCGAAGCACTCGCAGACGCCGCGGAAGTGCTGACACCCGAGCAGCGCGTGCAGCTCATCGAAATGGCCGAGCGCTTTCACGATCGCCGGTAGTTGCGGAGAGCCAGGAGAGTCCTCAACCCGCCCGCAGGCGCCCGCCCGGCCGCAGCGACGCCAGTCGAGCGGAGGCCGCGGCCGAACGAAGAGTGAGGCCGCAACTAAATGAAGTATCCCGGGCTGGAGTAGCTTCGAAGTGATTCCGGGACATCTGATACCTTCGAAGCAGCCCGAATGCGGACGATTCGCCTTCAGGCGAGCCGGAGCCGTCAGCTCTTGGAGGCTCCCGAGCGACGAGCAAGGGAGCATTGATGATAGGGATGAGTGGGGCCCCGCGGCACTAAGAGGAGTCGAGACGTGCCGGAACGTATCTTGATGATCGAGGATGACCAGAGCTTGTCGGAGATGGTCGGCGAGTATCTTGGCAAGCGGGGCATCGAGGTCACCGCGAAGACCGACGCGGAGTCGGGGCTGAAGCTTTTAGAGCGTGGTGACTTCGATGCCCTCATCCTCGACGTCATGCTCCCCGATCTGGACGGATTCGAGGTTTGCCGCCGCGTACGGGCCAGGTCGGACATCCCGATTCTCATGCTCACCGCGCGGGGCGAGGACACGGACCGCATCGTGGGACTCGAGCTCGGTGCCGACGACTATCTCCCCAAGCCCTTCAACCCCCGCGAGCTGCTCGCTCGATTACGGGCCATTCTGCGCCGCAGCGGCTCGGCTCCGAGGACACGCTCGCGGTCCCTTCGTTTCGGACGACTGGAAATCGACCGGGACGCGCGCACCGTTCGCGTCGAAGGCGAGGAGAGAACGTTGACCAGCCATCAGTTCGATCTGCTGTGCGTCCTCGCCGAGAACCCCGGGCGGGTTCTGTCGCGGGAGGCCCTGATGAACCACCTCCGCGGCCACGGCCTGGAAGCCTTCGACCGGAGCATCGACGTCCACATCTCTCGCATCCGCTCCGCCATCGAAGACGACGCCAAGAAACCTCGGCGCGTGATCACGGTGCGAGGTGCCGGATACGTCTTTGCCCAAAAGCAAGACGGGGACTCGGAAACGTGACGAGAACATGAAGCGCCGACTGTATTTGCAGGTCTACCTGGCCTTCCTGGGCATCCTTTTCCTCTTCGGCATGCTCGTCAGCCTCTTTTGGTATTTTGCGCCTCCCGGCGGCCGCGATCTCATGCTCTTCGAGAGCATCTCCGCCATGGCCGGCGAGATGCTGCCGGCGGCCGATCGGCCGGCCGCGGAGCTTCGAGCGAAGCTCGAGCGGCTGGGCAATCACTTCGCTGCAGACCTCGCGGTCCACGACGCCCAGGGACGGCTCCTGGCATCGGTCGGTGAGCCTTTGCCGACGCCGTCGCCGGACCGGACGGGAAGCGGTTGGATCCACAGCCGTGGCTCCGGGGCCGCCGCGGCTTTTCGTCTCCCGGACGGACGCTGGCTCGTCGCTCGCCACCAGCATCGATCGGGAGCGCAAGTCCTCTGGCTATTGGGCTTGCTGGCGGCGGCCATCGCGGTGGGCTCGTATCCCATCGCGCGCCGCATCACCCGCCGGTTGGAAAGACTGCAGAGCCGAGTGGACGAGCTCGGGGCGGGAGACCTCTCGGCGCGGGTGGAGGTCGAGGGGGACGACGAGGTGGCCAGTCTCGCACGGAGCTTCAACCGAGCGGCGGGTCAGATCGAGCGTTCGATCAACGCACAACGGCACACACTTGCCAGCGCATCACACGAGCTTCGGTCGCCTCTCGCCCGCATGCGGGTGGCCATCGAGCTCCTGGGCGGTGACGAGCGACCGGACGTGCGGGCGCGGATCGGGAAGGACATCGAAGAGCTGGACGAGCTGATCGAGGAGCTCTTGCTGGCGAGCCGCCTCGACGCGCTCGATCAATTGGAGAGAAACGAAGACGTGGACCTGCTGGCTCTGCTCGCCGAAGAGGGAGCCCGCAGCGAAGCGATCGTCACCGGCGAGCCGGTGCATATCCAGGGGGATCCCCGCATGCTGCGACGGCTCATCCGGAATCTAATCGATAACGCGCGCCGTTACGCCGCCGGGTCGCCCGTCGAGGCGTCGGTGACTCCTCACGCCCGGGGTGCGCGCTTGAGAATCGCCGATCGCGGCCCCGGCGTGCCCGAAGAGGAACGGGAAAACATCTTCAAGCCTTTCTATCGCCCACATGGAATGCGCGAGGGCGGGGACCGCGGCGTAGGACTCGGATTGGCTCTGGTGCGTCAGATCGCGCGACGCCACGACGGGGACGCGCGCTGCCTTCCCCGAGAAGGCGGCGGCACCTGTTTCGAGGTCACGCTGCGTACGACCTGAGAGAGGGAAGAACCATGAACACCGGACCGGAAACACTGCAGAACCCATTCAGGCGGCACGACGTAACCGAGCCGCCATCGATGCGGGACGCCTTCGCCTGGAGAATACTTGCGGGCTCATTTCGACAATGCCCACGAGAAGATGGGCACCGCCGAATCCTTTGTCTCCTACGGCCCTCAATGGGCCGAAGCGAGCTCAGCGCCATTCAGCCGATACAAGGGCTATACGCGAGAGGGCGGCATCGTGGCGCCGTTGATTATTACTGGACGAGGCGTCGCGGCACAGGGGGCGATTGATTCCACGTACCTTACGGTCATGGACCTTGCGCCAACCTTTCTCGAGATGGCAGGCGTGGAATACCCGCGGGACGGATCCGTCGCTCCCATGCTCGGTGAGAGCATCAAGGCTTTGCTTGAAGGAGCGGCGGACGCCGTTCACGCTGATAGCTACTCTAGGAAGGCCAGACGCATCGTTCTGGCGCGCCAACCATCCGTTACCCCGAGCACACGGCGCCCTGTTACGCATCGTAACAAGGCCTATGGAAAACCTGTGGATTTCTTGGATCACGTGATCCAGCGTCCGGCGAAGTCTGGTACGTTCGGCGGGCGCCCGATTGGAAACGGCACTTGCCCGAAACTAAGTCTCGCAAGTATGGCGAGCGACGGTGTAGCCGAGAGCCACGGCGGCCCCTAAGAGTTCTGCTCCCGGAGCCTTCACCGACAACTTCTTATCCGCTCGGGTAGTCTCTCACCGATTGGGACCCGCCCCAGTGGCTCCGCTCGTCCAGATCCGTCTCCAGGCCCGAGTATCTGCACCTTGGGCCAGGTCCCCTGGCTAAAACGGTGGTCCCTCTTCCGCGTCTTCTGCTCCCGAAGCCTTCGCCTCGGGCGGCGGGTGCCCAGCCTCGTTCTTTCTCCATCGATGGTAGTCCTCGAGGAGCTCGCCGAGAAACCGTTCGCGAATCTCGTTGCTGGTGAACGCAACCTGGTTCCAGAACCGTTTCTCCCCATTGACCGTAATCGGCTTGGATGGCACGGCCGCGAAGACACCGTTCGAACCATCGGCCACCCGAAACCCCCGAACGACCACCCCCTCGGAAAGTGTGACGTCGGCAAAAGCAAGGATCTTTGTATCTCTACCCTTCGGCGTATAAAAGTCGACCTTCATTCTCGTTCTCCTCTCTCGAAACGATACAGAC
>Ga0302046_10001016_pt1 | contig 26666 bp, 20 predicted proteins | sample RVTome_11_FD_200261 | JGI IMG/M metagenome (GOLD analysis project Ga0302046, IMG submission 200261) | Soil microbial communities from uranium-contaminated site in the Upper Colorado River Basin, Wyoming, United States - RVT147D111 (version 2) ... | reverse complement strand
GCCGTCAGAGTCGTCTTCCCATGGTCCACGTGACCTATCGTCCCTACGTTCACATGCGGCTTACTTCGATCAAACTTCTCCTTCGACATGATTCCCTCACCTAGTCGTTAATGAACTTATCGACCATGTACCTTGGCTACGACTTCTTCGCCGACCTGCTTGGGAGCCTCCTCGTACGACGAGAAATGCATCGAATAAGTGGCGCGCCCTTGCGTGGCGGATCGAAGGTCAGTGGCATAACCGAACATTTCCGCCAATGGCACGGTGGCCCCGATGATCTGAGTGTTACCCCGCGACGTCATCGAGTTGACCCGTCCGCGACGCGAATTGAGGTCGTTGATGACCTCGCCCATATAGTCTTCCGGCACCACGACCTCTACCTGCATGATGGGCTCGAGCAAGACCACGTCGGCACCGCGAGCCGCATCCTTGAAGGCCATCGAGCCCGCAATCTTGAAGGCCATCTCGGAGCTATCCACCTCGTGATAGGTGCCGTCGTAGAGACGCACGAGGATGTCGACCAAGGGGTAGCCGGCGAGGACACCGTGCTCCATGGCCTCCACGATGCCCTTTTCGATGGACGAGATGTACTCGCGCGGTATGGCACCACCGACGATTGCGTTCTCGAACTCGAATTTGCCGCCCGGCAGTGGCTCGATCTCGATCTTGCAGTGGCCGTATTGACCCCGGCCGCCGGTCTGCCGCACGTAGCGCCCCTCGCCCTTGGCGGCCTTGCGGATCGTTTCCTTGTAGGCCACCTGGGGCCGGCCCACGTTGGCGGCGACGTTGAACTCCCTCAGGAGTCGGTCGACGACGATCTCGAGGTGAAGCTCACCCATTCCGCTGATAATGGTCTGGCTCGTCTCGGCGTCATTGTGAACCTTGAACGTGGGGTCCTCTTGGGTGAGCTTGCCCAGCGCAAGCCCCAGTTTTTCCTGGTCCACCTTGGTCTTGGGCTCGATGACCACGGAGATGACCGGCTCGGGAAAATCCATGGACTCGAGAACCACAGGATGGTCCGCATCGCAGATCGTGTCTCCGGTCTGAACGCTCTTCAGTCCCACCGCCGCGGCAATGTCGCCCGCATAGACTTCTTTGATGTCCTCGCGCTTGTTCGCGTGCATCTTGAGCAGTCGTCCGATACGCTCGCGACTATCGCGCGTGGCGTTCAACACATAGGAGCCACTCTTCAGATAGCCCGAATAGACACGGAAGAACGCGAGCTGCCCCACGTAGGCGTCGGTCACAATCTTGAATATGAGCGACGAAAAAGGCGCCTCATCGCTGGTCTCGCGCTCGATGGGCTCCTCGCTTTCCGGATCGACACCCACGATTGCGGGCACGTCGATAGGAGACGGGAGATAGTCCACGACGGCATCGAGGAGGGGTTGGATCCCCTTGTTCTTGAAGGCGGAGCCACAGAGCACCGGTACCAGCCTGAGCGCGACCGTACCCTTGCGAACCGCGGCTCGAATCTCGTCTTCCGAGGCCGTCTCGCCCTCGACGTAACGCTCCATCAAATGGTCGTCGACCTCGCTAGCGGCTTCGACGAGCCTTTCCCGGGCTGCCTGCGCCTTCTCCATTTGATCGGCGGGTATCTCCTCCACCAAAAACTCCGCGCCCAGCGTCTCGTCGAGGTACCGTATCGCCTTCATGCTGATGAGGTCGATGACGCCCGTGAAAGTATCCTCCGACCCGAGCGGCAGTTGGATGGGAACCGCGTTGGCTGCCAACCGCGTGCGCATCATCTCGACCGCCCGCTCGAAATCCGCACCGGCGCGGTCCATCTTGTTGACGAAAGCGATGCGCGGGACCTTGTATTTGTCGGCCTGACGCCATACGGTTTCCGATTGGGGCTCCACACCACCGACCGCACAGAAGACGGCGACTGCTCCGTCCAGGACGCGCAGCGACCGCTCCACCTCGGCGGTGAAGTCCACGTGGCCGGGCGTGTCGATGATGTTCACCCGATAGTCCCGCCAGAAACTGGTCGTGGCAGCGGAGGTGATGGTGATCCCGCGCTCCTGCTCCTGCTCCATCCAGTCCATGGTGGCGGTGCCTTCGTGCACTTCCCCGAGCTTGTAGGTAATCCCCGTGTAGTAGAGGATGCGCTCGGTGGTAGTCGTCTTCCCGGCATCGATGTGCGCCATGATGCCGATGTTGCGTATGTCGGTTAGAGGTACTTGTCTAGGCATAGAACACTACTTCATCATCGAAAAAAGGATGTCCCGCATCGGTCGAACGCCCGCTCGCCGCCCGGTTTCGGGATTCCGGGACGACACCGGGCTTTATTCCATCCGCTGATTACCAGCGGTAATGGGCAAAGGCCTTGTTGGCCTCCGCCATCCGGTGGGTGTCCTCTCTCTTCTTCACCGCCCCGCCCCGGTTGTTGGCCGCGTCCATCAATTCGGCCGCCAACTTGTCGATCATCGTCTTCTCCGGCCGGGACCGGGCGAACGTCACAAGCCAACGAAGGGAGAGAGAGGTCCTTCGCTCGGTTCGAACTTCCACCGGGACCTGATAGTTACTTCCTCCCACTCGACGACTCTTTACTTCCAGCGACGGCCTTACGTTCTCCACTGCTTTCTTGAAGAGCTTGAGCGGATCGTCCTGACTCTGCTCGCGCAACTTGTCGAAGGCGCGATAGACGATCGTCTCGGCCGTGCTCTTCTTGCCCTGCTTCATCACGACGTTGATGAACTTCGAGACGAGAGTGCTGTTGTAGAGCGCGTCCGCGTGAATCTCGGTCTTCGGTACTTCTCTTCTGCGCGGCATGGCTTAAGCCTTCGGTCGCTTGGCTCCGTATTTGGAGCGGCCTTTCTTGCGCCCCTGTACTCCGACCGCATCCAAAGCACCGCGAACGACGTGGTAGCGGACACCGGGAAGATCCTTCACGCGCCCTCCGCGAATGAGAACGATGGAGTGCTCCTGAAGGTTGTGTCCAATCCCGGGGATGTAGGTCGTCACTTCGATTCCATTCGTCAACCGGACACGTGCCACCTTGCGAAGGGCCGAATTCGGCTTCTTTGGTGTCGAGATGAACACCCGGACGCAGACGCCTCGCTTCTGCGGACACCCCTGCAACGCCGGACTGTCCGTCTTCGTGCTCAGTTTCTTGCGTCCCTTGCGGACTAGCTGACTAATCGTAGGCACGGTCTCTCTTCTCTAAGTCTTGTCTCTTCAATCGATTAGAGACAACAATGCAGGGCGGTCAGCCCTGCATCGGCACAACCTGACGAGTTTAGCAGGGGCAACGATCCCTGTCAAGAATTTTTGATACAACAACTTACATCGATCCTTCCGCGGAGCTCACCGCCGTCCGACTTGGCGGCCGACAACCGCCTAAGGCTGCTCGACCCCCTCTTCCTTAGACAACGAATCGTCCGCCGCATCGATATCTCCTTCTTCCACGAGATACTCGACCTGCCGGTCGAACTCCTCGCCGGGGAGCTCGGGCTGGCGCTCGAGAGGCTCGGCGTCGGGAATCGCTACCCGGCGATGCTGCTCGAGACCCGTGCCGGCAGGGATGAGCCGGCCCATGATCACGTTCTCCTTGAGTCCCCGCAGGTAGTCGACCCGCCCGCTGATGCTCGCTTCGGTCAGCACGCGAGTCGTTTCCTGGAAAGAGGCCGCGGAGATGAAGCTGTCGGTCGAAAGCGACGCTTTGGTGATACCGAGCAGCAACGGGCGGCCGGTGGCCGGTTGCCCGTCGCGAGCCAGCACCTTCTCGTTCTCCTCGGAGAACTTGAAACGATCCACGGTCTCGTCGATGAGGAACTCCGTATCACCGACCTCCTCGATCTTCACCCAGCGCATCATCTGCCGCACGATGACCTCGATGTGCTTGTCGTTGATGTTGACGCCCTGCAGTCGATAAACCTCCTGGATCTCGTTGACCAAGTAGCTCTGGAGCTCCTTTTCACCCAGCACGTTCAGAATGTCGTGCGGGTTGATGGGACCATCCATCAACGCTTCACCGGCTTTCACGCGCTCACCTTCTTGCACGTTGATGTGAACGCCGCGGGGAAGCGCATACTCGCGCGTCTCATCACTTTCCGCCACGACCGTAATCTTGCGCAGTCCCTTGCTGACGCCGCCGTAGCGAACGATGCCGTCGATCTCGGTGATGACTGCCGGATCCTTCGGTTTGCGGGCCTCGAAGAGCTCGACCACGCGCGGCAGACCTCCGGTGATGTCCTTGGTCTTGGTCGTCTCGCGCGGAATCTTCGCCAGAACGTCCCCCGGGTGGACGTCCTCACCGTCTCCCACCATGAGATGCGCCCCCGAGGGAAGGAGGTAAGACCTTGCCTCTTTCCTTTTCGAGTCCTTGATGACGATGGCCGGTTGACGCTTCTCGTCGTGGGTCTCGATGATGACCGGCATGGAAAGCCCGGTGACTTCGTCCACTTCCTCGTGAACGGTCAGCCCCTGGACGATGTCCCGGAAATGGGCGGTTCCACCCTCTTCGGTCAGAATCGAAAAGGTGTATGGATCCCACTCCACGAAAGTCTGGCCCGACTTGATCGTCTGCCCGTCGGTGACCTTCAGCTTCGCACCGTAGACGAGCGGGTAACGCTCGCGCTCACGGCCCTTTTCGTCGATGACCAGGATTTGACCCGATCGATTCATGACGACCAGATCGCCGTCCTTGTTCTTGACCGTCGAGAGACTGACGAACTTCACGACGCCGCTTTCCTTCGCCTCGAGCGTCGTTTGTTCCGCCACGCGGCTCGCGGTCCCGCCGATATGGAACGTGCGCATAGTGAGTTGGGTCCCCGGCTCGCCGATCGACTGGGCCGCGATGACGCCCACCGCCTCGCCGAGATCCGCCAGGCGGCCGCTGGCCAAGTTGCGGCCGTAGCAACGCGCACAGACGCCGCGTCTCGTCTCACAGGTGAGCACCGAGCGGATTTTCACTCTCTCCACGCCGGTGTTCTGGATCGCGTTGGCGATGTCCTCGCTGATCTCCTGGTTGGGCGAGACGATGGTCTCACCCGTGAAGCTATCCTTGATGGTCTCGAGAGGCACGCGGCCCACGATGCGATCGCGCAAGGCCTCGATCACCTCGCCCGCCTCGATGATGGCCCCGACATAGATTCCGTCCACCGTGCCACAGTCTTGTTCGGAAATGATGACGTCCTGTGCCACGTCGACGAGACGTCGGGTGAGGTAACCCGAGTCGGCGGTCTTGAGCGCGGTATCGGCCAAACCCTTGCGGGCTCCGTGGGTCGAGATAAAGTACTGCAACACGGTCAGACCCTCGCGAAAGTTGCTGGTAATCGGCGTCTCGATGATCTCACCGGAGGGCTTCGCCATCAGGCCCCGCATTCCGGCCAACTGGCGAATCTGCTGCTTGCTGCCCCGGGCGCCCGAGTCGGCCATCATGTAGATCGGGTTGAACTTGCTCTGCTCCCGCTCCTGGCGCTCCATCTCCTCGAACATCTCCTGCGCCACGCTGTCGGTGACGTTCGACCAGATCGCGATCACTTTGTTGTAGCGCTCACCCTTGGTGATGGCTCCTTCGCGATACTGATCGTCGACCTCTTTCACCTCCTGCAGCGCGTTGTCCACCAACGTGTTCTTCTCGCTGGGAATGACCAGATCCTCGATGCCGATGGAAATGCCACTCCGGGTAGCGTAGGAGAAGCCGAGATCCTTGAGCGAGTCGAGCATTTCGACGGTCTTGGCGACGCCGTACCTCAGGTAGCAGAAGTTCACCAGGCTCCCGAGGCCCTTCTTCTTCAACAGACCATTGATGAACGGGATCTCTTTGGGCAGGTGATCGTTGAAGATCACGCGGCCGACGGTGGTATCGATGATGTCGCTTTCTACTTCTTGTACGTCGGTATGGACGACGTCTTGCTTGTCGAAGGCGGTCGTCAAGTCGATGATTTGACCGCTGTAGAGCAGACGAATGGGACTCAGTGTCTCTAATTCGCCTGCCTCCAACGCCAGCACCACGTCCTCGGGTGTCGCGAAGGCGCGACCGGCGCCCTTGCCACCCGGTTTCGCTTTGGTCAGGTAGTAGCAACCCAGGACCATGTCTTGGGACGGCACGGCGACCGGCTGCCCGTTCGCGGGAGACAAGATGTTGCGCGAGGAGAGCATCAACAAAGACGCCTCGATCTGCGACTCCGGCGAAAGCGGGATGTGGACCGCCATCTGATCCCCGTCGAAGTCGGCGTTGAACGCGGTGCAGACCAGGGGATGGATCCGGATCGCCTTTCCCTCGACGAGCACGGGCTCGAAGGCTTGAATACCCAGTCGGTGCAGCGTGGGAGCGCGATTCAAGAGAACGGGGTGCTCGCGAATGACCTCCTCGAGGAAGTCCCACACTTCCGCTCGCTGTTGCTCGACCATCTCCTTGGCGGCCTTGATCGTCGTCGCCAAGCCCACTTGTTCCAGCTTGTTGTAGATGAACGGCTTGAAGAGCTCGAGCGCCATTCTCTTGGGGAGACCGCACTGATGCAGCCGAAGCTCGGGACCGACCACGATGACGGAGCGTCCCGAATAGTCGACCCGCTTCCCGAGGAGATTCTGGCGGAAGCGGCCCTGCTTTCCCTTGAGCGTATCGGAGAGCGACTTCAAGGGCCGGTTGTTGGCCCCTCGCAGAACGCGTCCCCGCCGGCCGTTGTCGAAGAGCGCGTCCACCGCTTCTTGCAACATGCGCTTTTCGTTGCGCACGATGACGTCAGGCGCCTTGAGCTCCATCAACTTCTTCAAGCGGTTGTTGCGGTTGATGACCCGGCGATAGAGATCGTTGAGATCGCTGGTGGCGAAACGCCCGCCGTCGAGGGGAACCAGGGGCCTGAGCTCGGGCGGGATCACCGGGATGACGTCCAGAATCATCCACTCCGGACGGTTGTTCGATTTGCGGAACGCCTCGACGACCTTCAGCCGCTTCGCGTACTTCAGCTTCTTCTGGAGCGACGTCTCGGTCTTCATCAGCTCGCGCATCTCCTCCGCGAGGTCTTCGACGTCCACTCGGCGGAGCAGCTCCTTGATCGCCTCCGCCCCCATCGAGGCATTGAACTTGCTGCGATACTCTTCCCGTAGACTCCGGTATCGCTCCTCGCTGAGTAGCTCCCTTTCCTTGAGCGGCGTGTCGCCGGGGTCGATCACCACGTACGACTCGAAATAGAGCACTCGCTCCAGGTCGCGAAGGGACATGTCCAGCAGGTGTCCGATGCGGCTGGGAAGTCCCTTGAAGAACCAGACATGCGAGACCGGGCAAGCCAGCTCGATCTGAGCGAGCCGCTCCCGTCTCACTTTGGACTGCGTCACCTCGACGCCGCACTTGTCGCAGATGACGCCGCGGTGCTTCATACGCTTGTACTTGCCGCACAAGCATTCCCAGTCGGTCACCGGGCCGAAGATCTTGGCGCAGAACAGACCATCCCGCTCCGGCTTGAACGTGCGGTAGTTGATGGTCTCCGGCTTGGTTACTTCGCCGTGTGACCACGCACGGATCTTCTCCGGAGAGGCCAGACTGATCTTGATAGCGTCGAAGTCAACGACCAGATTTCCCTTGTCGCGAGCGGTGGCAAAAGCTTTCAACTTATCCTCCCATCCTGAAAGGAAGAAGGCTCATTCCAACTTGTCTCGTGTTGATCGAACCCAACCAAACTCGGGCGGGCTTCGGTCGACTGGCTCAATTGGCTCAATCCTTCGTCTTCAGCAGTTCAACGTCCAAACACAAGCTCTGAAGCTCCCGAATCAATACGTTGAACGATTCGGGCAGCCCGGGTGCGAACGACGTGTCACCCTTCACGATCGCCTCGTAGATCTTGGCCCGTCCATACACGTCATCCGATTTTGCCGTCAGCAACTCCTGGAGCGTGTGTGCCGCGCCGTAGGCCTCGAGCGCCCAGACTTCCATCTCACCGAACCGCTGACCACCGAACTGGGCCTTGCCTCCCAACGGCTGCTGCGTGATGAGGCTGTACGGTCCGATGCTGCGGGCGTGCATCTTATCGTCCACCAAGTGGGACAGCTTGAGCATATAGATGTAGCCCACCGTGACTTGCTGCTCGAAGGGCTCGCCGGTCCTCCCGTCGTGGAGAACCGTCTTGCCTCCCTGCAGCACGTTCGGCCTCAGCGCCCCGTTACTGACCGCGGCTTGGTTGGCCTCGCTCAGGAAGTCCCTGATCTGGGCTTCCGAGGCGCCATCGAACACCGCTGTCGCAAAGTACTTACCGAGAGCCATGCCGGCCCACCCAAGATGGGTCTCCAGGATCTGCCCCACGTTCATCCGGGAAGGCACGCCCAGCGGGTTGAGGATGATCTCGACCGGTGTTCCATCGGGGAGGTACGGCATATCCTCCTCGGGAACGATCTTCGCGATCACGCCCTTGTTACCGTGGCGTCCGGCCATCTTGTCCCCCACCGACAACTTCCGCTTCATGGCAACGTAGACTTTGACCATCTTGATGACGCCCGGAGGCAGCTCGTCACCCTTCTGGAGCCGGTTCATGCGCTCGTCGAAGAGTGCTTTCAGCACTTCGATCTGGCGTTCGGTCTTGTCCTCGATCTCCTGGATCTCGTCTAGGACCTCGACCGCAATGTCCGTCTCCAGCAAACCGAGATACGCCGGGCGTAGCTCGCGAAGCACGTCCTTGGTGAGCTTGGTCTTCTTCTTGAGTAGTTTCTCGCCGGTTCGGGGATTCACCAGGTCTTCGACCAGGGTGCTTCCCGCGAGGCGCTCGATGACTCTCTTGTTACGCTCTTCTTTGAGAATGCGAATCTCGTCGTTGAGATTCTTCTCGAGCATCCCGACTTCTTCGGCCTCGATCGACTTGGCCCGCTCGTCCTTCTCCACACCTTTTCGGGAGAAGATCTTCACGTCCACGACGATCCCCTCGATGCCGGGAGGACAGGTGAGAGACGCGTCCCGAACGTCTCCGGCTTTCTCGCCGAAGATGGCGCGCAGCAATTTCTCCTCCGGCGTGAGCTGGGTTTCACCCTTGGGCGTCACCTTGCCCACCAAGATGTCTCCCGGCTTTACATAGGCGCCGATGCGGATGATCCCCGACTCGTCGAGGTTCGCCAGGAAACCCTCGGACACGTTGGGAATGTCCCGCGTGATCTCTTCCGGGCCGAGCTTCGTGTCGCGGGCTTCCGTGTCGAACTCCTCGATGTGTATCGACGTGTACGCATCCGCCTTGACCAGCTTCTCCGACACCAAGATGGCGTCCTCGAAGTTGTATCCGCGCCAGGGCATGAACGCGACGAGTACGTTGCGACCGAGAGCCAGCTCCCCCTTGTCGGTGCAGGGTCCATCGGCGATGACCTGGCCCTTCTCGACCTTGTCGCCCACCTTCACGATCGGGAGTTGGTTCATGCAGGTGTTCTGATTGGACCGCTTGAACTTGGTCAGGTTGTAGATATCGGCCCCGATCTCCTTCGCCCTCTTGCCGGTGCTCGTGCTTTCGATGCGAACGATGATGCGACGCGAATCCACCGAGTCCACGATTCCCGCCCGCCGGCAGACGACGACCGCGCCGCTGTCGCGGGCGGTGACGTACTCCATCCCCGTTCCGACGATGGGCGCTTCGGCTCGAAGCAGGGGCACCGCCTGCCGTTGCATGTTGGAGCCCATCAAGGCGCGGTTCGCGTCGTCGTTCTCGAGAAATGGGATGAGTGAGGCGGCGACCGAGACGAGTTGTTTCGGCGAGACGTCGATGGACTGCACGGTCTCGCGGGGCGCCAGGATGAAGTTGCCCGCTTGCCGGCAATTCACGCGATCCGCAACCAACCTGCCTCTGTCATCGACCTTGGCGTTGGCCTGGGCGATGATGTATTGGTCTTCCTCCCACGCGGAAAGATAGAACGCGTGCGGTTCACCCTCGGCGAGCCTTTGGCCGGCCTTCGCCAACTTCTCGTTCTCACGATCGAGGTCGGTGCGATCGATGATGGCCCCCGGTTCGAAGGAGCTTTCACCGGCGACGGTCACCATCACGTGGTCTACGACGCGCCCATCGACGACTTTCTTGTAGGGACTCTCGATAAAGCCGTATTCGTTGATGCGCGCATAACACGAGAGGGAGCTGATCAACCCGATGTTCGGACCCTCCGGGGTCTCGATGGGGCAGATTCGGCCGTAGTGCGTGGGGTGCACGTCGCGTACCTCGAACCCCGCCCGTTCTCGGGAAAGCCCGCCCGGCCCCAAGGCCGAGAGGCGCCTCTTGTGCGTGACCTCGGAGAGGGGGTTCGTCTGGTCCATGAACTGAGACAACTGGGAGGATCCGAAGAACTCCCGAACCGCGGCCATCACCGGCTTCGCGTTGATGAGATCGTGCGGCATCGCGGTGGCCATTTCCTGATAGACGCTCATCTTCTCTTTGATGGCCCGCTCCATTCGCACCAGACCGATCCGGAACTGGTTCTCGAGGAGCTCTCCCACCGAGCGCACGCGACGGTTGCCGAGGTGATCGATGTCATCCACGGAGCCGACGTTCTTCTGCAACTTCAGCAAGTACTTGATGACCTCGAAGAAATCCTTCGGCTGCAGGAGGCGTTGGTCGAGATCGGCCGCGAGACCGAGCTTGGTGTTGAGCTTCAGCCGGCCGACGCGCGAAAAGTCGTACTTCTGGGCATTGAAGAACATCCCCTTGAATAGGGAGCGCGAGCTCTCGAGGGTCGGCGGATCCCCGGGACGCAGTCTGCGATAGATCTCGATGAGCGCTTCTTCGGAGCTCTTGAGCGTGTCCTTCTTGCAGGTGAGAGAAATGATCGGGCCGACGTCGCTCTGAGCCGGAACGAACACGTCGATCGTCCGGACCTGGTTCTCGGCAAGCCGAGCCAGCACCTCAGGCGTGATCTCGTCGTTCGACTCCGCGAGCACCTCGCCCGACGACTGGTCTACTGCGTCGGCGACCGAAAGAGCGCCCTCGAGGTCCGCTTCGCGAATCTCGATCTCCGTGATCCCCTCACTCTGTATCTTCTCCATCGCGGCGTGGGTGATCCGCTTACCGGCGGCGACGATGACGTCCTTCTTCTTGTCTCCAGACGAAACGTTCGTCGATAGCCGGCGGCCCACCAGGGATGGGGACACTTCCAAGAACAGCTTCCCTTCTCGAAGGTGAACGCGATCGACCGGATAGAAAGCCCTCAGGATCTCTTCGTTGGAACGCAGCCCGAGGGCCCGCAGGAAGACGCTTGCCAGGAACTTCCGCTTTCGGTCGATCCGAACGTAGAGCAGATTCTTCTGATCGAACTCGAACTCGACCCAGGAGCCGCGATAGGGGATGATCTGGGCCAGAAAAGAGCCCTTGTCCACCTCGTGGAAGAACACGCCCGGCGAACGATGGAGCTGAGAAACGATGACCCGCTCGGTACCGTTGATAATGAACGTACCGTTGTCGGTCATCAACGGAATGTCGCCGAAGTAGACTTCCTGCTCCTTGATGTCGCGGATCGATCTCACTCCGGACTCGGGATCCTTGTCGTAAACCGTAAGACGGATCGTCACCTTGAGGGGAACCGAATAGGTCATTCCCCGCTCTTGACACTCCTCGACGTCGTATTTGAGCTTGAGCCCGACCGAATCCCCGCACGTATCGCACACGGTACCGCGGTTCTCGTTGGGCTTTCCGCACGACGGGCAGGCGACCTCGCGATCCCCAACGGGATTGGTGCGGATGCTGGTGCCGCACGAGGTGCATGGCCGGCGGAGATGCTGAAGCCCCTCCAACTTGCCGCACTTACACTCCCAGACGCCGGTGGAGTACTCCACGAACTGCAGCTCGCAGTTCTCCCGGAAGTCCGTAATCGGAAAAACGGACTTGAAAACAGCCTGCAGGCCGGAGTCCCCCCTTTCGGAGGCGAGCAGACTCATCTGCAGGAAGCGCTCGTAGGATCGCTTCTGAATCTCGATGAGATTCGGAATGGGAATGAGAGTCTGAATCCTAGAGAAATCGATCCGCTGCCGGTATGGATTGGCAGTTAGTGTTTCCATATTGACCGTAAGCTCCTATCAATCGCCGAGCCGCGGCTCGGTCGACATTGAAAGAGAGAGACCGCCAGGGAACCCAGACCCAGGCCGTCCCAGAAAAGATCGCACCGCTCGGCTACTTCAGCTCGACGGTTGCACCAGCCTCGGCGAACTTCTTCTTGATCGCCTCGGCTTCTTCCTTCGGCACCCCTTCCTTGACGGTCTTGGGAGCTCCCTCTACGAGGTCCTTCGCTTCCTTCAAGCCGAGGCTCGTCACCTCGCGCACGGCCTTGATGACGTTGATCTTCTTGTCGCCCACCGCAGTGAGAACGACCTCGAACTCGGTCTTCTCCTCGGCCGGGGCGGCACCGCCGGCCGCGGCAGGCATCGCCGCCATGGGCATGGCCGCTGCCGCTTTGACACCGAGCTCGTCCTCGAGTGTCTTGACCAACTCGGACAACTCGAGCACCGAGATCGACTTGATGTAGCTCACTACGTCTGCTTGTGTAATGTTCGCCATGTTCGCTCCTTAGTATTGCCCTCTACACGCGGACTCTTTCTCCGTGTTGCCTAGTCCTTGGTTTCTTCCGTCTTGTCTGATGATTCCTCTGCAGTTTTGGCCGGCTCGGCCTCTTCGGTTGCCACGGCCTCCGCAGTCGGTTGGCTGTCGGCTTTGGTCTCGGCTGTCGCCTTCGCTTCCTCAATCGGCTCGGCCGGTGCCTTGCTCTCCGCAGCCTTCAGCACGAGCATGAAATCCCGGATGGGAGCCTGCAAGACGCCCAGGAAGTTCTGGACCGTGGCTTGCAAGACGTAGAGGAGCTTCGCCGCGAGCTCGTCTCTCCCTGGCAGCGTGGCGAGCTGCTTGCATTGATCCGGCGTGACCTCCTTGCCCGAGACGATACCGCCCTTGAAGGTGAGGACCGGTACGTCCTTCGCAAAATCATTGAGGACTTTTGCAAGCGCTACCGGATCGGAGCTCGTGTACGCCAGACCCGTCATCCCACGCAGGTGGACGGCCATGGGCTCCAACGGCGTTCCCTTGAGAGTACGGAGTGCCAACGTGTTCTTGACGACACGGTACTTCGATCCGGACTCCCTGACCTTTCGACGGAGCTCGGTCGCCTCTTCGACTTTGAGCCCCCGGAAGTCCACGGCAAAGACCGCGGAAAGTGCTTCGATGTCCTTCGACAGCGTGTCGACCGCTGTCTGCTTCTCCGTCCGATTCACCTGAAGCCTCCTGAGCTGACTGACTTACTTCGCGCCAAAAGACTGAGGATCGATACGCACGCCGGGTCCCATGGTCGAGGACAAGCACACGGACCTGACGTATTTTCCCTTGGAGGCCGACGGCTTGGCCTTGACGACGCTATCGACGAGAACCCGCAAGTTCTCGAGCAACTTGTCCTCGGGAAAAGACATCTTGCCGACCGGAGCGTGCACGATCGCGGTCTTGTCGACACGAAACTCGACCTTGCCCGCTTTGATCTCTTTGACGGCCTTGCCGATATCGAACGTGACCGTACCGGTCTTGGGATTCGGCATCATCCCACGGGGCCCGAGAACCTTCCCGAGCTTCCCCACGCTCCGCATCATGTCCGGCGTCGCGACGACCGCGTCGAACTCCATGAAGCCTCCGGCGATCTTCTCGACCATCTCCTCGCCACCCACCAGGTCCGCACCCGCCTGCTCGGCCTCGCTGACCTTCTCCCCGGAAGCAATGGCCAGAACTCGCCTCGACTTGCCGAGCCCGTGTGGCAGCACGACCGTGCCGCGCACCATTTGATCCGCGTGCTTCGGGTCGACCCCTAGCCGCATCGCCACTTCCACGGTCTCGTCGAACTTGGCGTACTTGACCTTTTTGACGAGGCTGACCGCTTCTTCCATGGTGTAGTCGCGGCGGTCGCCGACTTGTTCTTTGGCTCTCTTGTAATTTTTGCCTGGCATGTTAGTAGCCTCTCGGCCCGGCATCTATTAACGCTCGCGGGGACCCCACCCCCGCTCGCGGCCCTCGCTCGTCGCTCGGGCCAAACGACACGGCCGCCTCCCTGGGCTGCCGGCTTCGCGACGCCCATTCCTCGCGGCCGGGCTCGCTCCGCTCGCTAGCTAGCACGCACTTCACTGTTCCACCTCGATGCCCATGCTTCGGGCCGTGCCCATGATGATCTGTTTCGCGGCCTCGATGTCCGCGGCGTTCAGATCCGGCATCTTGGTCTTCGCTATTTCCTCGACCTGCTTCATCGTGACCTTGCCAACCTTGTTGCGATTCGGTTCTCCCGATCCCTTGGCGATCCCCACGGCCCGCTTGAGCAAGATGGAGGCCGGCGGGGTCTTGGTGATGAAGGTGTAGGAGCGATCCTGGTAGACCGTGATGACTACCGGAATGATGAGCCCTTCCTGCTTCTGCGTCTTGGCGTTGAAGGCCTTGCAGAAGTCCATGATGTTGACGCCGTGCTGTCCCAAAGCGGGACCGACCGGAGGCGCGGGTGTGGCTTTCGCCGCGGGGATGTGGAGCTTGATGAGACCCATCACTTTTTTCATGAGTTAAATCTTCTCGGGCATCCATTAGTGCGCGTGGGGCCCCACCCCCACGCGCGGCGCCCGCTCTTCGCGGGCGCCCAAAACCACGGCCGGATTCCCTTGGGCGCCGTATCCAACGTCCCAATTCCTCCCGGCCGGCGGCCCTCCGGGCCGAAAAGCCTGCTACGTCTTCTCCACCTGTAAAAAGTCCAGCTCAACCGGGGTCGAGCGGCCGAAAATCGACACCATGACTTTCAACGTGTTGCGATCCAGATTCACTTCGTCGACCACGCCGGAGAAGTTGCTGAAAGGTCCGTCGATGATACGCACCGGTTCGCCCGCCTCGAACGTGTACTTCGGCTTCGGCTTCTCGGCGGCGACGCTCACCTGGTGAATCACTTGATCCACTTCTTCCTGGCTCAATGGCGCGGGGCGGTGCCCAGCGCCCACGAAGCCCGTGACCTTCGGCGTGTTCTTGATGACGTGCCAGGTCGTATCGTTCATATCCATCTGCACCAGAACGTAGCCAGGGAAGAACCTTTTGGGGCTCACGACCTTCTTCCCGCCCTTCATCTCCACGACGTCTTCGGTCGGGATCAGAACGTCGCCGATCTGATCCTCCAGTCCGAAGGCTTGAACCCGCTGCTTCAGACTGTCCGCCACTTTCTTCTCGAACCCCGAGTAGGTGTGAACGATGTACCAGTGTTTGGCCATGAATCTCTCGGTCCTCACAAGTTCACAAGCCCCCCACCAATCGGGTGAGGGCGGCGGCCGCATATGACATGAGCAAATCCAATCCGTACAAGTAGAAACCAAAGAAAAACACGGTCAAAACAACGACCACGGTCGTCCCGTAGACTTCCTTCCGCGGAGGCCAGGTCACCTTCTTGAACTCGTTGCGGACTTCGGAAAGGAAGGTCCGCACCCGTCGAAAGTATTCCGTGATCCTGTTCAACCGTCTCGCCCCTTGGTGGCAGGCCAGGAGGGACTCGAACCCCCAACCCCCGGTTTTGGAGACCGGTGCTCTGCCAATTGAGCTACTGGCCTACTGCTGTAACCGGTCCTGCCTGTAACTACCTGCCCTTGCCCCAGCCCCCCCAATCAGGGCGCCCTCAATCGTCAATTGACGGCTTGGGGCCCCACCCCCAAGCCCAGATGCTTCGTCGACTACGCGACTCCGCATCAGCCCATGGCTGCGTTCGGGCGCTCGGCCGCTCCGCCGACTTCTCTCACTCGGAGGCTCACTCCTCGTTCGCCTCCTGGCCGAAGCCTTGGCGAAGGCCAGCGCGGCAGCTGAGGGCTCCTACTTCGTTTCCCGGTGCGATGTATGCGTTCGGCAAAAGCGACAGTACTTCCGGAACTCCAGCCGGTCGGTCGTTTTCTTCTTGTTCCGCGTCGTCGAGTAGTTGCGCCTCTTGCACTCGGAACAAGCGAGGGTCACGATATCCCGCGGCATAATCTGCTCTTACTCGATGACTTCGGTAATGGTTCCGGCCCCGACCGTGCGTCCGCCTTCACGAATCGCGAATCGCAACCCCTTCTCCATCGCTATCGGCGTGATGAGCTCGATGACCAGGTTCGTGTTGTCACCCGGCATCACCATCTCCACCCCGCTCGACAACGTCGCCACTCCCGTCACGTCCGTCGTCCGAAAATAAAACTGCGGTCGGTAACCCGTGAAAAACGGCGTGTGACGACCTCCCTCTTCCTTCGTCAATACATACACCTCGGCCTTGAACTTCGTGTGCGGTGTGATCGACCCCGGCTTCGCCAGAACCATACCCCGCTCCACTTCTTCCTTCTCCGTCCCTCGTAGCAATACCCCGATGTTGTCTCCCGCCATCCCTTCGTCCAGAAGCTTCTTGAACATCTCCACACCCGTCACCACTCGCTTCCGCGTCTCCTGGATTCCCACTATCTCGATCTCTTCCCCTACCTTCACCTTCCCCCGCTCCACTCGTCCCGTCACCACCGTCCCTCGACCCAAGATCGAAAACACGTCCTCGATCGGCATCAGAAACGGCTTGTCCACTTCTCGCTCCGGTATCGGTACGTAGCTGTCCAACGCCGCCATCAAATCCATGATCGGCTTGCTCTCCGGCGCGTTCGGGTCCCCGCTCCCCTCCAGTGCCTTCAATGCGCTCCCTCGCACTATCGGTATCTCGTCCCCAGGAAACTCGTACGCCGACAACAGCTCACGTACCTCCAACTCCACCAGGTCCAATAGCTCCGGGTCGTCCACCGCATCCACCTTGTTCAAAAACACCACGATGTACGGAACCCCTACCTGACGCGCCAACAGAATGTGCTCCCGCGTCTGGGGCATCGGGCCGTCCGCCGCCGATACCACCAAAATCGCACCGTCCATCTGCGCAGCTCCCGTGATCATGTTCTTCACGTAGTCCGCATGACCCGGACAGTCCACGTGCGCATAGTGCCGCTTCGACGTCGCGTACTCCACGTGCGCCGTCGCTATCGTGATCCCTCGCTCTCGCTCCTCCGGAGCGTTGTCGATCGAATCGAACGACCGGAACGACACCTTGTCGTCGACGCTGTGCAGGATCTTCGTGATCGCCGCCGTCAGAGTCGTCTTCCCATGGTCCACGTGACCTATCGTCCCTACGTTCACATGCGGCTTACTTCGATCAAACTTCTCCTTCGACATCGCTATTCTCCAATGAGTCCGGATCGGGAGTTACCTGTGGCTTCGGAATGTCCCGCCTCTAATGAACGGCCTGAAGGGTCTGAAAGACCCGGAAGGACCTGCCTCACTGCCAATCTCCGCAACTTTAATCACTTCCGCTTTAATCACTTCCGCCACGAAGCGCCGGGCGCCAGCTACCGCCTGACCGGCACAAGCGGAGAAGTCGCTTCGCGACAACCTTTATGAAAACCTAATGGAGCCCACGACCGGGATTGAACCGGTGACCCCTTCCTTACCAAGGAAGTGCTCTACCACTGAGCCACGTGGGCTCGATTTCCCTGATTCACCGTCACACCCGAGTTGATCCCGGCGAGGTCTCGGATGATTCCGGTACCACCGTCCCCCGTCACCGCAAGCTCCGCCGCCCCTCTGATCATGGAGCGGGAGACGGGACTCGGACCCGCGACCCTCAGCTTGGAAGGCTGATGCTCTACCAACTGAGCTACTCCCGCCCAATGGCTAACAATCCGCCAACCCTTGGACCTATCTGGCCGGCTTGGCCGGCCTGGCCGGCCTGGCCGGCCTGGACAGCCCGGCCGGGGAAGTTCTGGTGGAGAGGGGAGGATTCGAACCTCCGAAGGCCTGAGGCCGGCAGATTTACAGTCTGCAGCGTTTGACCGCTTCGCTACCTCTCCGCCCTTCCCCCGAAGCGGGTGATCCAAGCCCTGGGCTTTCATGTTTGGGTCGGGGATGCTCACTCTTTAGAATGCCTTTAACTGGAGCTGGCGAAGGGATTTGAACCCCCGACCCGCTGATTACAAATCAGCTGCTCTACCACTGAGCTACGCCAGCTTGCAAACTAGTCAGTCTAGCATAGGGTCTAGGGTACCGCAATAAGTTTTTCCTCTAAAAGGGCCGTTTCGGCCTCATTTCGAAGTCGTTTCCAGCTCGTCAGGGGCTCCCCTATCTCGATCCGCCAGGGCCCGCTGCCGGAGGACCTCATAAAGGACGACCCCGGCGGCAACCGAGACGTTCAACGAGCCCACATGGCCTAGCTGAGGTAGCGAAACCAGCGCATCGCAGGTCCGCGACACTAGAGGACGGAGGCCTTTCCCTTCGGACCCCACGACCAGGATGAGCGGTACGGTGTAGTCGAATCGATACCACGGCAAAGACCCCCCTGGCGCCAAACCCACCGCCCAGATGCCGCGTTGCTTCACGCGCTCGAGTGCGGCCGCCAGATTCGTGACTCGTGCCAGCCGGGCATGAAGGAGCGCACCCGCCGAGGCGGCGATCGCGGCGGCCGAGGGGGGAGCGACGCCGCGCTTGGGCACCAGGATGCCCGAGACGCCCGCGCCGTCCGCCGCGCGAGCCACGGCGCCGAGATTCCTCGGATCCTCGAGATGATCAATGGCCAAGAAAAGAGCCGGCTCGGGGGCAGAAGCCAGTAGCTCGTCGAGATCCCACCACCGTACGGCCGTCAATTCCGCGATCACGCCCTGATGGTGGCCTCGCGGGGCAAGCCGTTCCAGGACTTTGGGATTCTCGCGGTAGACGGGTACGCCCTGGTCGCGGGCGAGAGTCAAGATCTCCCGCGCCCGCGCGTCGAGCCTCCCCTCCGAAATGACGACCTTACGCACCCGTTCGGGCGACGCTCTGAGAGCCTCGCGCACTGCTTGGAGGCCGGCTATCGTGCTCACCGAAGCTAGCCCTGTTTCTCTACCAACGCCACGGCCTGAGCGAAGATCCCCTCCCCGCGACCGGTGCAGCCCATCCCGTCGGTGGTCTTCGCCTTCACGCCCACCGCTTCGGCGGAAATCCCCAGCAGGTCCGCAAGCCCGTTCCGGATGGCCTCATAGTGGGGGGCCAGGGGAGGCTCCTCGGCCACGATCACGGTATCGATCTGAATGATGCGGAAGCCTTTTTCCTCGAGGATCCTGAGCGCTTCCGCCACGAAGAGACGGCTCGCAGCTCCCCGGAAACGCTCGTCCCCCGACGGAAAGAGCGATCCCATGTCGGGCGCGCCCGCCGCCCCGAGCAGCGCATCGGTGACGGCATGGAGCAGAACGTCCCCGTCGGAGTGTCCGACCAGCCCCCGCGAATGCGGGATCTCGACCCCGCCCAGGAAGAGTTTCCGATCGGGAGCGAGCTGGTGGGCATCGAATCCAAGGCCAACGCGAACATTCATGAGCCGGCTCCCTCCTCGTCTTCCTCTCCCCGTTCTCCTAACTTCAGGTAGTACTCCGCGAGCGCCAAGTGCTCCCGGGTCGTGACCTTGATGTTCCGAACCGAGCCCGGAACGAGATACACCTTCTCGCCGAGTCGTTCGACGAGCTGCGCCTCGTCGGTCCCCAGAAAGCCCGCCGCTCGGGCCTGCTCGAGCGCCGTTCGCAGCGTCCGGTGGCGAAAACACTGCGGCGTTTGCGCATGATAGTAGAGGCGGCGATCGACGGTAGCCACGATGACCGCGGCATTGGATGGATCGGGGCCCACTTCTTTCAACGTTTCCGTGACCGGTAGTCCCGCGATCGCTCCACCGAAGCGTTTGGCCGCAGCCACGACGTTTCGGATGGTCTCCTGGGACACCAAGGGTCGCGCGCCATCGTGCACCAGCACGTAGCCCTCGAATGAACCCGGGATCGTGGAGATACCCCTCCAAACAGAGTCCTGTCTCGAATCACCGCCCGAAACGATCTTCAAATTGTCCCCGGGCGGGATCCATCGTGTCATCAACTGAGCGTGCCGCTCGAAATCCTCGCGCGGTAGCACGACCACGACACTACCGACGTCCGGCGATTGCACGAAGCGAGCGACGGTGTGCGCCAGGAGGGGTTTTCCCGCGAGGTCGAGAAACTGCTTGGGCCGGGGTGCGCGTACGCGAGAGCCCGAGCCGCCGGCAGCGACGATGGCGATCGTATCCTGGCTCCGCCCCTCCTTCATGGCGGCGACTCCACGATGTGACGAGCCCCGGTGAACCGCGAGACGCGCTCCACCGTGTGCTCGAGCCGCCTCGCCAAGAGCTCTTTTTTCATCGTGTGCGGCGCGAAGATGACCACCAGGGCTCGCCGGGTGTTTTCCGAGATCGACGCGCGGGCGGAATCCGACGTGGGATTACCGAAGGGTCCTGTCTCATCGGCGAGGCAGATACGGCCATCGAGATGTACCGGCCCCTTGCGGATCCCTGCGTAGCTTTCCCCCGGTCGACCGAGCCGCGCCTCGATCGGAGGAACGAAGGTCTCGAGATCGTAGACGCCATAGGAAAGCTGAAACTCCAACGAGCACAGGTTCACCGTGTCGACGAGGAGGTTGACCTGGTAGAGCGGCTGCCCCTTGAGGACACGCCGCAGCAACGCCTCCGACGACGGCCTGACCTTGGTGGGGTCGAGACCGATCGCTTTGTAAAGAGAGCGCGTTTCGGTGACCCCCGGTATCTCGAGCCAAGGCGTCCCCTGGTATCGTTTGCGAAGCGTTTCGCACACGCTGGCGAGCTCCGCTTGCAGGGCGGATCGATCCTGCGACAGGTCGATGTCGTCGAATTGGGCGTTAGCGAGTAGCAGACGGCCGGCGAGCTCGCCGCTGAGGGTGATCATGCGGTTGCCGATTCAGCCCCGTAGTTTTCGAGGACCGTCTCCCGAACCCGGCGCGCGAGCTCGAGCGCGGCATCCTCCTCGAGGCCTTCGACCACGACCGGTCGCTCTACGTGCACGCGGACCGTACCCGGATGCACGGTCACCTCTCCTCGCTTCATGATCCGCCAGCTCTCTGAAATTGTGATGGGCACGATCGACACGCCTGATTTGATGGCGAGCAAGAAGGACCCCTGCTTGAAGCGGCCAATCGAGCCGTTCGTGCTCCGCGTCCCTTCGGGGAAGACGACCACCGAAGTCCCCTGCTGAACCCGCTGGGCTGCCCGTTCCAGGCTCTGGCGGGCCCGCACCGGGTTGGAACGATCCACGGAAATGTGCCCGCACAGGAAAAGGTGCCAACCCAAGAAGGGCACCCGGTTGAGGGACTCTTTGTACAAGATGCGAAACGAGAAAGGAAGCCAGGCAAAAAGAATCGGTATGTCGTAAATACTCTGGTGATTCGCGGCGAAAATGTAGTTCCGCTCCTTCTCTAGATTCTCGAGACCGCTGAGCAATACCTTCACGCCACAGGTCGTGAGGATGAGCCAGGACCAGAGTCGAGCCAACCAATGCGAGGGATTACCGCTGCGGAAGAACATGCCGAGCACGATCGACACCGCCCCACACACGATGGTGTAGAGGCTCACCAGGGGAATCGAGATCAGGACGGTTCGGAGCGTGGCCAAAATTGACTGCATCAATGGCGCACTGGGGCCCCACGACCCCAAACAGTGGCTTGGGGCCCCACCCCCAAGCCGGATGCTGCGTCGACTTCGCGACTGCGCATCAGCTCACGGCTGGTGGCCTGCGCTCCATGACCGGCCGAATCGTCCGCATCGGGCTGCTTCGAAGGAATGAGATGTCCCGGTATCACTTCGAAGCTACTCCCGCCCGGGATAATTCCCTTGAGCCCCGTAACTCACCGGCTCAATTCCTCCCGGCCGGGCTCCCGCCTACGCCCTTCGGGCTTCCCGCCTCCGCCGTGGCTGGGTTTCTTCCTTGCCACGGCTTCGGCGAGGCCAAGCCGAAGCCCTGCGAAGGCTGGCGGCGAGGTCCCGACGAAGCCTTGGCGAAGTCGGACGCTCCCGTCGCAGAGGTTTCGCCCTGTCGACCGAGCCTCCTCAACCTTTCTCTACGGCCGCCGAGTTGTAGGTCTCGATGGCCTTGCCGAAAATCATCTTCCCCGCGGTGGTTTGGAGGACGCTGGTCACCGTGACGTCCACGTTCTTACCAATGAGCTTTCTGGCGTTGTCCACGACGACCATCGTGCCGTCATCCAGGTACGCGACGCCCTGGTTGTACTCCTTGCCCTCTTTCAGGATGAACACGCGCATGAACTCCCCCGGCAGCACAACCGGCTTCAGCGCGTTGGCAAGCTCGTTGATGTTCAACACCGGAACCCCCTGCAGCTGCGCCACTTTGTTGAGATTGAAATCGTTGGTGACGATCTTGGCGGATTGAACCTTCGCCAGCTCGATGATCTTGAGATCGACTTCTTTGATGTCCGGAAAGTCCACTTCCGAGATGTTCACTTCGATATCGCCCATCTTTCGGATCTTCTGAAGAATGTCGAGACCCCGCCGTCCACGGTTTCGTTTGAGCGAATCGGCAGAGTCGGCCACTTGCTGGAGCTCTTTGAGCACGAACTGTGGGATCACCATGGTGCCGTCCATGAAGCCGGCCTCGCAGATATCGGCCACGCGCCCGTCGATGATCACGCTGGTATCGAGGATCTTGTAGCTGCGAGTCGTCGTCGTGCCGCGGAAATAGGCCATGATCGAGAGCGGGTCGAACCACTCGGACTTGTTGAGCCCGAGCAGCAATCCAAGGTAGGCAAGGAAGAACAGGACCAGCGATTGCCAAAACGCCTGGGCGTTTGCGGCCATGGGGATCTTGGACAAGGGAATCCCCACCAGCAACGCCAGAAGCACACCCAACACGGCTCCAATGAATCCTCCCGCCACCTTTCGTGCGGGAACGGTTCGAACGCGCAGCTCCAGTGAAATGATGGCGACTCCCAACACCGCACCGAGGGCCGCGTTGGCGAGCGCGCCCCAAGGCAGGGGAGCGAAATGGACGGAACAGTAAATGATGGCTGCCAGAAGAATCGTTCTAATTATGAATGTGGACATATGAATTTTCTCACTTGGTCTGTCTCAGTGCCGTGGGGCCCCACCGCCGTCTGGCGAGCTACCCTCAACGCAACCACCTAATTTGACGGCCCACAGAAACTGTGGATCCGCCTGACTAGCTTCGGCTACGGCAACCAACCTAATTTGGCGGCCGGCAGCGCCTGCAATCTTCGTCGGCGCATTTCCCAATGCTCGCTCACTCCTCGTTCGCTCGGCGAAGTCGGACGCTCCGCTCGCGCGGGCTGACTCTCATTTCTCACAAGCCCGCTATAGTGCTGCTTCGAGCGCCTCACCTACGTTCCGGACTCCGACGAGCTCGACCGAGCCGTTTTCGTCCGGCAGAGGCAAGTTGCCAGCCGGGAGTATGATTCGATTGAATCCGAGCCGGGCGGCTTCCCGGACTCGAATGGCCGCTCGCTGCGCCGCTCGAACTTCCCCGGCAAGCCCGACCTCGCCGAGCAAGACGCACCTCGCTTGGACGGCTTGCCCCTTGAAGCTCGACGCAACCGCCGCAACGACTCCTAGATCGGCCACGGGCTCGTCGACGACCAACCCGCCGGCCACTTTGACGAACACATCCTCCACGGAAAGAGCGAGACCGATTCGTTTCTCGAGAACCGCCAATAGCAAGGCAACCCGATTCGTGTCGATACCCAAAGCCACGCGACGCGGATACCCGAGATTGGAACGGGAAACGAGAGCCTGGATCTCGACGAGTAGCGGACGCGTGCCCTCGACGCTGCACACCACGACCGAGCCCGGCGCCTTGTCCGCGCGCTCCGAAAGAAACAACCCGGAGGGATTCGCCACCGGCTCGAGGCCCGTGCCGGTCATCTCGAAGACGCCCAGCTCGCCTGCCGCGCCGTAGCGGTTCTTGGTCGCACGGACGAGCCGATGCGCATGATGTTGTTCCCCTTCGAAGTAGAGCACCGTGTCGACCATATGCTCGAGCGCCTTGGGTCCGGCCAGGCTGCCTTCCTTGGTCACATGCCCAATCAAGAAAACCGGTGTTCCCGTGGACTTGGCGAAGTAGAGGAGCTCGGCCGCCGCCTCACGAACCTGGCCGACGCTGCCCGGCGCGGACGAGAACTTCGGAGAGTACACCGTCTGCACCGAGTCCAGGATCACCGCGCGCGGGTGTTGTTTCCCGAGCTCGGCCACAATGTGATCCAGGTTGGTCTCGCTGAAGAGCAGCAGATGGGGGGCGTCCACGCCCAGCCGCTCGCCTCGCAGCTTGATTTGCTGCTCCGATTCTTCGCCACTGATATAGAGGACGGGACGGCCCTGGCTAGCATTCGAAGCCGCAAGCCGCGAAGCCACCTGTAGCAGCAACGTCGACTTCCCAATCCCTGGATCGCCGCCGAGCAGCACCACGGAGCCCGGAACGAGGCCTCCCCCCAAGACGCGATCGAACTCCTCGATGCCGGTGGTCTGCCGATCGGCGGCATCCGGGCTGACCTCCAAATAGGGGCGCGGTGCGCCCGACGCGGAGAGACTACGGGCGCGGATTTCCCCCTCCGGCGCATGGCGTTCTTCGACGAAACTGTTCCATGCACCACAATCGGCACAATGCCCCATCCATTTCGGGGAGCTGACACCGCATTCCTGACAGACGAAAGCGGTTCTGACTTTACCCATCGGCAACGTCTCGTCTCGACAGCTCGTTGCTCGCCCCGGGGAAATCGAGGCGCCGGCCTCTTTCAGAATGAGACACCTGAAATGGCCCGACCACTCCGTTCTCGCTTTCGGACTGGGTGTATCCGCCCAATAGCCAATGATTATAGCACGCTAGGGCCGTCTGACTTGGTAGCTCGGAGAGCGACCCGTCCGCCTCGGAAGACCCGACTGGAGTGACGGTTGGTCTTCATGAGCCGCTTCCTCGTGGGGAGCTAAGTTACGGCGTGATGGACGAAAAAGTCAGAGGGCGTCCTGTCGCCACTCCAAGTTCTCGAACCGCGTGTATTCCTTGATGAAGGCGACCCTCACGACGCCCGTCGGCCCATTTCGCTGCTTGCTGATGATGAGGTCCGCCAAACCCTTGTTCTCGGGGGTCTCGTTGTACTCCTCCTCCCGATAGATGAAAACGACAACGTCGGCATCCTGTTCGAGCGCGCCGGACTCCCGTAGATCGGAAAGCTGCGGTCGATGGTCTCCCCGGCCTTCCGGCGCCCGAGATAGCTGGGAGAGCGCCACCACCGGTATGTTCAACTCCTTGGCCAACCCTTTGAGGGACCGACTAATGCTCGCGATCTCCTGGTTCCGATTCTCGAAACGACCCCGACCTTGCATCAACTGGAGGTAGTCCACTATGAGTAAATCTAGACCATGCTCGAGCTTGAGCCGACGCGCCTTGGCCCTCATTTCCAGGACCGAGAGCGACGGCGAGTCATCGATGAAGATGCGTGCCGAAGAGAGCTTCGATACCGCCTGAATCAGCTTCGACCAGTCCTTTTCGGAGATGAATCCCGAGCGCAGCCGGTGCATGTCCACGCGGGCTTCCGAACATAGCATCCTCAGAACCAGCTGCTCCTTGGACATCTCCAGGCTGAGGATCCCGATGCTGCGGCCGGTGAGACCGGCATGCTGTGCGACGTTCAAGCAGAAGCTGGTCTTGCCCATCGCCGGTCGGGCGGCCACGATGATCAGATCGGAGCGCTGGAGGCCGGAGGTCAACTCTTCGAATTTTTCGAATCCGGTCGGGACACCGGTGACCATTTCCCGCCGTTCGGACAGCTCGTCGATCGACTTGAACGTGCTGCGAACGATATCCGACACGGGCTCGAAGCCGGTTCGGATCGAGCCCTCGGCAATCTCGAAGATCGTCTTTTCGGCCTGATCCAGAACCGACGCCGTGTCCTCGGGCTCGTCGAAACAGGATTGAATGATGCGGTTGGCGGAGCTAATCAGGCTGCGGAGGACCGACTTCTCCTTGACGATCCTCGAGTAGTACGGGACGTTGGTCGCGCGGGGAACGCCGTCCACCAGGGAGGTCAGGTAGGCGATTCCACCCGCCGCCTCGAGCTCGCCGACCCGGGCCAACTCCTCTTTGAGCGTGACGAGATCGATCCCCTGCCCGCGAGAGGAAAGACTCTCCATACGGGCGAAGATCTTTTGATGGGCTTGCCGATAGAAATCGTCTTGTCTAAGGATCTCGGAGGCGTGGTGGAAGCTCTCGTTCTCGATCAGAATGGCGCCCAGAACCGTCCGTTCCGCATCCAGGCTGTGCGGAAGGGCCTTCTCGAGGGCGACCTCCCCGGGCAAGGGTTAATCTTCCTCCTTCTCCACAATCACGGTGAAAGTGGCAGCCACCTCGGGATGAAGTTTCGCGGTGACGGAGAATTCGCCCAAGCTCTTGATGGGCTCGTCGAGCTGGATCTTGCGCTTTTCGATGGCGTGTCCCTTGGCTTCCAATGCCTCGGCCACGTCGACTGCCGAGACCGAGCCGTAGAGCTCCTCGCCATGAACCTTTCGGCGGAAGGAAAGTCTGAGGCCCTCGATCCGCGCCGCCAGGGCTTCGCTCTCTTCCTTCTCCTTGGAATGCTTCACGGCCACGAGCTTCATTTCCTTCTCCATCCGCCGGACGTTGTTGTCATTGACTTCCATGGCGAGCTTGCGGGGCAGGAGAAAGTTACGGGCATAGCCCTTGCTCACGTCGACGATCTGGCCCTTCTTGCCGAGCTTGTCTACATTTTCAGTGAGGATGAGCTGCATGTTAGTTCCTTACTATTAGTGCGCGCGGGGCCCCACCGCCGCCTGACGCGCTTCAGTCAAAGCAACCACCTATTTTGGCGGCCGACCAGCGATTGCGTCCACGC
>Ga0302046_10001015_pt1 | contig 26700 bp, 23 predicted proteins | sample RVTome_11_FD_200261 | JGI IMG/M metagenome (GOLD analysis project Ga0302046, IMG submission 200261) | Soil microbial communities from uranium-contaminated site in the Upper Colorado River Basin, Wyoming, United States - RVT147D111 (version 2) ... | reverse complement strand
CAACAGACGGCGCCGCGGCCTGGGCTCGTCGATGGGCCATCTTCGCGTCGCGCGCATCCCGGCGAGTTTACCTAAAGATTGTGACCAAGCTCGGTGTGTGGGTCATCGTGACCGCCTTCACGCTCGAGGAGCGGCGATTTACGCTGGAGCCGGTCCCCGTACGCTCTCACCGAGCGTGAAATAGAACGTCGCGCCCTCGCCCACGGCGCCTTCGGCCCAGACACGGCCGCCGTGACGACGCACGATGCGCTGCACGGTGGCGAGTCCGATTCCGGTGCCCTGGAACTCTTCGGCGCCGTGCAACCGCTGGAAAACGCCGAAAAGCTTCTCGACGTACGCCATGTCGAATCCGGCGCCGTTATCCCGCATGAAATAGACGGTTTCGTCTCCCTCGCGGCGTTGGCCGAACTCGATGCGCGCCTGCTCGCGTTTGCTCGTGAACTTCCATGCGTTGCCGAGCAGGTTCTCGAGAACGGCGCGCAACAATTGCGCGTCGCCGAACGCAATCACACGCTCTTGAATGGCGAATTCCACCTGCCGGCTCGGCTCGGCGCCCTGAAGGCGTTTTGCAACGTGCCCCACCAGCGCCGAAAGATCCACGCGCTCGTCGCCAATCTCGCCGCGCGCAACGCGCGCCAACTCGAGCAATCCTTCGACGAGCCCGCGCATTTGCTGAACGGCGTCACGAATGTGCGCCAGATATCGGTGGCCGTCCTCGCTGAGCCGTTCGCGGCAATCCTCGGCCAGCATGCTGCTGAAACCTTCGATGCCGCGCAACGGCGCGCGCAGATCGTGCGCCACTGAATAGCTGAAGGACTCGAGCTCTCGATTGGCGGCCTCCGCGGCTTCCTTGGCCTTGCGCAGCTCGCGGTCGAGCCGCAGGGTCATCTCGAACGGCGAGATGCTTTCCGCGAAAAACTGGCCGGATAGATTCACAGGGCATTCCTGGCCGGCTGCACCGATCTCGAGCAACGCTTCGTGGTGCACCGTCGCGAGATCCAGTACGCCTATCCCTTCGGTGACGGCTCTGCGCCCGAGCTCGTAGGCCCGCGTCAGCCCGGCCTCGCCGGCTCCGGAAATGTGCGCACGCAGCGCCTCGGTGTAGTCCCGCGCCAGCTGTGTGCGGACGTCTAGTTGGTCGTTCGCGGCACCCATTTTTTCAACGTCACTGTCGTACCGCGGTCAGGCGCCGAAATCACATCGAAGTCGTCGACCAAACGGCGCGCGCTCGAGAGGCCCAAACCGAGTCCGCGGGCGGTGGTGTAACCATCCTGCATGGCTTGCTCGAGGTCGGCAATACCGGGACCCGTGTCGCGTGCAACGATGACGATCGCACGCCCATGCGGTTCCTGAACGACATCGAGGCACAGCTCTCCGAAGCGGGCGTGAACGATGATGTTCCGAGCCACCTCGGACGTCGCCGTGGCGAGTGCATCGGCGGCACCGTCCGCGCAGCCCTCACACGCCGCAAGCTCACGCACCTTCGCACGTGCTATCACGACATCCAACTCCTCTCGGATCGACAACCGAATCGACGGAGGCCGCCGGAGCACGCTCACGATGAGCCTCCGAGGTATCTGACGACGAGCACCAGCGCGTCGTCGGTTCCACGCGCATAGTCACGATGAACGTTCTCGGCTACCTCACGAGGGCTCGCTTCACGGGCGACGTCCGAGATGAACTCGCTGGCAATGCCGTCCGTTGCCATGATCAAGGTGTCGCCACGGAACAAGGTGACGCTGGATACTCGGACGGATGGCAAACGGTAGCCGACCACGCCACCGCGCAACGTGATGCTTTCCCGGTCCGGTTGCGCCTCGCGATCGGCGCGCAACAGCACGGCCTCGACGTTGCCGATCCCGGCCCAGTTCATCGACGAATCCTCAAAATGCCACGATGCGATGGTCATTGCGGCGCCACGCGTGCCGTGAAGGGCTTCGTGGCACCGCTGTATCAGCAGAGCGACGGGCTCTGCCGCGTTCCGCGCCAGACACTGAGTGGCCAGCCGGGCAGCCGCAGCCGCTTCGACTCCGTGCCCAAGCCCATCGATCGCGGCCACTAGCGCGCCATCCGAAAGCGGTGCGACGAAATGGGCGTCACCGCACCCGCCCGCATCCAGCGACGAAATCGCGGCGCCCCACTCCATTCCCTCGATTCGGCCGTCTGCTGCGCTCATCGAGCCCACTTGATCATAGTCACTGTAGTCCCAATGCCCAGCGAGGAGCTCAGATTGAATTCGTCCATCAACCGTCTGGCGCCCGGCAAGCCCATGCCGAGGCTGTTCGCCGTCGAATAGCCGTCGCTCAGCGCGAGCTCGGTGTTCTCGATACCCGGGCCCTGATCGCGCCCCACGACCCGAATGCCCCGCCGGCTCTGCCGTTGGAGCTGAGACACGATCATTTCGCCTCGATGAGCATAGACGATGATGTTGCGCGCAATCTCCGAGATCGCCGTTGCTATGAGCGTCTGGTCGGTGCTGGAGAATCCTGCCGCCGCGGCGAGCTGACGTCCGGCTTGGCGGGCGGTCACGACATCCGATTCGCTATTGATGGAGACACGAACGTCATCCGGCATCGCCGCCGTCTCCCGTTCTCCCACTGGTCAAGAGGGCCATGCCCTCCTCGAGATCCAGCGCCGTGGGAACGCTTTCGAGCGCCAGGCCGAGCTGGACCATCGCAAAGGCGACCTCCGGCTGGATACCGACGACAACGGTTTTGGCGCCGCGCAGCCTCGCCGCATGGGCGACGTCGCGCAGCGTGCGTGTCGCGAACGAATCCAGCACGTCGAGCGCGGTGACGTCGATGACGACGCCGCGCGCTCTGTAGGCTCCGACCTGCTCGGCGAGCGCTTCGCGAAAATTGAGCAGTTCCTGATCGCTGAGCGCCGCCTGAATCGAAGCGATCAGAACGTCGCCCTGTTTCAGAATTGGAACCCGCACGGCGGTTCTTTCTACGCGGAACGGGTATCACTCGCGGGTGCGGGCAGGCGCGATACGCGATAACCGAGAAGGCGCTCGGCTTCCTCGATTCCTCCCTGCAAATCTCCGACGGTATTGAGCTTTTCGAGAGCGATCCCGAGCGACACGAGCGCCTGCGCAACCTCCGCTGACAGGCCCGTCACGATCACCGACGCGCCCATGAGCTTCGCCGCCGAGACGGTCTGAATGAGATGATTGGCGACCTTGGAATCGATGGTGCCGACGCCGGTGATATCCATCACGACGACCTTGGCGCGGTTGGCGCGAATCGCCTGCAACAGACTCTCCGTGATGAGCCTCGCGCGCTGTGAATCGATGATGCCGATGATGGGCAGCAGCAGCAGCCGTTCGCGAATTTGCAGCACCGGCGTCGACAGCTCCTGGATGGCTTCCTGTTGCTTGCGCATCGTGCTTTCGCGGGCAAAGATGTACGTGTCGACCGCGAGCCCGATGTCCATGAACACGAGCTTCATCAGCGACTGGAACACGCTCAGGGCTTTCTCCGGGGTCTTGCCGAAAGCCTCGAAGACGCGGCTCGCGACCGCGCGCAGATAGAAATTGTAGCCCCCGAGATACCACTTCGGCGCGAGATTGATGCTCTCGTGGACGGTGCCGATCCGCAGGCGGTTGGCGACGTAGTCGGCGCCGTAGTCGCCCTGCGTCAGCCGCAGAAAGTACTCCTTCTGCAGGCCTTTGACGCGCGTGAGCACGCGCGGATCGCGAAAGAACGCTTTGGTTTCGTCGAAAGCAAGGAAATGTCGGTACAGATCTTCGATCACCGGATCGGCGTATTTACGGGCGAGCTCATTGAGCGTCTCGAGCGCTTCCTCGTCCGCTGGGCCGAACTCCAAGAACTCCTTGCGGCGATCGACCTCCGCCTCGTCGATCTCGAGCTCGTCCAAGAACACCTGCCCCTGTTGTGCGGCCATGGCATCGTTCCCCCGGTCTTCCCACGACTATCGACGGGCGGCTCCTCGCCAAAAAACCCGAGAATTCATACTAAGCTACAGATATTTCTGGTAGCCGACAAGGTCGATGCCCGGCGACAGTAGAGTGCCAGGCAGACCTCAACGCGCCCACTCACCCTCCGCGACTGAGTTGCACGAGCGGAAACAGCGCAAAGATCAACTGACCGGTCAAACCGAGCGCTCCGTGCGACGACCTGTAAGCACCCAGATGCTCGCCGATCGAGTTGCCGAAAAGTAAGACCGATAAACCGAGCTCGGCAACCATGAGCAAAGCGAAAGCGATTCCTCCCATGACGAAGCGGGACCGCCAACGATCCGGGACGAGAAACCGCGCCGAAACGCGATCGCAGATGATCCAAGCCGCGGTCAAGATGATCGGCAACTCGATCAGCACCGCAACGAGATCGCCGAGCCGCGGCGCGACGACGAGAACACGAATAGTTCCGAGAATGAAGCCAATGCCGAATACGAGCGCGAAATACGCGCTTCCAGCTTTCACGGACAGTTACGAGACTATAGAGGCCGTGCGCCAGCGACCGGCGCTGCCGCCGGCGCGTCGGCGATTACCGTCTGCTGCGTGTTGGCGAGTTGCCAGCGGCCGTCGCGAAACACCCAGACGCGCACGCTCAAGTAAGGTTGGCCGCCGCGATACGGGTCATGGCGCGCAAGCATGACCGCCGAATCGCCGAAGTCGAAAATGCGCATCGACACCACCGGGTCGCCGGGCGCGCTCCGTGCGCCGGCCTCGCGAAGCGCTGTGAGGTGCTCGACGCGCGCCGCTTTGCTGAGCTGAGCGGTAGCAGTCGTGTAGTAGACGTCGTCGAGCACGTACGGCGCCCAGCGCTCGGGATTCGGTTGCCACTCATCCAGCTTCAATTGAATGAATAGATCGGCGATGGTCTTTTCGTTTTCGGTCGTCGGCGTAAAAGGCATCGAACGACAGGGGTTCTCGCAGTCACCGGTGGCGACATTGCCGCTCGCAGCGAACGGCGTCGAGCCCGTGACCAGGGCGGTGCCGATCACCGCGAACGCGCGCCAGCCTTCGGGCTCGAGCGTCCAAACCCGCATCCAGCGCTCGCCCGGACGCTCGCTCGTGATGACCTCGACATGGCCGTAGTGGTAGCTCTGTGCGCTGCTCCCGCCGAGCAGACCGTTACGGAGCGCAGCGATGTCGTCGATCGCCTCGGTGCGAGCCCGCAGGCGCCCCTCCGTGTCGATCCACTGGAACTCTTCGGCGAGCAGCGCGTCCGTTGCGTCCGCATCGTTTCGCTCGAGCGCGCCGAGCCAGTCGCCATCGACCGCGATAGCGGCCGCTTCGTTCGCGAGCGTGGCATCGTCACCCGCCGTGGCCTGGGTTTGAGAGGTTTCGCCGCAGCTCGCGACCAGCATCGCAGCCGAGGCGAGGAGGATCGAACGCATGACGGCAAGTTCCCGTGGTTTCAATCGAGGACCGATGGTTGCCCAAAAAACGACCCAAGGCCCGAGGTCACCGTCACGCGAGCCTTAAAGCTTTCACCGCTCATGGCTTCTATGATGCCTCTGAGCCCCAGCGCTTGTCACACCGACCCGCGGCCGCGGTCAGGTAGGCTTTGGGACCGCTCGGCTCCGCTGTCCGCTTCAGGTCCTCGTATATCCTCGATTCGCACGCCTTGACCGCGCAGCTTCGCGATCACCCAGGTCCGGTGCAACGCACAAGCAAGCCTCCAGAACAGGCGATCCAGGATCGTGCGTGGCTTGATGAACAACGCGATCTCGAGCTCGCGGCAGCCGCGCCGACGTTTCATGCCGTAGAGGCCGGCACCCAGCTCGAGCCGCTTGATTCCATGATCGAGGCAATACTTGACCGGTGTATAGAAGGCGAGATTGAAATAAGTGAACGCCTTACGATTGCGCTCGTCGTCGTTCAGACCGATGAGCGGCCCTGCCGCCCGCTCGCCGGCCGTCAGCAGCAAGGCGGCCCCCATGAGCGCGCCGTCGGAGCTCGTCGCCACGCTCACGACGGACTGCCCGGCATGCCACGCCTTGAGCTGCTGCAGGAACTCCGGAGCGATATCGATCGAAATGCGAGAGTGGGCATCAAGATTGGCTCTGATCAGCTCGTAGATCTCTGCGCCACGGTGAGGTAACTCCGCTCCGGGCTCGAGCTTGAGGCCCGACTTGGCGGGGCCCGCGACCTCTCGGCGCACCTTGGTCGCCATGCTCGAACCGCCGCCGAGATGCGCGACGTACGCGTCGAAATCCGGCCATTCGAGATCGATGTAGCTCACGGGCCAGTTTAACGTGCGGATGAACCGGCGGCCTGTGAGGGCTTTGATCAGCGGCGTTTCATGGGCCGGCAATTTGCCTACGGCCAAGAGCAGCCGTTCGGCGGACGCGAACAGGCAGATTTCTTCGAGCAACGCACCGAGCAGCGTGTCGACGACATTAGCGGGTAGATCGCGGCGCCAGAGCAGGTAACGCCCCTGCCCGATCAATGGACCGCAGTAGAGTGCCGGGCTCAACGAGCCGCCGAGCCTGCGAGCGCCGACGGCCAGGCGCCCGAAGAGCTGCCGCTCCAAGGACGACGGTAAATCTCCTCGGTCGAACCGGTAGCAGATCGCGGCACCTTGGAGATCACCGTTCTCGAAAGCCAAGAAATAGATGGGGCGGGAGGCTTCGGCAACGGTGTCCTCGATGACGCGAAGCCAACCCTGTTGCGCGTAGACGTCGTTTGCGGTCACACGGGCCCAGGCCGCGCGATCGACCTCGGCGATGCGATCGACGCGCTCGATCGTCAGCCCGCTCATTCGCCCCTGCCGACAATGCGGCGAAAATAGGCGAGATCGTGCGCTCCGACTCCGCGGAACAGGATCAGGGCGGCGAGCCCGGCGGCGAGCGTGCCGGCGATACGCGCGGCAGGCGCAAGCGCGTCGGCGAACCAGTAAGCGGCAATCATACCGGCACAGGCCGCGAGCGGGCCGCGCACAATCAGCCGGAGCCGTGGAGTGTGACCACAGCGATGCATGTAGATCAAAAAGATCATGCAGGCGAAGACCTTCGCCACGAGCACCGACCAGGCGAGCCCGACGAAACCTACCGCCGGGACCGACAAGACCATTGCGCCGACGAACAGAGTCAGCGCGGCGAGCCGGATCTTGAGCAGCGCCCCCAGCAGGCCGCGCGCGGTCAGCAGCATCACGATCACAGAGCTTATCGAGGCAGGCACCATCGCGGCGACGAGCACGCCCAGCGGCGTGGCGGACGGCAAAAACGCCTCACCGAACACCAGCATGATGATCGGCTCACGCAACAGCACGATGATCGTAGCGACCGGCGCCGAAAACAGCACCGCCATCCGCAGGCAGCGGCCGAGCAGGGCATCGAGCTCGATACGCGAGGCGCTCAGCCGCGACATGACTGGCAGGATCGCGCTTGCAAACATCGAAATCCCCAAGCTGGCTGCGACAGCTAGCCGATCCGCAGCCGCGTAAAGGCCGACGACGCCGGCATCGGCAACGGAACCCAGATAGATGAAGCCGGCCCGAAGCTCCAGGACGGCTATGGCATTCAAGGCAAACAACGGCAGCGACGCAACGAACCACTCGTATGACAAGCTCAGATCGAGCCGCAGTCGCGGAGCGGCCTGATGACCCCTCATGAGCAGATAGCCGGCCGCATACGCACCCAGAGCAGCCAGCGGATACACGAGCAACACCGTCTGCGGTTGCGGGAAGATCGCGAGCGCAATGAGGCCGAGCCCGAGGATGCCGGCTTTGTGCCCGGCTTCGAGCAGCGCCGCATACTGGGTCTGCTCGCGCGCCCTGAAGTAGCTGCTGAAGATCTGGCTGAGCGCGTACACGAGCTGGTAAAGGCCCATGATCAACAGAATCTGCCGCCCAGCCTCGTCGGCGGCCAGCAACGCCGCGAGCGTCACGAGCACCACGAGCGCCGCGGCCGCAACCGCGAGCTGAAAGCCGGCGACGACGCCGACGAAGTGCGCCGCTTCGCCCGGTCGCTTCGCGATCTCGCGCACCAGCAAGGTGTTGATCCCGAGGGTCACGAACAACGCGAGCACGGCCCCGACGGCCATGCCCAGGGACAACTGACCGAGCGCATCGCTGCCATAGACACGCGCAAGGGCGATCACAAACAAGAACGTGCAGAGGTCTCCGCCACCGCGGCCGGCTGCCGCGAAAAGGGTGTTCCTCAAGATCGAGCGTTCGTTCGCGACCACTGCTAGAGCTCACAAACAAATATCCGGCTCTTCCCGGAAGCTTCTCTTGGAATCTCATCGACCTCAGCGATCGTAACGGTCGCGCCGGGGTAGCGCTTCCGGACGAGCGTCTCGATGAGCGCTCGATCACGCGCTTCGAGCGAACGCCGGGGCACCAATGCTATGCGGAACGAGTCGTAGCCGGTCTGCGCGATTTGGTACTGAAACGCGAACTCGATGATTCGATCAATGCCGGCCGTGAACTCGATTGGCGCCTCCATCGTTCCATCGCCTCGAACGACACAGTCACGGGTCCGGCCCCACGCCACGTTCATGAGCGGCAGGCCGCGCCCGCACTTACAGGGCGTGGGTAAAGCGGTCGCGATGTCTCCGAGCTTGTAGCGAATGAAAGGCATCGCGTAGTTGTCCAGGACGGTGCAAACGAGCTCGCCGCGCTCGCCGGGCTCGACCGGCTTGTCTGCGGCGACGATCTCCGCAACGACGCAATCGATCGCGACATGATAGCCGGATCGTTTGTTGCACTCGTAGGCTATGTTGTCGGTCTCGAACGTCCCAAAGACGTCGAGGACGGGTGCGCCTATGTTCGCCTGGATGCTCGTCCGCACGGCCTCCGTGAGAAGCTCCGAGTCACTGAAGACGAGCTTCGGCTTCTTGAACTCGGGATTCGTACGCTCGATGGCACTGCTTAGAGCCAGCAGCGTGGAAGGATAGCCTTCCACGATGTCCGCCGCGGTTTCGACGAAAGACGTCAACAAGGCGTCGGGCGGACGGTCGCAGGCGACCTTGATCTCGCGCAGCAGGCCCAGTTTCTGAAACCAGGTGTCCGGTACGGGACCGTGCGAGCTAAAGCGCAGCACGCGATCGAAGAGGCCGCGACCGTTCGTCAAATAGGGCCGCAGATACTGCGCCTTGCACTGGGCGTCGAACGCCGCGTCGACGAAGAACCGAAACGGCGCGCCGGTCGAGCCGGACGTGTATCTTTCGATGAGCTGCTCCGGACGCATGCGCCGGTCGACGATGTCCTCGACGGGGCGTACGCGCAGCATTGACTTGTCGATGACCGGCAAGCGGACCAGATCGGCGGCGCTGCGTATATCCGCGGGCACGGCGCCCGCCTCGCGGAAAAGCCGCCGATAGAATGGCACGTTCGTGTACGCGTGGTCGACGAGCCGTCGCAGCTTCGCGTTTTGCATCGCCGCGAGTGCCTCGGGGCTGCGCCACTCGTTGCGCATCAGCGAGATCAACCGGCGGTACTTCGACGGCACGCTTAGGTCACATCGCTGCGAGAACGCGACCGGGTTAACCCGTATCGCAACTTGTGCTCCGTTCGAGCGTGTAAAACTCGTCGACATATCGCCCGACGATCACCGGCCAGTCGTACGCCTGCTCTATCTTATGGCGGTTGTTGCTGCCGAGCCGGGCACGAAGCTCTCGCGACTCGACCAGCCGATCGAGCGCGGCGGCCAGCCGTTCGGGATCACCGCAAGGCACGAGGAAGCCGTTTGCACCGTCCTCCACGAGCTCCGGGATACCACCGACCTTCGTGGCCACGACCGGCAGGCCGCTTGCCATGCCCTCGAGCAATGCCATGCTGAACGATTCCGACAACGACGGCAGCAGAAAGATGTCGGCTTCCTGATAGGCGCGCGCGAGATCCTCACCCTTCAGGTGCCCCCGAAACACGACGCGGTCCGCGATGCCGAGCTCGTCTGCGAGCGCACGCATCTTCGACTCGCGAGGGCCAAGCCCCACCAAGTCGAGCCGCAGCGACTGATTCTTCATCAATTTCATTGCGCGCATCGCATCCTCTGCGCCTTTGCGTTTGATCAGTCGTGCTACGCAAATCGCCGAGACCGTCGAGCGAGGCTCGCGACGAATCGGCGGACGGAACTCGCTCAAGCAGACGCCGTTGGTTATGACGTCGATTCGCTGCTCGGGGAACGACTCCAGTGCCAGGGCTCTCAGGGCCTCACTGTTGGCGACGACCGCGTGAGCGTTCCGCAGGATGCGGGCATTCGTCCGCAGCAACAGTCGATGAAGCATGCGCAGCAACCGGCTGTTGTTGTCGTAGTTAGGGACATCCGATCCTCGCAGCGAAACGATATAGGGCTTCCCCGTGCGAGCGCGCCAGTAAGCCGACAGCATTCCCGTCGGCAGGGCAAAATAGAAATGCGCGAGATCGAATTCACGCTCCTTCAGCAACCGCTGCAACCGCAGCCTCGCGAAAAATAGATACGAAGCGGCACCAAGAACACCTGCATCGTGTATGCAGTGCCGGAAGCTACGCACCCGGTGCAGCTCTACGCCGTCGCAATGCTCGATCTCCGGCAGGTTCGGAGCGCCCGAGGTGAGCACGACGACTTCCCAGCCGAGCCGCGCGAGATCCTTCGCCGTGTGGTATGTCGCGCTGGCCGCACCTCCGCCGAGCGGGGGATACTCGTAGTTCAGCATCAACACGCGCATCTCAGGAACCCCGAACCCAGCCGCGAAGCCTGAGGCACCGTGGCGTCGGCAACGGGCCTTTCACCAGCGAGCGCAGCCTGAGATCGACCCCGAAAACGCGCTTCACGCCGAGCGCCAGCCGGTGCTCGATCTCGGCGGCACCGACCCGCGCCTTAAACAGCCGCGTCGAGCGGTTCAATGAGAGCGAGAGACTATAGATTTCGTCGTAACCGAGTGCCAGCAGCGATTCGAGCAAACGCAGCCGCAGCCACGGCGCCAGGCGCCGGCCTCGGTGAGAGCGGGCGATGTACATGTCGAACAGGTAAGCGCCGTGCTCGCTGAGCTCGAACAGCATATCGCCGCTTTTCGGTGTCGAGATGGTTGAAAAACTGACCCAGCTGTAACCGACGAGCGCGTCTCCATCGAAAACACCGAAGCACCTCGCGCGCTGCATGAGTCCCTCCACCTCCGCGACGCGGCGCGGCCGGCAGGGCAAATCCGCGATGACCGCGGCTTGATCACGCTTGAGTTCGGAAAAGGTGATGCCGCCCGGCACCGAAACCTGCTTCGGCTCCCCGCCGGCCGGGCTCTCGTCTACCAAAAAATAAGGGTAGAACAACAGACCGGCCTTGGTGAGGCAAGCGAGGACCTCCTGGGTGAGGAGCCCGTAACGCACGCGTTCGCGCAGGCGCGTGACCACGGTGCGCCGTGTCTCCGTCGACCTGCTCGCCAGTTGCGCCTCCCTTGCTGTCATCCGGCCGACCATAGCTCCACGGCCGGCAATTTTCATGGCGCCGTTCACGGTCCTTTGATTCCGGACCCAGCTGCGCTTCGGAATACTAGCACGCCACGGTATGTTGCCGTGACGCAACGACGGGGAGGGTCGTTACATCTCGAGTGCGGCCTGGATAGCGTCGAGCTCCGCGGGACCGAGCGTCGCGTTGAAATGACGGATTCGTTCGATGACGTCGGTCGTGCCGAAATATTCCCGGGCGCAGCCGGCGTGGATGAAGCCCGACGGCTGGAAGCGGTGCTCCTCGAAGAACACCAGCGCGATGCGCCAGCTGTCCTTGTCGATGAGCTCGCGGCAGCTGCGGCAGCGCGCGCGGCCCGTCGGCGCTCTGTCGACCTTGTCGATTCGCGGCACGCGACGGTGCTCGATGCCGAGCTCGGCCGCTGCCTCGAGCGACCGCGCGACACCGAGAGCATCCTCGGGGATGTCCTTGGACTCGTCGCCGCCGAGCAGCGCGAGGAACGGCTCCGGGCGCTTGTACGCGGCGCAAGGTAGATGAAACCACAACGTCATCTCGCCTTCGCCGAAAGCGTTCGGCTGCCGTTCGCCGAAGCGCAGCTCGTCCTGGTCGATTTTGGTGTCGCAGCCGCGGCACTTGGCCCGGCCCGACGAGGCATGCTCGATGACATGCGACACTAGACTGCGTCCGCGAGCAGCGCGAGGCTCTTGCTCAGATCCGCTGCCCCAGTGAACAGCGCCTCGAAGGGATCGGCTTTCTGCTTCGCGAGCAGCCCCGGCACGGCGCGCAGGTCGTACTTGAACATGTCGAGCCGCGAGCTCACCTGAGCCCAGGTGAGCGGCATCGACACCGTGGCGCGCGCCACGGGCCTGACGCTATAAGGCGCGACGAGCAATCGTCCGTGGCCGTTCTGCAGATAGTCGACGTAGACCTTGCCGTCGCGCGCGTCGAGATGGCGCTCGACCGTCGCGATCTCGGGCAGTTGCTTGACGACGCAGTTGGCGAGCAACTCCGCCATCGCGCGGCTCTGCTCGTGCGTGTAACGGGCACCGAGCGGTATCAGCACGTGCAGGCCCGTCGAGCCGCTGGTCTTGACGAGATTCGGCAGCTCGACCCGCTCGCAAAGCGTGTGAATCGCGCGTGCCACCTTGACCACGTCCTTGAACGGCGCGCCCTTCGGATCGAGGTCGAGAATGCACCAGTCCGGGTGCTGCAGCGATTGCACGCGGCTCGACCAGATGTGCAACGGTATCGCCGCCATGTTGGCGATGTAAGCGAGGCCCTCCTCGTTCTCGATCACGAAGTAGCGGATATCGCGCTCGGAGCCTTCGCTCCACAGCGTCTCGAGCCTGATCCAGTCCGGCGCGTATACGGGCGCGTCTTTTTGATAGAAGGACTTGCCGTCAATGCCGTCGGGATAACGCGTGAGAACGAGCGGCCGGTCAGCGAGATACGGCAAAAGCCACGGCGCGACGGCGCGGTAGTAGGCGACGAGATCGCCCTTGGTCAGGCCTTGGTCGGGCCAGAACACCTTGTCGGCGTTGGTGACGTTGACGGCGACGGCGGCCGCCCTTGCCTTCGGCTCCGGCTTCTCGGGCAACGGTTTTTCCTCGCCGGGCAGCCAGCAGTCCTCGGGCTGCTTGTCGTCGCGCAGGCGCACGAAGGTCGGCTGGCGCAGCCGGCCCTTCGGGCTTCTGTGCTTGAACTGCACCTCAACGACGAGCTCGGGCTCGATCCACTTCGCGCCCGCTTGCTGCTCCGGGTCGCGCGGCGGCTGGCCATCCTTGGCCGCCGCGAGGCGCTCGGCGAGCTTGCCGAGCTCCCGCTCGCCGAAGCCGCCGCCTACGCGGCCCGTATAGACCCAGCCATCGGCGCCGCGCTGCGCCAGCAGCAGCGCGCCGAAGCCGGCACGGCGGCCTTTCGGCGGCGTGTAGCCGACCACGGCGAAGTCGTCGCTCGAGCGCGCGCCGACCTTGACCCAGTCGGGAGAGCGTCGGCCGACGTAGATCGAGTCGGCGCGCTTGCCGACGATGCCCTCGAGGTTCATCGCCTTGAGCTGCTCGAACATCGCCTCGCCCGAGCCTTCGATGTGCTCGGACAGGCGGATCGGCCCGGCGGTCGGCAAGAGCTCAGCGAGCAGCCGCTTGCGCTCGGTCAGCGGCAGACGCCGCAGATCGTATTCGCCGAACAGCAACAGATCGAAGGCGTACAGCGTCGCAGGCCACTGCACGGCCGCGCGGCCGATGTCCATGGCGCGCGTGAGCCGGCCGCGCTGCTGCAGACCCGCGAAGCTCGGCAGGCCATCTGAATCGTGCACGACCACCTCGCCGTCGAGCAGAAAGTCGTCGTAAGGCAGCGCCTCCAGCACTTCGGCGATCTCGGGAAATACGCCCGTGAAATCGTTGCTGTTGCGCGAGATCAGCTTGACCTCGCCGTGCTCCTTGCCGGCGAGCAGACGGTACCCGTCGTATTTGATCTCGAATACCCAGCCGGGGTGACTGAACGGCTCACCGGGCGTCGCGAGCATCGGCTGCACGTCGGCGAAAGCGGCGCGAGAGTGCGCAGCGCCCAGCTTGCGGCAACGCTCGGCGATGGCGGTGCCCGGGTCCTCGCCCGCGGCGAGCTGCTCGACCGTGCGTCCCGAAAGCACCGAGTCCTCCGGCAACACGGCCGCCTCGCCTTCGCGCACATAGCTGTCGCGCTCCTTGATCAGCAACCAGTCTTTCGGCCCGCGCTTGGTCTTGACGAGCGTCCATCGCCCACGCAGCTTGTAGCCGTGGAGATCGAAGAGCAGCTTGCCGGCTTTTAGACCTTCGTTGAAATCCTTGACCGGCTCCCAGCGGCCGCGGTCCCAGACGACGACCGCGCCGGCACCGTAGTTGCCCTCGGGTATCAGACCCTCGAAGTGGATGTAGTCGACGGGGTGATCTTCGACGTGCACGGCCAAACGCTTGTCGGCCGGGTCCGGTGACGGGCCCTTGGGCACGGCCCAGGAGACGAGCACGCCCTCGTGCTCGAGGCGGAAGTCGTAGTGGCGAGCCCGCGCCGCATGCAGCTGCACGACGAAGCGCGAGCCGGGGGCGGTCGCGGCGCCGAACGGCTCGGGAGTTGAGCCGGCCCTGCGCTTTTCTCGGTAAGTGGCTAATTTATGGTTGTTTTTCGTTGCGGCCATGCAATTCAGGATATATGATCCGGCAATGCCTGCGCGACCCCTCGGATCCGCCACGATTGCCTTCGGGCTGGTTTCGATACCGGTCAAGCTCTATTCGGCGGCCGAGTCGGCGGCCACGGTGCGCTTCAACCAGATCGACCGGCGCGACGGCGCCCGCGTGAAGCAGCAGCTCATCTCGTCGAACAGCGGCGAGGTCGTGCCGAAAGAAGAGATCGTCAAGGGCTACGAGTTCGCCAAGGGACAGTATGTGCTGTTCACGCCCGAGGAGCTCAAGGCGCTCGACGTCGCGGCCACCTATATGATCGACATCGATCAGTTCCTGCCCGACGGCACGGTCGACCGCATCTATTTCGAGAAGGCCTATTACCTCGGCCCGGACAAGGGCGGCGCGCGGGCTTATCACCTGCTCGCCGGGGCGCTGCGCGCGACCGGACGCATCGCAATCGGACGCTACGCCGCGCGCGGCCGCCAGCACCTCGTGCTCGTGCGGCCCAAGGGGAACGGCTTGCTGCTCGAGCAGCTCCACTATGCCGACGAGGTGCGCGCGTTCAGCGAGGTGCCTATCGAAGAGGTCGAGGTCAAGAAAGCCGAGCTCGAGCTCGCCAAGCAGCTCATCGAGCAGAGCGCGAGCGACAGCTTCGATCCGACGAGCTATCGCGACGAGGTGCGCGAGCAGATGATGGCGCTGATTCAGCGCAAGGTCGAAGGCGAGGACATCTCCGTCGCGCCGACCGAGAAGCCCGAGCACAAGATCATCGACATCATGGAAGCGCTCAAGGCGAGCCTCAACGCAACCGACAAACGCAAGCCTGCGCAGCGCACCGAAAAAACCGCCGCCAAGAAGACCGCCCGAAAGAAGCGCACGGGCTGACCGCCTGAGGTGCGCGCATACTCCACCCGAGAAGTCGCCGAGCTGACGGGGCTCCCCGAGGCCCGCGTGCGCGGCTGGTCCCGCGCCGGGCTGGTGACGCCGGGCAAAGACGACCGCGGCCGCTGGCGTTATTCCTTTCAGGATCTCGCGGTGCTGCGCGCCGCGGCCAAGCTGCTCGAGGCCGGCGTGACCGTGAGCCGCGTGACTCGGGCCTTGGGCCTGCTGCGCGAACGATTGCCGGCGGGGCGGCCGTTGTCCGCCGTGCGGATCCTGGTCACCGGCGGGCGCGTCATCGTCAAGGACCGGCTCGCCTCATGGGAGCCCGAATCGGGGCAGTGCGCGCTGGAATTCGACGTGCAAGCTGTATCGGCCCAGGTGGCGCCGCAGCTGCCGCGCACATCGAGCGCCGAGCTCGAGCGGCAAAACGAGACCGCGGAGGGGCTCTACCAGACGGCGCTCGACCTGGAGCTCGCCGGCCGCGGCGACGACGCACGCAAGGCTTACGAGACCGTGCTGCATCGCGACCCGCAGCTCGCCGGCGCGCGTATCAATCTCGGCCGCCTGCTGCACGCGGCCGGGCGTCTCGGCGAAGCCGAGGCGCTATACCGTGCGGCGCTCGAGCAGAACCCGCGCAACGCGATCGCCGCCTTCAATCTCGGCGTCGCGCTCGAAGACCAGGGCAAGACCGCCGCCGCCGCCGAGGCGTATCGCGCCGCGCTCGCGGTCGACGATGGCTACGCCGACGCGCACTACAACCTCTCGCGCCTGCTCGAAACGCAGGGCGACGCGCGCGGCGCGCTGCGCCACCTGAGCAGCTTTCGACGGCTGATGCGGAACGACTAGCGCTAGAGAGCGAGCCACATGGCCGACGGACGCTAGAATAGCGATAAGCTAATCGCCTTCCGCAGGGGACCCGTCGTGATTTCCCACTACCTGACGGTTGCAGTGCGCGACATTCGGCGGGCGCCGTTGTTGACCGCCGTCAATGTTTCAACCCTGGCGCTTGGCCTTGCATGCTTCGTTACCGCCTATGCCGCTGTCGCTTACTGGGACCATAGCGAGCAGCACTTTGAGAATGCCAATCGTACCGTCGTCATTACCTCGGATATCACGGTCGGCGACGGGTCGTTCGTAACCGGCGTGATACCGCGGACAAGCGCATCCATCGCGCAATATCTCACGGCCGACTTCCCTGAGATCGAGGTTGTGGCGCGCGCAGGCGTCATGAACGATACGGTCATGGTCTCGACCGGTGAGCGCGCGGCGCGGGCGTTCGGCGTCTGGGTGGATCCAGAATTCCTCGACATATTCGATATGACTTATGTCGCACGTGACGGAGAGAATCCTCTACGTCGCCCTCGCAGTATCGTCCTCACGGAGGAAACCGCGGAACGTCTGTTTGGCATAGAAGATCCAATCGGGCGAAACTTGGTAATCGGTAATGTCATCGATGCGACCGTTACTGGGGTTATCGAGCCAATCCCTGAGCCCTCGCATCTCGGCCGCTCAATCGCAGCCACCCTTCGGTTCGAGCTGTTGGCGTCTCGGGATGTCATCGAAGCGATCGCAGCGACGTACACGAACTTGGTGGACCAGTCCGAGAATTGGGGGTTCGCCCGTTCTGTTACCTATGCGCTGTTGCCAGAGGACGGTTTGTTTACTGCCGAGGTCTTGCGCGAACGGCTCCACGCGTTCACTGAGCGCCATCTTCCAGATCGGAACCGAGAAGCCACTAACCTGGAGCTGGGTGTGATACCGATCTCCGACATCATGCTCGCGAATATGAACGCGAGGCTGTTTCAGGTCGGCGGCGGCGTGACGATTCCAGGCCTGCTGTTGCTGCTCGGCGGGATGGTGCTTGCCGTCGCCTGCGTGAATTACGCGAATCTTGCGACGGCTCGCGCAGCGGGGCGCACCAAAGAAGTCGGCATGCGCAAGGTTGTCGGTGCGCGACGTCGTCAGGTCATGGGTCAGTATCTCTTCGAGGCAGGGATACATACGACGGCCGCACTCTTGATCGGGATTCTTGCCGTTCTCCTGATCGTGCCGGTCATGCAGGCAGCTGTTGGCATCGATCTGCGTATCTCAATGTTCTCGAGCACAGGCTTCTGGTTGTTCTTAGTCGGTCTGATCGTGTCGGTCACGGTCATTTCCGGCGCTTACCCCGCTTTCGTGCTTTCGCGGGTCCGGCCCGTGCGAGCACTGGGTGTCGGTAAGATGCGACTCGGACCGCGCTTCCTATCGACGAGCCTGGTCGGACTGCAGTTCTTCCTCGCTAGCTTTCTGTTGATCGCGTTTCTCGTCGTCTACGCACAGAACGGCGAATTGCGACGCACGGGCCTGGGCGCGACGATAGAGCCGATCCTGATGCTCGAGGCGGACGAACGCATGACGGGCATCACGCCGGACGAATTGCAAGAGCGATTGCTCGCCATTCCCGGGGTGACGGCTGCGACGGCGGCAGAGTCGGCGCCATGGATCGGATACATACCGCCGATCGACTTAGCGCGGGCTCCGGGCGAGTATGCGGTCGTTCATCGTACGACGCTAAACACCGTCGGTATGGATTTCTTCTCAACGCTCGGAGTCGAGATCATTGCCGGTCGCGCATTCGATCGGGAGCATCGCGATGACTCCGCATCATGGAGTCTCGGGCTCGACCCAAGTAGGCCGATCAACGTGGTGCTCGACATCGCTGCCGCCGAAGGGTTCGGCTTTGTGTCGGCGGAAGAGGCCGTAGGTCAAACCGTATACATTCCCGAGCGCTTGATGGGCGCGTACGGCCGGACTGCAGCGCAGCCTTTGGAGGTCATCGGCGTCGTCAATAACGCTCCGTTGCATTTGCTCGGCGGCGGGGCGAGCTCTGGTATTTATGCAATTAGCGTTAACAACCCCTGGCAGATCCTGCGGCTCTCCACGAACGATATTCAGGGCACACTGGCTGCAATCGATGACCTCTGGCGCAGCCTGGCGCCAAATGTATCGATCAATCGGCGCTTTCTGGACGAGGCGTTCGAGGAAATCTACGAGAATTTCGGTCGTCTGAACCAGGTTTCCTCCGGCCTGGCGCTGTTCGCGTTTCTGATATCTACGGTAGGTTTATTCGCTATGGCGATTCAGATTGCAAGCCGCCGTGTGCGTGAGATCGGTATACGCAAAACACTTGGCGCGAGCACAAATCAGGTCCTGGCGATGCTGCTCAAAGATTTCTCAAAACCCGTGCTGATTGGTAACTTGCTTGCCTGGCCAATTGCCTATCTCGCGGCACAGGCCTATCTCAACATGTTCATTCAACGTATCTCGTTAACGATGCTGCCGTTTATCTCGAGCATTGCCATTGCTCTGTTGATCGCCTGGATTGCTGTTGCAGGTCAGGCCATCAGGACTGCACGCGTGAGGCCGGCACAGATGATTCGCTACGAGTAAACCGGCCGCGCCCTGGCCACCGTCTTGTTTTGCGGGATGCATCTAAACTCCTTTGGCGCCCGGGTGAATCTGACCTCAACCTATTGAAATTAAACGTGCAAAATGGCGTATAGCTGTATACAATACCAGTATCCACAATCGCCATTCACGGGAGGCTCCGATGGCCACGCCCTCACCCATGCCGGATCAGGTCCCCCAATCCCTGCCGAAGCCCGCTGGGCTGCTCCCGCGATCCATCGACGAGCTCGATGAGGCGATTTGCCGTCTCGATAGGCACATCAACGCCGAGAGCTATCAGCTGCTGATTCTCGTGCGCGAGTTCGACGATCGTTTTGGCTGGGCGAAGTGGAGCTTTCACAACTGCGCGGAATGGCTCGCGTGGCGCTGCGGCCTGTCGCTGTCCGCGGCCCGTGAAAAAGTGCGCACGGCACACGCGCTACGCGGCTTACCCGCGATCTCCGCGGCCTTCGCGAGCGGACGCCTGTCGTACTCCAAAGTCCGCGCGCTGACGCGGGCGGCACAGTTGCACGACGAGGACGCGCTCCTCGCGTATGCGCTCGAGGCGACTGCCGCGCAGGTCGAGGAGCGTTGCCGGCAGATTCGCAACGTTGCGCCCGAATCCGCCGAAGCGGCGCAGCGCGCCTGGGAACGCCGGTCGCTGTCGGTGTACCGGAATCCGGGGCGGGGCACGCTGACGATCAGCGTCGAGGTGCCGATCGAGGACGGCGAAGTCATCACCCGGGCGCTCGACCGCGCGATCGAAGCGGGCGAGGCGGCGAACGGCCCTGAGCTCGAGGCGAACGGCTGGCAGGCGCAGCAGGCCGATGCGCTCGTCGCGGTCGCGAAGTCGTATCTCGCCGGGGGCGCTGGGAGCGCGGCTGCGCCGACGGCGGCCGCGGATCACTATCAGGTGATCGTGCATGTCGACGAATCAGCCCTCCGCGGAGGGCGGGGGCGTTCGGATCTCCCTATCGAGACGCTCAGACGTCTCACGTGCGACGGCAGCCTCGTCACCGTCGTGGAAGACGACCACGGCACGCCGCTCGATGTCGGCCGCAAGCGGCGCGCGGTTTCGGCGCCTCTCAAGCGAGCGCTGTGGTCGCGCGACCGCGGTTGCACCTTTCCGGGCTGTCACCACACGCGCTTCGTGGACGCCCATCACATCCGCCACTGGGCCGAGGGCGGCGATACGAGTCTCGATAATACGACGCTGCTGTGCTCATCCCACCACCGGCTGCTGCATGAGGGCGCGTTCCGCATCCGCCGCGATCACGAAGGCGCGATCTATTTTCAGCGCGCCGATGGACGAGTGATCCCGCGCGGAGGTTATCGCTTGGAGGACGTGCTGGACGATGCGGCGGCTGCGGGCGACGTGTTTGACAGGTCCATCGAAGCGCGGTTGGCCGCGATCGTTCATACCCGGAAGCCCTCCGCGGAGGTGCGGGAGACCGCGGGAATTTATCGTGTGAGAGGTCAGTTCTCCGGGCCGGAGCCGGCAAAACCCAGAAATACCAGCACTGCACGATTCAGGCGAACGATGTCCTCATCGTCGAGACGGCCGATCTGATCGCCGATCTTGCTTTTCGGAACCGTGGTGATCTTGTCGACCATGAGGCGGCAAGAGACGTTGAGGCCGTTTCGATCACTGGGCTTTACGACCAGACGAAACAATGCAGCCGGCGTGGGATCGGTCGTAAACGCGCAGACGGTGATTGATGCCGTAGCGTCAAAGCGGTCGTCCTGGAGAATGACGGCGGGGCGGGGCTTTCCCGCGTAGCCACCTCCGCCGGCGACCGCCCAGATCTCGCCTCGCCTCACGTTGAGGTCCAGTCGGAGACAGCATCGATAAACTCCTGGTCCTCCCGGGCGTGACGGCTCTTCGCCACGGCAAGCGATTGCCGGTGCGCCTTGGATGCAAAGGACCGGGAACGTACGTCGGGGACCCAGATTTGTATCGGCCGCAGACCCGCCGCGCGGAGCGCCGCGCGATGCTTCTGTACCCGACGCGATACGCCTGATCGAGCCACGGTCGCTCTCCCGTGAATGTTACATGTAACAATGTAGACCTTTACCGTGTTACATGCAACGCTTTTGAGCGCGACACGCGCTACAGTTTCAACATCCGCTGCGCGTAGGCCGGGCCGGCACCGCCGTCCTCGTGCTTGAAGAACACGAACGCGCGCTCGAAATCCGCGCAGCGCGCTTTCCACGCCTGCAACGACTCGTCGGTGTATGCCGAGGCGCGCAAGCGCAGGTACGTGTGCGCCGCGGTCCTCGGCAGCTCGGGCGACTCGACGCCGTCGTTGTCGGCCGTGACCCAGGCCGCGCCACGCTTCGCGAGCGCAGCATGCACGGCATCGTCCCGCCACGAGGCGTGGCGGAACTCGAACGCGACCGGGACGCCCGCGGGCACGAGTTTTAGAAACGCGGCGAGCTTCTCGACGCTGACGCGCGCGTGCGGCGGCAACTGCAGCAGCACCACGCCGAGGCGCGGGCCGAGCACCTCCAGCGTCTCGAACAGGTACCCGGCCTCCTCGCCGCAATCGTTGAGCTGCTTCACGTGCGTGATCCGGCGCGGCGCCTTGATCGCGAACCGAAAGGTCTCGGGCACCTTCGCGGCCCAGCCCTCGAGCACGCTCGGCCTCGGCATGCGGTAGAAGGTGTTGTTGATCTCGACCGTCGGCAGGCGCTCGGCGTAGAACCCGAGCATCTGGTCCGCGGGCAGCTTCTCAGGATAGAACGGCCCTTTCCATTCCTTGAAGGAGAACCCGCTGGTGCCGCAGTAAAGCTTCATCGGCCTAGATTTTCACAGTGCTCGCCATCTCGAGATACCGGCAGAACGCGTTCGCGAGCCGCATCTGCTCGGGCGTTCGGCAATCCGGTTCGAACAGCTTCGGGTTGCCGACGAGAATACACAAGCCCTTGGCGCGCGAGGTCGCGACGTTGAGGCGGTTGGCGCTGTAGAGGAAGCTCATCCCGCGCGGCGCCTCGTCCGGCGAGGACGTCGTCAGCGACGCGATCACGACGGGCGCCTGCTGCCCCTGAAACTTGTCGACCGTGCCGACTCGGACCTCCGGCAGCGCAGCCGCAAGCGCCGTGACCTGCGCATTGTACGGCGCGACGACCATGAGGTCCGCGCGCGTGAGCGGCCGCTTCAGACCCGTGTGGTCGCGCCATTGCACCGTGCCGGTCGTCAGCTCAGCGACGATCTCCTCGATCGTTTCCACCTCCTCTTGCGAGCGCGATTGACGGCCCTCGTGCTCGACGGGCACGTAGACGAGCCCGGCCTCGGGAAAGCGCGACGCGCCGACGACGGCCTGGCGCTCGAGCCCCGCAAACGCGCTCAGACGATCGTCGTAGAATACCTCGGCCGTGAACGCACAAATGTCCGGGTGCAGGCGTCGCGTGTGCTGCAGGAACAAGCCCGCCTTCTCCGCGATTGTCTTTCGGCCGCCGAGGATGTGCTCGAGCGCCGAGACTTCGGTGCCGGGCGGATGGCTCGCCTGCTGCGGTTGCTCGAGCTGCTGCGGATCGCCGAGCAGCACGAGGCTTCGCGCGCCGCCGGCGACCGCGAGCACGTCGGCGAGCGACATCTGCCCGGCTTCGTCGATGAAGAGCACATCGACGCTCTCGGCGAAGTCGGGCCGCGCCCAGAGCCACGACGTGCCGCCGAGCAACCGGTACTGGCCGTCATCGAACAGCGCGTGAATCCGCTTGTAGTCGTCGAACGCGTGCAGCGCCTCGGGCGAGGATTCCGTCGCCTTGCCCTTGTGCAGACACTTGAAATCTTCGATGCCCTGCTTGCGCGCCACGTCGATGCAACTGCCGAGCAGATTGCGAATCACTTCGTGACTCACGGCGGTCACGCCGACTTTCCTTCCGGTGCGAATCAGGTCGACGATCATGTGCGAGCCGGTGAACGTCTTGCCCGTGCCGGGAGGTCCCTGGATCGGCAGCACGCCGTGATCGAGCTCACGGCCGAGCCGGCAGGCCGTCGTAACCTCGTCATCGGGCGCCGCGGCGGCTGCCGGCCCGTCGGTCGTCTCCGCGTCCGCGCGCAGGCGCGGCGCGCGCCGCAACATCAGGTCGCGCGCCGCGCGATGCGGGCCCGGCGCGTCGATGCCATGCTCGACGACCCAGCGCCCGAGCGCGAGCAGCGCCGCAGGCTTCGATCCCATCGGCACGTTGCGCCGAACGAAGACGCGCTCGGGACGCTCCTCGGCACGTTTTCCCGAGTGCTGGACATCGACGGTCAATGCACGCAGATCGAGATCGTCGAGCACGCCGATCTGGCTGCCGTCCGGAATACACACCTCGTCGCCGCGGCGGATGTCGTGATCCTGGGCCGGAAATGCATAACGATGTATCGGCCGCTTCGCCGTGCCGCCGACCGTGGCGACGAACCTGAGCTCCGCGAGCGCCGAGCGCTCGTCGAAGTACTCGTCGAGCGGCAGATCGCGGAGCCTGAAATACTCCCACCAGGCGGCCTTCTCCTCACGCCGATGCCACTCGAGAAGATGCGCGAGCAGCCAGCGCGCGTGCTGCTCCTCGCTGCGCTCGTCGGCGTCGAGCGGAACGCCGTCGAGCAGCCTGGCCATGAAGCGCCGCGTCTCTTCTGCGGTTTCCTCGATCTGCTCGCTCGCCTCACCCGACTTGGGCTCGGGTCGCGGCAGCTCGAAGCCGCGCTGCTCGACTTCGGCGCGTAAGGTCTCGAGCCAGGCGTGCAGCTTCTCCGCGGAGATGCAATCCTCGCGGTTGTAGCGCTCGACCGCGTCGACGTGCGGCGCGAGATCCGCCACGCCGCGTACGGGCTCCTTGAACTCGATCGCCCATTCGATCGCGCGCCGGCTCGCGGTCGCCTCGCGCATGTCCTGCCGGCGGGCGAATCCATAGAACTGCTCGAGCTCCTTGATCGAGTAGCTCTCGACGCTGGCCTTGAGCGCGTGCTTGACGATCGTATGCAGATCGACGAAGAGCTCGGCGCGCAACAGCACATCAAGCTCGGCCTCACGCGTCGCGTAACGGCCCGACAAGCGCTTGAACACGCTCGGCTCGTAAGCGCCGAAGTGATAGACGTGTATCTCCGGATGCTCTCGATGCGCGGCGAGCATCAGATCGACGAGCCGCTCGAAAGCCTCTCGCTCTTCCACGGCCGTCGTTGCCCATACGGGCACGTAACCGCCTCCGGACGAGACGTAGCCGAACAGGTAGTCGCGCCCGCCCGCCGCGGCGAGCCGGTCGCCCTCGAGGTCGAGAAACAGGTCGTGCTCGCAAGGCGCGGGCAGCATCGCAAGACCGTGCGCCGAATCGACGGGCTCGAGGATCTCGTATTGCGGCGTCTCTTGCCGCCTCGCCTTGAGCTGGATCGCAGCCTGATCGCGCACGCGCGTCAGCGCGTCGCGCGAGCCGCGGGCCGGCTTCGGCACCTCGCGCAGATCGCCGAGACGCTCGAGGGTGGCGACGTCGATGCGTCGGAGCTCCTTGATCTGCAGCCGGCTTATCCCGGCGACGAAGCCTAGATGGTCGTCGGCCCGGCGGCGCGCGTTGCAGGGTTGCCACCAGGCGCAGATCTCGCAGTGCATCACGGGCTCGGGATAAGTGGGCGTATCCAGGCACATGAGCGCTTCCTCGAGCCTGCGCCTGACGAGCCGGTAATATGCTGCGTAGTCGGCGAGGCGGTGGGGCTCCGGAGCGAAGCCGTGATGCGGCGCGACGACGTAGGCGTAGTCCGGCCACGCGCCCTGAATCTCCGCGACGAGCTCCGTGTAGACGCACAGCTGGAGGATCGTCCCGGCCCGCGTTTCCGTCGCGAGCTTCGCATCGACGACCTCGTACGACCATGCGCCGAGCGCGCTCGGCGTTTCGACCCGGCGGAGAAAATCCGCGCGTCCGAACCAGCGCTCATCGCCAAGCGGCGCCTGATAGATGAGCGGCGCTCCGGCACGCATGACCTCACGCGTTCTTCCGATGGGGTCCGCATCGACGTCATCCGGAATCACAACGACGTCGATGCCCTCGGTCTCGCGAAGGTGGGCCAGATACGCGGCTTCGTGCTCCATGCCGCGCTCGCGAAGGATCGCTGCGATCGGATCGTGCCACCTCGGCTTGCTCGCGCGTCCCTCCGCGACGGCGCGGCTGAGCTGACTCAGATGGGCACAGCTCAGGTGATTCGCGAGATCCGTCGCGGACAAGCGCAGCAGTTGGTCGACCAGGCGCATGCGGCGGAGTATCGCATGCGGACCCGAAGATACTTGGCGGAAACGATCCGATAACCTCACAATCAGGCCCATGGGGAAGCAGCGAATCTCTCTCGTTCTCGGCAGCGGCGGCGCCAGGGGCCTGGCGCACATCGGCGTGATCCAGTGCCTGGAGGCGCGCGGATTCCAGATCAGCTACATCGCGGGCTGCTCCATCGGAGCGCTGGTCGGCGGCATCTATGCCGCGGGGAAGCTCGACGTCTACGCCGATTGGGTGCGCGCGCTGCAGAAGCGCGACGTGGTGCTGCTGCTCGATTGGTCTTTCCGCCGCGGCGCCCTCTTCGGCGGCGAGCGGATCGTCGCAGTGCTCCGCGATATGGTGGGTGAGCACACCATTGAGAGTCTGCACATCGGCTTCACGGCCGTGGCCACCGAGATCAACGACAAGCGCGAGGTCTGGTTGAACCGCGGACCTCTGTTCGAGGCGATCCGGGCCTCGATGGCGATACCGCTGCTGTTCGCCCCGGTGGAGCGCGACGGGCTGGTGCTCGTCGATGGCGGTTTGATCAATCCCGTGCCGATCGCCCCGACGCTCAACGACGACACGGCGTGGACGATCGCGGTCGATCTCAACGGCCGCGCCGAGAAGTTGGAGACCGCGGAGCCGGCAGCGGCAGACTCGGACCGGTTGCTACCGCAACTGCGCGCCAGGGTCGCGAAGTTCATCGATGACGTCGTTCCGAGGACCGCGAGGGCAGAGCCGCGTCATTTCAGCGCCGTCGAGCTGGCGCTGCGCTCGATGGACACGATGCAGACCACGATAGCCCGCATGAAGCTCGCCGCCTACTCGCCCAAGCTCGTCATCGAAATTCCGCGCAATATCTGCACGTTCTTCGAGTTCCACCGCGCGGCCGAGCTCATCGAGCTCGGCTACCGGAGAACCGAGCAGGCGCTCGCGAAAGAGGATTGGCGCTAGATTGCAGTTCAGTGTCCTTTCGAAAGGCACTTCAGCGCGTCTCGGAGCGTAACGGCCGGCGCTGCAACACATGGATTCCCCGACGCTTTTCCTCCTGGCTGCCGACGCGATCCTGCTCCTCCATGCGCTCTTCGTCGGCTTCGTCGTGGTCGGGCTTGTGCTTATCCTCGTCGGCAAAGCGCGCGCGTGGTCGTGGGTCAGGAATCCATGGTTTCGCGTGGCGCATCTTGTCGCGATCGGCGTGGTCGTGCTTCAGTCTTGGTTCGGGGTGATATGCCCCCTCACGACATTGGAAACGACGCTGCGCTCTCGAGCCGGCGAGGCCGCCTATGCCGGTTCTTTCGTCGCGCACTGGCTCGAGACCTTGCTGTACTACCGCGTGCCCCCGTGGGTTTTCGTCGTCTGCTACACGGCGTTCGGCGCGGTAGTCGTCGCGAGCTGGTTTTGGGTGCGTCCAAGCCGCCCAAGTTGACCGAGCTCGAGCGGTTTCAGTCCCGCGCTCTCGCTCAATGCCGCACCACGCCCGTCAGCTCGAATCGAGGCCAAAATCGACGAGGCTCCGCGGCCGGAATCACTCCAACGGGAAGCTCGCCGTGTCGCGGAAGACAGGCGTGTCGTTCAGAAACGGCATTTGCTCGGCGACGTGACATGCCATGCAGGTCTCACGCTCCATGAGGAAAGCCTCGCGAATAGAGGCGGCTTCGCC
>Ga0302046_10001014_pt1 | contig 26711 bp, 20 predicted proteins | sample RVTome_11_FD_200261 | JGI IMG/M metagenome (GOLD analysis project Ga0302046, IMG submission 200261) | Soil microbial communities from uranium-contaminated site in the Upper Colorado River Basin, Wyoming, United States - RVT147D111 (version 2) ... | reverse complement strand
TGCTCGACGGCGCTGCACTCGGAGCGCCGCTGCATCTGGGCGGCCTGCTGGCGCCTCTGGATCCCGAGCTGCTCGCCAGCGCGCAACATCACAGCGGCGGTGCATCGCCACGGCTGGACGGCGGCACGATGCACGTCATGGAGTTCCGCACGAGGCCGGTTGCGGACCGGGCGCGGGTATGGGGTGAAGTGGATGCGCTGGCCGCACGCATCGGCGTCGAGGCGCCGTTCGGGCCGGCCGGCATCCTTGTCAGCGGACGCCGTGTGAACAGTGAAGTCATCGAGTGGATCACCGATCGGCCGCTCGGCTACGACTACGGCGATGCGCTCGTGCGTGCGGACCTGCGGCCGTCCGTGCGCGACCGCGTGCAGGCGACGGCATTCGCGACCGACGAAGCGATCACAATACCGCGCGACTTCACGGAGGATCATGCGTCGTGGCGCAACCTGGCCGTTTCCGCCGCCTGGACGCGGACCGGTGCTGCAGAGGCTTCGATCGGCATGTCGTACGGTCACGCCGCTGCCGACCTGCCGTACCTGCGCGCACCGAATGCACACGTGGTGTCCGCCGTCGACCACGCTGCGATCCGGGCGGCTCGGCGTACGCTCGGCACGCGCACGAGTACGGTGATCGGGCTGGATGTCGAGCGCACGCATTTCGGCAGACGCACGCGCGGTGTCGACGACACTACGCAGCTGGTGGCGAGCGGTTGCGGTGCCGATGCGACCTGTCTCGATGCGGACATCACGATCGTGGCCGGCTATGGCGAAGTCGCGTGGCAGCCGCGGCCAGGCTGGCGACTGGGCGGCGGCGCACGACTCAGCTGGAATGATGCACACGGTTCGCTGGAGGTCCTGCCGCGCGCATCCGTTACGGCGATCCTCGGGGATGCGACGACGGCGTCGCTGTCCGCCGGGCGCTACTCGCGGGCAACCGTCCTCGACCTGGCGCCGCGCGCTGACGCAGTCATTCCGCTGAACGACGTCGATGGCTCACAGAGCCTCACTCCGGAGCGCGTCGTCGCAACGGCGTCGCATCTCCAGCTCGCCGTTACGCGCCGGACCGGCCGCAGCGTTGCAGGCGCGAGCGCGATCCTCCGCCATCACGATGCCGTGGCCGGCCGCGCCGGGCGCACCGTGCCCGGCATCGAAGCATGGTGGCTGCTCGCTTCCGGTCCGCTGGATGCATCGGTCGGCTATTCATGGATGGGTGGTGCAGCCGATGCACGCTCTGATTCGACGACGCAGCGTAACCGCCACGTCCTCTCCGCGAGCCTCGCCCGCTCGACCGGGCCGCTGCGCTTCAACATCTCCGCCGCATGGGCCACGGGCCTGCCTTTCGTGGCGCTCGCGCTCGACGATCCGGACACGGCGCCCGTGTTGACGGGAAGCGAGTCGCTGGTCGAACCCGGGCCCCAGCCCGCAGGCCGGTACCTGCGTGTCGATGCAACGGCGACCGCGACATGGCGAGTGAACTGGCTGGACCGCGAGACGAGTGTCACGCCCTACCTGAAGCTGATCAATGCACTGGGTCGTCGCGATGCCCTGTTCTATTTCCAGGAGGCCGGAGCCGACGGCCGCTTGCGGGCGCTGGCGGCCGTGCCGCTCGTGCCCACGCTCGGCCTGCGCTGGTCGTTCTGACGGGCAACGCCGGGACATCAAACCCTCCATCATGAAGGAACAGTCATGAAGTGGCTTGCAGCAGCACTCGCACTCGGTGCCAGCACGGCCTGCAGCACAGGGGAGTCCGTGTTCGGCGTGCCGCAATATTCGGCCGCCATCCCGTTCGATGTCGTGCTTGCTCCGGGTGAGCAGATCATGGTGGACAGCACGTTCCGCGTCGCATTCGAGGGCGTGAAAGAGGACTCGCGCTGCCCGATCGACGTGATCTGCGTGTGGCAGGGCAATGCTGCTGTCGCACTGGAACTGACGGCAGGCGAAGGACCCACGCTGCCGTTCACGGTCAATACCGGCATCGAGCCGGATTCGGCCGTTCATGCCGGCTACTTCGTCCAACTCCTCGAAGTCAACCCGGCGCCCGTGTCCACCTCGCGCATCGATCGCAAGCGCTACCGCGTGAAGCTGCGCATTGCGCGCAGACCGTAACGTTCGCCGGAATACGAGTCCGCCAGGCTACTCCGCGCGCAGCGAAGCAGTGGGTGCGATGCGCGTAGCGCGCCGGGCCGGCAGCCAGGACGCGAGCAGCGCGCTGATACCGAAAACGGTGAGCACGAGTGCGAACGTGCGGGCGTCGGTCGGTGTCACACCGAACAGCATGCCGGACAGCAAGCGGGTGAGTGCCAGTGCTGCCACGGTGCCGAGTGCGGCACCGGCGGCGACCAGGCTCAGCCCGCGGCGCACGATGGCCGGCACGACCTGGTTGGCTCGTGCGCCCAGTGCCATGCGGATGCCGATCTCGCGCGCCTGCTGGCGCACCGTGTACGAGACCACGCCGTAGATGCCGATCAGCGTGAGCACGACCGCACTCCCCGCGAACAGCGTGAGCAGCAGCATCTGGAACCGCGGTGTGGCGAGCGATGAATCCACGATTGCGGACAGCGGCTGGATGGTCGGTTCCAGCAGTCGCGGATCGTCGGCGCGCAGCGCGCCGTTCAGCGCATCACGCAGATCGCTGCGCGGCCGTGCTCGCACGATGAACTGTGGCGCTGAGAAGCTCCCGCCCGGCTGCGAACGCGGGACGTAGACCGTGCGGCGAGCCGGCGCGCCCACCCGGATCTCCCGGATGTCGGCCACCACGCCGACGATCTCGACCGGTCCCGCCAGCGCGGGTGCAGTCCAGCGGCCGCGCCATTTCCCCAGCTCGAGGCGCTGCCCGACCGGATCCGTGTCCGGGAAGTAACGCTGTGCGTACGCCTGATTGATCAGCGCGACCCGGGCCGAGCCGGGCCCGTCCTGCACGCCGAATGACCGCCCGCGCAGCAGCTCGACACGGAGCGTCGCGAAGTAGCCCGCCGTGACACCACGCAGTTCGACGGCTCCCTCCTCCGTGTCAGGCCGGCCTTCGACCGCAATCGGAAAGTTCAGACCGCGTTCGAACGGGAAGCTGCTGAGGGCCGCTGCGCTTTCGACGCCGGGCACGCCGCGCATGCGATCGAGGACACCACGTTCCCACGTCGCGACACGGTCGTTGTCGAAGTACTCCGACGGCAGACGGCCCGGTCGCACCGCGACCACGCCGCTCGTTTCGAAGCCGGGATCCACCGCGCGCAGGTTGGCGAAGCTCTGCATCAACAGACCGGCACCGGCGAGCAGCACGACAGCCAGCGCCGTCTCGCACACGACCAGCACGTCCCGCGTACGCCGCTTCGCCGGCGAATTTCCGCGACCGCTCCGGCTCAGTATGCGCGCGAGCTGCGGGCGTGATCCCGGCAGTGCACCGGCCATGCCGAACAGCACGCCCGTGACGCACGACACCAGGACTGCGAAGCCGAGCACGCGCAGATCCAGCCCGATCTCGGATGCACGCGGCAGATCCGCCGGCGCCAGCGCCAGCATCGCGTCCACCGACACCAGCGCCGTCACCACGCCGAGCGCACCGGCTGCCGCTGACAGCAGCGCACTCTCGCAGAGCAGCGGCCGCAGGATGCGCCAGCGGCCCGCACCGATCGCCGCACGAACCGCAGCCTCCTGCTGTCTCGCCATGGCTCGCACGAGAAGCAGGTTCGCTGCATTCGCACACGCAATCAGCAGGACGAAACCGACAGCGCCCAGCAGCACCCACAGGATCGTCTGCAGACCGCCTGCGAAGACATCGCTGTAGCTCATCAGGTGCAGACCGGTTCCAGCTCCGCCCAGCTGGGGGTTCTGTTGCCGGAACGTCTGGCTCAAGGCGTCAACCTGGGCCGCCGCGCGACTGCCACTCACGCCCCTCGCCCGGCGGACGACCACCATCCAGTTCGTACCCTCGTCCGCCGGGTCCGCCTGCAGCCGCAGCGGCAACAGAACTTCCGTGTTCGCAGGCGATGGCGGAAACGCGAACGAAGCCGGCATCACGCCCACCACCGCGTACGCCTCGCCGTTCAGTACGATCGCGCGGCCCACGACATCCGGCGCGCCGCCGAACTCGCGCAGCCAGAACCCGTGGCCCAGCACGGCAACAGGTGGGCCGTTGATGGCCCGCTCGCGCTCGTCGAACGCGCGGCCGAGCATGGGCGCCACGCCGATGACGCGGAAGAAATCTTCCGAAACCCGCAGACCGTGCACCAGCTCGAATCGGTCCGGACCGCCCAGCTCCTGCTCGAACGAGCGGAACGTCATCACTCCGTCGAACGAGGTCCCGTGCTCACGCACGAACGCGAACTGGTACGCCGAGGTCGCACCCGTCGGCTGACCTCCGCCCCAGGCCCAGCCGATCAGGTGGATCCGCTCCGCATCCGGGAACGGCAGCGGCTTCAGGAGCACGCCGTTCACGACGCTGAACATCGCCGTGTTCGCTCCGATCCCCAGCGCCAGCGTCAGCACGGTCGCCACCGTGAAGCCCGGACTGCGAAGCAGCGACCGCGCCCCGTGCTTCACATCCTGAAGCGTGCCCTCCAGAACCCGGCTGCGCTGCGCTTCACGACCCGCTTCCAGCATGCTCTCCACCCCGCCGAACCGTAGCAGCGCCTCGCGCCGGGCAACCGCCGGTCGCATACCGCGCCGGAGATTGCGCTCTATCGACTTCGCCAGATGGAACCGGTATTCCTCCTCCATCTCGTGCTCGACACGGCGCCGGCTCAGCGTGCCGCGCAACCGCCACCAGATTGCCGCCAGCCAGTCACGCACGCTCACCTCACGCCCGTTCCAGGATCAGATTCACTCCACGCGAAAGCCGCGCCCATTGCTCACGTTCCTGCGCCAGCTGCTTCGCGCCACGCGGCGTCAGCACGTAGTATCGCGCCCGCCGGTTGTTTTCCGTCACCCGCCACTCCGACCGGATCCAGCGCCGACCCAGCAGCCGGTACAACGCCGGATACAGCGATCCCTGATTCACACTCAGCAGTGCATCCGACTGCTGCTCGATCCGCTCCGTGATGCCCCAGCCGTGCAGCTCACCCTGCGACAGGATCTCCAGGATCAGCAGGTCCAGCGTTCCCTTGATCATGGCGCCGCCGCGCGGTTCGACCATGACGTGCTCCTCGGATGGGTGCGCCGGGGCTGCGCGCGTTCTCTCGAATGCCGAGAGGTATGATGGCATCGGTCCTCTCGTTTGGCAAGAGGAACGCGAGTGGAACATCGAGCTGATCGAACAGGTCGTGCTGCCAAGGCGGGCAGGCCCGATTGATCAGCGGTTCATGGCCGGCCAGTGCGGTCTGTATGATTGGGCGTACGTGTACTACCTTGGTGGTCCTGGTCGCGGAAACAGTGCGCACCGAGAAGGCTGCCGCGCCCGCCGGGCCGGGTGCGCCGAAGAAGGACTGGCAGTGCTGTGTCGAGGAGGAGCAACGCGGCCATGCGGGATGCAGCGGTCTTCGAATGTCATTGGATTTGCGACCATGACGACCTGGCGCGTGTGAACAGGGAAGCGACGGTAGGGGCGGCCCGGCAGTCGGGGCGGAGGCAGAGCCGGGCGATCGGACTGGAGGTCGTGGTGGTGGCGTTGTGCGTGGCGGGTTGCGCGTCATCGTCGTCGGCGCAGTCGCTGTGCACGCTTGCGGATCTGCCGGGCACAGCCGTCGGACCGGAGCCGTGGTGCGCGGAGCTGGTGCCGGTGCCGGATCTGCGGAGCGCGCGGGCTGTGCTGGAACTGCGGCCGGCGGCGTCGCCGTTCGGCGTTGCAGTGATGCGCGACGGCCGGCATGTGCATGACGTGGTGGTGACGATCGAGGGCCTGCCGCAAGCGGCGACGCTGGGGGCTGGCGGTTACGTGGCGTGGGTGACCGATCTGACGCTGGCCGATGCGGAGCGGCTGGGCAGTGTGAGCAACGGGCGGAACGTGCTGGGACGCGTGATGCGCAACCAGTTCCGTGTGCTGGTGACGGCGGAACCGGATGTGGATGCACCCACGCGCACGGGACGTATTGTTCTGCGCGGCACATCGCCGAGCGTGAAGCTGCTCGCACATCGTGATGTTGCGGCGGCGGGTATGCCGGGCGTTGCGACGGGCGCTGGCGACCATGCGCATGCGGATCACGGTGGTGTGTGGCCGCTGCATCCGATGGACAGCGGGATGCCAATGCTGCCCGGCATGGCGGGACTGGAGCCGGGTGTTGCGCCGTGGCGGCCGGGTGCCGGCGTCGACATCGATGCATTGCCGGCAGTGCGCGCGCGCACAGTCGTACGTATGAGTGATGGCGACACACTGCGTCTGGTCGCCGGCCTGGTGCGCAAACGGATCGGTGCGCGAAGGTTCGCGATGTACGCGTTCAACGGGCAGCAGCCGGGCCCGCTGATCGATGTGGCGCAGCGGTCGCGCATCGTCGTCGAATTCGAGAACCGTCTGGAACAGCCGAGTGCCGTGCACTGGCACGGCGTCCGGCTGGACAACCGCTTCGACGGTGCGCCGGGGGTGACCCAGGAGCCGGTGCCGCCGGGCGGCCGGTTCACGTACGAGGTGCACTTCCCGGACGCAGGCCTCTACTGGTACCACCCGCACGTACGCGAGGACATCCAGCAGGACCTGGGACTGTACGGTAACATGCGTGTTCGCGCGCCTGACAGCGACTGGCTGGGGCCCGTGCATCGTGATGAGGTCGTGATGCTGGACGATCTGCTGGTCACGGAGACGGGGCTGATGCCGTGGGGCAGGGAAGCGCCGACGCACGCACTCATGGGCCGCTTCGGCAACGTATTCCTGATCAATGGCGAGCCGGACTGGACGCTGCGCGCGGCGCCGGGCGAAGTGGTGCGCCTCTGGCTGACCAACGTATCCAGCACGCGCATCTACAACCTGAGCATTGAAGGTGCGCGTCTCAAGCTGGTGGGCGGCGACATTGGGCGTTACGAACGGGAGTCGTTCGTCGAGAGCGTCGTGCTGGCACCGGCGGAGCGCGCGATCATCGACGTACGTTTCGCCGGGCCGGGCCGGCACGCCATCACGAATCGCGTGCAGTCCGTGAGCCACATGCTGGGCAGCTACACGGCGACCGTCGATACACTTGGTGCTGTGGAAGTCCGCGGCTCGGCTGCGGCCGCCGGCCCGGGCGAGGCGTTCGAGATACTGCGCGTACGCGACGATGTGGTGCGCGGGTTCGACGCGTTCCGTCCCGCGTTCGCTCGACCCGTCGATCACGAGCTGATCCTCGGCATGGACACGGAGCGGCTGTCGGGCGCACTGCTGTCGACCATGCTGCTCGGCTACGCACCGCCGGTCGACTGGAACGACGGCATGCCGATGATGAACTGGCTGATGACGGCGAACGACGTGCGCTGGACGCTGCGCGATCCGGCGACCGGCCGGGAGAACATGGAGATCGACTGGCAGTTCCGGGTGGGCGATGTGGTCAAGCTGCGACTGAACAATCCAGCGACCGCCTTTCATCCGATGAGTCATCCGGTGCACATTCACGGCCAGCGCTTCGTCGTGCTGAGCCGCAACGGCACGCCGAACGACAACCTGGTCTGGAAGGACACCGTGGTGGTCGGCGTCGGCGAGACAGTCGACATTCTGCTCGAACTTTCCAATCCCGGCCGCTGGATGGTGCATTGCCATATTGCGGAGCATCTGGGGGCGGGGATGATGGCGGTGTTGTTGGTGAAGTGAATGGACGAGGGAAAAGGGCTGCTACGGCGTTTCTCGGGCTGGTTTCTGGTGCCGGGGCTGGGGAACGGATTCGGGGAACGGCAACGGTCAGGGCAGGGCAACGGTTCGAGGAACGGCGGATTAACGACGGAGGACCACATGAAGCGGGCGGCACGGAATGGCGTCATGGCTGCGGTGTTTCTGTCAGTGGGTTGGGTGGGGGGGTCGCAGGGCCAGGTTGCGAATGCGGTCGGCCAGTTCGTGAGTGTGCCGGAACCGGTGGTGGCGCTGACGAACGTGCGTCTGATCGATGGCACGGGTACGCCGGCGAGGAGCGGCATGACGGTGGTGATTGCGGAGGGTCGCATCCGGACGGTGGGACCGACGTCGTCGATACGGCCGCCGCAGGGTGCGCGCGTGATCGATCTGGACGGTCACACGGTCATGCCGGGCATGATCGGACTGCACGACCACATGTACTACTCGTCGGTGGGCGGCTCGATGAAGCCCATGCTGCAGAGCTATCCGCGGCTGTTCATCGCGGCAGGTGTGACGACGATCCGGACGACGGGCAGTGTCGATCCATACCAGGAGCTGAATCTGAGGGCGGCGATCGAGGCGGGTCAGATGGTCGGTCCGGAGATCTTCGTGACCGGTCCGTACCTGCAGGGTGCGATGCAGGGTTACTCGGTGATGCATCCGCTGGAAGGACCGGAGGACGCGCGCCGCATGGTGCGCTACTGGGCGGAGGAAGGCGTCAGCTGGTTCAAGGCGTACACGACGATCACGCGCGCGGAGCTGGCGGCTGCCATCGATGAAGCGCACAAGCACGGCGTGAAGGTGACGGCGCACCTGTGTTCGGTCGGGTTCCGCGAGGCGGTCGCGGCGGGCATCGACAACCTCGAGCACGGTCTGCTGGTCAACACGGAGTACCAGAGCGGCAAACAGCCGGACCAGTGTCCGACCGGATCGAGTCGCGGCGAGAACTACGCGAACCTGGACATCACCAGCGCCGACGTGCAGCGCACGATCCGCGAGATGGTGCAGAACAACGTTTCGATGACATCGACGCTCGCCGTGATGGAGCTGTCGACACCGGACCGCGTGCCGCACGACGAGCGCGTGCTCGACGCGGTCTTTGCGGATGCGCGCAAGGCGCTGGTCGACTGGCGCTCCGCCGAGCGGCCGGTCGACCGGACCGCGCACGCCGCGCTGAAGAAGGCGATGGAGTTCGAGCGGGCGTTCGTCGCCGCAGGCGGCACACTGGCGGCCGGCTCCGATCCCTGCTGTCTCACGGCGATCGCCGGCTACGCGGACCAGCGCAATTTCGAGCTGCTGGTCGAGGCCGGCTTCACGCCCGAGCAGGCGACGCAGATCATGAGCGCCAACGGCGCGAAGGTGCTGGGCATTGCCGACCGCGTGGGTACGCTGCGGCCGGGCCTGCAGGCGGACCTGGTCGTGCTGCACGGCGACCTGACTGCGGACCCGGCCACGATCCGCAACGTGACGTACGTCTTCCGCAAGGGCATCGGCTATGATCCGGTGAAGCTCACGGATTCCGTGAAAGGGATGGTGGGCATCCGTTGAAGTCCGGAGCCGGCGCGCGGATCGTGCCGCTGGCCGGGCGAGGCCGGGGTCGTCGTCGTCGTGTGAGCTGGCGGCGACTGCAGTAGCGGCGGCAGCGGGCGGGAGAGAGTCGTCCCGGGATGCCCTCGACCCGGAGGACTCTGATGTCAAAGGCCGAACCAGTGCGCCCAGCGCAGTCGAATGCGGACGTTGTCGTGTCCGCGGACCCTGCGCGACGCACTATGCTCGAGCGCGCCCGCCGCTTCTTCTTCGGCGACGATGTCTTCATCTCGTACGCCCGCGCCGATGCCTACGGCTACGCTCTGGCCCTGGCGGTCGAGCTGGCGAAACAGGAGATCGCGTGCTTCGCCGACCACTGGGGGACGCCACCGGGTGACCGCATCCCGGACGCGGTGCTGCGGTCCGTGCGCAAGAGCACGATGCTCGTGCTGCTCGGCTCGGAGCGCGCTGCGAGCTCCCACGCCGTCCGTCAGGAAGTGGAAGCGTTCCTCACGACCGGTCGCCCGATCATCCCTGTCAGCTTCGGCGGTGCACTCGAGCAGGCGAGCTGGTTTTCACGGATCCGCGGCCTTTCTCTGGCCCACGACTCGCCGGACGCACTCGCCGCGGCACGGCCATCCGACGCCGTGGTCAGCCGCATCGTCAATGCGGACGGCTTCACGCGCCGCAACAAGCGGTTGCGCCAGGTGTTCTGGACAACAGCGGCTGTCATTGGTGTCCTCGCGCTTGCCGGCAGCGGCGTTCTCATGTATCAGGCGAACCGCGTCGAAGACGCGCTGACGGAAGTCGCGGTGGCCGACAGTCTGACGCGTGTCGCACAGGACTCGATGCTGCAGGCGCAGGCGCAGGCAGGCGACGCACAGAGCGCGGCGGCCAGCGCAGAAGAACAGCGGCAGAACGCGGAGCAGCTGGCGGAGCAGGCCGAGCTGCAGGCGCGCCAGGCGAGCGAAAGCGAAGCGGTCGCGCGAGCGGGCGCGGACGAGCAACGGCGCATTGCGCGCGCGTTGAATCTCGCGAATCAGGCGTCGTCGACCCTGGATGGTACAGCCGCGGGTCTCACGCGCAGCACGCTGCTCGCGGTCGAGTCGCTCGGGTTCGCGTGGACGCCGGAGGGGTTCGGTGCGTGGGCCCATGCGATGGAGCTGCTGCCCCATCCACCCATCCGCGAGGCGGCCCACGCAACGGGTGTAGCCGCGATCGTGTTCAGCGGCGATGGCAACAGGCTGGCGAGCGCCGGCATGGACGGACCCGCAAGGGTCTGGGACGTCGACCATGGCAGGATCGTCAGGCCACGCGAGGTGGACGCCACAGCGCCGATCCGTGTGCTGGCGCTGAGTCATGATGGCGGCGTGCTCGCGATGAACGGCGCCGGCGAGACAGTACGGATCCTCGACGTCGAAACGCGCGCGTTGACTGAACTGAACGTCGAAGGTGGCGCGCGGGTGCTTGCTTTCGCACCCGATGGCGGGCGGCTCGTGGCTTCCGCTGGTGAATCGACCGCACACGTGTTCGAACGTGCCGGCGCGACGTGGCGTGAAGGCGCGCGCATGGTATACGGTCGCACGGCGTTCGAGCGCACGCGTGGGAGTGGCGTGGTCGTCGCCCGGTTCCTGGACCACGCCTTCAGTCGTGATGGACGTCATCTGCTCTCGGTGGTCAGCGATGGTCTGACACTACGACAGGTGGAGCCACCGCAGCGGCAGGTACTGCGGCTGGTCGACGAAGCGCCGGGCAGATCACCGCTCTGGTCCGCCGGCGCCGCTGCATTCGCCGGGTTGACCACGTTCGCGACGTCGCACGGCAACCACGTCAGGGTGTGGTCTGTTCAGACCGTGGCGCAGGATTCCCTGCAGGTGAATCAACGCGTGCTGTGGCAGCCACATGGCGGCCATGAGGTGACAGGTCTGGCGTTCAGCGCGGACGGCCGCTACCTGGCGACCGCAGGGACGGACAGCACTGCGCGTATCTGGATGGTCTCGACAAACGAAGACGAAGTGCAACGTGAAGTCGCCCGCCTTGCCGGTGTCAATCACGTGTTCGCGCTCCACCCACAGGAGCGGTTGCTTGCGGCCGGGAATCAGGACGGCACGATCGGACTGTGGCGAATCGATGACGGCGCCGAGGTGCAGCGCGTGCGTGTTGCCAATCCCGGCCGCGTGCTCTTCAGTCCGGACAGCCGGTGGCTGGCAGCCGGTGGCGCGAACCGCTGGACGGTGTACGCAATGGACGCGTTGCGTGCGAGCGCAACGCTGGCCGGCAACTGGATCGCGTTCCGTCCCGACGCCGGACAAGTCGCCGTCATCCGACCCGGCGCGCAGGATACCTTGCTGCTGTTCGGCGTTGACAGCTGGCTGGCCGGACCTCCGATCACCCTGGAACAAACGTATTCCTTCCTGTCCCCCATCTCGTTCAGCCCCGACGGCGATTGGCTGGCTACAACGATACGTTCGAGGTCCAGTGCTCTCGTCTGTGCGCGCCAGGTCCACGTGTGGAATGCGCGGACGGGTCGGCTCGCCGCGTGGCGTGGTGACGAGTGCGATCGCGCGACGCCGGCGGCCGTGCGTGGCAACGCCGGCTTGCTCGCCCGAAGCGCGAATTGGCCTGTCATCATGGCGATCGCCGGCGTCAATACGATTCCCGGCATTCTCCCAGCCGGCCCGCATCATGGCGATGGGTCCGGGCGCTGGCGCGCCGAGCGCGGACGGATCGCGGGCGTCGAGTTGCGTGAAGCCGGAACGGGTCGCAGCGTCGCCACGCTCGGCCAGCGGCGCATGACGGATCACGCCTTCAGCCGCGACGGTTCCTGGCTGGCGACAGTGAGCGGTGATTCCGTTGTGCGCGTGTGGCCGGTTTCGCCCGACGCACGTCAACGGCTGATCGATTACGCGTGTTCCCGCCTGCCACTGAAACGGCTCACGGACGAGGAGTGGCGGATCTACGTCACGGAGGGCGAACCCCGGAATACCTGTCCGCCGGACTCTGCCGGTACGACGAACGCAGTTCGTCACGAAACGATCCGATAGCCATCGGCGCTCTTCCGTGCGCGTGCACGGGAGCAGGCGGCCGGGGACGGGGCAGGAATCCGGCGGAGACGCTGTCGCGCGAGAACGTGGAGGGCATGGTGCGGGGCAGCGAATTCGCTGATGATCTTCCGGCCGCCGCAGCCGCAGTGATGCGCTCGAGGATGCAACGAAGAAGGAACTGTACGCCCGGGCGCAGGACCCGGGCATCGAACCCCGCAGCTGGAGGAGCCGGTCGCAGCTGATCCGCGCGCTCCGCACAGCCGATCCGGGTCTGAAGGCCGCAACCTGACGACAGGGGAAGCAGCTGATAGCTTGGGTGGCTCGAGGGACCAGCGATTCCTCGAGCGAAGTCGCGACCCACAGCGCGGGAGGACTCGCCATGGCCACGAGGACGTTTCCGGTGACGAACTACACGATCACGATCGGCTATGAGTCCAGTGGTGGTAGCGGCGGTGACCGGACACGTGCCTACGTGGTGTGCTTCGGTGATGACGGGCACCGGTTCGTGATCTACTTCGGCGCGCCGGGGAGCCAGCTTGCAGCGCCTCGCTACACGCCCACTGCGAAGTTCGGATCGATCAACGTTTCGATCACCGAGATGGCGAACTACGTCGATGTCCTGCGCAACGAGAAGCCCGTGTACGCCTACCTGAACAGCGACCGGCCCGAGTGGAACAACCTGTCGACGTCGCTGGAGCCCGTGGGCGAACAGGAAGGCTGACCGGGTCATTGGACCTTCCGTTCATCGGCCCGGGCCTGTTTCTGTCGTCCGCGATGTCGAACCCGGACTGCTGGTGCCCGCGCCGGCACTGCTGACATATTTCGTTCGCGCAGTTCATTTCAGCGGGGAGGCCCAACGCATGTGCGACGACGTGATGCCGAGTCCACTGCCTGCCCGCCACGCGCAAGCGACGCCCGCGCCTGCGCGTGTGCGGCCGATCATTGCCGCATGCGCGTTCGGCCTCGCCCTCGCCGCCGGACCGGCTGGCGCGCAGAGCGACGTCGCCTTCCGGCCGAAGTCTACGCGGCGAGGCGGGCGCAGCTCGTGAGTGGTCTGGGTGACGCAGTCGTGGTGGTGCCCGGAAAGTACCTGATCAGCCCCGGCGATGAGCCGATCAGGCAGGACCCGGACTTCTGGTACCTGACAGGCGTCGAATCACCGTACGCGATCCTGGTCCTGGCACCCGACCGGACTGCGGCACAGAATGCTCCGCGCTGGCGGAGCGTGCTTTTCCTGCCCACCGAGTTCCAGTTCGCGGGTCAGTTTCCCATGGCTGACAGCGCCTTCCGCCGCGCGCCGTGGAACCGGCCTGTTCGCAGACTCGTACCAGGCGCGATGGCGCAGGCCGCGGTCCGTGTGGACGCGACGTTCCCCGTCGATTCGTTCGCCGTGCGACTGCGTCAGCTGGCTGCTGACACGCGTGTTCTGTACATTCCGACCGGTGCGACGCTCTACTCGCCTGTGGGGCTCGAGCCACCGCAGTCATACCAGGCACAGTTCGCGCACAGCATTGCCGGGATACTGCCGGATGCGGAAGTGCGCGACGTGCACCCACTGATTGCGCGGCTGCGTGCAGTGAAGGACGATCACGAAATCGACGCGCTGCGGCGCGCGGCGAAGGTCGCGGGCGATGGTCTGATCGAAGCCATGCGCGCCACGCGCGCGGGCCTGAACGACCGGGAGATCGGCGGCCTCATGGAGTACGTGTGGAAGCGGGCCGGCTCGCCGCGCGCCGCGTTCACACCCATCGTCATGTCCGGCCCGAACCTCATGACACTGTTCACGCTGCAGATTGCGATCATGATCGAGGACGAGATCCTGGTGACGCCGACCGGTCACGAGATTCTTTCCGCGCACGTGCCCAAACGCGCTGACGACATCGAGCGCGTCATGGCGGAGGGCCGGCGTGCGCGGGCGTGGGACCGGCCGGATGGCAGATAGCCCGGTGCCCGGCGCGCTTCTGACCCTCACCTCGCATGGGCTGGACGTCGTTCCCGGTCGGCGTGCGCGGGCAGGCCGTGGCGAGCGACCAGGCGGTCATAGTTCAGCCGCAGCAGCTCGATCACATCGCGAACATCGGTCTCGCTCTCGATCGCGCGTGCGGCAGGTCCGGCCGCATCCGGCAACACGGGATGTGGCAGGATGCGGCCCTGCCTGCGCAGGTGCGCCCACAGCTCGCGCGGAAAGCTGAAATGAGCTTCATGGTCGCCGTGAAGACGGCCGATTTCCCAGCGACCCATCGTGAACGCGAGTTGGCCGCGGTCACCCGTACCGGTCTCGACACCGGGCCACGACGTGACCTCGTCAATGATACGTTGGCTTGCTGGCGGTGACTCGATCATTGCTGCACTCTCGATTCCAGGTTGCATTGTCGGTTTCTTTCATGGTTGTCGTCCCGCCCGCTGGCGGGGTTCGTCGCGCCCGTCAATTCGTCTGCTGCGCCTCGAAGCAGGGGCCGCCATACTTCCGCGCATCGTGATCATGTTTCCTCCGCATCCGGCAGGCGCGGCCAGCGGGCGGTTTCCCCGGCGACACACCCGGATGCAGGTGTGCCGCCGGGAAGCTCGTCAGTTGCGGACGGGATCGGCCGGCCACAGTGCACCGCGCGCACGGTACAGCTCGACGTACGCGGCGGCGGCCAGCGTTTCGCCCTGTGCGAGCTGGTCCTGCGCTTCCAGCAGCGTACGCTCGGCATCGAGCACCTGCAGGAAGTCCTCCATTCCACCTTCGTAACGGAGCGTGGCGAGCGCGGCGGCGCGCTCGCTCGCGGCTGCGGCCTGGCGCAGATGCTCGAGGCGCGCACGCGCTGTCCGATAGCGGACGGTTGCAGCCTCGACCTCCTCGCGAGCGAGGAGTACGACGTGCTCGTACTGCGCTCGTGCTTCCCGTTCCTGCGCCTGCGACTGATCGACGCGCGCCCGTACGCGGCCGATGTCGAACGCGGCCCATGAAATGACGGGTCCGAGCGAGTAGTTGAACGTGCCACTGTTGCCGAATGCGTCCACTGCGTTCGCTGCGTAGCCGGCGCCGGCAACGAGGCTGATGCGGGGCAGGTAGTCGGCGCGGGCGGAGCGGACAAGCGCCCGGCTGGCCGCAACGCGGGCTTCGGCGCTTCGCACATCCGGGCGCATGCGGACGACTTCAAAATGGTCTGCTGCGGGCACGTGCTCCGGCAGCTCCGGAAGCGGACCGGCGACTGCGAGTTCGCTTGCCAGCTCCTCGGGCGGACGACCGAGCAGCACCGCGATCCGGTACTGCGCCTCGGCAATGCGTGACTCCAGCGCTGGAACAGCGGCCAGCGTGAAGCTCAGCTGAGCGCGTGCGCGCTCCGTGTCGAACTCGGTGCCGCGTCCCGCTTCCAGCCGCCGTTGCGTGAGTTCGAGTGTGCGGCGCTGGTTGTCGGCGTTGCGTCGTGCAACGGCAAGCTGACCCTGAGTCCCGCGCAGATCGAAATACGTGCGCGCGACCTGCGCCGCGACGGAAACCCGGGTGTCGCGTACATCTTCACCGGCAGACCCGACGAGCGCGCTACGAGCGCGCACAGCGCTGCGCAGCCGCCCGAACAGGTCCAGCTCCCAGGAAGCCGCGAGTCCGGAGTCCCAGACGTTCTGATCGGGCAGTGCTGCGCCGCCCGTGCCCGGGAAGGTGGCGTTGGCCAGTCGTTGCCGCGTATAGCCGGCACGCGCGCTCACGCTCGGGACCAGATCAAGGCCAGCCTGCAGGCGGGCAGCGCCGGCGCCATCCATTCGCGCATCGGCGACACGAAGATCGAGATTGCTGCGCAGTGCCCGGTCGATCAGTCGATTGAGCGTGCTGTCGCCGAGCGCGGACCAGAATGCGCTGGCCGGCGGGTCGGCACCATTGTCCGACCTGCTGGTTCCTCCCGGTTGTGCGATGCCGGTGGTACCTCGCTCACCGAGCTGCGCGGATGCCGGCGGAGCGGCCATCGCGAGCCAACCGATCGCCACTCCGACCCGGAACGTCCTGAGTCTATGCATGAGCCAGCTCCTCCATGTGTTTCAGCGGTTGGATCTGCCGATCCTCCTGCATGATCCCCGCAAGCGCCGCGCTGGGCCGGCGCTCCGCCGCAATGAGAGAGTAGAACACGGGTACGACGAACAACGTGAACAGCGTGCCAATGGCCATCCCACTGACCAGCACCGTGCCGATGCTGTTGCGCGCTGCCGATCCGGGTCCCGACACGAAGACCAGTGGCATGTGCCCGAAGACGGTGGCTGCAGTGGTCATCAGGACGGGCCGCAGCCGTGTCGACGACGCCTCGCGCAGCGCCTCCAGCCTGGCCATGCCCTGTTCCTGCAGCGTGTTCGCGAACTGCACGATGAGGATCCCGTTCTTCGCGATCAGTCCTACCAGCGTGATCAGGCCGACCTGCGAGTAGATGTTGATCGTGGTGAAATCGAGATAGCTGAACAGCAGTGCGCTCGAAATGGCGAGCGGCACCGAGCCCAGCAGCACGATCAGCGGGTCGCGGAAGCTGCGGAACTGGGCAGCGAGAACCAGATAAATGAGAATCAACGCGAAGCCGAGCGTTGCGGTCAGGGCCGCGCCTTCACGGCGGATCTGGCGCGACTCACCCGCGTGATCCAACACGACTCCGGGACCGGCAGCCGACGCGGCGGCTGTCTCGAGGACACGCAATCCCTCATCCTTCGTGATCCCGGGTTGCACGCCGCCCACGATGCGCACGGCATTGCGCTGCTGGAACCGGTTGAGACTGCGCGGCGCAGTGCTCGATTCGATACGCGTGAACGTCGAAACCGGAACGAGGTCGCCACGCGGCGTGCGGATCTTCAGGTCGAGCAGCGGTGCAACCGTCGCACGATCCTCCAGTGCCAGCTGCGGAATGACCTTGTAGCTGCGGTCGAAATAGTTGAACCGGTTCACGTAGCCGCCGCCCAGCAGCGTACCCAGCTCGCGGCCCACACTGGCCAGGTCGAGCCCGAGATCCGCAATGCGCTCGCGATCGAGCACGACGCGCGCCTCCGGCAGGTCGACCTTGAGGTCGGTGTCGACGTACAGGAACTTGCCGCTCTGCCAGCCCGCAGCGAGCACGGCAGCGACCGTCTCCAGCATCTGCTCCGCCGCTGCGTCACTCTGCAGGACCAGCTCGACATCGTACTGGCCGGGCGTCGGCAACGGCGGGTCGAGGCGTGGGAACACGCGCAGCGACGGAATCTGCGAGACCGCACCGTACACCGCTCCGTACATCTCTTCGGTGGAACGCTCGCGTTCCTTCCAGTCCTTTGTGACCATGCCACCAAAGCCGCCCCACGGTGCGGTCAGCGACCACATGAACTTCGCTTCCGGAAACGCGGTGATCGCATCCACGACCTGCAGCGACGCACGATGAACGGCGGGCAACGACGACTCGGGCGCCGCCTCCATGAACAGGAAGATGTGGCTCTGGTCTTCGATGGGCGCGAGCTCCCGGCGCGACTGCATGTAGAGCGGCCATGCCGCCACTGCGATGAGCAGGGAAGCCGTGACGATGGCCCAGCGCATGTTCAGTGCGCCATCCAGCAAGCGCATGTACTGCCGTCGCACGGCGTCGAAGCCACGGTTGACCAGGACGGTCAGGCGGCCCTGCCGGCCGTACGGGTGCAGGAAGCGCGAGCTCATGACGGGCGACAGCGTGAGTGCGACAATGCCCGACACCACCACGGCCGCTGCCAGCGTGATGGCGAATTCGAGGAACAGGGAACCGGTCAGGCCACCCTGGAAGCCGATCGGCGTGTAGACCGCGGCCAGTGTCACGGTCATGGCGATGATCGGGCCCACCAGCTCGCGGATCCCGGTGAGTGCGGCCTCGATCCGCGTCCTGCCCGCGTGCACGTGCCGCTCGATGTTCTCGACCACGACAATCGCATCGTCGACGACCAGCCCGACCGACAGCACGATCGCCAGAATGGTCAGCAGGTTGAGGCTGAAGCCGAGCGCAAGCATGACCATCGCCGCGCCGACCAGCGAGACCGGCATGGCGACCAGCGGTACGATCGCAGTGCGTGCCGAGCCCAGGAACAGGAAGACCACGAGAGCGACAATCAGCATTGTCTCGATCAGCGTCTTCGTGATCTCCTCCAGCGCATCCTGCATGAACACCGTGCCGTCGTACGCCATCTGCATGTCGATGTCTGCGGGCAGCGTCGGCCGCATGCGTTCCATCTCGGCGTAGAGGCGGTGTGCCACTTCGATCTCGTTCGTGCCGACCAGCGGCCAGACGCCCAGGTACACGCCTTCCTTCTCGCTGTACTTCGCGACGAAGGCGGCCTCCTCCGCACCCAGCTCGACGCGCGCGACATCGCTCAATCGCACGATCGCGCCGTTGCGCTCCGCAACGATCAGGTCCGCGAACTCAGCCGTCGAACGCAGATCCGTGTTGGCCAGCAGATTGATCTGTATGAGATCGCCCTTCGTCTGGCCCACGGCGGCCAGATAGTTGTTGCGCTGCAATGCAGCGTGCACATCGCCCGGCGCGAGGTTCAGTGCGGCCAGCCGGTCGGGGTCGATCCAGACACGCATGGCCAGCTGCTGGCCACCTTCGATCGACACGCGTTGCACACCCTCCAGCGTGGCCAGCTGCGGCTGGATCGTACGCACCAGCCAGTCGGTCACGGCCGGCGCAGCGCGCTCCGTGGACGTGAAGCTCAGATAGAACGATGCGTACGGCCGATCGGCCCGCTGCACCTCGACCACCGGCGGCTCCGCTTCTGACGGCAGCTCGGCTCGAACCTGCTGCAGCCGCGCCGTGACTTCGGCCAGCGCCGCCGTGCTGCTGTGGTTCAGCTTCAGCCGCACGTTGATCGTGCTCACGCCCGCCCGGCTCGTCGACTCGACGTAGTCCACACCGCCGATCGACGAAACCGCACGCTCGATCGGTGTCGTCAGAAACCCGCGCACCGTCTCCGCACTGGCACCGTAGTAGACCGTCGTGATCAGTACCGATGGGCTTTCGATCTGCGGATACTGCTGCACCGGCAGGCTGCGCAGTGCACGCCAGCCCACCAGCACGATCACGAGATTGACGACAACGGCGAGGACGGGATGGCGGATGAACACATCCGTGAACGAGCGCTTCCTCGCTTCCTCGCCTCGAGGTGGTTCGACCGGCGCGCTCATCGGCCACCCCCGGCGCTGGCCGCAGCAGCCGGCGTGACCATGACCAGCGCACCCTCGCGCAGCTTGAACGAGCCCGATGCCGCGACCTGCTCGCCGGCAATGACACCGTCCAGAATCACGACGTGATCGCCGACAACCGGACCGGTCTGCACGGGTCGCGCATGCGCACGCAGCTCGCCATCCGCTCCGGCTGTCAGCACGAACACGTGGTCGCCTCCCGGTCCCTTGCGCAACGCGCTCAACGGAACCACGACCGCCGTGCGTGACGGACCGACCGGTATCACGACACGCACGGAAGCGCCCGGCGCCGCCGCGTCACCCGCCTCCAGCCTGGCACGTACCACGGCATTGCGCGTCGTCGGATCAACCCGCGCATCGATCGCCACGATCCGGCCAACAATCGGAGCCGGAGCGCCCGCGAACACCTGCACGCTCTGCCCCTCACGCAACCCTGCCGCGACCTGCTGCGAAACCGCGAAGTCCACGTGCGCAGCAGCCGAAACACCCTGCAGCGTCGTGAGCTGCGTGCCCTCGTTCAGGTACTGACCCGGATGCACATCGGCGATGCCGACGCGGGCACGGAACGGCGCATGAATCTTCTTGCGCTCGATGATCGCCCGCGTGCGTGTCATCTGCGCCAGCGCGACGTCGCGCTCCGACCTCGCCTGATCCACTTCTTCCTGCGATGCGGCTCGCTGCTCGCCCAGACGCTCCAGCCGATCCAGCGTCGTCTGTGCCAGGGCAGACTGCGCTTCCTGTGCCTTCAGCTCGGCTTCCTCGACCGCTACATCCAGCGCCACCAGCAGCGTGCCCGTCTCAACCACCTGGCCGGGCGTCAGCCGCACCTGGCGCACCGTCCCCGCCACCTCGTTGCGAAGCGTGATCGAGCGCAGCGCCAGCACCGTCCCGATCGACGTCGTCGTCTGCCGATGCTCGCGCGACTCCGCGACCGCCGCGGTTACGACTTCCATCGGCTCCGGCTGACTCGCCGCTGAAGCCTCGGCTGCACGCAGCTCGACACTCTTCCATACGGCTAGCATGCCTGCGCTCAGAACGATCGTCCCGAGCAGCACGACGGACGCGATCCAACCACCACGATTCCTCAACACACGACCACTCCTGCGTGCGACTTCCATGACCCTCTTCCTGATTGCATGGGAGTGAATTCAACGGATTCCGTTCCTCCTGCCTGCGAACTCTGCTGTTCCTCCTCTGCTCATGACCCTGCCTCCGTGTCCACGGCAAACCTCTCATGCCTTCGCCACAGCGCTTCCCGCGACCAGTCGAACGCGAACCCGCCGCTCAGCAGCGCGCGCGTACGGCCGCGGAAGGGCTCCGGCGCCCGTTCGTTTTTCAACGCGGGCCCCGCCCTCGCGTGGAATCGGCCACGCACCGTGATCGCGCGTGTCGCGACCTTCACCCGTAAACGATTAATTTCATTGACCATAAAGTCCTTAAACATATCCGGAAAAAAACTACGGGAGCTTCGCCAGCAGACGGCCCAGCTCGGCGCGTTCCGGCCCGCTGAACGTCGCCGCGAACCGAGCGCGGACCAGCTCGATCTGTGTCGTTCCCTCCTCGGCCTGGCTGACACCGAGCGTAGTCAGCTCCGCCCGGACGGCGCGGCGGTCATCGGGATCACTCACGCGGCGCACCAGTCCCTCCAGTTCCAGACGATCCACCAACTGCGTGATGTTCGAGCGTGCACAGCCCTGACATTCCGCGAGAGCGCCGAGGCTCACCGGCTCCTTCGAATCCTGAAGGTGCTTGAGCAACTCGTACTTGGCATAGGAGAGTCCGACGCGGCCCAGAGCTTCCGCGATCCACGCGTACAGCTGCTCGGCGACTTCGAGGAAACTGAACAGCGTCGCCCCGGGTTCAGCGGCCCCGGATCGTGGAGCGGGGGGAGCGGGCGCGTCGTCGAATTGATTCATGGCTGCATGATATAGGGCCTTACCAATCCCGTCAAGGGCCAGGCGAACCGGGTGCCGGAGGCGCTGGCGCAGACGAAACGGGAGATCGAAGCCGCGCGATGGCCCCGGCGCCGTGGCCGGCGCGTGGCTGGCCACGGCGTGACGAACGGATGCGAACGCGATGGAGGCGGTCACGGGATTCGTGTCAGCAGGCGGCTGAGCTTGGCCCATTCGGGTGGGCTGAGCGAGGCCGCGAAGCGCGCGCGGACCAGGTCCATGGCGTTGGAGCCCAGGTCGGCCCGGGCGCAGCCGGTATGAGTGAGTTGAACGCGCAGGCCGTAGCCGTTGTCGTGCACGCGTTGGACGAGGCCCTCGGCCTCGAGTCGCTCGAGGAGCCTGGTGATGCTGGACCGGGCACAGGCCAGGCAGCGAGCCAGCGTTCCGACGGCCAGCGGACTGTCCGCCTCGCGCAGCTGCAGCAGCAGCTCGTACCTCGCATACGACAATCCGGTCTGCGCCAGCGCGACCGCGATCTGTTCGTAGAGCTGCTCGGCGACGGCGAGGAACGTGACCAGCGTCGCCTCGCCAGCGGCGGGCGTAACGTTCGACGCGGGCGACCGCACCAGACCGCCGGTGCGGTTTCGAGTCGAGTGCTGCATCGGCCGGTCATACAGCTCGTACGCCACGGCAATGTGACCATCCCGAAGCCGTTCACGCAGCCGCAACGGAAGTGTGTGATCGTTCAGGACCCGAAGCGGACTTCCGGAAATATTCATCGTGCCTCCTCACGCATTCGACGATTCATGAACTGACATATCGACGTTCACGATGGGCCCGATCCGACAGCCGTACGACGCGGTCGGCGCCGAACGATGTGACACGCCGGCTTCGGCCGGGCCGTTGGGGACGGGCCGGTCGGGCGGGGCAGATTGCGGCCTGTTCTGAACGGTGTTAAGTTCGTGGTCGTCGTTCATTAACAGGACGCTGATCAAATGGGCACGGCCGAACGAAGAGAACGCGAACGCGAGATGCTGCGCTACCGCATCGTGGAGGCGGCGCGCGACATCCTGTCGGAACAGGGGCTGGCGGCGCTGTCGATGCGGGCGATTGCGGAGCGGATCGAGTATTCGCCGGCCACGATCTACCTGTACTTCAAGGACAAGAACGAGCTGCAGCGGGAAGTGGTTCAGGAGGGGTTCTCGCTGTTGTGGAATCAGACGCAGGAGACGCTGGCGGGCGTGCCCGAAACCGGGAACGCGCTGGAGCAGTATGCAGCGATGGGGCGCGCCTATGTCCGGTTTGCACTGGAGCACACGGCGTATTTCCGGGTGATGTTCGAGTTGCCGGGCGGAGCGCGATTCGAATCGGAGGAGTGCCCGGGTGCGGGCCAGGGGGAGGCGAAGGGGTTCGGGCTGGCGGTGGACCTGGTGGCGGAAGCAGCGAAGGAAGGTTTGGTGGATGTCACGAATGCGGAGCGTACGGCGGTCACAGGGTGGGCGCTGCTGCACGGGCTGACGTCACTGTACCTGTCGGGTCATCTGGCGCAGCTGGTGGAAACGAACGAGGCGTTTCTGGAGCTGGTGGACGATGCGCTGGAGTCGTTCTACACGGGAGTCCGGGGTTTGGCTGCGGTGGGCACGTCGCAAGGTGTGGGAGCGGGTGGGCGAGCCCGGCCAGCGAAGCAATCGAAGGAGCCACGACGGAAGAAATGAGGGAGGTCAGATCACAATGAAACGGGCAACGGGTCGCCGCAGCGTGTTGATCGTCGCGGCGGCTTTTCACATGGGAGTTGTGCCGTTGTGGGCGCAGCAGGGACAGCGGGCAGTGACGCCGGTGAGTCTGGAGGCGGCGCTGGAGCGGGCACTGATGAGCAATCGCGATCTGCAGACGGCGCGTCTGGATCTGGGGTCGGCGCAGAAGCGGGTGAAGGAAGCGTGGGGCAGCGTATTCCCGACGCTCGATATGAACACGAGCTACACGCGGAGTCTGTCGGTACCGGCGAATTTCCTGCCGCGCATCATATTCGATCCGGAGGCGGATCCGGATGAGCTGGTGGCGGTGAAGTTCGGTGCTGACAACGCGTGGAGCTTCCAGTTGCGGGCGGAGCAGCCGCTGTTCGAGGCGTCGGCGTTCATCGGTGTGGGTGCGGCGAGCCGTTACGAGAGTCTGCAGGAAGAAGTGATCCGGGGCCGGACGATCGATGTGGCGACGCGCGTGAAGCTGGCGTACTACGATGCGCTGCTGGCGCAGGAAGCGGTGCGTCTGGCGGAGAATACGGTGAAGCGGGTCCGGCTGACGCTGGACGAGACGCGCAAGATGTTCGAGGCGGGGATCTCGTCGAGCTATGACGTGCTGCGCCTGGAAGTGGAGCTATCGAATCTGGAGCCGCAGCTGCGACGCTCGCAGAACGCGGCGCTTGCGGCGCACCGGAAGCTGGCGGTCGAGCTGTCGTTGCAGGACCTCGATGCCATGGCGGTGGCGGGATCCCTGTTCGACTTCGATCCCGAGGCCGATGTGGTTACGGGCGCCGGGACTGCGCAGGTGGTTCAGCGTGAGGACGGTCCGGGATCGGCGGCGGAGCAGGCGGTGACGGTTGCACTGGAACGCCGGTCGGATCTCCGTCAGCTGCAATAGACGGAATCGTTACGCAAGACAGAGCTGCGCGTCGAACAATCGGAGTATCTGCCGAAAGTGCGATTGTTTGCGACGTACTCGATCGCGGCGCAGCACAACGGCAGGCCGGAGTTTTTCGGTGCATCGGACGCGCAGCGGTCGTACGGCCGGCAGGTCGGGGTTCAGGTGAGCATGCCGTTGTTCGCGGGTTTCAAGCGGCCGGCGCGATCGGCGCAGCTCCGCTCGACGATCGCATCGGTGCGTACCCGGTACGAGCTGACCGCGGATCAGGCGGAAGCGGAGGTGAAGTCGTTTCACGAGCAGTTGACGGAATCACGTGATCGGGCGAGGGCGCAACGGATGGCGGTGGGTCAGGCGGAGCGCGGCTATGCGATCGCGCGGGCACAATACCGGGAGGGAATCGGCAGCCAGCTGGAGATCACGGACGCCGAAGTTGCGCTGCGCCAGAGCGAATTCAATTACGCGGAAGCCGTTTACGACTATCTGGTCGCGCGTGCGCGTCTGGACCAGGCCATGGGCGTGGTGCCGGAAGTCGACGAAAACAGCAGAGTGGCCATGAGCGGGGAGAGCAGGGATCGATGAGCACTCGAGGGACAGGGAATGGGCTGAGCGTGGTCGCGGCGGTCCTCATCATTGCGGGCTGTGGCGCAGGCGAAGGATCCGATGGTACTGCTGCGGCGCAGACGGCGGGACCGGCCAATGCGACGGCGCCGCAGCGCGTCGTGAATGTGGAGGTGCAGGTGGCGAGGGAAGAACCGTTCGCGGATCGTCTCACGGTGACCGGCGAGGTACGGGCGGACCGCGACGTGATGGTGGCGGCGGAGGAGAGCGGCGTGATCCGTCAGATTCTGGTGGACAAGGGCGCGCGCGTCGCAGAGGGCCAGGCGTTGGCGAAGATCGATGACCGCGTGCTGAGCGCGCAGCACGATCAAGCGGTCGCGGAGGCCGAGCTCGCGAAGGAGACGTATGAACGCCAGCGCCGGCTCTGGGAGCAGGATTCGATCGGCTCGGAGCTGGCATATCTGCGCGCCAGGTACGGCGCCGAGACGGCGGCAGCGAACGCACGTGTGCTGGCGACGCGGCTGGAGCGCACGGAGATCCGTGCGCCGATCGCGGGTGTCCTCGACGACCGGCTGATCGAAGTCGGCTCGACCGTGACCGTGGGAACACCCGTCGCGCGCGTGATCGATGCCGAACCATTGAAGGTGCTGGCCGGTGTCCCGGAGCGCTACGCCGGCATGGTCCGGCCGGGCGCCGCCGTGACCATTGCATTCGACAATGGCCGCACCGCCGAGGTGCGTGCGAGCTTCGTCGGCACCGCGATCGACACCGACAGTCGCACGTTTCCCATCGAAGTGATGGTGTCCAACCCGGGCGGCGCGTTGAAGCCGGGCATGGTGGCGAACCTGCGCATTGCGAGCGGATCCGTTGTGCCGTCGATCCTGGTGCCACGCGACGCGGTGCTGCGTGCGCAGTCGGGCTACATCGTGTACGTGGTGACCGAGCGCGACGGCAGTCTGGTTGCCGAGAGCCGACCGGTCGTCACGGGTTCAGGCAATGAGGGCCGGGTCGTGATCCGTAGTGGTGTCAGTGCCGGCGATCAGGTGATCGTCGTGGGTCAGCATCAGGTTGCGGCGGGCGACCGCGTGCGCATCACGACGCGTGAGGTGGGTTCATGAGTGATCGGCAGGACAATCAGGGAGAGGCGCCCGCAGGTGCGGGCAGGACTGCGGGAACCGGTGACGTCCGTTACTTCGCGCCGACCAACATTTCGGTAGCGAACCGGATCAGCGTCGGCGCGCTGGTCGCCATTGTCGCCGGCCTGGGCTTTCTCTCGTACATCTCGATTCCGAAAGAGGCGAGTCCTGAGATCACGGTGCCGATGATCGCGGTGTCGACGATCTATCCGGGTGTGGCACCGAAGGACATGGAAACGCTGGTATCACGGGTGATCGAGGACGAGCTGAACACGATTCCCGAGATCAGGGAGTTGACGTCCACGTCGGACATGGGCTACTCGAGCGTGGTCGCCGAGTTCGACACCGACATGGACATGGAGGAGGCGCTGCAGAAGGTCCGCGAGAAAGTGGACCTCGCCCGGCCGGAGCTGCCGGCCGATGCGGAGGACCCGATCATCTCGGAGTTCAACTTCGCGGACTTCCCCATCCTGCAGGTGAACATTGCCGGCGCGTACGATCCGGTCCGGCTGAAGGAGCTGGCCGAAGATGTACAGGACCGTCTGGAACAGATTCCATCGATCCTCGAGGTTCGCCTGTCGGGCGGGCTCGAGCGCGTGGTGCGTGTTGATGTCGACCTGACACGTCTGCAGTTCTACAACGTGGCGTTCACGGACGTGATCGATGTAATCCGGGCGGAGAACGTGACCGTACCGGGCGGCTCGATCGAGATCGGCGCGCAGGACTTCCTGGTGCGCGTGGCCGGCGAGTTCCAGGACACGCGCGTCATCGAGGACGTCGTCGTGATGCTTGCGGGCGGCCGGCCCATCTACGTGCGCGATGTCGCCACCGTGGATTTCGGGTTCGAGGACCGGCGCAGTTACGCGCGGCTGGACGGCGCACCGGTGGTGACGCTCGACATCGTGAAGCGTTCGGGCGAGAACGTCATCGAGACGTCGGATGCGGTGAAGGCGGTCATTGCCGAGCTGGCGCCCACGTTCCCACCCACGACCGTGGTCAAGATCACGGCCGACCAGTCCGAAGACATCCGGACCATGGT
>Ga0302046_10001013_pt1 | contig 26719 bp, 27 predicted proteins | sample RVTome_11_FD_200261 | JGI IMG/M metagenome (GOLD analysis project Ga0302046, IMG submission 200261) | Soil microbial communities from uranium-contaminated site in the Upper Colorado River Basin, Wyoming, United States - RVT147D111 (version 2) ... | reverse complement strand
ACGCGCTCTACGGCGGGCTCGCGGTGGCCGCCTACGGCGCGCCGCGCGAGACGAAAGACGCCGACCTGGCCGTCGTCGCCGCCGACGCCGGGGCGCTCGCCGAGCTGCTCGGACGCGACGGCGTCCGGGCGACGGTGGCTTTCGAGCGAGTCCGCTTCGGCGGCCTGTGGATCGGCCGCGTGACGCTCCTGGGCGGCCCGGACGAGCCCGGACTGAACACCGTCGATCTCGTCGAGCCGGCCAGCCCCGCTATGCGCGCCTCGCGATCGAGCGCGCGGTGCGAGCTCCATTGCGGGACCGTGAGATCCGACTGCTCCTGCCCGAGGACGTGGTGCTGTTCAAGCTGTTGTCGACCCGGGAGCGCGATCTCGAGGACGCCGCTTTGATCCTCGACGCGCTCGCGGATCGAATCGAACTCGCGGCGATCTCGGCGGAAGTCGACCGCCTGGCCTCCGAGATACCAGAACACGACCTTCGGGGACGCTGGCACCGCTGTAGCGGGGACGAGGACGTCGGACGCAAACCAGGCACGCCAGATCCCACGGTGAGCTGAGCCAGATCTAGTCCGCCAACCTCAGCCCGTCGGATTTCGGATCTCGAGCTCGGGAAAGCCGGGCCGGAAGTGCTCGGGGTTGCGGGTCACGAGGCCCTGGAAGCGCTGGGCGAAGGCGCCGATGAGGATGTCGGCGATCGGACGCCTCGGGCCTTCGCCGCGGCGCCGCCTCTGGACGTGGGCGTGCCACGCCTCGAACGCGGCGATCGTGTCCCGGTGGGTCCAGTCCTCGGCGAAGTCGACCCCGACGCCGGTGAGGAACTCCTCCTGGAGCGCCCGGCTGCCCTCGAACGCCGGGGCCAGCTCGGCGTAGGTCACCGGACAGATCGTGAGGCCGTTCTCCGCCAGACGCTCGAGGGTCGCGGCGGAGGGCTCGCCGAACTGCGGATCGTCCTCCAGCACGTCGATCAGGACCGAGGTGTCGACGACCCAGGTCACGGCTCCTCGCCCTCGCGGAGCTCCGCCATCCAGTCCGCGGTGCGCCGGGGCTGCGGGCGAAGCCGCCGGGCGAAACCGCGCATGGCCCGAGCGCCGGCCGGGCGGCCTTCCTCGACGACGGTCACCCGCAGCTCGCGATCGCTCACCTTCTGCCAGAGGAGCTTCTTGCCCCTGCACAAAGCGAGGGCGCTGCGCAGCCGGGCCGGGATGGAGACCTGCCCGCGCTCGGTGACGACGGTGATGTCGGCGGTTTCAGTCATGCTGGCAGGATATCATGTACCGACTTCATGTGCGTCGCCAGCTCCACCCTGCAGTCGATGGAGGGAGAGGGTCACGGCGGCCTCGAGGCCGGCGGTGGCGGTGAAGAGCCAACGCCTGGCCCGGCCGCTGGACGAAGCTCTCCACGCGCGGCTCGTCCTGGGCGACGAGCACGTATTCGACGAGGCTCTCGACTCTGCGGTAGTGCTCGAACTTCTCACCGCGGTCGTAGCTCTCGGTCGACGGGGAGAGGACCTCGATCAGGAGGGTCGGGTTGAGGACGTGGCTGATCCCCCAGGGGCTGACCGCCCGGGAGTGACCGGCGGTTCGGCGATGCCGTGCTTTCGCCGCGTCGCCCCTCACTGCGGCTCGGCGCGGCCGGGGCTCGCCTCGGCCGCCAGCAGGCGCTCCGCCTCGGCGGTGAAGAACCGCTTCGCCTCGTCCCAGTCGAAGGGCACGAGCATGTCGGGCATCGGCTCGCGCTCGGCGTCGGCGAAGTAGGCCAGGGCGCGCAGCCGCTGGTAGCGGTCGCTGCGGCGGGTGCCGTACTTGCGCTCGAAGAGGTCGAATGCGGCTTCGATCGTCAACCCGGAGCGACAGAGGATCCGCAGGTCGACGAAGTCCTTGCGTGACCCGCGCCCGGCGATGGCCTCGAGTTTCATCGCCGCGACGTCCGCGTCCGAGGCGACGCCGAAGCCCCAGGGTGTGGGTTCGGTGTCCTCGAGCCGGGGGTACGGATAGCGGAAGAACGAAGTCGTCACGCCGAACAGACGGACGTAGAGCGTCTGCTCGCCGGACGGCAGGCGCTCGAACTCGGCGAATGCGTCGTGGAGCGCGACCTCCAGCTCGTTGACGTCGAAGGAGGTCGGACGGAAGAAGTCGAAGTCGACCGACCGGCGGTGGCCGTGGCGGAGGGCGAGCGCGGTGCCGCCCGCGAGGTAGAACTCGGCGACCTGCGGGACCGTCTTCAGGCCATCCAGGACGGCGTGCTGCGCGGCGGTGAGGATCTCGGTGCGCACTCGTCGGGTGCCAGGTCGAGGTGGGCCGCCCAGAGCGGCACGGTGCGAGGGGAGACGCGAGCGGCGCCACCCTCGCGGAAGAAGGTGCGGATGCGATCGCGGCCGTAGTGGCGCAGGAGGGCTCCGACGCTCTTGACGGTGCCGCGATCGAGGACGCGCGCGATCACGAACCCCGCGTGGACCTCGGGGTCGATGTCCTCGGCGCGGACGTCGTGGAAGAGCACGGCCGACTCGGCCAGGATGTCGTCGGGCAGCGGCACTGAGGGACTCTACCATGGCCCGCTACGCAACCAGGCCGGCGTCGGAGGGCCGGCTAGCTCGCGTGAGCGAGCTGACGCACCGAGAGCACTTCGCCCGCGTGCAGGGGTTCGACCTGGTCGGCGGGAACGATCACCACGTCGACGGTGTTGCCCACGGCATCGAACACCTCCAGCACGCAGCCCTGTTCCTTGCCGTCCGCCGATGGCGCGAAGTCGACCAGCGTTGCGACATCGCCCCGCTTCAAGCCGCGCTCGGGCAGGTCGCGTTGCAGCGCGACCTCCTGGAAGAGTTCCAGCTCCATAGGTCACTCCCTGCGGCCAGGCATCAGCGTCACGAAGTGGACGCGGCCATCGGCCTTCCGTAGCCAGATTGTAGCGACCGCCAGCTCCAACCCGTTGGGACCCCTCAGGGTGCCCTCCAATCGGTAGCGCGTCCCGAACCGGTCGGTTTCCTGTTCGAGCGCCTGACCTCGGTCCGCCAGCGCCAGGAGTTCGACCAACAGAGAGTCCGGGTCGTCCACCGTGAAGCCTGCCAGTGCGAGGTACCCTGACTTGTCGCCCCGCGGGCGCTTCACCAGCAGATAGCGGGTGAGCTTCTCCGGCGCGATCACGGGATCGTGGATCTTCATCGGCAATCCCTCGACCGCCGCGCGTGTCGACTTCGATCGCGAGTCCGGCCGGCCAACTCAACGACCACCTTCGTGGCTCGCGGGCGTTGACAAGGGACAACACCCAACGGTCGGCTGCGAGCATACCCGGTGCGAGGAAGGAAGGTGATTCAGTTGTCAAGGAGCATCGCCGCCGGCAGCGGCGGGCGGCGGCCGCATGCCGACCAGACGCCAGCTCGTTCCCTCCGGCTGGATCTCGACTTCGAGGTCCGCGCGCCGTTTCTTGCCTTCGAGCAGGCGGCGGCGGAGGTCCTCCGGCGCGGCGTCGAGCAGGGCGCGCGCCGCCTGCTGGCGGGCGAGGGCGCGGCGGCCGTCCGCGAGGTGGGCGCTCAGCTCGGCGTTGCCGGGGCTCCAGATCACGGTCGCCGGCTGCCAGCCAGACCCCGCTGTCGGGTCGCCGCCGGCCGGTGTGCCCGATGGGACACCCGCACCTGTGAGTGCTGACCGGCGTTCCGGCGCGCGTCCGCCGGGCTGGCCGCTGGCGATCAGGCGGCCGTAGCCGGAGGACGTCCAGGCGCCGAGACCGTCTTCGGCCAGAGCCGGCACGAGGATCTCTCGGACCAGCCACCGGAGCCAGGCGGCGAGGTCGGCGGGCGCTTCGGCCACGAGGAGGAAGCGCGCCCCAGGCGCCACCGAGAGGCGCTCGACCGGGATCGGACTGTCGCCGTCGGTCGGCAGGCTGCGCCCGTCGCTGCGCCGGATGGTGTAGTAGTCGGGGTGGTGGGGGTTGACGATGTCGAGGGCGAGCGGCCTCGGGGTCGCGGGGTCGGGAATCCAGAGGGCGTCGAGGAAGTCGACCAGCGCCGCCTGGGTCCTGGCCTCCTGCGGGCCGCCAGCGGAGGCGACCCGCCCGTTGTCCCTGACGAATCCGAGCAGTCCGTCGGCCCAGGCGCGGAGCTGGTCGCGCCGGGCGGCCTCGCTCTCACGGTCCGCGAGCGCCAGCAGGCGGGAGCGGGCCGCCCCCTTGAGCGCCGACCCCGGCAGGTACGGCACGCCGTAGGTGTGGTGCAGGAGCAGGGAGCCTTCGGTGACGGTCTCGTGGGCGGCGGTGTGCAGGAGGAGACGGCTCGCCGCACGGAGCTCGACGGATTCGATCGCCGTTCCGGGTCGAGGGCGGGTCACCGCCTCGCGGAAACGGGCGAAGACCCGACGATAGGTCACGACCGCGCTCTCGGGGCGGGCGCCGGCCGCAGCAGGGTCGAGGCACTCGACGGCGGCGCGGTAGAGGTCGCCGCGGGCGGGCCAGCCGCGTTCGCCCGGTGACCACGCCTCGGCGAGCATGCGGTCGAGCCAGAGGCCGGCGTGGGCGGGCGCGGAATCGGGAATCCGACGCAGGCCGTCGCGCCCGGCGCCCTGCCCGCGCCGGCGGCGCGTCGCGGGCAGAGCGACCGCGCGGAGGCCCCACTCGCGGAGCGGGACGCGCTCAACGGAGGCGCCGTTCACGGCGCCGCCTCGCCCGCCGCCGGCGGCCCTTCGGGCGACCGCGGATCGCTCTCCGGCACCGGAGGCCCAGGCGCCGCGCCGGAACCCGCGATGCTCTGAGCGCGGCGTGCACCGACCAGCATCTTGATCCAGCCCGCGACCTCGAGCGCGATCTCCCAGCGCAGCAGGTAGGCGGGCAGCGGCTTCGCCGCCAGCTCTTCGGCGTAGCGCGCCACGTTCTCGGCCGGGGTCTCGCCGGCGGCGGCGGTCTCGCCCGCGAGGGCGGCTTCGATCCCTGCGACGAGGCAACGGGAGAGCTCGAGATCGGCCCGCTCGATCCGCGCGGCATCGCCGCCGGCACCCTTGGCGGCGAGGAAGAGCAAAACCTGGACCGGACCGTGCCGGCGCAGCAGCGCAGGGAGGGCCTGGGCCCGCGCCTCCATCGCGCCGAGCCGCGCGGCGTCGGGGAGCGCCTGGACGAGCCGGTCTACGATCCGCTGTTCACGGGTCGGCCGCGACGGCCTTGGTTCGCCGGCAGGGGTCGGTTGGCCGGGAGACGTCATGTTGCACCTCCGGGCTGCGCCGCCGCGAACGGACTCGCGCGGTCGCGGTCGACGAGGCGGAAGAAGGCCCGCCCGAGGCCGATCGTGCTGTGGCCGCCGAAGCGCAGCAGTCCGAGCCCGGAGGCGAGCTGGCCCAGGGTGGCGAGGTTCTTGTCGCCGTCGCAGCGGATCCCCTCGTCACCGCCAGTCGCCTCGCCTTCTTCCCCACCACCCTCCTCCCGCGGGCGCTCGCGATAGGTGGTGAAGCGCCCCATCACCAGGCCGTGGAGGAGGGTCTCGGCGGGCATGTGCTCCTCGGTCCACGGCCCGGTGTCGGCGGCGGTCCCCCGGTCGCGGTCGATGCGCACCCGCGCCCGCACCTCGAGCGAGAGCCGAACCAAGAAGCCGAACAGGTCGTCGTGAACCAACAGCAGGCGCCGGCGGAAGAACTCGGCGGCCTCCGCGTCGCCGGGCCAGCAGGCGGCAGCGATCGCCGCGGCGAGGGTGGCGAGATCGGCGTCCGGCCGCACTTCGAGGATCGACTCCTCGAGGAAGACCTCGGCGCGCTCGCCGCCCTCGACCAGGAGGGCGGAGTCGGGACGGAGTCCGCCTCCGTTACCGTCCTGCGTCCCCGGCACCAGGCCTATCTGGGGATCCGGTGCCGCTGGCGTCGCGATGCGCTCGCCCGCCCCGGCGGCTTCGAGGTCGCGCGCCAGCCGCCGCAGGACCTGACGGCAGGTGACCCAGGCGAAGGTGCCGCACAGGCTGCGCACCGGCAGCGCCAGGATCTGCGCGTCGGTGAACACCAGGCCGCTCCGGTAGTCCCCGGCCTCGGTGCTCGGCGGACCGAAGGCGGCGAAGAAGTCCTTGCGGTCGTCGCCCGCGGGCGGTTCGACCTCGGCGCGCAGCACCCCCTTGATGGAGGAGCCGGGCACCAGCGGGTAGCCGGTGTGCCGCTCCTTCATCGTCGGCAGGTCGACGCCGCCGAGGGTGTCCTCCACCCCGACGTGGAGCGGGGTCACGGCGTGCAGGAAGTAGAGCTGGTGTGGCTGGCTCATGTGTCCTCCGGGGTCAGGAATCGCGCAGGGTGCAGGGCAGCGGGAGCGCGAGGCCGTAGCCGTCGTGGGCGGGCGGTGCCAGAAACGTGGCGGGATCGCCCGCGGCGTCAGCGCACAGCGAGGTGCCCCACAGCGCCCGCCAGGTCTCGAGCAGTGGTTCGGGCCGGTCGAAGGGGCCGAGGTAGTAGACGGTGCCCGCTGGCACCAGCCGGCGCACCGCGCGCGGGCGCTGGCGCTGGAGGTCCCACCCGCTGACCGCCTGGGGGCGGTCCATCGCGACCGCCAGAAGCGGTGCGGCCACGCCCGCCGGCCAGCGCGGTCGCCAGCCGCCGAAGTCGCCGGGCGTGAGGAGCTGCACGCGCAGCCCGAGCGGCCGGTCGGCCTGGTCGACGAAGGCCTGGACGGCCTCCTGGTAGTCCTCCCGGCCGGGGAACAGCGGTCCCGGCGACACGGTGCATGCGACCGTGCGCGACTCGCCGCCGAGTACTCGCAACCCTGCGGGCCGGCGGCCGGCGAGGTTGCCGTCCTCCGGCGGCGCCACCTCGACGGCGAGGTGGAAGCGCTCGGCCAGCCTCAGGCCGCCGGAGCTGAACAGCGCCTCGGGGAGCGCGGCCTGGCGCTCGGGGTCGATCGCCACATGGATGCGCGACTCGCGTTCGATCGGATGCTTTGCGCCGGGTGACAGCAGGTTCCACCGCTCCGCGACGGGCGGCGGCCCCTTCTCCAGCCCCCAGTCGACCACGGATTCGAGCGGCCAGAGCGGGAACGCCGGCTTCTCCGTCTTGGCGCCGCCGGTCGCCTCGCCGCGGCTCTCGAGTTGGACCAGGCGTGGCGGCGCGCCGGGCGGCCAGGACACGCCTTCGTCCTCGGTGGGCTGGACGAGGCGCGGAGCGATCGGCTCGCCGCCGGCGAACACGACATCGGCGGGTGCCGGCACCCAGAGGCGGCCGGAGCGCCCCTCGCCTTCCGGGTCGTCCTCGACCAGCCACGGCCCGCGGACGCGCACGCCGAGCGCGGCGCGGGCGGCGTCCGCGGAGAGGTCGCCCGCCGCCTCGAGCAGCGCGCTGCGCACCAGGCCGGCGACCGTCGCCTGCGGAGGCAGCAGGAACGTCGAGCGCGGCGTGAACGCGGCCACCGGCCCGCCGTCGCCGAAGACCAGCGGGTCGCGCGGCACGAGCCGCCAGGTCTCGTAGCCGGAAACTGGGGCGGTCATGCGGCACCTTCCGCGGCGAAGCGGTCGCCCGACCCGGCCGCCGCGCCGGCCTTGCGCAGGCGGCTGGCGATCGCCAGCTCGGCGGCGAGCCGCAAGGCCGAGGACCAGCCTCCGGTGTGAATCGCCTGGAGCCGCTCGGTCAGGCGCGGTGAGGCCTTCTTCTCCGAGCGTCGGCTCTGCGCGAGCAGCCGGTAGGGCGCCAGCTCGATCGCGCGGGCACCGCCGGCCGGAGCCGTGGGGTCGCCCAGCCGCTCCGCGAGGTCGGTCAGAAAGCCGGCCGAGCGCAGCGACAGCTTGTCGGCCGCGAGCAGGTCGCACCACTCCTGGAGGTCGTCGAGCAGCTCGTCCAGCGGACCGCAGGCGGTGCGCTCCTCGCCGCTGCGCGGCAGGTCGACCACGGTCGCCCAGCCGCGAGCCGGTGCGGCGCCGTTCCCGGGCTCGGAGAGGTGCCGGCGCCGCTCCTTCTTCGCCGCAGCGAGCGCTGCCTGGGCCCGAGCCCGCACCGCGCGGAGATCGGCCTTCACGTGGGCGAGCGCGATGCCGGCCGAGATCGAGACCCCGGGGTCGGTGGGGAATGCGGCCCGCACCCGCTCGAAACTCGCCGCCAGCGCCCGCACCGCGCCGAGGGCGCGGTCGAGCGGCAGATAGGCGGCGAGGTCGTCGCCGCCGGCGTAGAAGGCGCAGCCGTGGTGCTCGCGCACGATCCGGGCGACCTCGTCGGCGAAAGCGTCGAGCGCCGCCACCAGCTCGCCCTTCCGCTCGAGGTCCTGCTCGGCCAGGAGCGCCCGGCCGACGCCGTCGCCGTCCATCGCGAGCAGGGCGTAGTAGGGGACGGGTGCGCCGTGGACCCGGTGGAGCCTGTCGACCCAGGGGCGGAGGGTCTCGAGGTGGCGGCGAGCCTCGGCGAGCGCTGTCCCGAGATCGTCACTCGACGCTCCGCGTCCGCGCTCTTGCGCACGCCGGACCTCCTCGAGCAGGGCGTCGAGACCGCCTTCGAGGAGCAGCGACGCGTCGAACGGGAAGACCCCCTCGCCGCGCCGGCGCGCCGCCGGGTCGTAGGCCGTCTGGGGATCGCGCGCGGGCGAGCACCAGGTGAAGAAGAAGGGGTTGTCCTGGACCTCGTCGCCGGCGAGGAAGTCGCGGACCTGCTCGAGAATTTCGGCAGTCTTCTCATGGCGTCTGGCCCGGTCAATCCACGGGTCCACCGCCACCCGGCTGACAGGCGGGAACGGCAGCGGCTGGAGGTCCGGTCCCGGCGTGAACACCGCCAGGCGCCTGGCGAGCCCGAGGGCGTCCAGCTCCTCCTCCGGTCCGATCCCGAGCAGCCGCCGCGAGAGGTGGCGGCGCGCCGCCTCACGGCCGCCGATCCGGCGGTCGCGGGTGTTGGCGGTGTGGAGCACTGAATCACGCCCCGGGTCGAGGTCGCACTTGGCGCGGCCGTCGCGCGTCCACGCCGGCGGATCGAAGAGACGGGCGCGCTTGCGGCCGTCGAGCAGCGCCCACGCGCGCCGGAGGGCGCTCGCCAGACCGTCCGGTCCGACCGGTGCCCAGGCCGCGAAGACCTCCATGAAGTCACCCGCCTCTATCGCTTCGACCTGGGCGTCGAAGAGGTGGCGCTCGACCACGTCGTCGAGCGCCCGGCGCAGCCGCCGCTTGCGCCGGCTCGGCTGGTCGTCGAACGCGTCGAACCGGCGCCGGAGCTGCGCGGCGAGGTAGGTGCGCGCCATCCGCTCGCAGCGCTGAGCGAGCTCCGCCACGGAAGCGGCCGACGGTGCGGTCACTTCGGCCTCGACGTGATTGGTCACCCGGCCGCCGTAGGCGGCGCGCTGGCCCTCGTTGCTCTCCCGGATCCCCCGCACCCGCTGCTCGGAGGGGACGAGCAACCGAGCCTTGACGCCCTCCCCGGACGGCAGGTCGAGCCACGACGCCGCAACCTCGCAGGCACACTCGGACAGCCAGGTCGAACCCCACCAGAGATCGCGGCTGCGCCGACCCGAGGCGATGAAGCCGCCGACCGGTCCGAGCGTGACGACCAGTGCCCAGTCAGGCACGGCGGCCTCCCGGGGGGCGGCGGACATGACCGATACCACGCGACGCTGAGGTCACGGCGTCGCCTGCCGTCGCCCCGACCGGTTTGAAGCTGCGCTTGTCGATCAGCCACGAGGTGAAGGCTCCGATCGCGTCACCGCCGTGCTTGGAAAGGAGCGAGCGGATCTCGAATCGCGCGCCGGCGCTCGCGGCGATCGCAATCCCGCTCGCGGTATCGCGCTCCTCACCGTTGTAGCGGAGCCGGACCGCCTCGGGCCGTGGCCCGCGCAGGACGGCGACCAGCGGCCGGTAGGCACCGTTGCGGCCGGGCACGGGCCGCAGTAGCACCGGCGACGCCCAGCGGTCGGGGCTCTCTGAGCGGTCCGCGACTTCGGGCAGGATCTGGCCGTTGGCGTGCTCGTCGGGTTCCCGTCCTGGCACTCGCGGGCCCGACTTGAAGTGCATCACGATCGGCAGCCCGAAGGCGGCTCGCGGCGCACCGAGCCGGCCGCGCTCGGCCTTTGCCTCGTCAGGCACCGCATGTTCCCACTCGGCGTCGGGCTCGCGGCGGAGGCGGAGCAGGTTCGCCTCCGGCCAGCGGCTCCGGCCGGGCGGCTCCTTTGGACGGGGTGCCGGATCGCGAGCGAAGCCGGAACCCTGACGGAACAGACGGAAGTGCTTGAGGAGCTCGCTGTGCGCTCGCTGCGCGGCTCCCTCGCGGTCGCCGCGCGCGGTTCCGGCAACGAGAGGCTGCCCGGCGTAGAGTCGGGGAGGCCAGTGGGCGCAAGTTGCGCGGGTGGCTTGCTGAAACCTCTCGAACCGGCCCTCGAACTCCTCGTCGCTGCCCGGAGAGAGCAGGCTCTGCCACTCCTGGACCAGATCCTCGAGCGCAGGCGGAAACCCTTCGAACTGCGCCGCCGAGGCGATCTCGAGCGCGCCGAAGCCGCGGCGCGTCCGCGCGCCCACACCGCCGAGATGGATCCAGGTCCAGAGCGTCGCCAGCACCTGCCGTACCGGCTCGCGTGGATCGCCGGCGGTTCGCTTGCGAGCGCCCTGCCGGAGGCTGACCATCAGCCGGAACGCGAGGTTCCTGCGAACTCGCCGGGTCGGCAGTTCCTGGCCGCGACGCCACTCCCGCCGTTCGCGATCGGCTCGTTGCAACGGGAAGAGCGCGTAGCCGAACTCCTGGCCTCCGTTCCACCTCGCCATCGCCTTCGGTGACTTGCCCGGCTCGGCGGGGTGGACCCCGGCGGCCTCGAACGAGCCGGGACGAAGCGTTGCAGGGTCGAGCCAGAGCACCACGCGGCTGCGCAAGCCCGGCCCGTCCTTGGGCTTCGACGCGGCACCCGCGCTCTCACCTCCCACTCCGACCCCGCCCCAGAGACTGGCCTCGCGCGCGAAGAACGCCTCGATGCTCTCGCTCTCGCGCGCATAGAGCCGGCGCCACCACTCGCGGAGCTGCCCGCGGATCCCTGGCACCCGGACCGGGTCTACCTCATCCGGCTCGAACGGCTCCACGCCTCCGCCCACGACCGGCGTGATCGTGCGGAGGTCGAGGATCACGCGAGGGTCGCCTGGTGCCGGCTCGACCGTGGGCTGGGGCGGCTCTCCAGCCAGGTCCGGAGACCGGAATCGGGGGGTCGGCATGCCTCAAGTCCTCCCGGTTGCCGGCGTGGGCGTAAGCAGGTTCACGGCGCTTCCCCCATCCGCGGCGGCACAAGGGTGATCGAGGGCTCGTAGGTGCCGTGCCGCTTGCCCTCGAAGTCGAACTCGTAGAGCTGGATTCGGCGCAGGGTGCGGCTCAGGCGACCGATCGCAAGCGCCAGCCCGTTGGGGCAAGCCAGGAACAGGTGCACCGTGGTCTCGGGGCGATCGAGGATCGCCGTCTCGATCCGGTTCACCAACTCCTCGGCGAGCACGCGCGCATGAGCACCCGAAAGAAGTGCTTCCTGGCCCGGACGGTCGAGGCGCACGTAGACCAGCCGGCCCACTCGCGGTGGAGGAGCTTCGAGGTCCGAATGCTCGAGATACACGGCGACCTTCCCGAGGACGGTGCGCAAGGCCTCGACGACCACCACGACGTCGTTCGAGTCGGCGGTCAGGGGGAAGTTCGGCGGCGTCAGCTCGCGGGTCTTCTGCTCGTCGAGCCAGAAGGGAGCACCGGGCGGCGGATCGCTCTCGAAGCTCCAGGGCTTGCCGCGCTGCCCCACCGTGATCGGACGGCGCTCGTTCACCGGCAGCAGGAAGCCGGTGGTGAAGGCGACGCTGAGCGGAGCGGCGAGCTCGAGGTGGATCGGGCTCTGCTTGGGGATCCTCTCCACCAGCGTGTGGCGTAACTCGTCGTAGACGGCGCCGTTCCAGTCCGCGCGGTTGTGGATCCACCGGTCCTCGAAGTAGTCGATGAGGTCGACTTCGAAGTCCACATGTTCCAGCTTGTCCTTGCCCAGATCGAGCGTGTTGTAGATGGCGACGGACCTTGCCGGCGCCTCCTCCTCCTGGACCCGGAGGATCACGCCATCCGGCGAGCGCAGGAAGAGCACCGGCGTCGCCCACTCCAGCGCACCCTCCTCGCCGCGGTCCTCGATCGCAAGGCGACCCCGGGTCACCGCCACGTCGATCGGCTGCCCGCGATGGAGGGCCACGTAGAAGGGAGCGACGAACGCCTTGGCGGCGTCCTCCGACACCCCGAACTGCATCGCGACGACCGCCGGAACGCCGGCCGCCACCAGGGCGGAGGCGACGCCGGCGAACGGGTTCCGGCCGTCGCGCCGGAGGCGCGGGATCTTGCCCGTGCTGCACGAGGCGAGCACGACGAGGCGGACGTCCTTGGTGAGTCGGCGGGCCAGTTCGCCTCCGGTCACCAGGTGCTCGGTTCCGTCATCGCGCTCGAAGAAGAGCGCGCCCTCGCCGTCTTCGTTGAAGCCACCGTGGCCTACGAAGTGGAGCACGTGGTACGGAGCGTCGGCCTCCTTCGCGTCGTACAGCTCCTCCCGGAGCGCAGCCAGCGTGGCCTTGTGCTTGGTCTTCCCGTGCTTCCTCGGGATGAACCGCCGCTGGATGCGCAGCGCGGGATCGATCGCCTCCTCCAGGATGGCCCGGTGCTCTGCGGCGTCGATCTTCGAGTAACGGTAGCGCGTGGAGGTCTCCGGGTCGGGGGAGGCGATGAACCCCAGGACCTTGAGCCGAGAGGTGAGGTCGAGCGGCTCGATCTTCTCCGCGAGATCGAGATAGCGGACGACCGGGGTCTGCTGCTCGGCGCCGATGAAGCGATGCTTCTCGGGATCGCACAGCAGCTCCCAGGGTAGGCCGCCCAGCAGATGGTCGTACTCGTGGCCGAAGCTCAGCCGCAGCCGCAAGCCCTCGCTCGGGCGCAGCGCGGCGTGGCAGCGCTCGAACGTCCGGCCGATCTCGCCGGGCAGGAGCGTTCGGTAGAGCTCCGTGCCGATCTCCTCGGCGAGCTGACGGCGGCGGCTCGAATGTTCCTCGCCCTGGATCAGGAGACTCTCGAACTCCTCGACCTTGGTCGCCAGCGCCTTTCCCTGCGCGTCGGTCAGCTCGAACCGCGCCCGTGGCCGGTTGAAGGTCGATTCGAGGACACGGATCTCCGGCTCGCCGCAGCAGCACCGATCCAGCTCGATCTCGAGGTCGTGGTAGCGGATGCCCATCTCGGTCGTTCTCGCTTCTCGATGGTCTGTGGTTCCGAGGCCTCTGGCGGCAGATCGGCGGCGGCCGGCGTAGACCGGCCCGCCATAGCGCGGGCCGAGCGTCCGCTCAGTCGGTCGCCTCCTCGTCGGCCGGCGACGTGCCGAGGCCGAGCTTGCCTCCCGGGATCGGCTCGACACCCAAGCCTGTCTTGGGCGGCGTCTTCGGAGGCGGAGAGGGGTCGGGCGCCAGCCTCGCCGGCGCCTCTCGCTCGGCGGCGAGGCCCCTCATCGGCTCCGCGCCCAGGCCCGTCTTCGGCCCGCCACCGCCGCCGGTGTCGCTGCCGCCGCCGCCCTCGGTGGTCCGCTGGGCACCGGGCTTCGGCGTGGCGACCAGGCCGGCCTTGGGCCCGTTGCTGCCGCCCGTGTCGCTCCCGCCGCCGCCCTCGGCGGTCCGCTGGACGCCGGGCAGGGGCTCGGCGCCCAAGCCCGTCTTCGGCCCGCCACCGCTGCCGGTGTCGCTGCCGCCGCCGCCCTCGGTCTGGCCGCCGGACGGCGGCTCGGCACCCAGGCCGGCCTTGGTCTCGGTTCGGGTCCGGGTGTCGCTGCCGCCGCCGGCGTCGGTCTCCTCGGCATCGGAGATCGGCTCGGCACCGAGGCCGCTACCCTTCGGTTGCGTGCCCTGCTTCGTGTCGCTGCTGGGCGCGTCGGTTTCCGCCTTCGGTTCGCCGCCTTCCGTGGCGGCCGACGGACCGGTTCCGGTGTGGGGATCGTCCTCCACGGGGGAGGTCTGGGGCTCGGATCGCGTCATGGGTTCGCTCCTCGAATCTGGTTGACGGTTGGGCCCGGCCGGCGGCCACCCGCGACCGGCGGTTTCGCCCTCGCGGAAGCCCGCGCGCTGTGCTCTGCCCTGTTGGTCCCCTCGCAGCGGACCTTCTTGCAGGGGGATTGCGATTCGCGAGTCCGGTGACCTACCCGTCCCCCTGGAGGACGAACGGTGCCCAGTAGCGGGGCGCCGCGAAGCCGTCCTGGGCGCGCAGCCAGCGCTGGGCGTGGCGGAGGGCGGCGGCCGGGCGCTCGCCGCGGTCGAGCATGCGGCCGTACAGCTCGTCCATCAGCCGCGCCGCTCCGACGTCGTCGAGGCTCCACAGGCTGACCAGAACCTGGCTGCTGCCCGCCTGGAAGAAGCCCTGGGTGAGACCGAGCAGGCCGTCGCCCGGCACGCGCCGGCCGAGGGCGGTCTGGCAGCCGCTGAGCACTGTAAGGTCGGCCGCGAGGTCCAGGCGGTCGATCTCGTGCAGGTAGAGCGCGCCGTCGATCGGGCGGCCGGCGCGGTCGACGGTCGAGAGCACCAGGCCCGAAAGCTCGGGGAAGTCCTCGTCGATCCAGGCGTGGGTGGCGAAGTGGAGGATGCGGTAGGGGCTGAGGTCGGCGGAGAGGACCTCGAGTTTGGTCGCGTCGGGGCCGAGGCGGGCGAGGCTTTCGCCCGGGGGGACGCGGGCGAGGATCGCCGCCGCCTCGTCGGCGGTCGCCGGCAGCGGCGGCAGCGGCCCCGACGGCAGCCGGTCGGGCACGATGGCGCGTTCGACCCGAGCCGGCTCGGGGTCTCCGGCGGCGGCCTCGCCCGGCTCGGCCCGCGACGATGCGGGTTCGCCGACCCGCGGATCGTCGGCGGAGAAGATCGGATCGGCGAACACCGCCAGCGTCTTGGGCGCCGGGGGCCTCGCCTCCCGTCGTGCCCGCAGGGCCGCCAGCACGGCCGCCGAGGGCACGGTGACGACGTCGAAGTCGTCGACCACCAGGCGGCCGGCGGCGGCCTCTCGCGGGGACGCCAGCGGCGAGGCCAGCACCGCGAACGGCACGTAGTGGAGGATGCCCTCCGGAGCGACCATCAGACGCTCGACCCCGGGAGGGATCGCGGCCCGCGGCAGGAGCATGCGGCCGAGAGCCCCGGCGGCGAGGAGCCACTGGCCGTCGGCGCGGCGGCTCTTCCGGAGCGCCTCGTAGAGGCCTTCGGCGTGGGCCTCGATGACCCGCCGCGCCGGCAGCTCGAACGCCTCGAGGCGGTCGCGGGTGAGGACGAGCAGGTGGCTCCGCTCCTCGCCGAGGATGTAGGTCAGGAGCACGGTGCGCCGGTCGAGCAGCCGCTGCGCCTCGGCGGCGGAGACGGCTCGCGGCATCCCGAGCTCGCCGGCGGCGCGGGCGGCTTCGCGCATCTCGGCACGCGCGAACTGGAGCGCGAGTCGCAGGCGCCGGATCTCGGCGTCGAGCTCGGCGATCGAACCCGGCGCCGCCCCGTCCGCGAGCCGCGCGCTGCGCTCGGCGCCGAGCGCGCTGAGCCGGGCCTGGAGGCGCTCGGCTTCCCGCTCGAGTACGCGACCCGCTGCCCGCTCGGCACCGCCGCGGGTGAGCACGACCAGCTCGTAGAGCGTGCGCGCCCGCGTCCGGTCGGCGGCGGCGAACGCTTCGGCCAAGGCACGGGGATCGCCGTCCGCTCGATGGCGCTCGAACAGCAGCGCCAGCTCGAACTCGGCGTAGTCCTGCCACAGCCAGATCGGCGGGTAGTGATGACCGGCGGCGCGCGCCCGCACGCGCAGGTCCTCGACGACGCCGAGCGCCCGCCGCACGTGGACGAGGGCGCTCTCGAGGTCGCCTCGACGGTGTGCGAGGAGCGCCAGGCAGTACTCGGTGTGGGACCACGACATGGGGTCATCGGAGCCCTCGAAGTAGTCGACCGCCCGGGCGAGGTAGTCCGCCGCCTCGCGGCCGCGCCCACTCTCGGCGAGCAGGCAGCCGAGGTTGGTCCAGGTGGCGGGGTTGTAGCTCGGGAGGTCCATCCGCTCGGAGATCGCGAGCGACTGCCGGTAGGCCTCCTCGGCCGCCCGCGGGTCGCCGGCGGCGCGCAGGAGCGTCCCCAGGCGGTCGAGCTCGCCGGCCTCGCCCTTGGCGTCGCGGTTGGCTCGGCGCAACGCGCGCGCCTCGCGCAGCGGGCCCAACCCCCGGCCCGGCTCCCCGCGCAGGTGGTGGATCCAGCCGATCGACGACAGCACAGTCGCCTCGCGCTCGGTGTCGCGCGCCGCGCGGGTGAGCCGGAGCGCCTCGTCGAGCGCCTCGAGCGCCTCGTCGTGATGGTCGATGACTCCGAGGACGTCGCCGAGGTTGTCGAGGGTCTGGGCGGTCTCTCCGGGGTCGTCCTCGCGGCGCCATAGCTCGAGCGCCTCCCGGTAGCGGTCGATCGCCCGGTGCGGTTCGCCCATCGCTTCGTCGACCCTGCCGCGGTTGGTCAGCGCCGACGCGGTGCCGCGGAGGTCGTCGCCGGCGCGAGCGAGCGCGAGCGCGCGATCGAGCGTATCGGCCGCGCGCGGCAGGTCTCCGCCGTCGCGATAGGCGAGGCCGAGGCGGTTGAGGATGCTGGTCTCGAGCCGGGCGTAGCCGGATTCGCGGGCCAGCGCCCGCGCCCGCTCGAGTCCGGCGATGCCGCGCCCGCTCTCCCCCTGGTCGAGCCGGAGCTGCCCGGCGTCTCGCCAGGCGACCGCGGCGAGCAGGGTCTCCCCCGCCGCCTCCCAGAGGCGGCCCGCCTCCTCCGCGCGCTCGAGCCGTTCACCGAGGCCGGCCGCGCCGCCCGAGGAGGCGTAGGTCTCGGCGGCCCGGTGGCAGTGCCGATCGGCCTCGGTCGCGGGCCGCTGGTGGAGGATGCGCAGGGAGTAGGTGCCCGCGCCCGAGTAGGGCGCCACGTCCAGGGTGAACGTCCCCCCGTCCGCCGCCACCCGGCAGACCCGTTCGGGGGCCATAGTCAGTGGCGGGAAGTCGAAGACGAGCGGCTCGCGATCGCCGGGGCCGGCGACGCGGACGAGCAGATCGACGGCGTCCTGAGCGACCTCGAGGAGGACGGCGTCGCCGGCGGTGAGGTCGACTCGGTAGCGATCGACCGCGCCCTCCGCGAGGGCGCCGTGGTAGACGAAGCCGGCGCGCAGCGCCCCTCGATCGATCGGCGACGACGGAGCCGGGTTGTCGGCCGCCGGCGCGCCGCCGCATGCACACGCGAGCACGGCCAGCGCGGCCGGCGCCGCCGGGAGAAGCCGGGCGGCGGCGAGACGCGCGGGCGATCGACTCCGCTTCACGCCGGGTAGCGAAGCTCGAGGGCGTATTCGGCGAGCTGCCGCCGCCGCTCGCCGTCGAGCGCGATCAGCAGCACGCGGTATCGCCCGGGCGGCCAGTCGGCGCGCGCGGCCATGAAGGTGATCGCGCCCGAGGGTTCCCGTACCAGACCGTCGCGGTGGAGCGCGAGGCGGCCCCGATGGTCGTAGACCTCGACGCGGTAGCCCTCGTGGGCGGTCAGATCGCCCACGTTCAGCTTGGCGACCAGCGGATCCATTCGCGCCGGCACCGCGACCTCCGGCACGGTGGCGACGTCCCGGAGCAGCACCGTCCCCACGGGATCGAGATCGAAGACGAACGGCGAGCCGGTGCCGGCGATGCGGCCCGGCACGCCTCGCCCGAGCAGGACCACGGCCAGCACCGACGCCGCGACCAGCGCCAGGACGACCGAGGCGGCGAGCAGCCAGCGCCTCCTTCGCGCTGGCAGCCCGAGCTGGTGGCCGGCGGCGGGCTCCGGTCGCGACGCGGCTTCGGCCGGCCGGCGGAGCGCTTCTCGCGCCTCCTGGAACCGGCGCCAGCCCCGTTCGGTCGCCTCCTCCGGCGGCAGCAGCGGCGATCCTGCCGGCACCTCCTCGTCGAACGCGTGAAGCCGGAGCAACTCGTCGCGGCAGGCGGCACACGCGGCGAGATGGCGCTGCACGCGCTCGGCGCCGGGCCGGTCGAGCCGGCCTTCCTGGTAGTCGACCAGCTCGTCGGGGTCGGGGTGCCCGCTCACCGCCTGCTCCTCGCGCTCGGCCCACGCGCGCGCCGCGGCGTCGATGACGTCGGCGACGTCTCGATCCCCGTTCTCTTGCCTCGACACGTCTCGGTCCTCAGTTCCCCGGACCCTTCGGCTTCCTGGATAGATTCTTGCGCAGCTTGGCGCGCGCCTGGTGGATGCGCGAGGTCACGAGCGACATCGGGATGCCGAGGAGTACGGCGATCTCCTCGTAGCTGTGGCCGCGGACGCTCAGCACCAGCGGCGCGCGGAAGCTGTCGGGGAGACCCTCGATGGCGTGCACCGCGCGGTTCAGCCGCTCGCGGTCGGCGGCCTGCGACTCGGGGTCGGGCTCCACCGAGGCGAGCTTCGCGACCGCGCCTCGATGCGGCTCGGCGGGCTCCTCCAGCGAGACGTGCTCCCCGCGGCGCTTCGCCGCGCTGAGCCGGCGATGGTGCTTGAGAGCGCGCTTCTTGGCGATCGAGACGATCCAGGTGTCGAGGTTGCTGCGCCCCTCGAACTGCCCCCGGTCGAGCGCCCCCTGGGCATGCAGGAGAGTCTCGATGATCAGATCCTCGACCTCGGCCGCCGGGATCCCCAGGCGCTGGATCTGGACGTAGAGCTGCCGATAGAGGCGCTGGTAGTCCGCGGCGGTGATCTCGCGGCCGGCGCCGGCGATTTGCGTGCGCGTGCTGCTCTCCAGCATCTCGCGGCCCAAACGTGCCCGGCGCTCGGCCTCCCCAGCGGCACCCGGCACGACGAGCGCCCAAGCGGTGCGTTGCGCCGAATTCCCTTCTCGACTGTCCTGCGATCATAGCCCAGTGTTTGCTTTGCGAATGTCGTGATGGCCGTGATCCAAATCCCCCTATGTTGGTTCCGCTCGGGCGCGGACCGTTGGCGCCCGGGGAACGCCGGCTGCGCCGGGACCGCGCCGGCTCAGCGGGTAGCCGAGCGGCGCAGATCGAGGTCGTAGACCGCGAGCGGTGGGGATGAAGGGGATCCGGGCCGGAGCAGCTCGAGCGTGAACACGCCCGAGCCGAGGAAGCCGCCTGGGATCGAGAGCGTGAACGAGCCGTCGGCCTCGCGGCGAAGGTCGCCGGTCGCCCACACCTCATGCCCCGCGTGGTCACGCAGGACGAGGCCGTAGGGCCCCGGTTCGACGTGGCCGGCGAATTCCAGGATCAGCACGAGCCGGCCGGAGTCGCCGGGCGCGGAGGGCCGCTCCGACGCGGCGCCCCGGGTCGTGCCCTCGCCGCGCGGCGTCAGGGTACGGATCTCGGGATTCGGCTGCGGGAGTTCGCGCAGGGCGAGCCGCAGTCCGGACACACCGACGACGACGCCGAGGAGCGCCGCCGCCACGGCGATCCACCACGGAATCCCGGCTCGGCGCGGTGCGGTGGCCAGCGATCTCGGGGCGGCTCGGCGGGAGGGGATGGGTCCTCGCGCCGCAGAGGCATCCGGCTCGGCGCCGGTCGGCGCCCCCTCCAGTCGGGCCTCGATCCGCCGCCATAGCTCCGCGGCGTCTTCCTCGGAGATCCGGCCGGGGTCTCGGTCCGGCTCGACCTCCGGGAACCTCGCCAGGTCGCGCGCGAGCCGCGCCGCCGCCGGGAAGGCGGCGATCCCGTCGGCGACCCGTTCGCGCTCCGCCCCCTCCAGCCGCCCTTCGACGAACGCGAGCACCTCGTCCGGGGACGGCGCCTCGCCCGCGCGGCGGCGCGCGGCCGCCTCCGCCCGCAGAGTCTCCCAGAAGCGGCCGTCACGCTCCATGCTGGCCTCCCCGGAGGTTGTCCCTCCGGTCGCCGGAGCCGTCCCCGGCGTAGGGTGCGAGCAGCGGCCGCAACCGCCGGTAGCCGTTGCTGATCTGAGAGCGCACGGTGTTGAGCTTGACTCCCAGGAGGTCGGCGATCTCCTGGTAGGTGAAGCCCTGGGCGAAGAGCAGCAGGCAGCGGCGCTTCCCGGGCGGCAGCTCGCCGAGGGCGGCGGCCAGCGCGCGGCGGAGCTCCGAACGCTCGGCGGCGGCCTCCGCCTCCGGCTCCTGGCGCAGCGCGGGGTGAGGGAGCGGCGACGGCGCGGCATCCGCCGGGTCGGCCAGGATCTCGAGCGGCTCCTCTTGGAGACGGCGGCGGCGTGTCCGCTCGTCGCGCCGGGTGTTGCGCAGGTGGTTCACGGCGATCCGTCGCACCCAGGCGCTGAAGGGCGCCTCGAAGCGATACTCCTCCACCTTCTCGAAGACACGGCCGAGCACCGCTTGTGTGAGATCGCGGGCCTGCTCGCGCGGCGTCTCCTGGTTGAGGAACACGGCGGCGACCGCCGGGGCGAGTCTGCGCACGAGCCAGGCGCCGTGGACGTCCCGCTCGCCGCCGGCGCGGTAGGCGCGGACGTGCCGCTCGATCTCTCCTTCCCAGGGCCGGGGAGGCGGGATCGCCGGGGTTGATGGCCGTTCACGCGCGCGGTCGGACATCCCGCGGAGCATTCCACAGAAGGCGGAGTGCCTCCAGTCCGGTGCGCGCTGCCTCCGAGAGCGCTCGCGAGCTGGGACCCCGGGCGCCCGCACGCGGGGGCCCGAGGCCACTCGCACTACTGCAACACCCGCATCACCCCCGCCGCCGTGTCCCCCGCCCCCGCGACCGGCGTCCGGTTGTGGTCCTGGTTGCGGACCAGCAGCAGCGGCTCGCCGGTGGCGAGGTCGCGCAGGCGGACCTCCAGCTCGATGAAGGGGTCGAGGTTGGCGACGAAGATGTAGGTGCTGTCGGCCTTGTAGTCGACGATCGCGACGCCCAGCTCGAGCGCGGCCTCCTCGCCGTCGCCGACCACGCGCAGGCCGAGCCGCTCCATCGCCTGGACGAACAACGCGCGCACCTCGTCTTCGAGGCCCGGGGCGAGCGCCGGCGAGTGATTGGCCACCGGCGGCACGCGCACGGTGCCGTAGTCGGCGGCGCGGAAGAGCAGCCGGGTCGGCCGGCGCGGCTTGGCGTAGTCGGCGTGGTACCAGCTCCAGTCGAACTCGATGCCGCGGTACTCGATCCCCTCGATCATGCGCGCGTACTCGCCGTCGGTGAGGAAGACGCCGACCACTTCCTCACCGTCGCGGTAGTCGTCGCTGTCGAGGAACGACGACGGGCCGCCGCGGCGGAAGGCGGCGCCGGCGTCCGCCGCCGGCAGGAGGACGAGCAGCAGCAGGCCGGAGGCGAGGAGCGGCCGGGGCTTCGCCATCGCCCTCACCCTCCGAACCGGATGCCCACCAGGAGCTGGGCGCCCTTGAAGTTGGAGACGGTGTCGTAGCGCGCCTCGACGTTGAACCGCCCGCCGAAGCTGTAGCCGGCCACGCCCTCGATGCCGATCGAGTCGGTCTCGATCGTGCCCTTGGCGACCACCCCGCCGCCGACGAGCGACGCCACCTCGTACTCCAGGCGGTGGAGGTAGGGCCCGCCGCCGACGTACCAGCCGCCACCGTCGCGGGAGAAGAACCACCGCACCTCGGCGCCGAGGGCGAGGGTGGTGATCTCCTGTTCGACCTCGACGCCGAAGCCCAACGACTGCGACGTGTCCGCCTTGGAGTAGCTGAGCCCCGGGTAGAGGCGCAGGCCGGTGATGATCTCGCCGAGGTCGGCCGCGGCCCCCACGGTGTAGCCCTGGTCCCAGTCCGCCGGGAAGGTCATGCCGCCGCGCACTTCGAGGCCGTGCCAGCCGAGGTCGGCAGCCGGCGCCGGAGCGGCGGCGAGGATCGCCACCACGCATCCCGCGAGCAGAAAACGCACACGCTTCATTCCGAGTCCCTCCTGAGAATGTCGTTGACCGGCGCCGGCGTCACGCACGCCGGGCGCCTGGAAGGAGAGACACGGGATGTGCGTTCGTTGTTGGCGAGGCGCTGAAGGGTCGGCGCGCTCGGCCTACCCGTCCCGCTGCAGCCCGACCGCCCGCCACAGGAAGTCGAGGCTCGCCGGCTCGCGCTTTTCCCGGCGCGCTTCGCGCCGCTCGTTCTCCTCGTAGGAACGGAGGAGATCGGCGACCTGCTCGGGGCCGGCCGCGGTGCGCAACATCTGGCGGGGCGTCCGTCCGTCGAAGATCGGGATCGGCTCGTCGGGCCAGGCGCGGTAGATCTGCTCGTAGATCGCCTGGGTCAGCTCGGTGGTCTTCTCGAGCGGGGGCGGTGCGGCGCGGCGGCGCCCGCCTGTTTGCGGTCGCCCTCGACGTCGGGCTGGCCCGCGAGCGCGGCCTCCAGGCGCTTCCAGTCCGCCACCCGGTAGTGGTCGGTGGTCAGGAGCAGGGGCTCGCCGCTGCCGGCGTCGACGATCTCGGGCATCGGCTCGGGCGTGATCAGGCGCTCGACCCAGGCCTCCCGCACCACCGACGACACGGTCCGGCGCCGCCGGTCGGGGTCGCCGCCGGCCGCAGCCTCGATCCGGGCGCGCAGCGCCGGGAGGTGGCCCGGGCGGAAGCCGTAGATCGCGCCCGAGAACATCCACTTCCCGCGCCAGGAGAGGAGCCGCCCGCCGACCGGGATACCGCGCCCCATGGTCTGCGAGCCGAGGCGCTCGACCACCCAGCGCCGGGGGGCGTCTGGGTCGAGGGCGTCGCGCAGCCAGACCCCCTGCCCCGGCCGAGAGTCGACCACCTCCCAGAGCTGGAGCGGTCGCGCGGCCAGCTCCTCGATCCAGCTCCGCTCGGCGGCGTCGAGCGGCGGTCCGCCGTCGCCGAGCAGCATCGCGGCGACGCGCTGCGGCGGCCCGTCGCCGAGCGCCAGCTCGCCCTCGGCGAGCAGCCACTCGTTGGCGTTGATCCAGAGCGCCTCGGCGAGCTCGTCGGGCAGCTCCTCCATCAGCTCTGAAGCGCGCTCCCAGTACGCAGCGAAGAAGCCGCGCACGATCGCCTGGTAGACGCCGTCCCGGTGCCGCTCGTGGAGCCAGCCGAGCGCGCGCTCGACCGCCGCCTCGCCGCGCGCCGTCCGGCTCTCGACCTCCTGCTCCTTGGCCAGGCAGCACTTCTTGTACTTCTTGCCGCTGCCGCACGGGCAGGGGGCGTTGCGGGACGGGGCGGGCATGTCGTCGGCTCCGCGCTCGGCCGAGGAGCGGGCCGTCCTACCAGTCGAGGTCCCAGATCTCCCGCAGGCCAAGCTGGAAGCCGGGGAGGACGGGCTCGCCGGACACGCTGGCGGGGGCGTCGGCGGCCTCGGTCGCGGTGTTCGCCACGGTGCGTACTCCCGGTTCAGTCTAGCGCTGCGCCCGTCGCCTCGCGCTCACAGCACGTAAGCCAGCGCAAACCCGATCTGCGCCGCCATCATCATCAGGTACATGTGGCGCCAGGACGGGTGGTTCTCGGTCTCGGTCAGGGAGTGGGGGTCGCGCACGAGGAGCCAGACGGTGTAGGCGCCCCAGAGGGTGAGCAGGACGCCGAGGGCGGTCAGCAGCAGCGGGTCGCCGGTGAGGATCGTCAGCTCGGGGTTGCCGGGGTCGGGGAGCCAGGCGCCGAGCGGGATCAGGAGCCAGGGGAGGACGAAGAACGGGGCGATGATCCAGGCGGCTTTTTTTACTCCGTGGACGATCGGCAGGGTCTTGCAGCCGCCGGCGCGGTCGCCCTCGATGTCGGCGAAGTCCTTGGTGCCGGAGGCGCCGATCAGGAACAGGCCGAAGATCGCGCCGATGTACCACGGCTCGGCGTAGAAGACGCTCGCGACCATCGCCCAGCCGGCGACCTTGAGCAGCACGCCGCGCGGGATCGCGATGGTCAGGTTCGCGCCCATCCCCATCGTCTTGGTGCGCCCGAAGCGGGGGTCGGAGTAGATGAACGTGAAGATCAGCCCCGCGAGGTAGATGAAGAAGCACTGGTGGTCGGCGAGCGGCGCGGTCGCCTTGTCGGCCCAGCTCTCGTGGGGATAGGGGACGACCAGCCAGGTCGGGAGCAGCGCCAGGGCGTAGAACACCCAGGTGAACCGCCACGCCTGGGAGAGCGAGAGCGCGCCGGTGACGAGCGGCCGCTTCGGCTTGTTGACGCGGTCGATCTCGAGGTCGTAGATCTGGTTGATCGCGTTGCTCGCCGCGTTCATGAAGCTCGCGCACAGCGAGCCGAGGACGACGGTGAGCGCGACCGACCCGGTCAGCCGGTAGTCGGGGTCGGGGTTGTGCGCCGAGCCGAACGCGCACACCGCGCCCGAGACGATGCCGAAAAGCGGCGGCAGCAGCGTGAACGGCCGCGCGAGCGTGACGTAGTGGCGGAGGTTTCCCATCGCGCTCAGATCACCAGGGGCGCCATCGCCGCCGCGAGCAGCGCCCCGACCAGGGTGTTGAGGAAGTTGATCGCCTGGTTGTCGAGCAGGCCCCGGCGCTCGAGGGTGGCGCCGGCGACGCTCTCGATCACCGTGCCGAAAAACGCCGCCACCACCACCGCCGCCGCCCCGGCCCAGGGGTAGAGCCCGAGCCACGCGCCGAGCGCGCCGAGGAGGGCCGAAGCGGCGATCCCGGCCGCCGTGCCCTCGGCCGACACCGCCCCGTCGGTGCCCGGCGGCACCCGGCGCAGGGAGGTGACGAGGTAGGCCCGGCGCCCGTAGAGCTGGCCGATCTCGCTCCCCGCGGTGTCCGCGGCGGCGGTGGCGAACGCGCCGGCGAACGCGAGCGCGAAGACCAGCGGGTAGTCCGTGGTCACGGCGAACGCGGCGCAGGCGACCGCCGTGCCGCAGTTGGCGAACGCGTGGCGGGCGCCGCGCCGGCCGCCCTCCTCCTGGGCCAGGCCCTGAGCCGCCTTGCGCCGGTAGCCGAGCTTGGTCGCGGCGCTGCCGAGGACGAAGAACGCGAGCAGCAGGAGGTACCCGCGCCAGCCGAGGAAGCCCCAGATCGCGGTCCCGATCAGAAGGCCCGCCACCGCCCCGGAGACGGTGACCGTGCGCGCGGCCCAGCCGGCCGCGGCCAGCGCCAGGTTGACCGCCGCGCCGAGCGCGAGCCGGCGCGCGAACTCGGGGTCGCCCGCGAGCGCCGGCCACCCGTCCTGGCCGAGCACCAGGCCGAGCAGGAACAACCCCGTAACCAGCGGCACGCCGAGGTTGTCGTCGAGCCCTTGCGGGAGCGACTCGAGGAGCGCGGCGAGGAGCGCCGCCGCCGCCCCGCAGCCGACCGCGAACGCCCAGCCGTAGCGCCCGGGCGCGGTCCACTGCAGGAGCGCCGCCGCCGCCGCGGCGCCGAAGAGCCAGTAGCCGAGGCTGCCGGCCCAGCTCTTGGCCGGGTTCCAGGGGAGCTTCTTCCGCCCGAGCGTCATCCCGACCACCGAGGCCATGCCGTCGCCGAACGCGAGGATCCCCCACGCCGCCGCCGCCACCTCGAGCCGGCGCCAGAAGACGAGGATCAGGAGCATGACGGTCAGCGGGTAGAGCAGCACGCCGACCGAGCGGCCGCGCGCCCGCTCGCCCTCGCGCAGCAGGTGCCGGCCGCCGAGCCTCGGCAGCAGCAGCAGGTTGAACAGGAAGCCGCCGGCGGCGATCACGGCCCCCCACAGCGGACCCAGCCAGCGCAGCAGGAAGCTGCACAGGCCGACGCTCATGTGCACGGTCTTGCGCAGCAGCTCGCCGCGCGAGACCCGCGCCGGCGCCGCCGCCGGCGCCGACGCCTCGGCCTGCGCCTCGGAGATCCGGTCGCTCACGCCGCGGCCTCCGCGCGCGCCTCGCACCACAGCTCGGCGAGGGCGTCGTCGGCGCTCCGCGCGGGCGCCCAGCCGAGCGCGCGGAGCTTCCCGGCGTCGCCGCACAGGAGCGGCACGTCGACCGGGCGCAGGCGCGCGGGGTCGGTCTCCACCCGCGCCTCGACGCCGGCGACCGCCATCAGAAGGCGGAGCATCTCGTCCATCGAGCGCGCCTCCCCGGAGGCGAGGTTGTAGACCTCGCCCGGGACGCCGGCGGCGGCGAGCAGGCGATAGCCCTCGGCGCCGTCCGCGGCGTGGAGGAAGTCGCGCCGCGCCGAGAGGTTGCCGACCGCGAGCACCGGCGCGCGCTCGCCGCGGGCGATCGCCGCGAGCTGGCGGGCGAACGAGGGGAGCGCGAAATCGGCGCTCTGCCCGGCGCCGAGGAGGTTGAACGAGCGCACGACCACCGCCCCGGCGGCGAGCGCCAGCCGCTCGGCGGCGGCCTTGGTGAGGGCGTACGGGCTGAGCGGGGCGGGCGCGCGCGTTTCGCCGATCGGCTGCTCGTCCGCGGGCACCGCGCCGTAGACCTCGGCCGACGACGCCACCACCACCCGCGGCCCCCCGGCCGCCGCCGCGAGCACGCTCTCGGTGCCGACGACGTTGACCTGGAAGTAGTCGGCCATCGACGACCACGAGCGGCCGACGTGGGAGAGCGCCGCCAGGTGGACGACCGCGTCGGGCGCGAAGCGCGCGAGCGCCGCCGCCAGCGCGCCCCGGTCGAGGACGTCGATGGGCGCGAAATCGACCCCCTCGGGCACCGGCCGGTCGCCCAGGCAGACGCCGCCGACCGCGTCGCCGCGCTCGAGCGCGAGCCGCGCCAGGCGCGCGCCGATGAAGCCGGAGACGCCGGTGATGAAGAGCCTCACCGGCTCTCCGCCGCCACCGGCCGGCCGCTGCCTCCGAGCGCGTCTTCGGCGCGACGGCCTCCAGGCGCTCCTTCGGCGCGACGGCCTCCAGGCGCTCCTTCGGCGCGACGGTCTCCAGGCGCTCCTTCGGCGCGACGGCCTCCAGGCGCGCCTTCTCCGCGACCGGCGAGCCGCGCGCGCCAGAAGTCGAGCACGTCGGAGAGGGTCCGGTCGAACGGGATCCGCGGCTCCCA
>Ga0302046_10001012_pt1 | contig 26721 bp, 22 predicted proteins | sample RVTome_11_FD_200261 | JGI IMG/M metagenome (GOLD analysis project Ga0302046, IMG submission 200261) | Soil microbial communities from uranium-contaminated site in the Upper Colorado River Basin, Wyoming, United States - RVT147D111 (version 2) ... | reverse complement strand
GCATGCCCACGGGCAAGCCACGGCCGCCCGGATGCACCCCGATCGGCACCACCAGCCCCGGAATGCCGGCCAGGTTGGCCGTCACCGTGTAGATGTCGCTGAGATACATCTCCAGGGGATCTTCCAACATGCTGCCCAGCGGAAAGGCGGGCGTCGGGGCGGCGGGGGTGAGCAGTACGTCCACTGCTTCAAAGGCCCGGTCAAAGTCGCTACGGATGAGCGAGCGGACGCGCTGGGCTTTGCCGTAGTACGCGTCGTAGTAGCCTGCCGAGAGTACGTAGGTGCCCAGCATGATGCGGCGTTTGACCTCATCGCTAAAACCCTCGGTCCGAGACTGCACGTAGATCCGCTGCAAGAGGGAATCCTGCGTCTCGATCTGCGCGCGCACCCGGTTCGCCTGCCGCACATCGCCGGCCGCCACGGCGACCGCGACGGCGGCTTCGAGGGCGTTGCGTTCTTCAGCCAGGCCGCGCCGTACGGCACCGAGGTCGGCGCGATACCCGTAGCGGACGCCGTCAAAGCGTGCCAGGTTGCTCGACGCCTCGGCGGCAGCCAGGATGTAATAGGTAGCCACGCCGTACTCGGTATGCGGTAGGGCGACTTCTTTGACTTCGGCTCCGGCGGCGCGCAGCCGCCCTACCTGCACCTCGATCAACCGGCGGACGTCGTCGTCGAGGCCTTCGGCGAAGTATTCCGCGGGCAAGCCGATGCGCACGCCCTGGACCGAGCCGGTGAGCGACCGGGTAAAATCAGGCACCGCGACGGGCGCACTGGTCGCATCCCACGGATCGACGCCGGCCATCACGCCCAGCAGACGCGCCACGTCCTCGACGCTACGCGCCAGCGGCCCGATGCAATCCAGCGACGAAGCATAGGCCACGAGCCCGTAGCGACTTACCCGCCCGTACGTCGGCTTGAGGCCGACGACGCCGCAGAAGGCTGCCGGCTGCCGGACGGAGCCGCCGGTATCCGACCCCAGCGCGGCATGGCACAGTCCTGCCGCTACCGCTGCTGCTGAGCCCCCCGACGAGCCGCCGGGCACGTACGCCGCGTTATGGGGATTACGCACCGGGCCGAAAAACGAGTTCTCATTCGACGACCCCATCGCGAACTGGTCACAATTCGTCTTGCCGATGAACACGGCGCCCGCCTCACGCAGGCGGGCAATGACCGTCGCGTCGTAGAGCGACTCGAAGGTAGAGAGGATCCGCGAGGCGCACGTGACCTTCCAGTCCTTGATGCAGATGACATCTTTGACGGCCAGGACGAGCCCGGCCAGCGGCAGGTCGGCGCCCCGGATACGCCGGTCGTCGAGCCGTCGGGCCTCGGCCAGCGCACCCTCCACATCGACGAAGGTGAAGGCGTTGAGACGGTCGTTGGCTGCGTCGATCGCCCCTAAAAAAGAAGAGACCAGTTCTTGGCAACTGGTCTCGTCGTTATCCAACGCCCGGCGGGCGTCGGCGAACGTCGTGTAGGTCATACGCCAGGAAGGTAAACCGCCCTACGAACCGGCCGTGCCCGCATTGTCCGGCTGCGCGGCCTGCTGCGGGGGCGGCGCCGGTGCCTGCTGCTGGGCCGGCGGGGTGTAGGACACCGGGTTGCTTTGCTGCGGCGGATGAATACGCTGCTGCTTGGCCGGGTCGTCGATGGTGAGTTCCCGGCTGATCTCGCTGGTGGCACTCTTAAACTCGCGAATGCCCTTCCCCAGGCCGCGGGCAATCTCGGGGATCCGTTTGGCCCCGAAGATGAGCAGTATCACTAGAAAGATGATGATGACCTCAAACGGTCCTAGCGAACCCATGACTTCTTCTCTGAATGGCTTTGAGCATCAGGAAAGCCGCGTAGCGCGGCTTATGGCTACGGTGATCCAACCGACCCGTCCCGTCCGAGTTCCAGCCCGCGCAAAAGGTCGAAACTGCCGGGCACGGAGCGGGTTTGCTTGGAGCGCCCATCCATGGGCTTCCGAAAGCAATACACCGGCCTGCAAGACCCCGCCTACCGAACCGTGCAGAAGTTGCCAAACACAGGCATCGTATGGGGATATGGACGTGTGGACGTAAAAATTATGCCCGGACACCCCCGCAGCACGAAAACTAGAAGACAATCTTTACCTGTACAGACTTCGGCACAGCTCAGTGAGTACTATGGAAAAGCCCCACGACATGCCTTCTCTTACCCGCGAGGCGTTGCTTGCCTGGCCCAAGGCAGAGTTGCATTGCCACCTCGACGGCTCCCTGCGCCTGGCCACCTTGCTCGACCTGGCCCGGCAGCAGGGTAAGATGCATCTACTCCCGGCGGATTCGGTGGAGGCCCTTGAAGTCTTCCTGCGCAAGATCGACGACTCGGAAACCCTCGAAGCGTTCCTGGCCTGGTTTCAATACTCGCTGCCCATGATGCAGACGCGGGAGGCCCTGCGGCGCATCGCGTACGAACTGGCGGAGGACAACGCGCGCGAGCACGTCCGCTACCTGGAGGTACGCTACGCGCCGATCCTGCACACCGAAGAAGGACTTACCCTCGAACAGATCAACGACGCCGTGCTCGACGGCCTGCGCGCGGCCGAGCGCGACTTCAACATCCGCACGGCGCTGATCCTCTGCGGCCTGCGCGACCGGTACGAGAGTGCCTCCTTACGCCAGGCCGAGGTGGCCGTGGCCTACTACAAACGCGGCGTCGTCGCCTTCGACCTCGCCGGGAGCGAAGCCGGCAACCCGCCCAAACATCACCTTCACGCGTTTTACTACGCCCGCAACAACATGCTGAACCTCACGGTTCACGCCGGGGAGTCGTGGGGTCCCGAGTCGATTCATCAGGCTGTCTTCTACTGCGGAGCCCACCGCATCGGGCACGGCATCACGCTCGAACGTAATCCCGACTTGATGCAGTATTTCATCAACCACCAGATTCCTCTCGAAATCTGCCCCACGAGCAATGTGCAGACCCGCGTGGTGACGAGCTACGAAGCCCATCCGCTCACGAAATACGTCGAGGCCGGCCTCCCGATCACCATCAACACGGACAACCGCCTCTTCAGCCGAACGACCGTGACGGATGAACTCTGGCGCGCCCATCAGCACTGCGGCCTGGACGTTCACCAACTGCGAGAGATCGCCCTCAACGGCTTTCGCCATGCCTTCCTGCCCTGGGCAGAGAAGCAAGACTTGCTACGGACCGTCACGGCCTCCTTCCCGGTGCCGTCCTCCCCGCATACCCCCGTCTGGTGAATCCGGCATGCCTGATAAACCCCCCTCTCCACCCTCTCTCCGAAATCCACGGACCGTCTCGGCAGCCCCGTACCTCACGGGCAGCGTTGCCCTGCCGGCCGACAAATCGATTGCCCAGCGAACCGCTCTTTTTGCAGCCCTCGGGGACGGACGCTCGACGATCGCCAACTATCCGCTGTCGGCCGACCCGCGCTTCACGCTCGCCTGCCTGCGCAAGCTCGGCGTGCAGATCCAGGAAGACGAACCGGGTCTGTTGAGCGTCCAGGGCGGCGGTCTCGAAGGCCTGCGGGCTCCCAACGGGCCGCTCGACTGCGGCAACTCGGGCACGACGATGCGCCTGCTGGCCGGCATCCTGGCCGGGCAAACCTTCAGCAGCACGCTCATCGGCGATGCGTCGCTGAGCAGCCGCCCCATGGCGCGCATCGCCGACCCGCTGCGGGCGATGGGAGCCGTCCTCGACCTGGAGGACGGGCATGCTCCCCTCAGGATCCGGGGCAATGCGTCTCTGCAGGGCATCGAATACCGGCTGCCCGTACCCTCGGCGCAGATCAAGTCATGCCTGCTCCTGGCAGGGCTGTACGCAGCGGGCGAGACGACGGTCATCGAGACGATCCCGTCGCGGGATCATACCGAGCGGATGCTGGGCCTGGACGTCTTCGAGATGGGCGGTGCGCGCTACCTGACCGTCCAGCACGGGCATCGCATCCCGGCCCGCGCCTGGACGGTGCCGCGCGACTTCTCGGCGGCGGCGTTCTTCCTGGTGGCGGCGACCCTCGTCCCGGAGGGCGAGGTGTTCTTGCCGGGCGTCGGGCTCAATGCGTCTCGGAGCGGCTTGCTGGACGTATTGCGCGTGATGGGTGCCGACATCACGGTCGAATATGAACGTGAGGAGGGCGGGGAGCCCCTGGCGGACCTGACGGTGCGCCCGGCACCGCTCCACAGCGTCTCGATCGGCGGCACGCTCATCCCCAACCTGATCGATGAGATCCCCGTCCTGGCCGTGGCGGCTGCCTGTGCCGAGGGACGTACCGAGATCCGCGATGCCGCCGAGTTGCGCGTCAAAGAGACCGACCGGATCGACGCGATGGCGCGCAACCTGCGCGCGCTGGGCACCGAGGTGGAAGCGTTCGAGGACGGGTTGGCCGTCACCGGCGGCGCGGCGCTCCGAGGCACGACGGTCGACAGCTTCGGCGACCACCGCATCGCGATGGCGATGGGCGTAGCGGGCCTCGTCGCCTCCGGCGAAACGACGATCACCGATGCCGACGTCGCCGACGTTTCGTTTCCGGGTTTCTGGGACGTGCTGAAGCGATTGACGGGTGGCGGTTAGACTCGGCGGGGCTGATGAGGCTTTCTGCTTCGATGTCCGTCATGCATCGAGCCTCTGGCCGGGGATCCAGAGGTGCTTGTCGAGATCGACGCAGCCGTCGTTCGTGAAGGTGACGCCTTCGTTGCGGAGCAGGTCTTCCATGATGTGAGGACCGCCGAAATGCCGTTGCCCGGAGAGCCCGCCAAAGCGATTGACGACGCGATGGGCCGGCAGGCCGCTCCCTTTCGACGCCTGCATGGCCCAGCCGACCGTACGCGCCGCACTCTTCGTCCCCAGGTACGCGGCGATGTGCCCGTAGGTGGTCACCTTGCCGAAGGGAATCTGCGCCACGACGTCCCAGACGCGTTCAAAGAAGTTGTCCAGGGCCTCCGGGTCGTGATCTGCCTGGTTATGAGCCGCCATCCGGTCCTACCCGTCAAGAGAGAAGCGCCTTTCTTGCTGCCCTCCCACACGCCGAAGGGAACCGGGTTCCGATCAGGGAGACAAAAAAACGGTCAGCGTTCCCTGGCGAGCGTCAGCGAGAGCGTGCGTTCGACGTGCTGCCCCGTGACGCGGTCGGTCACACGCACGGTAACCTCCAACGCCCCGCGCCCTGCCCACTCGGTAAAATCCAACAGGATGTGCTCCCGAGCCGTGCGGTCGCTGCCGGCATAGTCGGTCTGTACGGAGGTGCTTTCTTCGCCGGAGCGGCCCAGAAAACGCAGGATGCCCCCGTTATCCTGCGAACGGCGAATCTGGTAGGTTACGGTGTACTGTGTCTGGTCACCCGGGCCGAACGCGAGGTGGTAGACCTCGAAGTACAGCAGCAGCGGGGTCTGCGGCGTCAGGGTATCGAACGGGTAGAAGGCGGCGGCCTCGACCAGGTTGTCGACCGGCACCCCCCCGTCCCGGCCGAGTACGACCATCGGTTTCAGGTCGCTCAGGGCAAGACGCCGGGGGTCGTTGCTGATTCCTTGCAGCGAATCCGCCCGGTAGGTGGCCGCCCGTACGCGCCTAGCCGGGGCGCCGTCCTCCTCGAGCATGGTGGTGTACTGATCCCAGGCGACGGCGACGTGAAACAGGCCCGTGTCGCCCCGGGCGACGTACGTCTGGGGCGCCAGCGCGGCATCGCCGGCGTCGGCCAGATCGCGCAGCAGGTGCCGTCGATGGTTGACTACCCGCTCTTCGAAGGCTTCCGTGTGCTGAACCACCGTCGTCATCAGCAGATAGTCTTTCAGCGTATAGCCGGCATCCAGGGCAGCCTGCTGCACCTGCTCTGAGGGCTGTAGCCCGCCGGGCGGCACGCCCCAGTAGATTTCGGTGCGTGTGGTACCGTCGTCGTCGAGGAAACGAGCCAGCCGCACGAGCAGGGGTAGCGGCTCCACGGCGTCGAACGCATTGGAGTGGACATGGGGCACATAGTCCCGGCGCGCCAGCAGGGACTGCTCATCCTCCACGTGGGCCCGCATCATCATACTTTGCGCAAAGACATCCGGGCGATCCGCGTTGAATGTCGATCCGCGCAAACCCGCGCTACGCCGGGCCGTACTGGCACCGGTTGCGAGCATATCGCGCACCGCCCGGGGAAGCGCCCCGCCGCTCCCGCCCGGGGAAGCCCCTTGCTGCTGATCCGCCTGCAACGGGGTAGCGACCTGTGCGGCAAACTCGGCTGCATCGAGGAGATCCACATAGTTCGCCACATCCTGATAGATCAACGCAAAGTTGGGATGGTAGAGCGTAAGCTGCCGATAGATCTCCTCCAGGGTGCGGATCAGCGCACGGGCTTTCTCCTGACCACGCTCGGTATTCCCCAGCCCGTTGCGCAGGACCGACGGTACCAGATCACGCACCGCGCCCAGGCGATATCCGCCGCCGGCGTTGTAAAACAAGAACCGGGCGGCCTCATCGATGTGCTCGTAGGTCCAGAACTCGTTCTCCGGAAAGTCGGACAGGTGGAGCGTGAGGCTGCGATCCACTACTTTGTTGCGGAAGGAAACGGTATTGAACGGCACCGTAGTGCGGTGCGAGGGAGGGCCGAGCCGGAGGTACACGGCACCCCGTTCATCGAAAGCATCGCCCTCCCCATAGTGCATCTCTGCGTAGCGGACGCGCTGCAAATGCTCTTCGACGCGTTCGTTGTTACGAGTGGCCGGCGCGACGTCCTGGCTCCGCCACCACCGGACCAGCTGCGCACCGGCGTCCGGGGCGAGCGCATCAAGCCCTTCTCTGGGGAGCCGGTCGAGCCCGGTGCTCTGGCGCAGAGCTGACGGTACGACGATCGCGAGCCTCTCCAGGTGTGCCAGCACCAGGGCCGCCTCTTCGTGAGCGTACGGATACGCGTCCAGGCTCTCCAGCAACCCGAGGTAGGCACGGGCCGCCCCCGGATAATCGGCGCCGTGCTGCTCGGAAAAGGTCAGGCGTACGAATGCATCGCTGAGGCGCGGATCGAAGCGTTGGGCGTTGCCGAGCGCATCCAGCCCTGCTTCCCAGGCGGTACGGGCGCGTTCGAGGTCGCCGTCCGCCTCGTAGGCCCGCCCGAGCCAGTAGGCCGCCGACCCCGCACCGACCCGTCCAAAGGCCGGATCCCCTTCCACCACCGCTTTCAGGGACTCGATAGCCCGGCCCATCGCGCCGGCTTCGAAGGCTTGAAGGCCGGCGTCGAAGTCGGCTTCGAGCGCCGGCGACGTGCGCTGCTGGGCCCGTGCCGAACCCACGAGCCATAGCGCCGCGAGCACGCTGATCAACCCCACCCGGATAGATGCCCGCCCCCGCATGGTGCCACCCTTTTCTCCTTCCAGTCTTTAGATGATAACGAGACCGACCGTGCAAAGAAAAGGCATTAGATTTTCCGCTGGTTGGGGTCATCGGCGCCAGGATGGCGCACGTGCCGCACCGCGTGGCCTATTGGCCGCCCAGAATCACGGGCAACCCCCCTTCGCCGCCGCCGACGATGATGGTCTTCGTGTTGGGGGAGTTAGCCAACTGTTGCGTAGCCTCGATACCTTTGTAACGCAAGAACTGCTGCGAAAGGCTGGCCGTGATGATACGCTGGTATTCGGCCTGCCCGGTCGCCTCGATCTTCTTCCGCTGGGCTTCCAGCTCTTCCTTTTGAATGGTAAACTGGTACCGCTCGGCTTCCTGTTCTTCCTGCAGCTTGTTCTGGATCGCCACCTGAATCTGCTCCGGCAGCCGCAGGTCGCGGATCCGCACGGCGTCGATGAGGATGAAGCGGTCGCCGACGGCCCGCTTCATCCGGGCCTCGATCTCCTCCTGCAATTCGGCACGGCGCGTCGAGTAGAGCTCTTCGGGGATGAAGCGCCCTACGATCTCGCGCACGGCGCTGCGGAGTTCGGGCTGCACGAGCTTCCGGTAATAGTCCGGGCCGTACGTAGTATGCAACTCCGGCAGTTCTTCCGCGACGGGCCGCCAGCGCACCGACACGTCCATGCCGATGTTCAGGCCGTTCGACGACAACACCGCCATATCTTCCAGCTGCTCCTGCACGCGCACGTCGTACTCGATCACGCGCACCCAGGGCGCGTGAATCTGAAGCCCTTCGCCGTAGGTGCTGGTCAGATCGGTACCGCCGAAGGGGCTGTAGCGGACCCCTGCCTCGCCCGAATTGATCGTGGTGGTCATGCAGCCCGTAGCCATCGCGGCGACGATCAAAAAAACAACGCCGGCAACGCCTACGCGGACGAAAGCACGGGTGAGATTCGGATAGTTGTTTGCCATAGTGCTCGCTGGTTTATTGCTCTGGTTTTCACCGGGACTTAGCGTGTATGAAAGAACCCTCTCTTCTGTACGTGTCGTTGCAGAGAAGATGCGAGGCCGGTAACATCAATGCAGGACGGCCTCGTTACAAGGGCGTACCAAGTTGTAAGCCTGTCCTGTGAATTAGATTCGTCGTCAAGTTTTTCCGCGTATGAGCCTCTCGCCTGTCGATCCAGCAGCCCTACAAGCCCTGCGCCGTGCCCTCGGCCCGGACTGCTTCCGGCGTGACGTACGCCTGGCCCCGTTCACTACCTTTAAGATAGGCGGTCCGGCCGATTTTTTCGCCGAGGTCACGACGGCCGACGAACTGGCCGAGGCCGTAGGCATCGCCCGGGCCTACGGGGTGCCGCATTTCCTGCTCGGCCTCGGCGCCAACATCGTGATCGGCGACCAGGGGTATCGCGGCCTCGTCATCCGGAATGCCGCCCGGCACATCGAGGTAGATCCCGCCACGGGCCGGCTCCGGGCCGAGAGCGGCGCCGTCGTCTACCCGACCGTGATCGAACAGGCCGTTCGCGCCGGGCTCTCAGGACTGGAACACTACGTCGGCATCCCGTCGACGGTCGGGGGGGCGCTGTGGCAGAACCTCCACTTCCTGGCGCCGCCGCCCAAGCGCGAGCGGACCCTCTTCATCGAGGAAGTGCTTCTGGAAGCCGACCTGTTGACCCAGGACAACGAGCGCCGCACCGTCGGCGTCGACTACTTCGCTTTCGGCTACGACACGTCGATCCTCCACGTCCGGGATGACGTGGTGCTCTCGGCAACGTTCCAACTGACGCCGGGCGACGAGACGCGGATGCGCGAGATCATGGAGGCCAACCTGGCCTGGCGCGCCGAACGCCATCCCCCGCTCGACACCGAGCCGAGCGTCGGGTCGATCTTTAAAAAAATTGAAGGCCTCGGTGCCGGGCGGCTGATCGACCAGTGCGGCCTCAAGGGGGCGTGCATCGGCGGGATCGTGGTGACCCACCGGCACGCCAACATCATGATCAACCAGGGCGGCGGCACGGCAGCCGACGTGCAAGCTCTGATCGCCTACGTGCAGGACACCGTCGAGCGGGAGACGGGCTATCGCCTGGAAACCGAGATCGCCCTCGTCGGCGCGTTCGATCCACCCTCGCCCCAGGCACCTGTCTTCCTGCCGCGCCCGCCGGGCCTCATCACTGCCGAAGAGCGGGCGGCGCAGCGAGGCACCGCAAAAAACCTACCTACAAACGAGACATCCCTACCGCACTTTGCAGACACAAACACGACAACACCAGACGAGCGCAGCGACTGACGCAGTAAAACCCTGAAATACCCTAACACCAGACACGCTTATGGACTGGGTACGCAGCGCCTGGGCGATCTTCATGAAAGACCTGCAGCTCGAGCTCCGCAGCCGGTATGCGGTCAACATGCTCTTGATGTTCGTGCTGTCCGCGCTGTTGCTCGTCCTCTTTGCCGTGGGGCGGGAAGAACTCAGCACCCGCGTGCAGGCGGCCCTGCTCTGGGTGGTGATCCTGTTTTCCGCAGCCGTCGGGTTGGGACGGGCATTCCTCGCCGAAGAAGAACGCGGGACGGTGCTCCTGCTGCAACTCAACACGCGGGGCAGCATGGTGTACGCCGGGAAGCTGCTCTTCAACTTCTTGTTAGTTTTAGCGGTGAACCTCGTCGCGGTGGGGGTCTTTTTGATACTTTTGAACGTAGAAGTGCGGGCGCCGGATTTGCTGCTGAGCACGCTGGTGCTGGGCGCTCTCGGCCTTTCCGGGGCAACGACGCTGTTGGCCGCGATCATCGCGCGCACAGCGAACCGGGGGCCGCTGCTGCCGGTGCTCCTGTTTCCCCTGTTGATCCCGCTGCTGCTGTCCGTCGTCAGCGCCACCCGAGACGCCCTGCCGGACGGCGCGGGCTGGACTGCTGCCGGGGATGACCTGCTCACCCTGGTCGGCTTTGCCGGGGTGATCATCACGGCCTCCGTATTGCTGTTCGACTACGTCTGGAATGAGTAATCCCTGCGGGATTACCCAATGGCTCGCTGCGCTCGCTTGCTCTATGGAAATCACTGCTTTCGAACCTACCAATGTCGATGTAGCCCGCTACCGCAGAATACGCGCGGTGGTGGTGGTGTGGTTGACGCTGGTGGTGCTCGGAGCCTTCTCTTTCGGAGGGCACTTCCTCAACATCCCGCGCATCCAGATCCTCGAACACACGGCGCGCAACCTGTATTTCCATGTGCCGATGTGGTTCACGATGATGGCCGCCACGCTGGTCTCGGCCTATCACTCGCTACGCTGCCTGCAATCCGGCGCCCCGGTTCGGGACACGCGGGCGCGTGAGGCGGCCCGGATGGCGGTCGTCTTCGGCCTCCTTGGCCTCGTCACGGGAAGTATTTGGGCCCACTACACGTGGTACGAAGGCACGGACCTATGGTGGAACTTCGACCCGAAACAGTCGATGGCAGCGGTGCAGGTCCTGATCTACGGCGCCTACTTCGTCCTGCGCTCGGCGCTCGACGATCCCGAGAAACGCGCCCGGATCGCCGCCGTATACAACCTGTTCGCTTTCGTCACGGTACCGTTCCTGCTGTATGTGCTCCCGCGCCAGATGGAGAGCCTGCATCCCGGCGCCGAGGGCAACCCGGCTTTCAGCGAGATCACCCACCCGATCATGCGCGTCGTCTTCTACCCGGCCGTCGTCGGATTCATCGGGCTCTTCTGGGTGCTCTACACGCAGCGCGTCCGCACCGTGCTCCTCCGGGAACGCCTCGACGCGCTCGACCACGACGACCTGTAGGTGTGCCGCATATGGACCCGCTCCAAGTCGCCCCCGATACCACCCGAAGCCTCGCCACAGCCTACGACAGCGTCTGGGCCAACCCGAACGCGCCCGTAGAAACGCTAAGCCGACTCGATCAAGTCATGCTCTCCCAGGATAAACTCTACGTGGTGCTGGCCGTCGCGCTGATCATCTGGTTCGGCCTGGTCTTTTTCGTCTTCCGTACGGATCGCAAGCTCGACCGGCTGGAACGAACCCTTGCAGAACGCATTGCACAGGAAAAAGAATAGTGTTTCGGTGTTTTATCTAAAACAGGCAAGCACCATCCCTGCAAACCCCCTGATCCGTTATGAAACCCAAGACCCTCATCGGCCTGCTCGCGATGGTTGGTTTTGCCTCGCTGCTGCTCTTCAACTTCGGCAACCAGGTAGGAGGCTATATGAGCTTCGACGAAGCCGAACAGACCGGCGCACGGGCGCACGTCGTCGGGCAATGGGTCAAAGACCAGCAGGCTCACTACGACCCGGCTCGTAACGTCTTCACCTTCTACATGCAGGACGACCGGGGCGGTGTGCGCCAGGTGCGCTACACCAACCCCAAGCCGGCCAGCTTCGAAGACGCCGAAAAGCTGGTCATCGAAGGCTACTTGAAAGACGACGTCTTTGAGGCCGAACACATCCTGATGAAGTGTCCGTCGAAGTACAACGACCAGCGCGGCCTGGAACAGACGCAATCTGGAGGATGACGCGACGCCTCGCCGTCGGGCTGCTCCTCGGTTCTCTCCTGGCTGCCTGCGTTGCCGAAGCGCCGCCGGGTGCCGCTGCCAACACCACCATGCCGGACAACCCGCTTCCATCCTGCCCATCCTGGCCCAACTGCGTCCGCGAAACACGCCTCTTCGACGTTCCGCCGGACGTTCTTTTTTCCGCTGCCCAGGCCGCCCTGGCCGCTGTCGGCGCCGCTGCAGTGAATACCACGCCGGAAGCCCTGCGCCTCGACGCCGTCTTTCCCGTCGCGTTCCTCAAAGACGACGTCGCCCTGCTCATCGAACGCCGTGAAGGCCGCACCGCGCTGCATATTCGCAGCGCCAGCCGCGTCGGGGCCTACGACTTCGGCGTCAACCGGCGGCGCATCCGGGCTTTCTTCGACGCCCTGGCGAAAAGCCTTACGCCGCAGGCAGCACGGACCTGACCGCCGCTGTTATTTCGGCGGCGAGTACGTCGGCGAGATGCTTCTTGGGGAAGGTGCGGGTGTAGACCATGCGCACGATACGTGTGGGTACGGGAGCGGCAAAGGGCTTGACCAGGGCCTGCTGAACCGGAGCGCCCCCGTGCACGGCCAGCCACGGCAACAGCGTCATCCCCTCCCCTTGCTCGACCAGCCGCTTCAGGGTTTCCAGATGCTCACCCCGCACTTCGATGGGCCGGTACGCTGGGATGCCGCCGTCGTCCGCCCGCCCCAGGTGTACCACCTGCTCACGCAGTCCGTCGCCCTCGCCGGACAACCACAGGTCGTCAAGCACAACGTCGCCCACCGTGAGGGCCGGACGGGCTGCGAGACGATGGCCCGCCGAGACGTAGCCGACCAGCGGCTCGACGAACAGCACCTGGTCGGTGAGCCCCCTTGCCGCCGGCGCCGCAGCGACCAGGCCGGCATCGAGTTCCCCGCGTTGCAGCAGGGCCAGAACCTGGTCCTCCGGCCCCGTCTCAAACACCAGGGTGATACGCGGATACTGCCCGGAAAAGCCCGGGATCACCAACGGCAACAGATACGGCGCCACGCTCGGCACGACGCCGACGCGGAGCGTGCCCGCCATCTCGCCGGTCGCACGCTGCACCAGGTCCCGCATCGCTTCGACCTCGGCGAGCACCAGGCGGGCCCGGTCAATGACTTGCTCGCCGATGGACGTGGGCACCAGCGGCTTCCTGTCCCGGTCGAATAAAACAACCCCCAGTTCGTCTTCCAGCTTGCGGATCTGTGCGCTCAGGCTCGGCTGGGCGACCCGGCAGGCGGCCGCCGCCTTGCGGAAGTGCCGGTGCGTATCCAGGGCCACGAGGTAGGAGAGCTGGGCGAGCGTCATGGGCCGGCTGCCTCGCAGCAAAGGTTTGCGAAACTGATTGATAGTTTTACAGTATTATAACAAGTGGTTGATATTCAAAACCTATCAACAACCTCGTTATTACGATCAACAAGAGAAGGGTTACATTATGGCGCTGTTTACCCCGCAGGAGGCTACTCTGGGCGACATTGAAGGAGAAGGCTATGCCTTCATCAGAAAAACCTTTCGCGGCAAAGAGACGCAGGGCGTCTTCTTCGGAACCGAGGAAGATACGGATGCCCTCGAAGCATTGCAGGACCGAGATACCGTGGAATTCTCCGGCGTCGTCTACTACAAGAAACGGTCGGGCGGCATCTCAGAACGGTCCAAATCCCTCGTCGTAGACGTGAAGAACCTGGTCAGCGTCCGCGCCGGTGAACGCGTCGACTTCAAGGCGCTCGCCGAAGCGTGATGCGATTATTTCAGGCACATTCCCTCGTAAAGCGGCTCCAGCGAGACGACGTCGTCTTCAGCGATGTGGTAATTAAGTACCCAGGCAAAAGTAATTTGGTATAAGGCTGTCCTTGCGAGCGACCGAAGGGCGCGCGGCAATCTCGCCGGTTTTGCTCGATTTACGAGATGGCTTCGTCACGTTGCTCCTCGCAATGACACCCCATTATTATGGCTTTGGTACTTAACTGGTTCCGGGTAGGCCAACGGTCTTCGACGACGCCCTACCGGGATCTGATTGCAGACTATCACGACCTGGATGCACCCGGTCAGCCTCCCGGTGAAAGACCCCGTCATGGGCTACCGAGACCTGCCCAGGGGCGGGCTGGTCGACAGCTACTTCCTGGCCGATCAACCCGGTTATGCGCTCCCGTTCCAGGTACACGGCTACTTCGACCTGACGAAAGACGGCGATCCGCAGAAGCTGAACCAGAGGTTTCTTGTGCCTCACCCAATGACCCGTCCCCAATGCCCATAGACGAGCCTCTCAACCGGCTCAACGCAGATAGATAAACGACGCGATCAGAAAATAGACGGTCAGGCCGATAATATCGTTCAGGGTCGTCACAAAAGGCCCCATCGCGCTGGCAGGATCGATCCCGAGACGCTTGAGCAAGAACGGGATGAGCGTGCCGTTGGTCGTAGCCAGCAGCACCACACTGAACATCGTCAGGGCGAGCGTCAGCGCCAGACGCATCACGTCTCCGAGCCCGAACACGACCACGACGCCGCTGAGGAGCATCGCAATCACGAGCCCGTTGATCAGGGCCACCGCTACCTCCTTGCCCGCTCGTTTGATCATGTCACTCAACCAGAGTTCGCCGGAGGTCAATCCCTGCACGGCAATAGCCGCGCTCTGCACGGCGGCGTTGCCTCCCATCGCGGTGACGATCGGGATGAACGAGGCCAGGACGATGGCTTGCTCTAATCCCTGTTCAAAGAAACCGATCACCATGCCGGAGAAGCCGGCGCCGAGTAAACCCAGCAGCAACCACGGGAGGCGCCCTCGGGAGACGCGAAACACCGAGTCGGTCGTCTCTTCGTCACCCGTGATACCGCTCATGAGTTGCAGGTCTTCCTCGGCCTCCTCGCGGATGACGTCCACGATGTCGTCGATGGTGATGCGGCCGACCAGGCGCCCCTGCGTATCGACGACGGGCAGCGAGACGAGGTCGTACCGCTCCATGACGCGCGCCACCTCCTCCTGGTCGACATCCGTCGTGACCGCGATGACCTCGCTCTTCATGATGTCTCCGATGCGCGCATCGGCAGGCGAGAGCAACAGCCGCTTGAGGGTCACCACACCCCGCAGCATCTCTTGCTCATCGATGACGAACACGGCAAAGATGGCCTCGACGGTTTCCGCATTGCGCCGCACCTCTTCGGTGGCCTCTGCGACGGTCCAGGTGGACGGGACGGCCACATACTCGGCCGCCATGATCCCGCCGGCCGTGTCTTCCGGATAGCCCAGCAGCTCGCGCAGGTCCTCGGCGTCTTCCAACGCAGGCAGCACCTGCAAGGCCACCTCCTCGGCCAGGTCGGCCAGGACGTCGGCGGCGTCGTCCGTGTCGAGTTCATCGATGAGCGCCGTCAGCCGTTCGGGCTGTACCTCTTCGAGAAGTTCGGCGCGGAAGGCATCGTCGAGGTCGGCCAGGACGACGCCGCCGACGTCCGCCGGCAGCCAGTCGAAGAGGAGCCGGGCCTCATCGCGCGACAGGCGGCTGATCAGCCGTGCCAGGTCGCCCGGATGCAGGTCCGCCACGAGGTTGAGCACCATGCCGTGTTGCCCGGACGCCAGCAATGCAGCGATATCGTCAACAAGCTGCTCGTCGATCTCCAGCGCGGCGGGCCGCTCCGTTTCTGACGCTATGGAGATCGGATTCGTCATGAGGGGTATCGGTTGTCTGTTCACTATCGCGCACGGCTGTCCGCGCCCAGTTGTTTTCTGCGGCTTCCGTGCAAGGAGGAGGCAACGGGCAACATGCCATCTCTGACGCCGTCGGGGGAGCGGATCACAAGCTACAGATGGCGTTGAAGATAGTACGCCAGTTCAACAAACGCAGAAGGGGATAATTCCTCGGCGCGCTGGCGCGCCCAACCGTGCGGCAACTCGACCTCGCAGGCCCGCGTCCACCGGCCCAGGCTATTGTGCAACGTCTTACGGCGCTGGTTGAACGCGGTGCGCACGACGGTGCGCAGAAAAGAGGGGTCAACAGCCGGATCGAGGGCGTCTCGTCCGTCGAAGCCAAGCCGAATAACGGCGCTCGAAACCTCAGGTTTCGGGTAGAAAACATTTCGTGAGACGCGGAAGAGTAACGCCGGGCTGGCATGCAGCTGGAAAAGCACACTCAGGATGCCGTACTCCTTCGTGCGAGGCTCCGCGACCAGGCGCCGCGCCACCTCCAACTGCATCATCAAGACCGCTGCTCGCAGGTAGGCACGGCTGTCCAGCAGGGCAAAAAGGATCGGGCTGGTGATGTAATACGGCAGGTTGCCGATCACATAGAGCAACCCGCCTTTTTCTGCGCGCAACGCCCTCCAGTCTACCTCCAACACATCAACCTGGCGAACGTCGAGATCAGGATGTTCGGCCCGGAGATGAGCGACGGCCCGCGCGTCGATCTCCAGCGCCGTCAGCGTCGCAAAGCGTTCCCGCAGCAGCCCGGTGAGCGCCCCCGTCCCCGGCCCGATCTCGACCACCGGCCCGTCCTCGGGAGCCTGCAACGCCGCGACGATCCTGCGCGCCGTGTTCGGGTCCGTGAGGAAATGCTGCCCTAACCGCTTCTGTGGGGTGACAGGCTGTTGCATGACTTCAACAAAAAAGCCGCGTAAGCGGCCCGGGTTGTTGGACGGTTGCAGGTTGGCAGGTTTCAGGTTAGCACGTCAAGGGTGGGCCGGTTGAGCAAGTTCAACCTGTAACCTGCAACGTGAAAACCTGCAACCAATCACCGCACCCGTTTGCGGCGGTTGCGGATGTAGTCTTCGAAGATGAACTCGCCGAGGTTTTCGAGGCTGGCGTAGTAGGCCCGGCCCTGGTTAGCCTCCGTCAGTTCGCGGACGAAGTTCTGCAGGTACGGGTCGTGGGCGATCATGAAGGTGGTGATGGCGATGCCTTCGCGGCGGCAGATGACGGCTTCGTCGAGCACTTTGTTGACGATGCGGCGGTCCAGCCCGAAGGCGTTGCGGTACATCCGGCCGTTTTCCATATGGCAGCTGGGCTTGCCGTCGGTGATCAAAAAGATCTGCTTGTTGCGGTTTTTGCGCCGCCGCAGGATGTCGCGGGCGCGTTGGAGCCCGGCCCGCGTGTTCGTGTAGAACGGCCCCACGTTGAGGTACGGCAGATCCTTAACCGACACTTCCCAGGCTTCGTTGCCGAAGGCGACGATGTCCAGCGTATCCTTGGGGTAGCGCGTCATGATAAGTTCGGCGAGGGCCATCGCCGTCCGGCGCGCCGGGGTGATGCGGTCTTCACCGTAGAGCACCATCGAGTGCGACAGGTCGATCATCAGGGCCGTCGCCATGGTCGTCTGGTGATCGGTCTCGTAGACCTCGAAATCATCTTCCGCGAGGTTCCACTCGTCGATGCCGGCGCGGCGGAAGGCGTTCGAGAGGGTGCCGGTGACGTCGAGGAGGTGGGGGTCGTCGCCGAAACGCCAGTCGCGCGTCTCCGGCAGGCGTTCGTCGCCCGCGCCGGCGTGGGGCGTCTTGTGGCTACCGCGCCCGCTCTTGCGAAGCTGGCGGAAGATCTCTTCGAGCGAGCGCTGGCGGAGCGTCCGTTCGGTCCGCGCCGTGATCTGCATGACGCCGGTCTTTTCGTCCTCCTTGAGGTATCCCTGGCGCTTCAACGCCTCGATGAAGTCGCCGATGCCCATCGTGTCGTCGGTGAGACCGTAGCGCTCGTCGAGCTGGGTGAGCCAGTTGAGCGCTTCGGCGGCGTCGCCGGCGGTGTATTGCAAGAGTTGCTGCAACAGGTCGAGCAGCCGTTCGAACGTCGTGGCGAACTGTCCGTGGCGCTCGGGATCCCAGTGGGTATACCGGAACTGCATCGGCGTGGCGGGTTTCGTGGACAGGTCTAGCACATACTGCCGAGGGCGGGGATTGTTTTGAGAGCCAGTCCGTAGTTCTTAGAAGCTGTTTTGGATTTGTCATGCAAGGCTCTGCCGGTGTAACAACCAACCCCGTTGCCGGGCTACGTTCCCTCTCCCTGCGAGGGAGAGGGACAGGGTGAGGGTGCTTTGCAGCAGCGTTTCGGCGTGTTCTTCCCCCTCGCTCTGTCTCTCTCCCGCCGGGGGAGAGAGAACGCCTCCGCGGCGTTCAGCATGCACTCATAAATGACCCTCCTCGGAGCACGCTCCGAGGTATCCGTCTAAGGAAACGGTTGCTTTCCGATGCAAGCATCGGGGTATGCGACCAGAAAAAGAATCAAAACAGCTTTTTAGTCCGCGGTCCATGGTCCGGGTGGCGATCAATCCTATCCACCTACCTTTGCCCCCACGTGGATCGCCAGCGCGCTCATCGGCTCGACGGCCAGGGTCGCCGCGCCGTCGGCGCCGACGGTGACGGCGGGGCCGGTGCAACCCTGCCCGTCATCGGCGAGCGCACCCGCCAGCACGTTGCAATAGGTGCCGGGGGCCAGGCCCGTCTGGAGCGTCCGGTTGAGCGCGCCGTTCTCGCGGTTGATGACGACGAAGCCCCGGTCGCCGCGCCCGAAGGCGATCTGGTTGTTGCCGTTGTCCCACCAGTTGGCTACGCCGAACGCCTCGTCGGTGACGTTGTGAAAGGCGACCATGGCGGCGACGGGCGAGCGGCGGTGCTCGCAGATCCATGCGTCGGCGAAACAGTGCAGCGTACCGCCTTCATGCACGCGCTGGATGTGGCTTGCGGCGTCGGCGGGCGGCCCCTGGCTGCTTTCGGTAAACGCATAGCTGGACATCACGCGGGGCCGTCCGTATGGATAGGCCAGCATGAAGACCACGGCCAGCGTGTAGCGTTCGTTGTCTTTGTAGGTGAGGATGCTCCCACCCGCGCCGTGCCCGCGCTGGTTGTCGTGGTTGTCGATAAACACCAGCGCCCGGTCGCTCGGCAGAAAGTCGATCTGCTGCCAGATGGACCCGTCGCCGTGCAGCCGCGTCAGCGGGCCGTTGCGGAAGACGTCGCTGAGGGCGGCGCCGTAGCGAAACTCGGTCACGGAACCGAGCGGCGTGTACGCAAGCGCCCAGGTCGGCTGCTGTGCCAGGTCGATCACCTCCTGGTAGATGAACGGGTCGCCGTCGAGGCGGTCGAGGATGGCTTTGAGTTCATCGGCGGCCACATGGCGGGCAGCGTCGAGACGAAAGCCGGCCACGCCCAGACCGATGAGGTCGTTGAGGTATTCGGCCAGGCGGGCCTGCACCTTTTCCGCACCCGTGTCCAGGTCGGCCAGGTTGACCAGTTCGCAGGTCTGCACCTGCATCCGGTCGTTGAAGTCCTGGATGTCGTCGTTCGGGGTGAGGCCGCAGTGGTGGAAGTCGGCAGTGGTGTAGAGACCCGGATAGTCGTATTCCGAAAACGTAGCGCCCGCCGTACCGGCGCCTGCATAGACGCCCGTCATGTGGTTGAGGATGGCATCCACGTAGATATCGACGCCCGCCGCCTTGCACCGGCTGACCATGTCGGCGAACTGGGCGCGGGTGCCGCTGCGGTTGTCGAGGCGGTAGGTGACGGGCTGATAGCGTTCCCACCAGGGGCGCGGGGGGTCCTCTACGACGGCGTTCTCGGTCGGCGGAGACACCTGCACCGCCCTGTAGCCCGCCGGCCCCAGAAACGTCTCACACTCCTGCGCGATGTCGGTCCATGTCCACTCGAACAGGTGTACGATCACGGAACGGTCGGGTGAAGCGGGCGGTTGTTCAGACAGGGTCTCCGTCGTGTCTTCGGGGGTCAGGTCGGGATCCGGGGGCGGCCCCGGTTGCGTGCAGGCGGAGAGCAGGATCAGCGAGACGATCAGGGCGGGTAACAGGCGGGGGGTCATCATGATCGGTTGTTGGATAATGGCACACGGATGGTCACGGATTGTACGGACGGTCACGGATTTATCCTCGTCGACCACAGTACACGACAAAAAGGGGTTGTCCTCTCGACCGACCCCCTTCGACTGCGCGCAGGGCAGGCTTCGGGCGTGTCTCGACGGCGCTCGGGATGGCACGCTCCGAAGGTTTTTGGCGTGTACTATGCTCGTCGACACATCCATACGTCCATACCTCACCTCAATCAATGGCCTCCACCGGCCGGCGGCGCGGCGCCTCGGGCATCCCGCCCGCCCTCTTTGACCAGCAGCCAGGCCGCAGCGGAAAAGGCCATCGTCACGGTGCAGATGATAAATAGCACGTTCTTGTCGGCCGCGCGGTTCACGGCCTCGCCGACGCCCAGGCTGGCTACCAGTTGGGGCAACACAACCGACAGGTTGAACAGGCCCATGAACAGCCCCATCTTCGCCTGGCTGATGGTCTGCGACATGATGGCAAAGGGAAGGCTGACGATGGCGCCCCAGCCGACGCCGGTGACGACCATCAGGCCATAGATCACGGCCGGCGAGAAGCCGAAAAAGAGCAACCCGGCATAGCCCAGCGTCATGACGGCCAGGCACCCCGTATGCGTCTTTACGCGGCCGATCTTCTCCGTGATCGGCTCCAACACGAAGGCCGGCAGCACGGCTCCCACCGCGTTGAGCACGAGAAAACTCCAGGACACCACCCGCCCGGCGTCTACCTCGGAGAGCGCCGGCAGCTTCTGCTGGACGTACGGAAACATGTAGATAAACATGCTCTGCACGGCGATCCAGGAAAACGAGTGGGCGGCCAGCACTTTTTTGAACCCGATCAGCCCCGCTTCATCTTTCGATTTGCCGGCATCGGACGCCACCAGGGCCTTGCCGATAAGAACCAGCGTCAACGCCGCGCACGCGTACTCGACGTAGTAGTGCCCGAGGTCGAACCCTGCCAGCCGGCGCGTCATGCCGTAGACGGCGTAGACGAGGAAGCCCCAGAGCGGCTCGATCGCTTTCAGGATGTCGATCAGCGTAAAAGGCTCGCCGCCCGAGGCCGGCACTTCGAGCTTGTTCTGGATATCTTCGGGCAGCGGCCGTTCATAGGGATCCATCGGCCCGACGACGTCGTCTTCGTCATCCCAGCCCAGCGAGCGGGGTTCCCTGATGAAGAAAGGCGGGATGACCGAGAACAGAAAGACCAGCACCACGCCCGTGTAGATCAGTACGTAATTGTCCCAGACGGCACCGACGCCGTAAGCCAGCACGCCGAACGTGCCCGAGATGGTTTGCATCCACGTGTAGCCCTTGGTGCGGTTGACGCCCTCGGGGGTCACGTCCGCGATGACAGACCGGGTCGGGTTGAAGCTGACGTTGATCGCCAGGTCCAGCGTGAGCGCCACAGCGATGGCGACGCCGAGGATGCCGTCAATGCCCATCGCGGTGGAGATGACGTCAATGCCGGGCAGGGCCAGTAGCATCAGCGACGCCAGCACCCCGCCGATCAGGATAAAGGGCCGGCGGCGGCCGTTCCAGAACCAGACGTTGTCGCTGATGATGCCGACGATGACCTGCCCGAGGATGCCGGCGATGGGCCCGGCCGCCCATACCAGCCCGATCTCGTCGATCTCCAGATGATACCGCGTGCCGAGGATCCAGCTCAGGGCCGAGATCTGCACCGAGAGGGCAAACCCCATGGCCGTCGCCGGCAGGCTGAGCAGCACGAAGAAAGACCGGGTGAGCTTCCGTTGGATGGCGAGCATAGGCGGATGCAAGCGACGGGTGTGGGAGAGCGGCAGGACGCTTTCCTGGCGCTGTTTCAAGCGTCCTGTTTTGTACCGTGTCCTCCTGAACGCAGTGAAGGATCTACTTCGTCAGTCGCTTCGCTCGTGTCGCCGCATCGACCTTGCTGCCCCGGCAGGGTAAGGTGCTTCGCGCTGCTCAGCATGACGTTTTGTACAGAATAAGCGCCTCCTGTTGGATTACGGCCGGCGCGCAGCAGAACGCAACACGGCACCTGTCAAAGCCGGCAACTCGACCATGACGGCTTCGTCTTCCGCCGTCACGGATACGGTCTCGTCGTCAGAGGTGGAAAACACCACCGCGAACGTCGTGCTGTCGGCCGGGGTCGAGAGCGGCAGGCGATGGGGTGCATCGCCCCGGTTGATCACGACCGTAAGGATCTCCTCGCCGAGCGTACGGCGGAAGGCGAGGGTACGGGGTTCATCGGCGGCTGTCAGCACCTCGAAGGTGCCGTGCCGAAAGGCGGCCCGGGTGTGCCGAAGCCGGATGATACGCTGATAAAAAGCAAACACCGTGCTGTCGAAGGCGACCGGGTCGGGCGTGCGGGGGCGACCCAGCGGATCGGCGGCCTGGGGCTCGTAGGCAAGATCGGGCCAGACCATCGGCATGCGGTCGTCGGGGTCGTCGGCGCCCCACATGCCGGCCTCGGTGCCGTAATAGATCATCGGCGCGCCGGGGTAGGTCATCTGGAAAAACGCCACGAGCCGCTGGATCCGGCGTTCCCGGGCGTCGGGCGCCCGCACCCGGTAGCGATCGCCGTGCCGGGGCGAGACATGCTCACCCCAGTCATAGTCGAACTTCTCCGGCGCGGCATAGGCATACACCCCGGCGTTGACGATCATCGAAGCGAGGCGGTCGGTGTCGTGCGAGTCGATCAGGTTTTGCAACCGGAATCGGGTCGGTTCGGGATACGAGCGTAGGCGCGTTTGCAGCATCTCGGCAAACCCCGAGGCCGGGAGGGTGCCGTCGATCAAAAAGCCCTTGACGGGAAAGGCAAAGCCGTGGTAGTTCATCGTGGCGGAGAAACCGCCCCGGTCGATGAAGCGCGCGGCGTCCTCCCAGATCTCGGTGACGGTGTAGGCGTTCGGGTTGATGCGACGTACGTGGGCGTTCCAGCCGGACCAGAAGCCGAGCGGTACTTCGCCGGCGACGTCGAGCCGCCAGCCGTCGATGCCGTCCGACGGGTCGCCGTCGCCGTTCGGGTCCATCCAGCGCGCTGTGGCGTCCAGGATGTACTGCCTGGGACCCGGATGCAGGCTGGTCCCGTCCTCGTTGTCGGCAAAGATCGGAAGCGGCTTGTAGCCCCACCAGCCTTCGTAGTCGAATTCATCCTCGGGCGTAGCCGGGTCGTCCCAGCGCGTGACGACGTACCAGTCTTTGTAGGGCGATGCCTGCTGCTTTTCGCGCAGGTCTTTGAAGGCGAAGAAGGCGCGCCCGGTGTGGTTGAAAACGCCGTCGATCACGACGCGGATGCCGCGTGCGTGGGCGGCTTCGAGGAGGTTCAGAAAGAGCCTGTCGGCGGCCGTCCAGGCCCATTGCGCCGGGGTCGGGGCATCTTCGGCAGCGATTACGGCGAGGTCGCCGTCGGGATCCGGGCCGAAGTAGGGATCGATGTGGTGGAAGCTGGCGCCGTCGTACTTGTGCAACGAGCGGGCGTAAAAGACGGGATTGAAATAGATGGCATTGATGCCCAGGTCGGCCAGGTAATCGAGTTGGTCCAGGACGCCCTGGAGGTCGCCGCCGTAGCGCCGGTGAAAGACGCCTTCGTAAAACCCGTCGCCCATCTCCTTCTCCCAGTCGGCGCGGGCATACCAGTCACCCGTCCACGGCGAGACGCGCCACGACGCGGGGGCGCGTTCGCTGAACTCGATGGAAGCCCGGACGGGATCGTTCGATGCATCGCCGTTGCGAAAGCGTTCGGGGAAGATCTGGTAAAACACCGCGTCCCGCGTCCAGTCTTCGGCGACCGTTCCGGATGCGAAGACGCCCAGCGAATCGGCCCCGGCATTCTCCGAGGCTACGCCCGCAGTGTCACACCCGACGATAAAGATCAGGCTAACGCCCATCAGGAGGACTGCGGCGTGGCGGATATAATCCATGAAGGGATGGTATACCGTTTTCAAATCAGCGATATCCGTCAATAGTCACCCGGCGTCAGGACGTACGAAACCGAGGTGGGAATCGTCTTGATCATGATTTCGCCCGATTGATCAGGATGTGCGTCACTTCATCAACAGCATGCGCCTGGTTTCGATCCGATCCCCGGACTGGAGACGGTACAGGTACATCCCGCCCGGCAGCGGATGCGCCTCGAAGACAACGAGGTGGATTCCCGGCGGCTGGACGCGGTCGACGAGGACGGCGACGCGGCGGCCCAGCACATCGAACACCTCCAGGCGGACGGGGCCGGCCTCGGCGAGCGCATAGCGGATCGTGGTGACGGGGTTGAAGGGGTTGGGATAGTTTTGCTCCAGCCCGAACATCGCCGGCACGGCCGCATCGGTCGCCCGGTCCGTGCTTACGGCGCCTTCGACGAGCGTGTAGGCCCGGCCGGCATCCAGGTCGACCCGTTCCTGCACTGCGCCGCCGCCCCAGTAGACGCGGAGCGTATCGACGCGGGTAGCCGCGCCGAGGCCGATGTGCAACGTCGGGCTCGACTGGGACGCGAAGCTGTCGCCGCCGCTCACGACGCGCTGATGCGTTCGCCCGCTTGCAACAACCTCGACCCGGGCTCCGACGGCCATGCGATTGTGCCGCTCGCCCCGGAGCCGCAGGGCGATCCAGTGGCCGGCCGCTTCCGTGGTGTTGAGGATCAGCTTGTGGTTTCCTGTGTGGGTCGGAATGACAAGGTCCGGCCGGCCGTCGTTGTTGAAGTCGCCCGCCGCCAGGCCCTGTGCTTCCAACAGAAACGAGGCACCGGCACGAGCACCTACTTCGGAGAACAGGCCTCCTTCGTTCTCATACAGCAGCGTCGGTGTGCCGTCGTAGCCCGAGGTGCTCACGATGAAAAGATCCTGATCGCCGTCATTATCAAAGTCGGCGAAGACGACGCCCCAGGACATGCCGTTGCGGACGGCTCCTCGCTCGGAAGCGACATCGGTGAAGGTACCGTCGCCGTTGTTGTGATAGAGACCGCCCTGGCCGATGCGCGTCACGTAGGCGTCTTCCCAGCCGTCGCCGTCGAAATCCCCCCAGGCGATGCCCATGTTGCAGCATACGGTGTCGGACGGATACGTATCGATACGCGCCGAGGCGGCGATGTTGATCAGGGGCAGAAAGCCGCCGTTTTTATACAGGCGGCTCGGGACGCGGCTGTCGTGGACGCAGAACAGGTCGAGATCCCCGTCGTGGTCATAGTCGGCCCAGGTCGTCTGCATCGGGACCGACCCCGCCAGCCCGTCGATGCCGGCCCGGTTCGAGACGTTTTCAAAGCGTATGCTGTCCTGGCGGCCGGTGTTTCGATAGAGTTGGTCCGGCGCCTGATCGACGGCGACAAACAGGTCGAGGTTACCGTCGCCGTCGTAGTCTCCGAAGGCGGCCGTGGCGATGCTGGCGGACAGGTCGAGGCCGCTGGTGGCGGAAGCGTCGGTGAAGGTGCCGTCGCGGTTGTTGCGGAACACCTTGCTCTGGCCGGACGCACCCTGGCCCAGAAAGAGGTCGGCATGGCCGTCGTTATCGAGGTCGCCCCAGAGTGCGACGTCGTACGTGCCCGTAGCGGCCACCCCCGCCAGCCCGCCGACGTCGGTGAAGGTACCGTCGCGGTTGTTGCGAAAGAGGGCCGACGTGCCCTGGGTGACGGCGATGAAGACGTCGTCCCAGCCGTCGCCGTCGTAGTCATGCACGGCGGCCCCGTGCCCGCCACCCCCGGTAACCAACCCGGCCGTCGCGGAGGCGTCGGTGAGGGTGATGGCCTGGGCGCCGGCCTGCTGGAGCATACCGGCGAGGAGGACGCCCAGCAGCAAGCCGGGCGCCCGCAACCGGCGGCGCAGCGGCGCCGGCGTACGTGTTATCTGAACGTCGTCGCTGCTCATGGCTCTACGGATGGCGTCATGATGATCCTTGCTGTGTGAGCGTGCCGAGGAGCCGTCGCCCCTCTTCCGTTTCTGACGCTACCTGCAACAGCCGCTCCCATACCGCGCGCGCCCGTTCCGGTTGGCCGTCGGCCTGGTAGGCTCTGTTCAACTGGTAGAGGACGCGAACGTGGTGCGGGTCCAGGACGAGCGCGCGTTCCAGGTGCTCAAGGGCATCGCCGAGATCCTGCTTCGCCAGGTAGATGGATCCCATCATCAGATGAACCGTTGCGTTCTCTTCGAGATCGTTGGCGGCTCCAAAGTAGACGAGTGCTTCGTCGTAGCGACGCTGCCTGAGCAGAATTTCTCCGGCACCGGCATAGGCACCGGGTAAGAACGGATACTGTTGGATGAGTGCCAGTGCAGCCTGGAGGGCAGGGTAGTATTGTCCCTCGGCGGTGTACTGGTCGCGCAGCGCAGCGGTAGCATCGTGCCAGTTCGTCTTGCCCCGGTACAGCGCAAGGGCGATCTCCTCGATGCGCGTCCGGGCCTGGACGGTATCCATCGATCGGTCAAACGCGCCGGGCGGCTGGAAAGGCCAGCTCCCCATCAACTGGCGCACGCGGTAGAGGCCGAAGAGCGAGTCGACCGGGGTGAACAGGATTTCCCGGCGGGCGACGGGCGCCGGCACGACTGTCGTCCAGGTACCCACCCCGCCGGCCCGGCGGAGGGCTTCGTAGAACGCGTCTGCGATGATAAAATAGCCGTCGACGTTGGGATGGAGATGCTCCAGCATCAGGTCCGGACCGATGATGCCGTCCCGGGCGGCGTCCGCCAGCGCCTGCTGTGTCTCGACGACGGCAGCCCCGGCCCGGGCGGCTTCTTCGCGGATGATCCGGTTGACGTCCTCGGGGGCGCGAAAGCGTAACTCGTCCCGGTCTTTGGCCTGGAGATAGACCCGGCGCGCTTCGGGAAACCGGCCGGCGGCGTCGAGCAGCCGCGCCTTCTCATAGTACGCGTCGGCGGCCAGGGTGTCGACGGCGATGAGCGCATCCAGCGCCGCCAGGGCGCCCGATGTGTCGCCCTGCTGCACCCGGCGGAGTGCTTCCTCGTAGCGCGCCTGCCAGGCCGCTGCGTCGGTGCCGGGCGCCAGGCCGCTGATGAAAGGCTTGTGCGTCCGTTCGTTGCTGGCTACCGTGCCGATGAAGACGGGAATGTGGTGCACCCGATAGCGCGCCAGCAGGTCGCGCAGGTTCCCCCGGAACTGGGCCAGG
>Ga0302046_10001011_pt1 | contig 26745 bp, 20 predicted proteins | sample RVTome_11_FD_200261 | JGI IMG/M metagenome (GOLD analysis project Ga0302046, IMG submission 200261) | Soil microbial communities from uranium-contaminated site in the Upper Colorado River Basin, Wyoming, United States - RVT147D111 (version 2) ... | reverse complement strand
CGGCGACGTCGCGGCCTTCAAGCGCGGCGTCGATCGCGCGATCGACGCGATGCACGGCTCGGCGACGCTGCCGGGCGTCGACCGGGTTCGCGTTCCCGGCGAGCGCAGCCACGCGATTCGGCTCGAGCGCGAGACCGCCGGCATCCCGGTACATGCCGGGCTTTACGCCGCGCTCGAGGCCCTCGGCCGCGAGCTCGGCGTCGACATGCCCACGCCCTAGCTCGTGCGCCGACAGCCCGCCAGCGCACGCTGATTGCGCGAAGATACGCGCATATCGACGCAGATACTCGCAGAATAGCGGCATGATAGACGATTTTAGGCGCAGATAGCGACGCGACCGCCGTTTCCGCGATATCTAGAGGTGCTCGGCGAAGAACGCCTCGAGGCGCGTATACAGCTCGAAGTTGCTCTCCTGTTTCTGAAAACCGTGGCCTTCGTCGTCCTTGATCAGGAGCTCGTAGTCGATCCCGAGCCGCCGTAAGGCGCGCGTCAGCATCTCGGCCTGGGCAACCGGCACGCGGGGATCGCGCCGTCCGTGGACGATGAACAGCGGTATCGCAAGTCCCTCGAGCTCGTTGACGGGCGAGGTCGCCTCGAGGCGCTCGCGGTCGCTGCGCGGATCGCCGATCGCGCGGCGGAACCACGCGGCCACGCCGTCGGTGAGCGGCCCCGTGCGCCAGTAGTCGTAGAGCTCGATCAGGTCGACGACGCCGACGTAGTTGACCGCGCAGCGATAGAGCTCCGGCGTGGCGGTGATGCCGGCCATGGTCGCGTAGCCGCCGTAGCTCGCACCGTAGATGCACACGCGGTCGGCATCGACGATGCCCTCGCGCACGGCCCAGCTCACCGCGTCGGTCAGGTCGTCCTGCATTGCCAGGCCCCACTGCTGCCAGGCGATGTCCATGAAGCGCTTGCCGTAGCCGCCGGAGCCGCGATAGTTGACTTGCAGCACCGCGTAGCCGCGGCTGGCGAGAAACTGCACGTGGCGGTCGAAGCCCCAGTGATCCCGCACGCCGTAAGGCCCGCCGTGCGGGTGCAGAATCAGCGGCAAGCGCTCGGGCGGGGCGTCTCGCGGCAGCGTCAAGTATCCGTGCAGCTCGGTGCCGTCGCGCGCCGCTATCGTCACCGGCTGCATCTCGGCCATCGCCTGCGGATCCAGCCACGGCATCCGCGAGGCGTAATAGCGGAGCTGGTCGCGATCGCGGTCGAGCAGATAAAAGCTGCCGGGATCGGTATCGCTGGACGCGAGCACCAGCAGCCGTCGCTCATCGTCGCTGATGCTGACGACGGCGTTGACGGTATCGGGCAGGGCCTCGTCGACGGTCTCGCGCAATACGCGCCACTCCGGGTCGAGGGCCTCGTGCGCGGGTCGCTCGAGCTCGTAGCGCACCGCCAGCAAGCGCTGGTCGAGCGGCGACAGCACGATCTCGTCGATATCGACGAGATCGTTGCCGAAGATCGTTTCCCCGAGCGAGTCCGTCGCTGGATCGTAGATCGCGAGCGCCTGAGTATCGCGGCCGACGTTCGATCGCACGTAGAGGCGCCGGTTGTCGGCGGTGAAGGCGATCGGCGTCCAGCCGTGCGCGTCGAACTGATGAAACGCCGTCAGCACGCGGAAGCTGCCGTCCGCGGAATCTCGGTAGACGACCTGGACCGTGAGCTCGCGCGGGTCGTCCGTGCTGCCGATGCCGGCGCGCACCTCGCCGTCGTGATCGGTGATCCATTCGGAGACAAAGCCGGGGTTCAGAACCGTGCGCTGCATGCGACCCGTGTGCACGTTGAGCCGGTAGACGTCGGGATAGAGCTTGCGGCGCTCGTTGTCACTCACGAGGATGTGCTCGGGATCGTGCTTCAAGCGGTCGAGCACCACGACTTGCCGCGGAAAAATCTGGATGCCGTCGGTTGGGCCTACCAGCTCCCGCCAATCCGAGCCGTCCCGGTCGATGCCGTAGAGCCCGTAGGCCTCGTTGCCGTCGACGTCGACCGAGTAGACCAGGCGCTCGTTGTCCACCCAGAGGAAATCCGCGATATCGGTGCGCCGCGCGTCGGTGATCGCAACGGCCTCGCGATCGTCGACGCCGAGCACGGCGATATTGCGCCGGCCGTTCACCGACGTCAGCGCCGCGACCCACTCGCCGTCGGGGGATAGCCGCATCTGCGTGAATTCGGGGTTGCGGAAGAAGTCGGCGACGCTCGGCGGTTGCGCGCCGGTGGGCGATGCGAGCAGCATCAGCACGAGAGCTCGTGCCGGTCGAAAGACGCGTCGATTCAGGCGCGCCCCGGCGAAGGCCGTTGGGTTATAGTCCACGCCATTCCCATGAATCGGCATGCCGAAATTCTAGCAAACGCTCCGTGAAATCGAACCGGCTCTCAAGCGCGCAGTGGAGCCAGCTCTGGCGCCGCGACAGCATCACCACCTTCGCCCGGCAGTTCAACAGCAACTATGACGGAGAGTTTGCGGCTTTCTGGGACGCCCGCTTCGACCCCGTGCCCAACGGCGCGGTCGTCGTCGATCTCGCGACCGGCAACGGCGCAATCGCGCTGCTCGCGATACAGCACGCGCGCAGCCGCGGCAAGTTGTTTCGCGTCGGCGGGCTCGACTACGCGGACATCGATCCGACGCGCGTGCTCGCCGGTCACGAGGACCTCTCGCCGCTGCTCGCGGCTATCGAGTTCGCCAGCGGCGTGCGCATCGAAGACACCACCCTCGGCGATGCGAGCGTGGACTTGCTGACTAGCCAATACGGCTTCGAATACGCCGAGCGGGATGCGGCCGCCGCGGAAGCCTGGCGGGTGCTCAAGGCCGGCGGACGGATGGCGCTGGTTCTGCACCATGCTGAATCGGCCGTCGTCGAGCTGGCTCGCGAGGGCTTGAGCCAGGTGCAGCTCTGCTTGCAGCAGGAGGAGCTCGACAAGCGCGTCGCCGCGCTCGTCAAGATCATCGGCGAGGCGAAGACTCGAACCGAGCGCCGCACTCTCAAATCGAATCCCAAGGCCGAGCGGCTGCGCCAGAAGCTCAACGCATCGCTGGCGAGGATTACGCAACGTGCCGAGCGCTACCGCGATCCCGAGGGCTTCATCGGCATCATGGTGCCGAACTATCTGAAGGTCTTCGGCGAGTACAAGGAGGCGAGCATGGCGCAGAAGCTCAAGTATCTGCGCGAAGTGCGCGCGTCATTCGACGCATTCCGCGAGCGCATGGCGGATCTCGCGGGCGCAGCCTTGACGCAAAGCGACTTCGACGCTTTGATCGGCCTGCTCGAGACCAAAGGTTTCGATGTTGTCGAGCGCGGCTTGATGCGCTACAAGGGCGATCTCATGGGATGGACGCTGGTGGTGAGCAAGCCGGCGTCCTGAGCACGGCGAGCATCGTTGGCTATTCGACGCGCCGCACCCTGACCGCGCGGTTGACGCCCTCGACGCTCAACCGGTAAGTATTGAATGCACCGCGGCGAATCGTCACCGGCGGCGCCTGAGCCTGAAAGACCAGGCGGCCGGCCTCCGCCTGCCGCCAGACCTGGCCGTTCTCGAGCACGAACTCGGTATTGCCCCGCCAGCCCGTGAACTCCCCGACCAGCCGGCTGTGCATTTCCTCGGGTCCCATGGATGCGCCGCCGTCGACGAGCTCCGCGCCGAAAGCCTCGACGTCGTCGGCAGCGGGCTCGGTTGCAACGGGCGCCGCTGCTGTGGGCGTCTCGCTTTCCTGGTTCCGGGCCGCGCCCACGGCGCTCCGGGCGAGCGCATCGAAGCAGGCGAGCCGCGCGGCGTCGGCGGCGATCTCAGCGCAACGGCGAAGCTCGCTATCGGCCACCGCCGGTTGAGCCTCGGCGGCGGCCGAGGCGAGCAGCGCGCCGGCGGTGACCGCGAACGCCGTGAGAAAGCTACACCTGGCGTCGTTTGCGCGCATATCCAAGCCCAGCGAAAGTGAGAAAAGCTGCCGGCCTTGAGCCGGCAGCTCGAGAGAGTACCGACGGCGTACTTCGGTTGCGATCGGTGCCTAGAAGCTGTGCCGATAGCTCAGGTAGGGCACGCGTCCGTCGAAGCCGTAGATCTCGCTGTTGAACACCTGCGCCGTGTCGTTGAACGGATCGAGCGGCGGATCCTCGTCGGCGATATTCAGCACGCCGAGAACCAGCCGGCCGTTCTCGATGACGTCCCATGCCCACTGGACGTCGGTCGTCGTCATCGAGTTGACCTTGTCCTCGTTGGAGTTCGTGTAGCCGTCGATATGGTTCACGATCAGCGAGACCGTGTGATTGCCGCGAGCCCACTCCGTGACGAGCACCGAGCGGAACTCGGGCTTGTCCTGCTGCCCGGCTTCGTCTTCGATCAGATCAGTCGGCGTGGTCTGCTCGAGCGCTTCGAGGATATGTGAATGGATCACGCGAAAATTGAGGTCGCCGGCGTTTCCTGACAGCGGCAGGTTGTAATCGAAGCGGATGTCGAGACCCGTGTAGTCCTGTCGCGCGAGATTGAGCCAGGGTCTCGTGATGCCGCAACCTTCCGTTTGACCGGGCAGGCAGTTGCTGATCGCGCCTGACGCATCACGCGTGATGCTCGCGCCCACCGGCAGCTCTCGCCCTTCAAACTCGAGGTCGATCAGGTTTTGTGCCGTCGGGATCGTCAGCGCCTCGGTGATGTCGATGTTCCAGTAATCGGCCGACACGCTCATGCGGTCGTTGGCCCAGCCGACGCCGAGGTTGTAAGACTCCGAGAGCTCCGGCGCCAACTGGTCGTTGCCGCCCGAGAACGAGTCCACCTGGTCGTCCGTGCAGGGAACGATGTTCTCTTGCTCGCAGAACACCCGATCGACCGCAGGCTCCGCCGAGAATGACGTCGCACTGTAGAGGTTGGTCATGTTCGGTGCGCGGAAGCCTTCGCCCCAGGACGCGCGGAACAGCCAGCTCTCGTTCGGCCGGTAGCGCAACGCCAGGAACGGCGTCGTCTCTGAGCCCGCAGAATCATCGTAATCGTCATAGCGCGCGGCGACGCTGAGCTCGAGGGTATCGGTCAACGGCAATAGTGTCTCGGCGAATACCGCATAGTTGCTTCGCTCGCCCGCGGTGCTGTTGCCGGCGCTACCGATGACGTCCTGCGCCTCGCGCGCGGGGTCATAGATGTCGCGGAATTCCTGGTCGAAGTACTCGGTACCGACCGCCCAGCCGATCGGCCCGGCCGGGAGCTCGCCGGCGTCGAAGCTCACCGAGCCGCCGACGCGCTTGTAGTCGGTCTCGATGTCCCGCGTTATGGTGTGCCGAAACTGCGCATAGGCGTCGTCGTTGGCGGGGCTCAGCGGGTCGAGCGGGTTGTACGTGCCGTTCGCCACGGCCGCTTCGACGGCGCTGGTCCTGACGTAGTTGTAGCCACGCGATTTGCCCGTGTACACGGTCGTCCCGGCCCAGACATTCCAGTCGAACATCCCGGCGGTGCCCTCGAACGTGAGCTGATTGTCGAACAGCACGTTGGTGTCTTGGTCGTCGCGGGGGCCGACTCCGACGAAACGGTGCAGCAGCACCGCGTCTATGGCGGGATTGACGCCGTCGCAATCGAGCGTGTTGATGCCTTGAAGATCCTGCCAGGCCGGGTCGAGATTCGGGATCTGATCGAGGTCGATGCAGAAACCGCCGATCGCTGCCGCATATCGGCCGAAAGCCTCGACTTGACTGTAGGTGCCCGTGTACGTTGCCGTGATGTCCGGGGTGATCTCATAGGACGCGTTGATGAACACGCTGTCGCGGCTGACGTCTTGAGTCTCGCCGGCGATGGCCGCGTAGGCATAGGCGCAGGATTGATTGGGACCGTCCTGATAGAGACCGGCGAACAGCGGATTGCCGTTGGCATCGACGACATTGTCGCAATTCGGATCGCCGCGGTCCGGTCCGCCGTTACCGCCGTCGCCGAAGAAATCGAGCAAGGTGTTACCGCCGTCGTTGATGCCTTCGGTCGTGCCCAGGTTGACGCCGTCGCCGAAGTCGGGCGCGCTGAATGGGCGGTCGCGGCTGAAGATCATGTCCTTCTTGTAGGTCTCGGCGGAGACGATGAAGCTGCCGCGGCCCGTCGAGCTGCCGAACACGATCGAGGATCCTTGCGTGTCCGCGCCTTCCTGGCTCGGCCGGCCGAAGCCGGTTCGCAGCTGCACGCCCTCGAAATCATCGCGCAGGATGAGGTTGATGACGCCGCCGATCGCGTCCGAGCCGTAGATCGCCGAGGCGCTGTCGGTCAGGATCTCGATGCGCTCGACCGCCTCGAGCGGGATCGTGTTGAGGTCGATGGCCTGATCGGCCGTGACCGGAGAGTTCGGCAACCGCCGGCCGTTCAGCAGTACCAGGGTGCGCGTCGAGCCGAGCCCCTTGAGGCCGACGAGCGCTTGGCCGCCGAAGGAGTTACCGGAGGTCTCGCGGAACTCGCCGAAAGTGTTGTAGGTGGTGCTGCGAAGCACGTCGGAGACGGTCGGCTGGCCGCTGCGCTCGATGTCCTCGCGGCTGATCACGGTCAGCGGCCGCGCCGCCTCGACGTCGAGGCGGCTGATTCTCGTGCCGGTGGTGACGATCCTGCCGAGCTGGGCCGGATCTTCCTGTTGGCCGAAGGCGCTGGGGCTGACCGTAATCGTAGCGGCTACGCCGACGCCCAATGCTGCCCGTACGGCATCACGTATCAAGGTGTTGCTCATCGAGATTCTCCTTCAAGAGCCGAAGGTATTGATGATGGTTCAAACGCCCGCAAGCTCGGGCTCCCCAAAGCTCACACCGGAACCCGGTGAAACCAATCCCGGATCCGGTAGTATTGCGGCGGATCTTAGCATAGGGCCGCACGGATGTTGCTCCGCAATGACAACCATATAGCCTTTTTGTCTGAGGATAGGTGATTCTTCGTCACTCGACGCTTAAGCTGCGTGATCGCACGCGTTCAGTCGCTGCGGGCAGTGATAATCAAGGCCGTCGGCGCTTCGCGCTTTGAACCTTCTGGGCCTTTCAGAGCCCAGAGTCGCGGATACTCGAGGCCGGCTCGGGTATTTGTTGCAAACACGCAACATGAATGGTCTGGCGAGCGCGGCCCCCGCGCTCGTCCGGCGGCGCCTCGAATCGACGCCTGGCCGTAGAAATCTGCGATGCTGCCGGCATGGTGGCGTTCCGGGGGCGCCGCTAGAATGACTCCTTTTTTGAATCAACGCATGTCGCTACAGGAAAAATTCCGGGATCTGAAGGCTCATCTCGACGCGCTGGTAGTCGGTCAGCAGACGTTGCTGGATCGCATGCTGGTCGCCTTGCTCTGCGACGGGCATTTGCTCGTCGAAGGCGCGCCGGGGCTTGCGAAGACACGCGCGATCAAGGTCCTGAGCCACAGCGTCGAAGGCGACTTTCATCGGCTGCAGTTCACGCCCGATCTGCTGCCGGCCGACCTCACGGGCACGGAGATCTACCGGCCGCAGGACGGTTCCTTCGTATTCAGGAAGGGGCCGCTGTTCCACAACCTGATCCTCGCCGACGAGGTCAATCGCGCGCCCGCCAAAGTTCAGTCGGCGCTGCTCGAAGCCATGGGAGAGCGGCAAATCACCGTCGGCTCCGTCACTTATCCGTTGCCGGAGCTCTTCATGGTCATGGCGACGCAAAACCCCATCGAGCAGGAGGGAACCTACCCGTTGCCGGAGGCACAGCTCGACCGTTTTCTGCTGCACGTGCTCGTCGACTATCCGAACGCCGACGGCGAGCGTGCGATCCTCGACCTCAATCGCCGCGAGGCACGGCGCGCCGCGAGCGATGCCGATCTCTTCAGGCCGCCGGAGGTGCTCTCGCAACAGGATGTGATGACCGCCCGCCAGGAGGTGCTCGGCCTGCATCTCGCCGAGCCGCTCCAGGACTATGTCGTTCAGGTGGTTCTCGCGACGCGAAAGCCCGAGCGTTACGGGGAGGAGCTCAAAGGTCTGCTGCAATACGGAGCGAGCCCCCGCGCAACGCTGGCCTTGGACAGATGCGCGCGCGCGCAGGCCTGGCTCGACGGCCGCGACTACGTCACGCCCATCGATATACAGGAAATGGCCCACGACGTTCTGCGGCATCGAATCCAGCTGAGCTTCGAGGCCGAAGCCGCAGGACGCACCGCGGACGAGATCATCGCCAGCTTGCTCGCCCGGGTGGGTGTGCCGTAATGAGCGTGTCGGCCGGCTCGAGCATGACTGCCACGCGCTCGCCGGCGCGCATCGAGCTTGCCGAGCTCATTAGATTACGGCCGGCCGGTGAGTCGATCGAGCTCGCGACCCTGCGCGCTCGCGCATCCTCGACCGGCGGCCATCTTTCGCCGTACAAGGGCCGCGGCGTCGAGTTCGAGGAAGCGCGTCCCTACGAGGAAGGCGACGACCTGCGCACGATCGACTGGCGCGTGACCGCGCGAACCGGAAAGCCGTACACCAAGGTTTTTCGCGAGGAGCGCGACAGGCCGGTCATCGTCTGGCTCGACATGCGCCGGCCGATGATGTTCGCAACCCACGGCGCGTTCAAGGCGGTCAGGGCGGGCCAGGCGGCGGCTTTGATCGCCTGGAGCACCGTCGCGCACGGCGACCGGCTCGGCGGCCTGGTGTTCTGCGAAGGCGAGCATCTCGAGTTGCGCCCGAGGCTCGGGCGCGGCGCGGCCTTGCGCCTGCTGCAGGCGATCAGCCAACCCGGGCGTTGGCCGGGGACAGTTGCGGGAGACGAGCCTGACGTCGATGCGGATGCCGACGGCGAGCGGGCCTTGCTGCGCCTGTCGCGCGTCGCGCGGCCCGGCAGCATGGTGTTCATGCTCAGCGATTTCCGCAATCTCGGCCCGGTGCTCGAACGCCACTTACGGCAGCTGGCCAGGCACTGCGACGTCTTTCTGCTCCACTTCCATGATCCGCTCGAGCGTGATTTGCCGCCGCCCGGGCGTTACCGCATCGAGTCCGGCGCGCGCAGCTTTACTATCGAGACCGAGGACGCCGCGGCGCGCGAGCGCTACCGGGCGCAGTTCGAGGAACGGCGCGCGCGTCTCGTCGAACTTGCGCGCGCGCAGAGCATCTCATTGCTGGAGTGCTCGACCCTGGACGATCCTCGCAAGGTACTGGCGCTGCGGTTCAAGAGCCGATGAATCCGACCTTCGATCCGGCACAACTGCCGCTCCGCGACATCCATCTGCCCGACGCGATCGGCTGGTGGCCGCCGGCCGCGGGCTGGTGGTTGCTCGGCGCCGTGCTGATCGCAGCTGCCCTGGGCATGGGCGTGCGGCTCTATTCACAGCGCCGCCATCGCGCCGCGCGCCGCAGCCTCGATGCGCTGCTCGTCGCACTGCGCAACGGCGAGGATCCGCTCGCTTGCGCGCAGCAGGCGTCCATCGTGCTGCGACGTTTCGCGATGTCGGTGAGCCCGGCACGCGACGAGGTTGCGGGCATGACGGGCAAGCCCTGGACGGAATATCTCGACCGCAAGGCGCCGCGACTGGCGTTGGGTCATACAGCCGCGGCGAAGCTGCTCGATCTCCCCTACGTCCCACCCGCGGAGGTCACGCTGGAGCAGGCGACCGAGTTCTGCCGCCTCTGCACGGCCTGGGTCCGAGCACAGCCTGGGAGGGCATGAGCATGTGGCAGCTCGCCTGGCCGTGGATGTTGTTGCTCGCGCCGCTGGCCTGGATCGTGCGGCGCTATGTTGCGCCGGATCACCAAGACAAAGACGCCGCGCTGCGCGCGCCGCTGGCGCGCGAGTTTGCGGTCGCGGTGGGGCAGGGGCGCCTCGGCGGCGCGCGACCCTGGCGTTTGGGGCTCCTGACCGCCATCTGGGCGCTGGTGATCCTGGCGGCGGCGCGGCCGCAGCATATCGGCGAGCCGGTTGCGTTGCCCGTAACCGGGCGCGACCTGCTCATGGCCGTGGATCTCTCGGGCTCGATGGAGGAAAGGGATTTTCAGCTCGACGGCGAGTGGGTGGATCGGCTGACGGCGACTAAAGCCGTGGCCGGGGATTTCATCGAGCGGCGCGTCGGCGACCGCATCGGGCTCATATTATTCGGGCGCGAAACTTATTTGCAGACGCCGCTGACCTTCGACCGTGCGACCGTTCAAACCCTGCTCGACGAAGCCGTCATCGGTCTCGCGGGCACCGAGACCGCGATCGGCGACGCCATTGGGCTTGCGATCAGGACCCTGACCGATGCCGGCATCGAGCAGAACCGCCGCGTCCTGATCTTGCTGACCGACGGCGCCAACACCGCGGGTGCCGTCGAGCCTCTCAAGGCGGCCGAGCTCGCGCGACAGCGCGGCATGGTCATCTATACGATCGGCATCGGCGCGGACGCGATGCTGGTGCGCTCGCTTTTCGGCGTGCGGCAGGTGAACCCGTCGGCGGATCTCGATGAGCAGACGTTGACGACGATCGCGGCAGGAACGGGCGGCGCGTATTTCAGGGCGCGTGACGTCGAAGCCTTCGACCGCATCTACGAGATTCTCGACCAGCTCGAGCCGGCCGCCGCCGAGGAAAGCGGCTTCAGGCCGGTGATCGAGTATTTCTATTGGCCGTTGGGCGGCGCGCTATTGCTCGCCTTGGGCTGGGCGATCGCCGCCGCGATCAAGCCGCTCAAGATGTCGGCGCGGCGGGAGCTCAGGCATGCTTGAGCTGCATTTCTTGCGGCCGCTGTGGCTCGCGCTGCTGCCGCCGACCGTTTGGCTCGCGTGGCGTCTCACGCGCTCGAGCAGCCGCGGCGGGCGCTGGCGCAGCGTCGTCGACGCCGCCTTGCAGCCGTACGTGCTCACGGGCGGCGAAGTGGCGCTGCGCCAGCGCCGGACGATGTTTTCTGCCGCGGTCGCCGGCGCGGCTTTGGCGACGTTGGCGCTCGCCGGACCGACCTGGGAACGGCAGCCCGTGCCGGCATTCAGATCCGACGAGGCCCTGGTCGTGGTGTTGGATCTGTCTCGCTCGATGGATGCCGCCGATCTCGAGCCGAGCAGATTGGCGCGCGCCAAGCTCAAGCTGCTCGATCTTCTCGAGCGCCGGGAGTCCGGTCAAACCGGCTTGGTGGTGTTCTCGGCGCATGCGTTCACGGTCACGCCGCTGACGACGGATACACGCAATATCGCCGCCCTGGTCACGAGCTTGTCGACGGACATCATGCCGAGCCGCGGGAGCTATCCGGAAGCGGGTTTGAGCAAGGGAGCGCAACTGTTGCGGCAAACGGGCATGACGCGGGGCGAGTTGCTGTTGATCAGCGACGCGGAGGTATCGTCGGCGGCCGAGCAAGTCGCCGCGGATCTCCGCACCGAGGGCTACCGGATCCATGTGCTCGCGGTCGGAACCGAGGAGAGCGCGCCGATCCCGGAGAGCGGCGGCGGATTTCTGACCGACCGCGAGGGTCGCGTGGTCGTGCCGCAGTTCGATGCCCGCGGCTTGCGGCGGCTGTCGGTCGTCGGCGGCGGACGATTTGCGATCTTAGCCAACGACGATCGCGATCTCGATACCCTGCTCGGTGCGGAACAGCAGTCCGGCGCGGCGTTGGAAGAGTCGGCCGACGAGCAACGCTATCGAACCGATCTCTGGCAGGACCGGGGCCTGTGGTTGACCTTGCTCTTGATCCCGCTGATCGCGTTTTCGTTTCGGCGCGGGTGGATCGTGCTCGGGGCGCTGTGGCTGACGCTGCCGGGGAGTCCGGCACACGCGCTCGAATGGGCGGATTTGTGGCTTCGAGCCGACCAGCGAGGGCAGCGCGCATTCGGGGCCGATGACCCGCGCCGCGCCGCGGAGCTGTTCGAGGATCCGGCTTGGGCGGCCGCGGCGCGTTACCGCGCGGGCGATTACGCTGAAAGCGCCGAACTCCTGGACGGCATGGATACTGCGCAGGCCCATTATAATCGCGGCAACGCGCTCGCCCGCTCGGGAGAATTCGCCGCCGCAATCGAGGCCTACGACCACGCCCTGGAGATCGTCCCCGAGCACGAGGATGCGCGTTTCAACCGCGACCTGCTCAGGCGGCAGTCTGCCGAATCCCAAAGCCAGCCGCAGCAAGGCAATGCGGACGCCGAGGACCAGCAGTCGCAACCCAATCAGGCTTCCGCCGAGCAACCTCCCCCGAACCAGCCCAGCGAGCCGCAGCGACCCGAGAGCCAGCCGACGTCGCCCGAGGATACGCAACAGGTCGACGCCACCCAGGCGGCTACCGAGGGCGAGCCGGGCGAAGAGCTTCAGAACCCGCAGGACTCCGAGCCGCTGCCGAGCCCGGCGGAGCTCGAGGAGTGGACCTCGGAGCAGGCCGCGGACCAGTGGTTGCGGCGTATTCCGCAGGATCCCGGCGGCTTGCTGAGGCGCAAGTTCCTGTTCCAGTACCAACGTCTGGGGGTCGACCAGGACGGCAACTACATATGGCCGGGCGACGAGGCACAGCCATGGTGACGCGGATCGTGCTCGGTTGCGTTGCCCTGCTCGGTCTCTGGGTCTCGAGTGCCGCAGCGCAGGACCTGAGCCTGCGGGCGTCGGTAGATCGCGCCACCGTGCGCGAGAATGAATCCTTCAGCTTCGTATTGCGCGCCCAGGGTCGTTTTCGCGGCGAACCGGATCTGATGCCGCTTGCAAGCGACTTCGACATCCTCGAGCAGCAACGCAATACGAGCATTCAGATGAGCGGCGGTGACACGAGCGTGCTCACGGAATGGTCGCTGCAATTGATGCCGACGCGATCGGGCAATTTCACGCTGCCACCCATCGAGCTTGCCGGTGCGTTCAGCAATCCCGTCGAGATCGAAGTGCTGCCGGCGCTGCAGAGTGACGCGCCGGCCGACATCTTTCTCGAAGCGGAGGTCTCGCCTTCGCCCGCCTACGTCCAGGCGGAGATCATCTACACCGTCCGCCTGTTCCGCCGCGTCAGCACCGGGCGCTCGACCTTGAGCGCGCCGGAGGTTGCGGGCGGCGAAGCGATCATCGAGAGGCTGGGCGACGATCGCGAGTACCAAGTGGTTCGCGACGGCCGCAATTTCATCGCGGTCGAGCGCCGCTACGTGATCTTCCCGCAAACGGCGGGTGACTTGACGGTCCAGCCGGTGACGTTCGAAGCGCGGGTCATCATGCCGACGGGTTTCTCGAGCCTGCAGCGTTTCGGCACCGAGGCCATGGAGATCGAAGTTCTCGCCGCCGTGCCGCCGCCGGCGCAATGGCCGGACGCGGCCTGGCTGCCGGCGCGGAGCTTGTCGCTGGCGGAGCGCTGGAGCGCCGACGACGAAGCGCTGACCGCCGGCGTGCCGCAGACGCGCACCTTGATCCTCGAAGCGAGCGGCGTGCTCGATTCGCAGCTTCCGGAGATTCGCGTCCCGCCGGCGGATGGTGTTCGGCAGTATCCGGACCAGCCTGAGCTGTCCCGGGAGGTGACTCAGCAGGGGCTGCAGTCGCGCCGCACGGAACGTTACGCCGTCATCGCCCAGGAACAAGGCGCGCGGGTCCTGCCGGGAGTCGAAGTGCCGTGGTTCGACGTCGTCAGCGGCGGTTGGCAGCTTGCGCGCATCGAGCCGCGATCGATCAACGTGCTGCCGAGCCCGGAGCGCTCGAGTGTCGAGCCGGTCGCCGCCTCCGAGGCTCTGCCGGCGCCGGCTGCGGCCTCGTCGGGCTCGGTCTTCTGGCAAGCGGCCAGCGCGGGCCTGCTGGTCGCGTGGCTCGCGACGCTCGCGCTGTGGTGGCAGAGCCGCAGGCTGCCGCGCACGACGGCGAAACCGGCGCCGGCGACCGCGCCGCGGCGCGCCGCCAACCGCCGCTTGTTGAGTGAGCTTCGCGCGGCCTGCCGAGCGAACGATGCGCCGCGCGCACGCACGCTGCTGCTGCAGTGGGGCGCGCTGCGCCTGCCGGAGAAAGTTCCGGCCAGCCTCGGCGCGCTGGCCCGGCATCTGCCTGCGGAGCTCGCCGCCGCGGTCGCCGAGCTCGAGCGACGCCTCTACGGCCCCGATGAGGAGCCCTGGGACGGCGGCCGCCTCGCCGCGGCGCTTTCGGAGATCGACCGCGTGAACGGCCCGCGGGACGGCGCCGCGCGCGAGCCGCTGTTGCCTCTCTACCACTGATACGCTTGCGGCCGGCGGCGGAAAACGGCGCAACGGCGGCGTCCGCTGCGGTGCTAGCGTTCGGACAAAGCCGCTGTTTGTGATGCATGTTGGGGTTTTGTCCGCGTGTCCGGGGCATGCTTAACCATTCCGTCGGGCTGCCCTATGGACTTCATCTCCTACAACCTGGAAAGCCTTGGCTCACCCTATGCCAAGCAGTTGAAGCAGGGTTACCCGAATCTGCGATTCGCCGGGCTGCTCGAGAAGGAGTTTCGCGACAGCTTCATCGAGCAGAACGTGGTCCGCGGCCGGACCTCCGGGCTGTTGGCGCTCGGCATGGTCCTCGCGCTGAGCCTGATCGACGCGCTCTTCGGCGCGGCGCCGGGCGCCGCGCTGCTCAACGTGCTTCGCCTGGGCGTGCTGTGCCTCGTGATCACGCTGATCGTGCTCGCGACCTTCCATCCAGCGCTGAAACCTCAATACATGGGCATAGCCGGTTTCGGCGTGTCGCTCGTCGGGCTGGTCGTGATGTACATGAGTCTCGTGGCGGCGAAAGCCGGGGCGTCCTACGTTCTCGCCGGCGTCGTGCTGGTGGTGCTCGCGGCCTGCCTGTTTCTCGGGCTGCTGTTTCGTATCGCCGTGTCGATCAGCGGCATGCTCGTAGTCACCTACCTGGCGATGGGTTTGCTGCTGGATGTCCCGCTGAACCAGTTGCTCTACAGCAGCGCGATCCTGACGACGGCGGCCGTCATCGGAGCGATGTCCGCATACAACCTCGAGCTTGCGCTTCGAAAGGGCTTCCTCGAGACGAAGATCCTCAACGAGCTTGCGGAGAGGGACGGCCTCACGGGCCTCTACAATCGCCGCATTTTCGACGATTTCATCCACCGCGTCTGGCGGCAGGCGCGCCGCGAGGACGTCGGCTTGCAGATCATTTTCGTCGATATCGACTACTTCAAGATCTATAACGATTTGTACGGACATCAAGCCGGCGACGACTGCCTCAAGAAAGCCGCGCAATGCATCGCGCACGCCGCGAAGCGCCCGTTCGATTTCTGTGCCCGTTACGGCGGCGAGGAGTTCGTCCTGGTTCTGTACGGCCCGCCGCGCGACTACGCGCGCACCGTGCCGGAGCAGATTCGGCAAGACGTCATCGCGCTCGGCATCCCTCACGAAGGCTCGGAGATCGACAACCTGGTGACGGTCAGCGTCGGCGTGGCGATCACCCGCCCGAGCACCGGCCGAAGCCTCGCGGGCGCTATCCAGACCGCGGATGAAGCGCTCTATGAGGCCAAGCAGGGTGGCCGAAACCGCGTTTTATATAAGGATGCCGATGCGAGCGAAGTAGAAACCGGCAATTTCCGCGTCAACGCTCGAATAAAAGCGTGACGCCGGCCGCCAGCAGGTTACCAGCTTCCGGTATTCCTCATCGAGGCCCACGGCTCCCGCGGCTCGAGCGCTCCGCCCTTTTGGAGAAACTCGATCGAGATGTTGTCCGGCGAGCGAATGAACGCCATGCGCCCGTCTCGGGGCGGTCGGTTGATCGTGACTCCCGCGTCCATGAGCCGCCGGCAAGTGTCGTAGATGTCGTCGACCTCGTAAGCCACATGGCCGAAATTACGCCCCTCGGAGTATTCCTGCGGATCCCAGTTGTAGGTAAGCTCGAGCGGACATTCTTCCTGACCCTCGGGCGCGACGAACAACAGCGTAAACCGCCCGGCTTCATAGTCATCGCGCCGCGTCACCTTGAGGCCGAGCTTGCCGCAATAGAAGTCGAGCGAATCCTCGAGATCGCTGACTCTTACCATTGTATGGAGATATCGCACAACCTATCCTCCAGCCTGCCGCCGGCGCCGCGCCGGCGTGCGAAAACTATACCGGCTTCGGCGTCGGCGTCCTAGGTAGCGATTCGGCGTCAGTCGTGATGTGGAGATGCGATTGAGCGGGGCAACTCGAAGGATCATCTTCGTTCCCGGGATGAAACCGAAGCCTCCCCCGGAGATTCATCGGCCGGAGCTGATCCGCTGTCTGTCGGCGGCGCTGCGAAGAAGCAATCCGGAAGCCGCGCGCCTGTTCAGGGACGGGCATTGCGAGTTTACGCTGATCTCCTGGACGCATCGCTTCTACGGCAGCTATCGCGACATCGCCCTGGATCGCGCCGGAATCGATCGCATCATTCTGCGCCCGACTCCCACGGCCGAGGACATCCGCGAGATCGAATCGCCGGCGCACAAGCTTTCGCGTCTGATGCACCTGCTGGGCGACGCCACGCCGCTGGTCGGCCGGCTGATCGCGAGGCCGGAGATGCGCTCGACCATGGCCGAGGCGCGGCGCTACCTGGGCGACGTCGGTGGCATCGCGACCGAGATTCGCGAGCAGCTCATGGTGCCGCTTCAGGAAGCTTGGGCCGCCGGGCAACGGGTCCTGGTCATCGGCCACAGCATGGGCTCGGTCATCGCATACGACACGTTCTGGGTGCTCGCGCACCAGCGCCATGACTCCCACCGCGTCGATCTTTTCATGACCCTGGGTAGCCCGCTTGCCAGTCGATTGATCAGGGAAGGCCTGCGCGGCAGGGGTCTAGACGGCATCCAGCGCTACCCGACGAACATTCGGCGCTGGGTGAACCTCGCCGCGCGCGGCGAAATGACCGCGCTGAGACCTCGGCTCAAGCCCTACTTCGGCGAGATGCTCGAGCTCGGCATTCTGGAAAGTTTCGAGGATCACGTCGGGATCTATAACCACTTTCGCGGCGATCTCGGCGTCAACGTCCACAAAGCGTACGGCTACCTGACGAACGGCGCGGTCTCCCGGGCCATCGCCGACTGGCTGATCGAAGACGCGTAGCGCGGGATCGCTCGCTATTCGATCTCGGGCTCGATGCGTAGATCGATGCGGCGATTGCGAGCCCGGCCCTGCGGCGTTTCGTTGTTCGCGATCGGGCGTGTTTCGCCGTAGCCCGTCGCGCTGATGCGATACGCGACGACGCCGAACTCGGCCGTCAGATAGGCGCCGACGGATTCCGCGCGTGCCCGCGAGAGCGCGAGATTCGCCTCGTCGCTGCCGTAGGAGTCCGTGTGGCCTTCGATGACGATCCGCGAGCGCGGGAAGACGTCGACCGCGTCCTTGGCCTTCTGCAAGACAGGCCGGTAAGTCGGGTCCACGACCGAGGATCCGCTCGCGAAGGTCAGACCGACGAGACGCAGGATGAGGACGTTACCCTCGCGATAGACGACGGCCTCGTCGCGATCGAAGAGCGATTCGATGCGTGAGAACTGGCCTCTGATGGCGGCCTCGGCTTCGAGCCGCTGCACCAGCGCCACGCGCTCCTGCGAGACTCCGCCGAGGCGCTCGTCGAGCTCGCGTATTTCCTCCTCGAGACCGAGGATGAGGAGACGGTTCTCCTCGGAATCCGTCAGCAACTGGTGCTCACGTTGCCGCAGGTCCTCGATGAACGTGATCAGCTCGGAGGTGGTGGCCTCGGTGCCGGAATCGAGCCTCGCGACGAGATCGGCGGCCGCGGCGATCTCGATGATCGGCGCTTCATAGGCCAGGATCAGATCCTCCTCGCTCCAGCGCGCGTCGCGCATCTCCTGAATGCGCTCGGCCAGATAGATCGCGTGTCGCGCCTCGTAGTTCGCCTGTTGCGCCAGGCTGCGCGGCAGGTCGGCGTCGTAGCGGTTCTCATTGAGCTGCTGCTCGGCCTGCTGCAGCAGGCTCGCCGCGTGCTGATAAGTTCGCGGCGCGTATCTCGGCACGCGCGCCTGCTCCGCTTGGACGAGCAACGCACGGGTCTGGCTCAGGTATTGAGCTTTGATCGCCGTGAGCTCGGCGTCGCGATACATGCTTTCCGCATCGGCTGCGCGCTCGCGCGCCGCGTTGATGTTGCCGGCTTCGAGGCGCCTGGCGGCGTTGTCGAACGAGGATTCGGCCTCTTCCCAAAGCGCCAGCGCGAAGCTCTCGGCTTCGGCCCGAACTGCGTCGTCGCGCGTCTCGATGGCCGTCGCCAAAGTCATGCGCGCGATCTCGGCCGCCTCGGTGGCCGTGTTGAAGGATTCGACCGCCACCGCCAGCCGCTCTCTGATTCGATCGAGATTGCGTCCGCGCTCGAGATCCGTCTCGGCGTCGGTGTAGGCGAGCGCGCCGCGCTCGAAGGCCCGCGGCGCGAGTAGCTGGGCATCGGCGCTGGTCGCCGCCTCGAGCGCGCGATCGGCTTCCTGGAAGAGCGTGCCGCGGAGGTCCTGGGCGCCGGCCTCGGCTGTGAGCGCGAGGAAGAGAATCAGGGAGAGGCAGTGTTTCATAATGCAAACCCGCGAGTCGTCGAATCCTTTCCGAGTCTACAGAATATAACAATGCGGGAACTCGGTCAGGACCCCGCCGGGCCTCGGACCGCATGGAGCAAGCATGGGCCGGATGTGACGAGGATCACGCCGGTCCCGGGAGCGGCGCATCCCGCCTCGATGCAAGGCGGCTGCTTGCAGCCGAAGTGAGCCCGAGTTCACGGTATCCGACAGCGGCCCGCGCCGGGGCGCCAAAACGTGGAGCCAATCACAGCCCCTCCCACGTCGCGCCCCTTAAGCTCCGGCCCATGGGCATCAAGTACTACACGCATTTCGTGCTCACCGGCGATGCCGGCGAAGACCGCGGCCAGGAGTTCAGCGGTATCGTCGAGGTGAATCAGTCCACCGAGAGGCGGTTTGACACCCGCGAAATCGAGGCCTTATTGGCCCGTAATTTCGATTTGGATTCAGCCACAGTCCGACTCATCAACTGGTCGAGACTGCAATAGCAGCGGCCTAGCTTCAGAGTTCCCCCTGTGATTCGCCCGGCTTCGTCCGGGCTTTTTTTGGCTCGCTTACTCATCGACGCCGCCGTAGCTGACTCCGATCAAAGTCCACTCCGCGGCGCCCTCGGGCGTCGTGATCCGAAACGCATCGTCGACGGTTTTCCCGAGCACGGCTTTGCCCAACGGCGAGTCGATGCTCAAGTAGCCGGGCGCATGATCGAACTCGTCCGGGCCGACGAGCCGAAACCGCTTGACCTCACCGCGCGGATTCTCGAGCTCTATCCACGCGCCGAAGTAGACCTTGCGAGTCTCCGCCGGCAGCCGATCGACGACGCGGACGCTGCGCAGCCTGCGTCTCAGATGCCGCACGCGGCGATCGATCTCGGCGAGCTGTTTCTTGCCGTAGATGTACTCGGCATTCTCGGAGCGGTCGCCTTGAGCCGCGGCTTCGGCGACGGCACGGGTCACTTGCGGGCGTTTGATTCGCCAAAGCGCGTCGAGCTCCCGCTCGAGCGTCGCCGCACCCTCGGGCGTAATGTAGTTGGACCGTGGTGGTGGGGGAGGCCGGTATCTGCCCATAACACGCTTCACGCGAACCGTGAGATAATCTTCGCCTTCCTCAATCATAAGTGATCGGTTCGAGCATGGCGGCGTTTCGCGGAATACCGATAGTCATTCCCGGCACGAAATATCGTACCGAGCACGGTTTCAGCGCGATCAAGCGCGGCGTGAAGGCGCGCGCCGGCCGCGAGGCGGCCGCAACGACGGCGCGAAAGCCCGAGTGGCTTCGAGTTCGGCTGCCGACGGGCGAACGGTATTCGGCTGTCCGACGGACGGTTCGAGAGCATCGTCTGGCGACCGTCTGCGAGGAATCGTTGTGCCCGAACATCGGCGAGTGCTGGTCCAACGGCACGGCGACGCTGATGCTGATGGGCTCGGTGTGCACGCGCGCCTGCCAGTTCTGCGCCGTCGACACCGGCAACCCCGGCGGCTGGCTCGATGCGCAAGAGCCGGAGCACGCAGCGCGCTCCGTCGAGCTCATGGGGCTCAAATACGTCGTGCTGACCTCCGTCGATCGCGACGATCTCGACGACGGCGGCGCGGGCCATTACGCGAGCTGCGTCAGAGCGATCAGAGCGCGCTGTCCGGAGACGGTCGTGGAGGCCCTGACGCCGGATTTCTGCGGAAGGCTGGAGCACGTCGAGCGCGTGCTCGATTCCGGCATCGAGGTGTTCGCGCAGAATCTGGAGACCGTGAAACGCCTGACGCATCGAGTCCGCGATCCCCGAGCCGGCTATGAGCAGACACTGTCCGTGCTCGAGCACGCGAAAGCGTATCGCCCGGACGTGTTGACCAAGACGAGCCTGATGCTCGGGCTCGGTGAGCGCGACGAGGAGATCCAGGCGGCGTTCGCGGACTTGAAAAGCATCGATTTGGATATCGTCACCCTGGGCCAATATCTGCGGCCGACGAAGAACCACCTTCCCGTCGAGCGCTACGTGAAGCCCGAGGAGTTCGAGCGTTACCGCGCATGGGGACTCGAGCACGGATTTCTCGAGGTCGTGGCGGGCCCCTTGGTGCGATCGAGCTACCGCGCCGATCGCGTTTTCGAAGGAAACAACGTCGGCCTCTGACGTCCGTGGCCGACTATGACCCGGATCGATGCTCGAATTCCTCACTGATTACGGCCTGTTTCTCGCGGAGCTCCTTACCTTCGCCGTGGTGGTCATTGCCGTCACGGTGGCGGTGATCTCCGCCGCCAAGCGCGGCGTCCACGTCGACGGGCTGGTCGTGGAGCACCTCAACAAACGTTACGATGCCTTGGCCGACGGCGTTCGCCGCGTCGTTCAGGGCAGCGAGATCTTCAAGCAAGCAGTCAAGCAAAGGCGCAAGGAGCAAAAGCGCCTGGCGAAGAAGGGTTCCGACCGCAAGCGCATATTCGTGCTGGATTTCAAGGGAGATATACGCGCTTCGGCGACGGCATCGTTGCGCGAGGAAGTCTCCGCAATCCTTGCGGCCGCCAAAGACGACGACCAGGTTCTGGTTCGATTGGAAAACGCCGGAGGCACGGTGCACGAGCACGGCTTGGCCGCGTCCCAGCTCGTGCGGATCAAGACTCGCGGTCTCAGGCTGCTGGTATCCGTCGACAAGGTCGCCGCCAGCGGCGGTTATCTCATGGCCTGCGTCGCCGACGAGATTCTTGCGGCGCCGTTCGCGATCATCGGATCCGTTGGCGTGATTGCGCAGTTGCCGAATTTCCACCGGCTGCTCGAGGACAAGGGCATCGATTTCGAGCAGATCACGGCGGGACGATACAAGCGCACGCTTACGCTTTTCGGCGAGAACACCGAGGAGGGCAGGGAAAAGCTCAAACAGGAGCTCGAGGATGTTCACGGTCTCTTCAAGGAACAGATCGCCGAGCACCGGCCGGCCGTCGATCTCGAGCGGGTCGCGACCGGCGAGCATTGGTACGGCATCAAGGCCCTGGAGCTCGCGCTCATCGACCGCATCGCGACCAGCGACGACTTTCTGCTCGACGCCGGCCGGAGTCACGATCTCTACAGCGTCCGCTACAAACGCCGCCGCTCTCTTCCGGAGCGCATCATGGCCGGTGCCGAGTCTCTGTTGTCCCGCTAGTTTCGCTCCGCTGCGCGCGCCGAGGCACGGTCGCGTGTCTTGCGACGCGGAGGCGGTTCGATGATCCCGCTACGCGACGATAATCCGAGCAGCCTGCGGCCCATCGTGACGCTGGCGATCATCGGAGCCTGCGTGTTGATTTTTTTCTGGCAGTTCTCGCTCGGCCCGGCGGACGGCGAAGCCGTGATTTACGCCCTGGGCTTCACTCCGGCGGTGGCCTTCGGTTACACCGCTCTGCCCGATCAGCTCGCCTGGGTACCCGCGCCGGTGACGATCTTTACGTCGATGTTTCTTCACGGCGGCCTGCTGCATCTCGCCGGCAACATGCTCTACTTGTGGATTTTTGCGGACAACATCGAAGACCGCATGGGGCACTCGCGGTTCGTATTGTTCTACGCGCTCTGCGGGCTCGCAGCAGCCATGGCCCAGGGTCTTCTCGATCTCGATTCGGCGATCCCGATGATCGGTGCGAGCGGAGCGGTATCCGGTGTGCTCGGTGCCTACGTCGTGCTTTTCCCGCGCGCGCGAGTCCTCGTCGCGCTGCCGGTGTTCGTCGTCTTGTACACCTTGCGCTTGCCTGCGATATGGGTCCTGGGGCTCTGGTTCGTCGGACAGTTACTGAGCTCGATCGCGATGTCGCCGGAAGAAGGCGGCGTCGCATTTCAGGCGCATATCGGTGGGTTCGTCGCGGGCTTGTTGCTCGTGTATCCGTTCGTTCGTCGACCTCGACATTCGCGCGACGGGTAGTGACGACGACGGCGCGGCAGGTCGCAGGGCTGCAAGTTCTCCGAGAGGCAGTTATCATAGGTCTTTCCGGACCGCGAAGCTCATGGCGATCGAACTATCGGATTTTTCTGATATCGGCACTGAACGTAGGTTCGACCCTAACCCTCCCATTCCTTCGCAAATTGATACGCTGGCGGCGTTCATCGGCAAGGCGAATCGCGGGCCGCTGAACGAGCCGGTCGTCGTCGAGAGCTTCGAGAGCTACCGCAAGGTATTCGGCGGCCACGGCCAGCTCGGCTTCCTGAGCCATGCCGTTCAACAATATTTTCAGCACGGCGGCCGCTGGGCCGCAGTCGTTCGCGTGGCGAACCACGCGACGCGAGCGCAGCTCGACCTGCCGGCGCAAGGTGAGTTTCTGAAGCTCCACGCGCGCGAGCCAGGCAGTCACACTTTGCTTCGCGCATCCGTGGACTACGACGGCATCCGCTCCAACGACGGCCGTTTCAATCTGGTGGTGCAGCGACTGGCGCGTCCAGGCTCGCAGCTCGTCGAGGACCAGGAACTGTTCCGCGGCCTGTCGACGGATGAGGCAGACCAGCGCTTCATCGTCGACGTGCTGCGATCGTCGGAGCTGGTCGAGCTCGGCGGCCCGTTGCCGGCGTGCCGGCCGGACACGACGCGCGCGGAGCATCCCGGGCAAGCTTTGCCGTATGTCGAAATGAGCATGCCCGGACACGACGGCGACGAGCTTACGGACTACGACATCGTCGGTTCCAACGACGAGCGTACGGGGCTTTTCGCATTGGACGATCTGGATCGGGTCGATCTCGTCAATATTCCGTTGCTGGCTAGCGGACGGGATCACGGCATCACGACCTTTCTCGCCGCCGAGCGCTATTGCAACCGCCGCCGAGCGATGTTGATCTGGGATCCGCCGTGGAGCTGGAATTCGGTGGATGCGGCGTTGCTGGGGCTGCGCAATTCCGGCGTTCGCAGCCCGAACGCGATGAGCTATTTCCCGCGCGTGTGCTCTGAGACCAGCCCGCAGCGCCACGGCTTAGGGCTGCCCGCGGGCGGAGCGGTGGCGGGCCTGCTCGCGCGCGCCGACCAGGGACCGCGCTGGCAGACCTTGAGCGAGAGCGCGGCGCAGCTTCACGCCGGTTTGTATCCGCAGCTCGATGTGACGGAGCGTCAAGCGGCGATGCTTCAGCGTAGCGGTCTCAACGCTTTCACCAGTTGCCGCCGCGGCGGCCTGCTGATAGGGAACGCGTCGCTTGCCGGGCCCAGCGCCGCGTTTCTACTCTGGCAGCGCTTGGACCGACGCCGGCTGCTATTTCATATTCTCGGCTCGCTGGAGCGGCATACGCGGTGGGTGCTGAGCGTCGATTGGGACCGTGAGCTCGAGCGGCGGCTGACCGGCCAGGTCGGCGCGTTTCTGCGAACTCTGTTCGAGCAAGGCGCGCTCCCGGGCTCGCGGCCGGAACAGGCCTATTTCGTCAAAGTACAGGCGGCGATTCGAGGCTCAGACCCGGAGCTCGTGATGCGCGTCGGCATCGCGCTGGAGCGCCCCAACGAGTATCAAATCTACGATATCGTGCATCGCCCCGAGCGAAGCCAGGCGCGTCCCGCGCCGCCGCTGGAGGCCGCGCAGCTCGCGAGCTAGTCCTCTTCAAAGCGACCCGAAACCGCCGCCGCCGGGCGTCTCGATCACGATCCGATCGCCGGCGCAAAGCGCAAGCTCGGCTGTCGCCGGCAGCTCCTCGATACGGCCGCCGGCCCGCAAGGCGTAGTTGCGGCCGCGCGCCCCGTCGCCGCCCCCGCGCAATCCGAAGGGCGCCACGCGCCGCCGGTTGGAGAGTATCGACACCTGCATCGGCTCGAGAAAGGCGATCTCGCGAACGACGCCGTCACCGCCGCGGTGCGCGCCGTAGCCGCCGCTGCCCGCCCTGACCGCGAAGCGCACGACGCGCACCGGAAAGCGCTGCTCGAGCACCTCGGGATCCGTCAGCCGCGAATTCGTCATGTGCGTGTGGACGGCGCTCGCACCGTCGAAATCCGGCCCGGCGCCCGCGCCTCCGCAGAGCGTCTCGTAGTACTGGTAACGTTCGTTGCCGAAGGTCAGGTTGTTCATCGTACCCTGGCTTGCGGCCGAGGCGCCGAGCGCAGCGAGCAGGCAATCCGTGATGCATTGCGAGGTCTCGACGTTGCCGGCGACGACGGCGGCCGGATAACGCGGATTCACGAGGCTCGCCTCCGGCAGGCGGATCTCGAGCGGGGCGAAACAGCCTTCGTTGAGCGGGATGTCTTCCTTCACCAAGGTCCGGAAAACATAGAGGACGGCCGCGCGCGCAATCGCAGCCGGCGCATTGAAGTTCGTCGGACTGGTACTCGCCGTCCCCGTAAAGTCGATCACGGCCGCCGCCTCGCCCTCGTCGATCGCGATCGACACGGCGAGCTTCTCGCCGCCGTCGAGCTCCGTCGACCAGGCGCCGCCATGCAGGGTAGCAATGGCTCGACGCACGCAAGCCTCCGCATTGCATTTTATGTGACCCATATAGGCTTGGACGACGTCGGCGCCGAAGCGCGCGATCATGGCCTCGAGCCCGGCGATGCCGGCGGCCGTCGCCGCGATCTGTGCCGCCAGGTCGGCGACGTTCTGATCGACGTTGCGCGCCGGGTACGGTCCCGCGCCCAGCAGCGAACGCAATTCGCGCTCCCTGAAACGCCCGTCGCGCACGAGCAGCACGCCGTCGAGCAAGACGCCTTCCTCTTCTATGCTCCGGCTCATCGCCGGCATCGATCCCGGGGTGCGTCCGCCGATATCCGCATGGTGGGCGCGACAGGCGACGTTGAAGCTCGGCCGGCCCGGCGGCGACGTTAAGACCGGCGCGACCACGGTGACGTCGGGAAGATGCGTGCCGCCGTTATAGGGAGCATTGAGGACGTAAACGTCGCCTGGACGAAGCGAGCCCGCGTGCTGCCGGAGTATCGCGCGAACGCTCTCGCCCATCGAGCCCAGATGGACGGGCATGTGCGGCGCGTTGGCGATCAGCCCGCCGGCGGCGTCGAAGACGGCGCAGGAAAAGTCCAAGCGCTCCTTGATGTTCACCGACACAGCCGTGTTTTGCAGCACCGCGCCCATCTGCTCGGCGATATGCATGAACAGGTTGTTGAAGACCTCGAGCATCACGGGATCCGCGCGCGTGCTCAGGAACTCCCTTGCCGGTGGAGGGTCGCGTCGCGTCAGCATCAAGTCGCCGGCCGCGGCGATCCGCCCCTGCCATTCCGGCGCGATCACCGTCGTGGCGTTCGCCTCCACGACGATCGCCGGCCCCGCAATCGTCGCGTCCAGGGGCAACTCGCCGCGCTCGAAGATCGGCGTCGGGACCGCTGCGTCGCCGAACCAGACTTTGCGCTCGCAGATCGGCCGCGGCGGCCCACTCGGCCGCGGCGGATGCTGTGGTGCGGTCCTGGGCATGCGGACTATGGCTTCGAGCTCGATCGATTCCACGACCACGCTGCGCTCCGGCGCGTCGAAGCCGAAACGCCGTTTGTGGGCGGCGTGGAAGTCCGCTCGAAGCCGTTCCGCGCTCCCGGCCCAGGGAATCGTCAGCGTCGCGTCGCTGCCCTCGAGCTTGAGCTTGGCGCGTCGCGCGAAATCGGGCCGGGAGTCGGCAAGCCCTTGGGCGAGCAGATCCGCGCGAGCGCGATCTTCGAGCGCGGCGAACGCGGAGCCGGCAGCGGCGACGGCGGCCTTCGACAGCGGCGCCTCGATCATTCGATCGTGGATGGCGCGAATGTCGGCCAATCCCATGCCATAGGCCGAGAGCACTCCGGCCAAAGGGTGCAGCAAGACCGTTCCAATGCCGAGCGCATCGGCGACCTCGCAGGCGTGCTGGCCGGCCGCGCCGCCGAAACAGCAGAGGGCGAACTCGGTGACGTCGTGACCTCGCTGCACGGAGATCTGCTTGATCGCATTCGTCATGCGCTCGACCGCGATCCGCAGGAAGCCCGCCGCGAGCGCCTCCGGCAGCAGCGGCTTGCCGCTGTCGGCGCCAACGGCCTCGGCGAGGGCTGCGAACTTGGCTTGGACGATCTCGGTGTCGATGCGCAGGTCGCCGTCGGGGCCGAATACCGCTGGAAAGAAATCGGCCTGGATGCGGCCGAGCAGCACGTTCGCGTCGGTGACCGTCAGCGGGCCGCCCTGCCGGTAACAGGCGGGCCCCGGCGAGGCGCCGGCCGACTCCGGTCCGACTTGAAGGCGCCCCTGCTTGAACGCGAGTATCGAGCCGCCGCCGGCGGCGACCGTCTGAATCTGCATCATCGGCGCGGTGATTCGAACGCCCGCGATCATGCCCTGCGCGGTGCGCTCGAACTCACCCCGGTAGAGCGACACGTCGGTGGAGGTTCCGCCCATGTCGAATCCGATCAGATCGGTGAAGCCGGCCGTCTTTCCCGACTCCACCATGCCGACCACGCCCCCCGCGGGTCCCGAAAGTATGCTGTCCTTGCCGCAAAAGAAATCGGCGCGCACGAGCCCGCCGTGGCTTTGCATGAACAGCAGCGAGCCGTCGCCGAGGGCGCCGGC
>Ga0302046_10001010_pt1 | contig 26749 bp, 21 predicted proteins | sample RVTome_11_FD_200261 | JGI IMG/M metagenome (GOLD analysis project Ga0302046, IMG submission 200261) | Soil microbial communities from uranium-contaminated site in the Upper Colorado River Basin, Wyoming, United States - RVT147D111 (version 2) ... | reverse complement strand
CCCGCACGCGCTCATCGGCGCTCTCCGTGTCCACGAAGATTGTGCGGTCTATCCTGCCCGGGTCGTAAATCGCCGGTACCAGAGCGGATTCGAGGTGCTTCATACCCTCCAGCCCGTGAAAGGGACCGGATGGTTGCACGCCCACGATCACGATATCCGCATTCCTTTCCTTCAGGTACGTTCCCGTTCCCATGAGCGTTCCACTGGTGCCAAGGCCGGCAACGAGATGGGTCACTGTGCCACGTGTTTCTTGCCAGATTTCAGGACCGGTAGTTTCATAGTGCGCGGCCGGATTGGCCGGATTGCCGTACTGATCGGCGTACCAGTAGCGCTCGGGAGAGCGCTCAGCCATTTCGCGCGCCTGACGAATAGCTCCGTCGCTTCCTTCGAGCGGGTCGGTTTCCAGCAGTTCCGCCCCGTGGGTCCTGAGCAGGGTCCGGCGTTCGCTGGAAACGTTTGAGGGTACACAAACTGTCACGCCGACGCCGGCTGCGGCGCCTAACGCCGCGTAGGCTACGGCCGTATTGCCACTCGACGCATCCAGCAGGCGCCGTGCCGGAAGGTAACCGTTCCGCACGCCGACGCGCAGGATGTGGCGTGCGGGCCGGTCCTTCACGGAACCTGCCGGATTGAACCACTCGGCCTTCACGAACAGGTGTGACCCGACTGACCCCGCACTGCCCACCTTCAGCGGAATCAGTGGTGTGTTACCCACGAGCTTCCACAGTGCTGGTTCGTCCGGATCCGGAGCGGGTCGATGGCCCGCCGGCGAGCGTTTGACGCCCTCAGCTGTTGAGAACAACGGCACGTTTCACGTCACCCACAAAAGAAAACCGCCCTCTCCATTCGTGCGGAGGTGGCGGTGTCTGCGTGTTCAACGGTTTCTGAAGATACGCCTAGCCCGACCAATCCTCCGAGGGGACTGGACAACAACAACACGCAACGTTCAGGAGGCGCCCTGCCCGGGCGCGGCGGATCCTCATCATAGAGCGCATCTTAAGGGGGGGCCTGCCGCACAGTCAAGGCGCCGCGACGAGCGGACCTGCGGTCATTGGCCTAGGGCTTGTTACGTTGCGGGTGCCTCGGCGCACATGTGTTGTCCGGACCCGCTGGTCTCACGACGGATCAAACGGGGCATCGTATGACGGAGGAGCTACATTGTCTGGATGCGATGGGTGTTCAGTGCCCTCATCCTCCTGCACGGTGCGCTCCACTTTGCGGGCTTCGCCAAGGCCTTTGGACTCGCCGAGCTCTCACAGCTCGGAGTGCCGATATCGCGTACCATGGGAATCGCGTGGCTGGTGGCTGGCGGGATGTTGCTCGCGACAGCGGGGATGTTCGTGCGCGGAATCCGCGGATGGTGGGCCGTTGGTTTCGGAGCGGTCCTGCTGTCCCAGATCGTCGTCATATCGTCCTGGAGCGACGCGAGATTCGGAACGATCGTCAACGGGTTCCTGCTCGTGGGTGTCGGCTATGGTTTCGCCTCTCGAGGACCGTTCAGCTCGAGCGCACACTATCGACGAGAGGTGCGGCTTCGCATCGCGCACGCGACATCGCAATCGCTTGTTACGGACCGGGATCTCGAGCACCTGCCTGATCCCGTGCAGCGTTATCTCCGTATGTCCGGTGCGGTTGGGCAGCCACGAGTCCAGTACTTCAGCGCTGTCTGGCGCGGGCGAATCCGTGAAAAGCCTGACGACGCGTGGATGGAATTCAAGGCCGAGCAACACAACTTCCCGTCGGAGCCAGCCCGCTTCTTCCTAATGGACGCCAGGAAGGGTGGCTTGCCGGTTGACGTGTACCACGCGTTCCGTGACCACGCCGCCACGATGCGGGTGAAGCTTCTGTCCCTGTTCCCCTTGGTGAGCGCAAAAGGGCCCAAGGTCGACCGCGCCGAGGCCGTGACGCTCTTCAATGATCTCTGCATATTGGCTCCCGCGGCACTGCTCGATTCCGCCATCGAATGGGAGCCGATCGACATGCGTTCGGTGCGAGGTCGCTACACAGTTGGCTCGAACACGGTATGTGGAGTGCTGCTATTCAATGAGAAGGATGAGCTGGTGGATTTCGTATCGGAAGATCGGCTGATCGCATCTTCCGATGGGAGACAGTTCACGCGTCAACGATGGTCTACGCCTGTCGGAGCGTATCGGGATTTCGGAAGACGAAGGGTGAGCACGCGAGGTGAGGGGCGCTGGCACCCATCAGACGGCGAGTATTCTTACCTGGAGGTCGAGCTGCTAGTGATTCCGGCGAGCGCATCGTTCCCACAGCGGCGGAGAACGCTGAGGGTCGCCTTCGACGTCATTTTGGTTATTCTTTATCTATACCACATATACAGTATCCCAGGCATCGACAATCGAATCCAACCGATCTCAAGATGTCTTCATCCAGTAACTCTCCAGACGGGCGAACGTGTCAATGATTGAGGCAACCGCAACGCGCGAAAGGCATAGAATTCAGTTTCCATCCACAGATGTCCGCAAGCTGTGCCAGGACGAGGTCTATTTCTACTTATTTGACGGTGATTCACGGGAGAAGATCCGGTTGCACGACTATAGCCGCATTTTCCAGGTTCCCGGGTTGTATGAGCAGGTTGTCTACGAGCGGCTGAAATGCCAGTCACCGGGGACGGTAGCCGACGCCCTCCGGTACGCGGTTTCGCAATCACATCAGGATCTCAATGGATTGCGCATCCTGGATCTGGGTGCCGGGAACGGCATGGTTGGCGAGGAGTTGAAGAAGTACGGTGTCTCACGATTGGTCGGTGTGGACATCATTCCCGAGGCACAGGCTGCAACAGAGCGCGATCGTCCTGGCGTGTATGACGCCTACTATGTAATGGACTTCTCCGATCTCACCGACGAACAACGCGACGAACTCAACGCATGGTCCCTCGACTGCCTCGTTTCGGTAGCCGCATTGGGATTCGGTGACATTCCGGCAAAAGCGTTCCTCGAAGCCTTCAACACAATTTCCGGCGACGGCTGGGTCTCCTTCAACATCAAGGAGACTTTTCTGGATCGACGTGATGATTCGGGTTTTTCCCAGCTCGTACGTGAACTGATCTTCTCTGAATACCTGGATGTGTACCTGTTGAAACGGTATCGACACAGGTTCTCGATCGAGGGCGAACCGCTCTACTACTTTGCACTCGGTGGCAAGAAACAGGCTGACGTGCCCATGTCGTTCGTGGACTCGCTGGATCTCGAGTCCTGAACACCGTTCAAGACACCTCCAGTCCGAAACATAGCCGGACTGTTCCTTTCCAACCGGTGGGCAACAACGGGGTCGGATAACACCTAACAACCGCGGGGGAGAGAAAGGTCGCCAAGCCCCCGCCGCGGGCGGCGCCGGCAGATCGGGAGGTAGCGACGCGTTACGGTTTCCTCCGGCGGTGGAGGTGGGCAACCACGTCAGGCGGTGGTTGAGGCCACCTGCCGTTCGGTAAACCTCCCCTGTCCGGGAAGCCGGTGTTTCAGAATGCCACGGTGAGTCAACGAATACCCGTGCCCGTGCGTCGTAACGGTTGGAGACGCTACGTTCTTCAGACCAAATAACCAATGTTCGACTACCGTCCCTCGCGACCGGGCTGTATCGGTCTGGCCCTCGCGCTTCTGCTCCTCGGGTTACCGGCTTTGCTGTCGGCCCAACGGTCTGATCTCCTGACCGGTGTGGTCCGGAGTCAGGAGGGGCAGCCCCTGATCAACGTGACGATCGAGGCGGTGTCCCTCGAGACGGACATCATGCGGACGGCTCTGACAGACCAGGATGGCCGGTTCACGATCCTGTTTCCCGACGGCGGCGGTCAGTATCGTCTGACCGCGCGGCGTATCGGTATAGTGCCGGCCGAAACGATTCTCATCAGGTACGCCGACGAGGCGCAGCTGGTCTGGAATGTCGAGCTGCGGAGTCAGGCCGTTCGATTGGAAGATATCGAGGTCACGGCAGATGCTGAATTCGATCGAGAGGCGCTCGAGGCGCTATTGGGTCGAGAGCTGACGGCCGAGGAGTTGGAGAATCTCCCGGCGAACATCACGGATCTCGCAATGCTTGCGCTGTTCGTCGAGAGTGGCGTCCTAATCGATGCCACCGACAGCACGGACGCGCAGTTGGCGGTCCACGGTCTGGACCCGGAGGCCAACGTCGTGACCATCGACGGTGTTGAGACCAGTGTTTCGGATCTGCCCATGGAAGGGTTGGAACAGGTGGACGTGATGACCAATTCCTTTGACGTGGCCGATGGCGGTTACGGGGGAGCGGTTGTCCAGACCCGCACGCGACGCGGCACAAACAACGTCCGCGGTTCGGTCAGATATTCATTTGAGAACAGTGGCCTCGCATTTGGTGAGAACGATTTGTCGCCGTTCGGCCGGGGCGAGACGAACAACAATATCAGCGGCGGTGTCGGTGGTCCGCTGATTCGGAATCGACTCTTTGCCAACATCTCTGCGTCGATGGGACTGAACACCGATCCCCTTCAATCACTCAGCACCGCGAGTGCCACTGACCTCCAGCGGTTGGGTGTGGCGCCTGACTCCGTCAATCGGTTGCTCGGCTTTGCGCAGGATAACGGTCTGATTACCGATCGTCAGTTTGGCACGAGTCGGTCCGATCGCAATTTGAGCGCGTTGTTCCGCCTCGATCTCATGGCGTCTGACCGTCATTCGATCTCCTTGACCGGCCGCGTGAGAGATTCACGCGACGATCCCGCTTCGCAATCGCAGCTTGCCCTGCCCGATGCCGGCGGGATCTCCACGAGATCGAGCTTTGCGTCGACGCTCTCGCTGGCATCTCAATTCGGGCGGCAGCTCACCAGTGAATTCCAGTTGTCGTTGGAACAGGACGGTCAGGATCGCGACCCGTTTCTGCGTACGCCCCAGGCTCGGGTCCGGGTTACGTCGGAATTGGACGACGGTTCAACAGGAGTGACGACGTTGGTCGTGGGTGGGAACACCGGCATGCCAACGTCGTCACGGTCGACCGGTTTTGAAGTGTCCGAGGAACTGTCATGGCTGTCCGATGGCGGCGGCCACCGCGTGCGTTTCGGCGGAGACGTCCAGTACGACCGGAACACGAGTCAGTCTTCGTCAAATCAGCTTGGGACCTACACGTTCAACACCCTGGCCGATTTTGAATCGAGCATTCCCGCTTCGTTCGAACGGGTCCTGGCTGCACCGGAACGGATTCGTCGCACTCTCTCCTACGGATTGTACGCGTCTGACACCTGGCGTGTCTCTCCTGCACTCCAGCTGAACTTCGGTTTGCGTCTCGACGGTCAAGGCGATCCGCGACCGCCAGAGTACAATCCTGCGCTGGATGCAGTGTTCGGCAGACGCACGGACCAGGTACCGTCGACGTTTTACGTGGGGCAGAGTGCGAGCTTCACCTGGACCCTGGGCAGCGGGGGAAGACGACCCGCCCTCATTATCCGGGGCGGAGGACGCCTGACGCGATCGCGCGGGGGTAGCCGGTATCTGGACGACGCGTATCGCGCCACCGGATTGAATGCGGACGAACGCGAGATCAACTGCGTCGGCAGTGGCGTTCCGGTGCCCAACTGGACGGCGTTCGGGCTGGATGATGACATGATTCCGTCCGCGTGCGAGCCAGGCACCTCTATTCTGACGGAAGATGATGGTCTTGCTCCGACGGCAACGGTATTCAGTGACGAATATGCGGTACCCGGCACCTTTCGCGCGTCGCTGAGTCTGCAGCGTTACATCACTTCCTTCCTGCGTGCGACTGTTGTTGGCTCCTATGTACGTGGTTACAACCTCACAACGCTGACCGACCTCAATCTGGACCCCACTCGGGGCTTCACGCTCACCAATGAAGCGGATCGTCCGGTTTTCGTCCCGACCACAGCCGTGCCTCCGTCCACGGGCGAGGTTCGCAGCACGGATTCCCGTCGATTCTCTGAGTTTGGCACCGTGGGTGAGGTTGGGTCGCGAGGCGCGTCCGAGTCGGTGCAGGTCGCCACGTCACTTCGAGGTTCAACCGATGGTGGTGTCACCGTCGGGGCATCGTATGAACTTTCGTTCGTCCGGCAGCTCCAAACGGGCTTCGACGGCGGCGCGGTTGCAGGTGATCCCAATCTGCTCGAATGGGGCCGTAGCAGGGGCGACCGGCGACATTCGATGTCACTGATAGTAGGCTACCCGATCGGTTCAAATCTCGAAGTGCAGGCGTTCGGCCGTTTTGTATCCGGGACTCCCTACACGCCGGTCGTCGGAAGCGACATCAACGGAGATGGCGAACGCAACGACCGCGCGTTCATCTTTTCGCCGGATGGACAAGAGGTCAATCCGACCATTGCGGAGGGGATGCAGCAGCTCCTGGCGGGCACATCAGGCAGCGCGCGGCGGTGTCTCGAGGCACAGGCTGGACGTATTGCCGATCGCGACAGTTGTCGTGGACCGTGGACCTCGTCGCTCGACTTCTCGGTGACCTACCGGCCGTCGTTCCTGGGGTTGAACCGCCGGCTCGATCTCAACGTGCGGACATCGAACTTTCTGCGCGGGCTCGACGACCTGCTCCACGGCGCGGACCATGCGCGCGGATGGGGATTGTCGCGCCGTCCGGATGAAACGCTCTTGTTCGTCGATGGATTCGATCCCGCGAGTCAGCGATTCAACTACGTCGTGAACGAACGTTTCGGGGTTGCGGATCCGCGTGCTTTCGCGTCCCGAGCGCCGTTTCAGCTCACCGTGAGCGCGCGGATTCAGATCGGCAGCGACCGCCGTCGAGCGGCCATCGACCGACTGCGTGGTATCCCCGACCGTGGCGGGCAGCAGGCGAACCGGGCGTCCGGGCCGATGACAGCGGAATCGTTCAAGGAGCGTTTGAACGCCCTGGTGATGAATCCCGTCGCCATCGCCCTGGAATTGCGGGATTCGCTTGCCTTGACCGCGGAGCAGGTGGAACAGCTCGAATCATTGCGTGACTCGGCCACCGCGCGCCGCGATTCAATTGCGAAATCGATTGAGACCAGGTTGACGGAGGACAGTCCGGACCCGCGCGCGTTGGCGGCGTTGCTGCGCGGGGCAATGGAGCAAGCGGTCGGTAACGTGCCGGCGGAAGTGGCCGAGGTGCGTCGCGTGTTGAGCGATGAACAGTGGCAGCGGATGCCGGAGGTCGTGCGGCAGCGGTAGAAGGTATTGAGGCTGCTACCTCAGTCAAACGGGACATCGGAGCGCTGCGGGTTCTCGGGCCTTCGAATCCCGAGGTTGTTCAGGTGGCGCGATCCGCTCTGCCACGTCTAAACGCAACGGATGGCATCGTTCTGCGGCCTGTGGTGCGCCGACACGTCGACTGCCTGAGGACAGGTCCAAGGCGCTAGGGACTGCATGCCTGGTGGGCCGAAGGAGGCGTCAGTGCGCGGCGCCCCTCGTACTCCCTGGCCTTTTCCGCGAACTGCAGCGGCCGGAGGGACCCCCACCCGACGTTCCCGAGCGCCCGCCTCGCCGCGCCCGCCTGTGTCCCGCTTCGGAGGGCGGTGGAGCAGAGGGAATCCGTGGTCGACTGCGCGGTTCACGCGGTCTTCAGGGACTGGTGCGGTGACGGTTCGACGTCGAGCGAAGCTAGCGTTGCACGAAACCACTTTTGCCACGGTAGAGGTTTGTCGGACCACCCGCGACTCAGGTCATGGTTCGGAGCCTCCGGGCGGGTTGCCATATATCGGATATCAAGATATCATGTGCTTCGATATTTAAGATGACAGCCCATGAAACACGCCGATGACGTTCTCTCCAGATCCGGTTTTCTGATCCTCCTCGCACTTGCCGATCAACCTCGTCATGGACTTGGCATCGTCGAAAACGTGGAGGTTGCCACCGAGGGGCGAGTGAAGTTGGGCCCCGGAACTTTGTATGGTACGCTTCAGAAGTTGGTGGCGAGCGGGTACATCAGGGAAGCGAGGGAGGCGCCGGACCCGACCGATGACGATCCGCGCCGCCGGTACTACCGGCTCACGCCCAAAGGGAGCACCGCGCTGAGGCTGGAAGCCTCGAAGATGTACGCGTTGGTTGAAGTGGCAGTGCAGAAGCACATCCTCGAGGAGGGGGCGTGAGCGGGCGATCCGCTTGTCTGTTCCTGGTTCGCTCATTTGCGCGCGTGATGTTGCTGGTGTATCCACGCGATTTTCGTCGGCGGTTTGCCGATTCCTTCCTTGAAACGGCGGAACATCGGTGGCAGGTCGAGCACGACGCCGGACACAATGCGCCGATAGCAACGGTAAAGACCGTGCTGCTCCTCTTCGTCGACATGCTTCACGCCGCACCCGCGGAACGTGAACGCGGACGGGCAACATCGCGTTCTGTCACGCGTTCGGGGGTAATAATTCGTGTTCTGAGTGACACGTTTGGCGACCTGCGAACTGGAGCGCGAGCCCTTTTTCGCCGACCAAAGTTCTCGTTGCTCATTGCCACGACACTCGGGTTGGGGATTGGTGTGAGCGCGGCGGCGTTTGGGGGGCTGGACCGCGTCATCCTTCGTCCACTGCCGTATCCCGACGCTGATCGGATGGCGTACATCGGGCTTCGACTCGTGGAGCGCGGCTGGACGTTGAGTCCGTACCATGAGGTCATCGAACGGTGGCGCGAGGGGGCAGCGACCGTTGAGCGCATCGAGATGTACCGATCGACGACGGTGACAGAGACGGGTGACGGCCCCGCGCGGTTACTCAGCGTTACCGACATCTCAGGTACGCTGCCGGGGATGCTCGGGGTGGTTCCCGCAGCGGGGCGGATGCTCGGACCCTCCGACGCGCTTCCGGGTGCGCCTCACGCCGTGATGCTTTCGGAGCATCTCTGGCATCAACGCTTCGGATCTGATCCAACGGTCGTCGGTCGCACTCTCAGACTCAACGACTCGTTGTATACCATCGCTGGTGTGTGGCCCAAACACGCGCGTCTCGACTACGACGAACAGCCGGACCTCCTCCGTACGCTGCCTGACGAAGTCCTGAGCGGACGGGGAGGTTTTACCCTCGTGCTGGCACGGCTCAGGGAGGGAGTGAGCGTGGCAGAGGTTGAAGCAGATCTGGCTGCATCCATGCAGGGTGTGGAGCCCGTGAGCGGGCGCGCGGTGACACCTGTCCTGCAACCGTCCTACGGCTTCCTCGGTGAGTCGTACGTGCGCGGTCTCTGGACAGTGTTTGCCGGGGGGTTGCTCCTGATGGTGGTCGCCCTCGCGAACGCCGGCAATCTGATGCTCACCCGGGCGACGAGCCGACGCCGCGAGCTTGGTATCCGGGTTGCTTTGGGGGGATCGACACTGCGACTCGCGCGGCTCTTCTTTGTCGAAAGCAGTATTCTATCGGCAGCCGGGGTTCTTCTCGGTCTTGTCGTTGCCGCAGGCACCGGAAACATCCTGGAGTCGCTGGAGCCCGGACGGTTTGTTCCAATCAACGCCGCGGGCCTCGACGATCGCGCGATTGCCTTCGCCGTCGTCCTCGCCATCCTGGCGGCAGTTGCATGTGCATTGATGCCGGTAGCTCATATGCGTAGTGCTCCTCTCCCGCTCATCGCGGCTTCGGGGATCGGCCACGAGGGATCATCGGTTGTCCGCAATGTTCTGGTGGTGGCACAGGGTGCGCTCGCTGTGCTCCTGCTGACCGGCGCCTCCATGCTGGGCCGGAGCTTCATTCAGCTGATGCGCGTGGACCTCGGCATTGATGTGGAGCGATTGGCCATCGTGTCGCTCCGGATGCCGGATGGCGAATCCGTCCCGGCCGCCAGGCAACGCGCGTTTTTTGAGAGCGTGGCGAGCATCATCGAGTCAATGCCCGGGGTTTCCGCCGTCGCGACTGCATCCACGCCGCCACTCGACTTTTCCTTGCGCGGAGGCTCGGCTTATCTCGACAACGAAACGGTTCCCACCGAAACCGGCGGCGAATTCATTCAGACCGCGGGTGGCAGCCCCGGCTACTTCCAGACGTTAGGCATCCCGATGGTGCGCGGGCGCGACTTCACGGACGGCGAGTCGGGGGTCGTCATCGTCAATCAGAGTTTTGCGGCGGCGCGGGGCGGGGAAATAGTGGGTCGCCGCCTGTACGTCACCCGGGATACCGTCCCGCGTACAGTTGTCGGCGTTGTGGGCGACGTGTATTCGTACCGTTTTTCGGACGGGGAGAATCGCCCGCAGGTCTATTACCCCTCCGGAATGGACGGCTCGTACAACCGGTTCGTGATTCGGACGGCGGGTGACCCGGCCGAGCTGCTCGTGTCCCTCCGGCGGGTGCTGGCGGAATCGTACCCCGAAATACCACTTCGTGCGCCAACCACCGGACCGGAACTGGTTCGCGATCACACGACGCGAACGCGATTCGTTGCGTTCCTGTTGATCGGCTTCGCCGTCCTGGGCAGCCTGCTCGCGGTCGCCGGTATCTACGGTGCGGTGTCACTCGATGTAACCCGTCGCACACGCGAACTCGCCCTACGCCTCGCGTTAGGCGCCAGTGCCGGGCAAACGATACGCTACGTGGTGGCGCGTGGGATGCGGATGGCGGTCATCGGTATCGTGGTCGGGGTCGGCGTTGCGCTCTCGGTCAGTCAGGTGCTCGAATCTCTGCTGTTTCAGGTTCCGGTGCGGGACCCGTGGAGCCTGGCCGCCGGCGCGGGCATCCTGGCGGCTGCGGCCGCGCTCGGGTGTCTCGTGCCCGCCCGCAAGGCCAGTCGCCTGCAGCCGACGGATGCCCTGCGCGTCGACGGATGACCGATTCGCCGCCGCATCCGGTCCTCCTCTTTGCCTTCGCAAGGCCCACTTGACTCACCTTTACCCCGCGCCCCTTACCGTGCCAACCTTGACCCTTCGATTGGCACCACCCAACTCGGAGTCCACCCGGAAATGAACGGTGTTCGCGTCGTCCGATCGTCAATTGTCGCCTGCTGTCTCCTGCCGTTGGCTTTGTCTCACGACGTCCGTCAGCCTGACGTTCCCCTTGGCGTGGGTTTCGTCTCGCCCCGATCAGACGAGCTACAGACGCTCCGCTTTTATGGCGCGCCGGAACCGGATCAGCTTGCCGACATGGTGACTCCCATCGATAGCGTGACGTTCATGCACGGCGAGCATCATGTCGATATTGCCACGGCTCCTCCGTACCTGGTCCCGGAGGTCCTGAAATTGGACTACGGCATGTTGAACTTCCGCGCCGTCACGCTCCAACGAAACTGGATTGAAATCGTCGTGAATCAGCGCACGGGCCAGACAACGTGGGTGGACCGGCATTCCGTCAACTTCGTTCACTGGTCGGACTTTTTGATCAACGTCTTTGCCGTTGAGGTGAATGATCCAGCATCGAATCCAATGCGATTGAAACCGCTCGACCACACGGGCGTTGTGGCCCAAGCCGATGGACCACTACGGGGCATTGCCGTCCGTGGTGATTGGCTGCAGGTATCCAAAACGGTATTCGACGCTGACGGGCCTTCGGGTTGGATCCGCTGGCGCGACGGCGATCGTCTTCTGATCTCGTATTCGATCCTCAGTTGATTGAGCGTTGTGAAGATCCGAGTGGAGCGGGGTGACGTTCTGCTCGCCGCCAGGGTGGCGGTCACCACGGTAACGTGGTGCGCGGGTCCTCATCCTCGAGGTCCCGGAGCCTCAGGGCCTGCGGCTTGGCTGGTCGGTCGTTGATACCGACTTTGTTGGGAGTGCCGGGGGTTAGACCTGGAGCACGGGTACCCCGTTAGGCGGGGATGTCTGGGTCGTCCGTCGCGATGGTGAATCCGTGCTCCTTCGCCTGGGCCACCAGCACGCGGTCGAAAGGGTCTGCGTGATGCCACGGCAGACGTCGTTGGCCAGCGCCTCGAGGGCGGTGATGGGCAGATGGAGAAAGCCGGCCGCGTCGGCGGCATCGAGCCAATCTTCGGGCAGCGACAGCTTCCCGCGCGAAACCTTTAACTCGAGCTCCCACACCGAAGCCGCAACTGTAACACACCAGGTCGCGATCCCGGATCGCTTCGACCGCCCCGGGACGCATCTTCGTGGGATCGTGCAGCGCCCACAGCAGCGCGTGGGAGTCCAGCAGCAAGTTCATTCGCCGGGCGGACCCTCGGCGACCCGGCGGCGGTCCGACGTCTCCCACTCGCACCCGTGGAACAGATCTGCCAACTCAGGGTCCGGGTCCCAGCAGTCCGGGGACTCGCGCACCGCGCCCGCCAGAGCACCCAGCATCCGAGGACCGGCACCGGCATGCACCGCCACCAGCTTCGCCATGGGTTTCCCGGCCTTCGTGATCACGATCTCCTCTCCCGCGGCTGCGGCTTCGACCAAGCGGGACAAATGGGTCTTGGCCTGGTGCATATTGTATATCTTCATCGGACTAAGTCTAGTCGACTCAAACACGCTGGTCACTGGTCCACTCGCGGCCCAGGTCCCCGCGACCTATCAGTCTGACAATACGAGCCGGCTACCGGCGGGGGCCGAGGGCGTGGACACCCTGGAGTCCCCCGGGGTGTGGTGAGCTATATTCCCAACAAGAGGCCCAGGTCCTCCAGCGCATTCGGGGCGGCGCTAATTGAATGCCAAACGACCAGCTTCCCGCGATCACCGCCTGGTACCGGTCGCCAACCCTCAGCTATTTCGCGAAAACTCGAGAGGACACGCTACGTAGTCGGCGTCTGCCACAGGACGTGCACGATCATCCACTTACCGTCGTACTTGGCCAGATGCATGTAGTCGGTTCCCCAGAACGCGGTCACCTTCACAGCCGCGGTCTGGTCCAACACATCCAGAATCTCCACCCCCTTGGGGGCGCCATCCGGGGCTCCGCGTCCGTCGGATCTGACCCTCCGTGCGTAGTCCATCATCTGCTGGAAGCTCATCGGGCTGCTGCCGTAGGCGTTGGCAGCATCCTGGCGATGGAATCCGAACTTCGAAACGTCTGGCCGGATGCTGCGGACGAGCTTGGTGGAATCGCCCTCGTAGAACCCCTCGATATAATCGAGGGCCGCCCGTCGTATCTCCTCCCGATCCTGCTCGGATTGGGCAGAGAGCGAGTGTGCGGGGGCAAGCAGAACCACTGCGACGAGCGCGGAAAGGAGGGGCGTCATGAATGAACGCATGGCTGGACTCCGATGACGATGGTGGATGACAACCTGTTATCTATACTGACATCATAGTGGAAGGTTTCGCGGCGCCCCGGATCTCCCTCCCCGTTGGCGCGAATCGAAGGACGATGGCTGGACTTGACGCCAGATCTTCCGGGAGGGCGCCGATCTCACCGTCTCAGCATCCCAACGTCGACGGCGAGATCGGGATCAGCGGATGCGATCTCCTTCGTCGAGACGTGGGTACGCCGTCCACCGGCAGGTTCGTGACGGTACTCAGAGGGCGGCAGCACTGCACTTCACATCGAGGGTTGGTTTAACTCATCCTTGACGGGCGAGATCTGTCGATGTCGCACGATTGATCCGAGAGTCATCCACGCTGTATGTTGTGCGACATGTCCGATCTTGCTTACGGTTGGCGGACGGGGAACGTCGACCACGAGGCGCGGTTCATCCGGGTCCCGGGCACCAACGCCCAACCCTATCGGTTCGGTGCCGGCCCTTCCCGCCCAGAGATCAAGATCCCATCCTTCTACATTGGGGAAACACCCGTCACCCAGGCTCTCTGGGAGCACGTCATGGGATCGAACCCCTCCGTGCGAGCCGGACCCCGATTGCCTGTCGACAACGTTTCGTGGCACCACATCACCGGACCTAACGGGTTTCTGGAGCGGATCAACGCAAGTCCGATTCTCACTGCTCTGATCGAGACCGATCGCGGCGCGCGATTCCGCCTTCCGTCTGAAACCGAGTGGGAATACGCGGCGCGTGGAGGCCCGCATTGGACCGACGGATACGTCTACTCGGGCGGTAACGAGATGACGGACGTGGGATGGTGTGGTCCCCGGTGGTCGCGCGCGCATTCCTTTGTAACACGGACGATCGGCTGGCGACTCGGATGGAAGTTGCTCGGCCGCCTGAACCGGCTGAGACCCGTGCGTACCCGGACGCACGACGTCGCGACCAAGCGGCCTAACCAGATCGGCATCTACGACATGAGTGGCAACGTTTGGGAGTGGTGTGAAGACGCATGCGTCGACGACCTGGACGCGGTGCCCAAAAACGGATCGCCGTGGCTGGGACCGGCGGGCGAACGGCGCTTGCGCGGCGGTTGTCACCACAACTGGGACTTTCACTGTTCGGTCTCATGGCGGTACGGCATCGAGCCGGACGCGGCCGATGGATGTATCGGGTTTCGATTGGTCCTTGCGTGATGCATCAGCGCCAACGTCAAATAGTCTCGGGACAGCTCGGGACCTCGACTCGGGTGAGCAGTTTTGCAGGGACACAGTTCTGGACTCTCCAATCGCTAAACACCAACCTCTCTCCATCCGGTAACAAGGCGGGAGCATGATCAAATAGGGAGTCAACGGATTGCCTGGCGCGCCGCCCAGCGATGCCGTGGAGTCACGGTGTAAACTTTTCGCAGTTCTGACCAACAACGGGTGCCGCGACCATGTCTCCATTGCAAATGTAGTATTCGAAGTAGGCCGTAATTTCCTTCATGGGTCCGTCAGCAAACGTTACCGCGCAAAGTCCGGCGGATTCCGAGTCGCATCCTTCCCACCTGAGGAAAACTGCGTGACCGTTGATGTCATACTCTTGCGGGAAGGAGAAGAGCGTCGACCCCTGAGGTAACCAGTGGAGCCACCGAGGGTGCACAGTCGGTGCATAGAGACCACCCGTGGGAAGACTCAGCGCGGTGTCCGCAAGAGGATTGGGGGAGACCGGGACCGACAGTGTTTCCCTGGGAATGTCCCGGCGTTCGCGTGTAAATCCTGCGCCGAGCTGGCTGATGACGACACCGCGCATCACGGTAAAATCTGCTCGGGCGTTATAGGTGCGAGGCTGCGATACGGTCACGGCACAGTCGCCGAAGCCAAAGCCACCGGGTGTGCTGCAATCACCGACCCAGTCAATGAATTCGTACTGGTTACCCGGTACCTCGAGGTCGACGTTATTCACGACGCTACGGTGGCTGCCCGGTGATCGTTCGGAAGCAAAGATGGAGACGACCTTTCCGACTTGAACGGGCACGTCGCACACTTGGTCACCGGGGTCAAGTGACCCGCACCGCAAACCCAGACTTATGCCGGGCGGAATCACATTGGCTCGTTGTACGGGGTTGTCGTCAATGACGTATCGGGCGATCAAACCCTCCTCCCGACCCGTGAGGCCGCGGAGTTCAATCCGAAGGGTCGCCGTTTCCGTATTGCCGGGATCCGGGTTTTCTGGATCGTTGGGCTGCGAGGTTCCGCACGACGCGAGGAGAAGCAGGGAGACGGCCAGCGACCAGGTCGATTTTCGAACGGCCATACCTACCTCCGGCAGACTTGTTCTGTTCTCGCGGCGAGAATTTAATACTGGACCTGGAGGCCCACCAGACCCTTGGACGCGCATTCCCTTGATGCTGTCGGAACGGAGATGGGATCGGTCGTTCAACCCTAACCTAACGTTTCATATCGCTTCAGCATCTCCTCAGCCCGGGCTTCTCTACTCCAGTTGCTGTTCACCCGGTGAGACGCACCCATTACCATAGGCAATTATCCGAACTGTCGACGGTCCACCCATTTGGAACTCCGGGGGGATTTCGATGGCGACTGGTAACCCAGCGTACTTGGTAACTCCTAGCTTTGACTCGGTAGTACCGTGCGTAATCCGATTGGCTGACCCTTACAAACGAGTAAAGTGGCGGCGATCAGGGGTGCGAACGGTTTCATTCTTGCTACTCCCATCTTTCGGGCACACGTGAAATCACTGTTACCCGGTTCACTGTAGTGATGGCAAGCATTGAGGTAGGGCGGAACCCCACTTCTACACATCGCACGTTCAATTCTCATTGTCGACCAGAAATTTCTGCACACGGCGCCCCGTGGAAGCCTCGCCAACGTAAAGACTCCCGTGCGAGTCGGCGCTCATCCCGTGTGGCCGGAGAAACTGCCCCACCTGACGTCCGCCCCTTCCAAACGCGCCCGCCACCTCCATCTCCTCACGCGCGATGATCCAGACCTTGTGATTGGTGCCGTCAGCCATGTACAACCAGCGCTGTTCGGAATCAGGTGAAAGGGAGAAGACGAATGCGGAGCCGGATGCACGGGTCTCCGGCGCAATGACGCGTTCCGCGACGAACGCACCATCCTGCCGGAACGCCTGGATCCGATTGCCGCGCCGGTCGGCCACGTAGATCATGCCGTCACGCGATCCGATGAGACCGTGGACGGTCGAGAACTGGCGGGGCGGCGGTGCCGCCGGATCACGATCCCCGAAGTCGTAGTCATCGACCGGTGTTTCACCGTACGCACCCCAGTGTCGCAGATACCGGCCCGACTCCCCTTCAAAAACCACGACGCGCCGGTTGCGGTACCCGTCGGCGACGAATACCTCGTTCGTTCCGGGATCCACCCAGATGCCCGCCGGTCCGCCGAGCAGCGTCGAATCATTGCTGCCCGCGTTTTCGTCGTAACGGCCGATCGTCATCACGTGTTCTCCGTTCCGCCGGAACTTCATCACGCGATGGTGCATGTACGTGCCGATCCAGACGTAGTCGTTATGATCGACAAAGATGCCGTGCGGGTTTCTGGGATACACGGTGATGTCCTGCGTGGGCTCTCCCCATGCCTGCACCACGTCGCCGTTGGCGTCGAACTCGATCACGGTAGGGGCTGGGGCGCAACATGTCCCGATGGGCGGATCCTGAACGGCCGCCGTCTCCTCGGGTGTCAGGGTTTCAGGCAGGTGCGTGACCCACACGTGGTCGCGCGAGTCGACGTACACCCCCGTCACGGCCCCAAGAATCCAGTTGTTGGGCAGCTCACGCGGCCACGTCGGATCGACGTGGAAAGCGGCCCCCCCCGCAACTCCGCCGGCTGGCCGGCCGTCGGGCGCGGTCTGGCAGCTGGAGACAGAGAGGATGAGTGCCGTGTGCGCAAGCACGCACCCAGCCGATCGTGTGTCCATTGTCGTCCTCCGTCCGGATAACGCGTGTTTGCCGGCCTAGCCTCGTGGAGCCCGCTGGAGCGGGGCCGCGTTGTCGAGGCCACCCTGTCGCGGGCATGCGCATTGGCCGATCGGATCTTGTGCCCAATCGTCCCCGAGTGTCAATGCGCATCGTGGTCATCGAATGGATTACGAACGTCGAGCACATCGAACTTCTTGAAGTCCGTATCATTCGTATAGAGAACCCGAACCCCATGCTGCCGCAGCAATGCGGCCAGGTGTGCATCCGGCACGAGGTTGCCGCGAACGGGAATCGCCTCGGCGATCGCACAGAAGTGACTCCAGAATCCATCCTCCTCCGACAAGACGCGCACATGGGGAAGCGTGAGGAGTGCGGCCACGTTGGCGAAGGCTTCCGCTGGCTCGAGTGGGTGGGCAAAGACGCGGGGATGCGTGGAGACTCGGAGGTACGCCGAGACCGTCATCCAGGCCAAATACAGGATCTCCGACGACGCCACGCACTCACCCAGGAACGCGCGGGTCCGCGTGTGTTTGGGGCTCGACTCGTCAGACGCGTAGAGCAGCACATTGACGTCGAGGGCGTAGCTCACTCCCGGGACTCATCCAGAATCGCGTACACCGCCTCCTTGTCCCTGATGTCGACGAGGGCGTTCATCGGCCGGGATCTCCAGGTGAACTCGGGCTCCTGGCCGCTCTCCGTGCGGAGCCGCGCGAGTGCCTCGGCCAGCAGGTCCGACACCAGCCGGCCCAGCGATTTCCCTTCACGCTTTTGCAGCCGTTTCAAGTCCCGGAGGATTGGCGTGTCGATATCGATGGTCGTTCGGGCCATGATGCTTGATGATATTGAGTTCAACATCTGATGTCAATCTCGCGTTCGAATCGGCCAACTCGATACCGGCCCGCTCGCCATAAAAGACAAGAGCGAGATTCCAGGTCAGGTCCGTCTAACGCATGGGTGGGAACATCCGTGCCCGACGGGTGATGAGGGGCCGGCCTGAAGGTCGCGGGCGTTCCGCGATTCCCCGGGCTATCTACTGCCCCGCGATGCATTTTGAGGCCGTCCCTCGGGGCAACCCGTGACCGAACTCCTCGACCACCTCTCGCCAGCCCTGTCCGACCGATACCGAATCGAGCGCGAACTCGGCGCGGGCGGGATGGCAGCGGTTCTATCTCGCGACCGACTCCCGGCTCTACCGTCCCGTCGCCATCAAGGTCCTGCAACCCGAGCTCGCTGCGGTCCTGAATCTCCACCGGAGATCGTCACGAACGATATCGATGATGCACCCGTCGACTGGGGAGAACTTGAAGCAGCGCAAAGTACGGTGGATTTGGCCGCGCCGCCCGACCCTTTGTCAGGGTTGTCTTTCGATCCGGAAACTGAAGTGCCGGCCGATACCCGACATCATGGCCAGGTGGATCCAGAGCACGGCAAGGTTCTCGAGAAGCGCCGCGTTGCGCAGTGGTCCCGCGTCATGCGCGTGAAACCCCATCTTGGCGGCGAGGTCCATCACCCGTGACTTCGCGACCTCATCATCACCGGCGAAGAAGGCGTCGACCGGTCCGCCGGCTGACGTCGGATCCCCCTGGATCTCGGCGCCGAAATGATTGAACCCCTTGACGACTGAGGTCTCTGGAAAAGCGGCCGCGAGTGCCTGTGCCACCGAGCCGTCGGGTGGCGGCGTCCACACCGGCCCGTCTTGCCAGCGCAGCGGGTTCGTGCAGTCCACAAGGATTCTGCCGGCACGATCGGGCAAGCCGCTGACTGCTTCTACAGCGGCTGCAGCCGGTACCGCCAAGAGGATCACGTCTGCCTCGGCGGCCGCTTTCGTAGGGGTGAGCACTGGAGTACCGGCAAGCGGGCCGCTCATTCGATCGATCGCAGCATCGGGATCTCGGACTCCAAAGCGTGCCGGCACACCAGCCGAAATCAGTCGCTCGCCGAGGGCGCAACCCACGCTGCCGGCGCCAAGTATCGCCACTGTGGTCATGAAGCCATCCCTCCAATCATCGCCCTAGCGCTTCGATCACGAGCCGCGCCGCCGTCGCACCGGAATACTGCTGTTGTCCCGTCACCAACACGCCGTCCCGCACGGCGAAGTCGCGGAACATTTGATCGACGATGAAGTTCGTACCGTCGAGCTTTCTCGCTTCATCCTCGATCCAGAATGGCTGAATGCGTTTGCCAACGATGCTGTCCGCAAACTGCTCCTCGCTGTTGGCGAATCCCGTCCAGGTCTTGCCCTTCACGAGCAGGTCACCGTTGCGCTGCCTGGTTTCGAGGAGCAGACACGTGGCATGACAAACCAGAGCCGTGATCTTGCCGGCCTCGTAGAATCTCGTCACGACATCTTGCAACCTCGTGTTACCCCGAAAAGTGTACATGGGCGACGGGCCGCCCACGAGGAAGATGGCGTCATGGTGAGCGACGTCCACCCCGTCGAGGCTCGGAGTGTTCGAAATCAGCGCCATGTGGTTAGGTGACTTCATGAAGCCGAGGGTAACGATGTCATGAGCGGAGTACCCGCTCTGGTCTTCCGGGTCGGAGAAGCCGTCCGCCCGCAACTCGCCGCCGTCCGGACTTCGGATCTCGACGTCGTAACCGGCCTCTGTGAAAGCCCAGTACGGATGCGTGAGTTCGGCCCACCAGAACCCGATAGGCCATCCCGTCGTTTTCGAGAGGCCTGGGTTGGCAGCCACCAGGAGGACCCGCTTCCTCTTGGACTGATTCGTGACGTTCGCGTTGGCGGTCATCTGACCTCGACTCGAATGGACTAGTAGACAGGAGGCTATCCGAGCAGAGTCGAATACGGTAGTATGCACCGAATTGTGCCATACTAACCTTCAGGAGAGTGTCGTGCCGGAGTTCGAGTTCGAAGGGCAGCGATACCAGAACCCGGTCGAGCTGGCGCTGCACACGATTGGAGGCAAGTGGAAGATGCCGATCCTCTGGCGCCTTCGCGATCGCGTCTGGCGGTACAACGAATTGCGCCGAGATCTACCGAGGATCTCGCACAAGATGCTCACCCAGCAACTCAGAGAATTGGAATCGGCTGGGCTCATTACCCGAACCGTCCATCCGGTGGTGCCACCGCATGTGGACTACCAGATCACAGACCTCGGGCGAACCACGCTCCCGGCAATCGAGGCGTTGCGGGGCTGGGGAGCGTTGTACCGAAGGCGTCGGCGCAAGTGGGGTAGATCCACCGAAGCAGCATTGTCGGCACCGAGGAGCCCACGAGCGTTGTAGGCGTTGTGTGTCATTGATGTAGATCTTGAGCGTCGGCCACGTGATCCTGTGGTGGTCATGGGCACCGCCCGGGAGCGACCACGTTGCCGGGTCGCAGCCCGAATTCGCGCCGGAAGTATGCAGCAGCGGTATCTTGAGTGGATGTCGAATGGACGCCTTCGCGTGCTCTCCGGTAACGCGGACCCCATCGCCGGGCGTTACGCGTACACGATTCAGCAGCGTGGAGCACGGGCGTCGGCGCGGGCTGAGGGGTTGCTACGGATCGCATCACTGGCGGGCGCGCTGTTCGTCGCTGTGCCGCCCGCGGTACGCGCGCAGACCGACTCTGTGCTCGTCACGCCCGGAGCGCATTACGCATCGAGCGGCATCCTCCGCTTTTTCACGGGTAACGGTTACCGTGATTTGTGGACGACGCCGATCCGCGTGCCGGTCGCCGACCTCGACCGGCTCGGCGGCGGGTTGAAGCCGCTTCGTGTGGGTGGCGGCATGACGACGGAGACGCTGCACCTGACAGGCGAGGACGGGCGGCGTTATGTGCTACGCTCGGTGGACAAGACGGTCGCGCAGGGTCTGCGCGAAGAGTTGCGCGGCACGATCTACGAAGCCGTCCTGCAGGACCAGATCAGCGCGTTCCTCCCGACCGGGGCATTGGTCCTGCCGCCTCTGCTCGATGCCGTCGGCGTGCTGCATACCGATCCGATCCTCGCCGTGATTCCGGACTCGCCTCGTCTCGAGGAGTTCCGCGAGCAGTTCGCCGGTCAGCTCGCACTGTTCGAGGAGCGCCCCGAAGATCGGCTCGACAACAATCCCGGCTTTCACGGTGCGGTGCGCGTCAGCTCGACGCCATCGCTGCTCGAGAATCTGCGTGAATCCGCGACCCACGTCGTCGACGCGCGCGAGTTCCTGGCGGCCCGACTTGTTGACCTGCTGGTGGGCGATCGCGACCGCAGCGTCAACAACTGGCTATGGGCCCGCTTCGACACACCCGACGGCCGGCTCTACCGGCCGATTCCCCGCGATCGGGATCAGGCGTTCGTCCAGCTCGACGGCCTGCTGAAATGGTTCCTGCGCTTCCGCGAGCCACGATTGGTGAAGTTCGCGGACGGCGCACCGGACGTGGTCGGGCTCACGCGCAGTGCCTGGGACATGGATCGCCCGTTCCTCGTCGCACTCGAGCAGGCCGACTGGCACCGCATCGTGGCGGCAACGAAGGCCGCACTCTCCGATGCCGTGATCGACAGCGCGGTCGCGCGACTGCCGCGCACGCACGTCGAAGCCATCGGCGCGACGCTCGCGGCGCGGCTCAAGGTTAGGCGGGACGGGCTGGATGTCGTCGCCGAGCAGCTCTACCGGATCGTGAATCAGGCAGCCGACATCCATGCGACGGATGAGGCTGAAGTCGCCGACGCCATTTACGAGGATAACGGTACGCTCACGCTCACGATCGCGCGCAGAGGTGAAGCACCGCATTTCCGCCGTTCATTTCATCCGGACGTGACGCAGGAGGTCCGGTTGTACATGCTGGGCGGTGACGACAGCACGACGGTCGGCGGCGCGGGGCCGGCGCCCATCACGTTGCGTGTGATCGGCGGCGGTGGCCGCGACCGTTACGTCGACCGGATGAACAGTACGCGGTCATCGGTCTTCTACGATCAAGGCGGTGGATCGGAGTTCGTCGGCGGTGAACACACGCGCATCCGGCGTGTCACGTTCGATCCTGCCGTCGCATGGGGCCTGACCGGTCCGTATCCGCCCGACTGGGGTTCCGACGTGTGGCCGGTCCCGGCTGTGCCGTTCCGCGGCGACCTCGGCTTTTTTCCGAGCGCAGGGATCGTTCTCACGACCTACGGCTTCCGCCGGACGCCGTTCGCGATGCGCCACAAGGTCGACGTAGCGTACGCCACGGCAGTATCACGATTCCGCGCGGCGTACGGACTCGAGTGGATGGCTTCCGAACGTGCGCGCGCTTCGCTGGACGCGTTGTGGTCGCAGGTCGAACTGCTTCGGTACCACGGGCTGGGCAACGAGACCGGCACGGACGGACCGAACGACTTCTATGAGGCCCGCCACGAACAGGCATTGTTCAACGCGTCCGTGACGTTCGTGCGTGGGCGGGCAAGCATGCGGCTCGGCGTACTCGCGAAACGCTCGGTCACCGACACCGCCGGCGCGACGCTGCTCGCCATCGAACGGCCGTACGGCACCCGCCGGTTCGGACAGGTCGGCGGCGCGCTGAGCCTCTCCTACGATTCACGCGACGACGACGAACCGCAGGCAACCGGCGTGCGCACGTCCACCACGTTGTCCTGGACGCCGCCGCTGCTCAGCGTGGACCGCGGCGCATTCGGTGCGGTCGATGCCGATGTGGCCGGACGGGTTTCACTGTTCGGCGACCGCCACACGCTCGCTGCACGTGCCGCAGCGCGCATCGTGTTCGGCGAGTTTCCGATCCACGATGCGGCATTCCTCGGCGGCGCCGAGGGCTTGCGCGGGTTCCGCACGGACCGGTTCGCCGGCGACGCATCCGCGCTCGGCAGCATCGAGTTGCGTTCGCGCGTCACGCAGTTCCGGTTCTTGTTTCCCACCGAAGCCGGCATCCTCGCGTTCGGCGATGCTGGCCGCGTGTTCGTGGATGGTGGCAGTCCGGGCGGCTGGCACACGGCCCTTGGCGGCGGCCTCTGGTTCGCGCCGGTCGCGCGCGCACACACGGTCGCCATGACCATCGCTTCCAGCAACGAGTACATCGCACTCTATCTGACCACCGGCTTCGCTTTCTGAGGGGACGCCGTGACCGCGGGCAAGGGTGCGTGCGGCGGGCCGGGGGGTCGAAGCGAAGTTCATCCGCCTCCCTCGACGACAGTCGTAGGACAGCAAGCGCGCCGCGGCTCCGCGCATCGCGATACATCTGCTCGAACGCGGACGCGGTTTTAGCATGGTGCCGGCGACGCAAGGTGCCGGGGAGCAGAACCGCAACGAGCGAGCGTGGGCGCCCATTCGATTCGATCCCCGCGGTGATTGGATGGCGGGGCCGCCTTGACGGTTGATTGGGATTACCTGGGGTCGCCCGATGCCAGCCGGATAGCCAGGACGCGCCCGACTCTCATCTCGTCTTCATCCCGGACAATGAGGGTTTGCGGCGACACGAAGGCGTCGGGGAACGGGTAGTCGCGGAACGGCCATTTCAATCGACCGTCCGAGAGTACGGCTGGCTAATCAACGTGGAGTCGGGAGATCCGATCGCTACTGCAGGCCCGAGCTCGCTTCCGCCGATTCCAACGCCACTCGGCGTCCAACCGATCCGGAGTCGGCCATACGATTGCACAACGCCGGCGCGAGCTGGCGATTCGCATTGCGCTTGGGGCTAAGGCAGGTCAAGTCGTCGGGCACGTCGTAAGCGGCGGCGCCGCCCTCACCGCCATCGGAACCATCGTGGGACTGGTGGGCGCGTTCCTCTTGAGCCGTCTGCTGGCGTCACTCTTGTTCGAGCTGAGTCCGCACGATCCGGTCACGTTCGTCGCCGTCACGGCCCCTACGATCGCCGTGGCACTGCTGGCCTCTTACTGGCCCGCCCGCCGAATCGCAAGGCTACAACCAACCGCCGCGCTCCGCGACTGAATATGCGGCGCAAAAGGCGGGCAAGAGCCGGAGCCATTGTGGTTCTCCGTGGGAGTTGCGTAGCAACGCCTAACGCCATGAGCATCAGTTGCATCCCTAGGAGGCTGTCAGCACCAACCATCGTTAGACGGCACTGCGGCGCGATCCTAGCCGAATAGCTCGGCGAGGGACGGCACTGGAATGAACGGCATGTACTCCTTCCAACCGAGGAGGAGTGAGAAGGACACGTGAATCGCCGGCGCGACGAACAGGGCGAGTGGCACGTAGCGCACGATCTCGCGTCCCGTCATCCGGAACGTCACCGGCGGAACCACCCATGTCAGAGCAGCCGGAAGTCCGTAGTACAGCCAGACTGGGAGGCCGTTCGTCGCGCCAAACGTTGCGAAGGTCATTCCACCCATCACGACGACGGCGGCAACCCAGAGTGTCGTGGCGCGAGATGGTGCATGCTCTCGGTGTCGCATGGCAAGCTGCAGCACGCCAAGGAAGAGTACAAACGCAACTCCAATGAAGACTGGGAAATGCCACGGTGCGGCCAGCTGTCACTCCTCGAGCCTTCGTCGTCTCCGCCGAACCAGGAAATGGGATGCAGCCCCCATTCTACGGTCCATCCACCAAGCCTGCAATTCTCGCCGTCCATCGCGAGTGCGGCGCCTTGTATGGTCTTGTTTCACCACAAGACATCAGTCAACAGGAAATGCTGCGACCCGGATTCGGATGCGCCACACCGGATGCAGACTCACCGACGCCCATCCGGCCCAATGGGCGCGCGCACGATGTACTGCCGCAGATGGACGCGCTGACGTTGTGGTTCGTAGGTCACCACGGATTCAAACCGTCCCCAATCTCCGACTTCCGCGAGAACATACACGTTCAGGCCACGGCGGAGCGCCTCGACGGCCCTAGAGTGTGCACCGGGAAACGTATGTAACAGGTCCGCGGGGAACGCTGTGCTGTCGAGCTGCAGGTATCCGGGTGCCCCTACGGCACCGACGCGAATCACCGTCGTGGTATCACGTCCGTTGCGCGACTTGAGCTCGGCCAACGCCGCAAGAGCCGTCGAACCGGGCAGGCTGTGATCAAGCAGGCTGCGGAGCATCGACTCCGGGGCATCGAAGGCCACGACGGCACCCGAGTGAAACACCAAAGGGGCTGGGGAGCCCGGCGCAAGATTGCGTACGCTCGCGGGAATCGGATCGGCGATATGCCGGCGGAACATCGTGATCTGCGGGTGCGTGAACTCCCTTCGCACCGTCCGCGTCTGCCACGCAAGCACAGCAAGCGCCGCAACCACGATCACTGCACCCACACCACGCACCGGAAACCCCGGCGCACGACGTCCCAGCCACAGGAGCACCGCTCCAACGAGAAGTACGAGCACCGTCGGCAGGAGCGCACGGACCAGCCACATCACCAATCCCGCAACGAGATAGATCACACGCCTACCGCTCGGTCAGGCCGGCCTGGGGCAAAGAGCGCAACGACGCCAGCGGCGACTGCCACGAGTCCCGGTAACAGCGGGCCGTAGGTGGCCGCGGCCACTCGCATCTCGAGCATTGCCCTGGCGGGATTCACGGGGTCGTAGTAGACAGTAACCGCCGACCCGACCGGGTAACGTTGGACCCGCTTCGTCATCTCCGTCCGGCTGCTGGACGAATGATCGGCGAACGTGATTCGTTGGCCCGAGAACGACCGCGAACCTATGGCATATGAGTACTCCACGCGGGCGGAGTAAGCAGGCGTGGCCACGTCAGTCGGCTCTGCCACCACGTCGATGTCTGATCGTGTTACGACGCCAAGCGTCGTTGGCCAGGCCTTTACGCCGTGGGCCTCGGTGACAAGCTGCACACTCCATGTAGTGAACCCGATACCCAGGAGCAGTAGCGTTCCTCCCGTGACCCTGCGGCGCAACCTTGATCCTGTCACCCTCGATTTCCAGCGGCGGCGCTCTGGGAAGGCAGACGTTCATCGCAGGGGGGTCCGATTCGCATGCGCATATTCCTCACTGCGTGGTCACTGTCCTGCCGGTCCCTGTCGGCACAGCGGATATGTCCGTCAGCCGCGGGCGACTCGTCGAGAGTCGCCCGGCAGCTGTGCTGATAGTTTGTGCCATCGGCGAACGCATATCAATCGCTTCCTTTGAAACGTCCACGACCGCTGCTGCACGGGCCTGTAGGCCGCAAGCAAACGACTATCGCCGTCCGACGGTAGTCTCGGGCGACGAGTTCAGCCACGCCTGCCAATCGGCCCACAGGGCTTGCAGTGAATGGCCGTAGGCCGCCTCCACCCGCGCCAACGTGACGGCCGCGGCATCCCCAAAGGAAGAGCCACCTAGAACCACCTAGAACCTCCTTAAACGATGCCCAGCCGTACGTATCCAACAGATGGCGAACAAAAGAGCCCGAAGCTGGGTATGTGATGTTCGCATCGTGCTGAAAGAACGCTTCGCTCTCCAGCAACGCCTCCAACGGCGGGAGCGTCCCCTGGTTCAGGAATTCCCGCGCTCGGTCATGCACGTCCCGCCCATTCCAGCGCGCCACCAGATCGTCACGGGGCGGATTGGTTTGATGTGCCACGGCCACCCCCTCATTCAACAACGCGGGGGGATGCCCAAAATACAGGATCACGACCGTGTGGACCCCTTCGTGGTTATCAATTGGCCAGATCGTGTGAAACCGCGGAGTCCCGGGCTCCGCGAATCCGTTGGTCTCACGACCGGTCAGGCTCGCGAGATGGCTGCGGTTGCGATACTTGAAGTATTCGAGCGGTGTCGTCAGGTCCACGTCGAGAGTGGTGCTGAGCCAGGCAATGTAGGTTTCCTGCCAGGCAATATCGACGGAATCTCCGGGGGCCATATGAAAAGTGTAGTGGGCGCTGG